>JAABUL010000839.1_pt1 | contig 63595 bp, 60 predicted proteins | sample 5559151 | NCBI WGS metagenome assembly JAABUL01 (sample SAMN10711876, study PRJNA513368) | rock metagenome | isolation source: Antarctica rocks | place: Antarctica: Victoria Land, Pudding Butte sud
AGGCGGGGCAGGCGGCGCACGGGGCGGTGCGCTTCCCCACCACGCGGCACCACTACTGGATGACCGCCTCGTACAAGTCGGAGCGTATCAAGCGCGACCGCATGATCGCCGCCGTGGCGCGCGACCGGGCCAATCCCACCGCCGCGGAGGTGTGGGCGGCGGTGGACGCGCTTGCACAGAGCAAGACACCTGAGCAAATGACCATAGCGACAACGACAATGGCACCCGAACGCGCCCAGGGAGGAGCACAGACATGCGCCGCACGATGAGGAGTATGGCGGCGATCGTCGCCGTCCTGGCGGCGTTGGTCATGCCGCTGACGATGCATAAGCAGGCGGTCTACGCGGCGGTCGCCCCGACGTCGACCGAGACGCCGGTCCCGACGCAGACGCCCTACGCGACGAACACGCCGTACGCGACCGGCACGCCGGCACCGACGTACACGCCCTATCCGTCGGCGACGCCGGCGCACCACCCGGCCATCGTGCTGTCCTCGTCGCAGGGGATCAGCAACACCCATATCGTCGCCATCGTCGACGACTTCCCGCCGCAGATGACGGTGACACTCTACTGGGACGAGACGCCGCACATCCTGGGGCGCACGGATGTGGACGCGTCGGGCTATACCCGCTTCGACGTGACGATCCCCGACGCCCCGATGGGTCCGCACGAGGTGCGGGCCGTGGGCGCGCACCACACCAGCGCCGGCGCGCCGTACAACGTGACCGGCCCCGTCGTCGTCGGCGGGAGCATCCCCGGCATCGACCCGACGACGGGCGGCGTGGCAGGCGCCGGTGGGTGCGACGCGCCGCTTGCCTTCCACATCCCCGTGCCCTTCGGCTCGCCGATCTGCATTGACACCATCGGCGCGCTCACGACGCTGTTCGTCGGCGCGGTCCAGGGGATCGGGGGCGGCATCAAGTGGGGGATGGACAAGGTGACGGCCGGCGTCGCCGCGCCCTTCATCACGGTGCTGACCCAGACGCCCGACTTCTCCGACACACGGAGCGGGGACTGGGCCGAACTCAACACCTTCTTCGGCGACATGCAGGATCTCGCCTTCGCGCTCTACGGCGTGCTCTCGTTGATCGGGCTGTGCAAGGTCGGCCTGGCGACCATTGGGCGGGCCAACGTCGTCGAGGCGGTGGACGTCCTTTGGCGCGCCGTGCTTGGCCTCGTCGCCGTCATCATCTTGCCGGACGTGCTGCACCTCTGGTTCGTCGGCCTGCAAGACCTGACGACGGCGGTGCTCTCGTACACGGGCGGGACCGACGCCGGCGCGCTCGCGCACATCAGCATTGACCCTAAGACGGCAGGCACGGTCTTCGGGTCCGCCGCCGGCGCGGTGTGGGCGACGCTGCTCATGACCATCTTCGGGATCATCTTCACCGTCGTCGGCGTCGTGATCCTGCTGCTGACGGCGCTGACCAAGCTCGTCGGACTGTTCCTGCTGGCGACGCTCTACGGCATCTCGCCGCTGATGATCGCCTGCTGGGTGCTGCCCGAGGCGTCGGGCTTCGCGCGCGGCTGGGCCGGTGCGTTCGTCAACACGAGCCTGTGGGGCGTGGGCTACGCCATCGTGCTGAAGATGATCGTGGTGATGGAGTTCGGGCTGCACATGGATGGTTTCTTACAACCGCTGCTGGGCCTAGCCGGACTGATGGTGCTCTACCGCGTGCCCAAGATCATCGCGTCGCTCAATCCGGGCGGGGCCGTCGCCACCGCGGCCGGGGCGCATGCTCCTGCTGGGGCGATTACCCGCGCGGCGACGACAGCCGCGACGGCTGGCGTCGGTGGCTATGCCGGTGCAATAGGCGCGGGTCTCGCGAAAGCACCAGGCCCACAATCATGAAAAGCTTGATTCTGCTCTTTCGTGGCGGTCGGCGGTGGCAAGAGGACGCAGGTGCCTTTGTCCCTCGCACCAAGCTCGTGGGTCTATTTCTAGCCGCCGGCGTCGTCCTCTGGCTCGTCACTATTTTGACCATGCGGCATCACCTGCTGGCCGGCCCTATCCATGTCGTGCTCGTGCTCGCTTTCGCGTCCCTCTTTGTCCTGCTCAGTGGGCGGGGCAAGGGGGTACGCGCCGATGTGCGCCAGTTTCGCGCGTTCCTCTCCGTTGTCCGCATACGCCCGCGTGCGCCTCGGTGGCAGCATGTGGCGCTCCGGGCTGGGTGTATAGTTCTAGGAGTACGTAGGAAGGATGGCTAAGTATGAGGTTAGATATGCACGACCAGAGGCCCGATCCCAGAGGAGCGTCTGCGCTACCATACGCTGGTGCTACCGATACGGAACAATGGGAGTACAAGATCGTAGTCAAGGATGCGAAGGATATGGGGACTCCCCCTTATATGGAGTCTCTAAACAGTCTGGGTATCGAAGGCTGGGAGTTAGTCAGCGTCACTCCGGGCAACGCGATGGTCAAACACTTCGTCTACTTCTTCAAGAAGCGTCGTCCCGGCCGTTAACCCGATTTAACCCTTCGGTGCGTGACGCGCGTTCACTAGGCCCCCGCCTCGACGAGCGCGCCTCAGCCCACCAAGCGCGGCGGACCCCTTCCCTCACGCTCCCGCCGCTTTCCACAAACGCGCGTTTCCGCGCCACACGCATCCTCCCTTTTCCCCGCCGCGCAGTGGCGCCCTGTGAGGGGGGCGTGCGATGAACCAAGGTACCCACGACCTCCCCGTGTCGCTCCCGCTGACGCACCCGATCTACCACATCCTGCTGGTGCTGGCCGCCGGCGAGCGGCACGGCTATGGCCTCCGGCGCGCGATCGTCACATCCACCGAGGGGCGCATGCGCGTGGGTAGCGGGTCGCTGTACCGTTCCCTCGACGTGCTGCTCACGGCCGGCTTCATCGACGAGACGCGGGGCACGATTGACGACGCGCCTGAGCTTCGGCGCCTCTTCCGGCTCACCGACCTGGGCGAGCGGACCGCGCGCGCGGAGACGGAGCGGCTGGTCCACCTCGTTGCCCTGGCCCAGCGCACCCCGCGCCTATGGGGCGGGTCACCTGCACCGGCGACGCCGCCTGGGCAGTCCGCGCGGGGAGGGGCACGATGACGCACGACCTCGACGCGCTCGTGCCGGTCACGCCGGTCACGCCGGTCGCGTTTCATATCCTGCTCGCGCTCGCCACCGGGGAGCGCCACGGGTACGCCATCATGGACGCGACCGCGCTCAGCGCGGGCACGGTTTACCGAATGATCAAGCATCTTGTCGCGGCCGGCCTCGTGACGCCGGCCATGCGGCCTACCTCGACGAGCGACGATGAGCGGCGGCGCTATGACCGCCTCACGCCCCAGGGCCGTGCCGTGGCCCAGGCAGCGACAGCGGCGCATGGTGCTCGTCGGACACGCGCGCGCGGTGTTTCTCACCAGGGGAGATGGCGCGCGCGCGCGTGACGACGAGCACCATGCGCCGCTGTCGCTGCCGCCACATAGGAGCGTCCCATGAGCCGCGGGGGCGGGCGCGCGGACGACCGCAGACCGCCCGATCGCGCCACCGGGCCGCACCCGACGTGGCTCACCACCGAGGAGCGCGCGCGGTTCAAGGCGCTGGGTCCGGCGCGCTTCACGGACCCCACCTATCAGCGGTACGTCCAATCCTTCCGCACGCACCGGAGCCTGTCCGAGGCCGGCCGGAAGGGCTACGATGTCACGCTCGCGCGCTACGGCCCCGACTTTGTGCTGGACCGTGTGGCGGACTGGCGGCGCGCCAACCCCTCACGGGAGGAGGAGCGCCTGCATACCGTGCTCGCCGACATCGGTGTCGATCGCTACGAAAAGGAATACCGCGTCACACCCCTGCGTGTGTGGGCCGACGTCGCCTGGCCGAGACGCGGCCAGATCATCGAGGTCTATGGCGGCGTCCACGTCGGCCCCTTGTTCGACCCCGACGGCACAATTGCCGCACACGACCGAGCGCGCAAGGAGCGCATCGAGGCGCAGGGATGGGAGGTCCTGATCGTGACCGACGAGGACCTGCGCCGGGAGAACCTGCCCCGCACGATTGCGGTGATCAGGCAATTCCTGGATAGAGAGGAACTGACCCGATGATGGTTGCCGAGAGACCTATCCCTATGTTGACCAAGAGTGAGGAGGGACCCCCGATGGAGCCGACGTACGACGGGACAGAGCCAGAGGTGTATTGGATCGTGCCGCGCGCGTGGGAGGACGAGTTGGCCGTGCAGGTGGTGCGCGGCGTCCCGTTGCGGCAGTGGCTGGCGATCCTGCGCGAGTGGGACATGGTGGTCGTGACGCTGCCCTACCAGGGCGGGATCGCGGGGGGGGCGGCGGACGGCGGGCGCGTCGTCGCGGTCGAGGCCGACAACGGGCGGCACTACTTCGCGCTGCCCCCGGCGGCGTTGCCCGCGCTCCGGGGCCTGGTGTCCGACGCTGATTACGACCGGCTGCTCGCCGACGCCGAGGAGGAGGACTGATGGAGAGGGGCGACCTGACTCAGCTGATCGACCGGATCGAGGCCCCCCTCTTTCTGGCCTGCGGCGCGACCGGCGCGGGGCTGCAAGAGGGCGTCTGGTGGGGCTTCGCCGTGGGCGTCGCGGCGCTCGCGGCGGTACTCCTCCTAGTGTGGTCCGACCGGCGGGCGTTGGCGCGCGGGGCCGAGCCAAGCATGGGCCTGGACGGCTATCGCCGCCTCGTGCGGCTTCTTGCGTGGTGCGCCGGGCTGTTGCTGGCGGGCAGCATCGTCACCGTCGTCGTGCGCGCGCTAATGAGCGCCACGACGGGTACGGGCCAATGAGGGCGGGGGCCGTGGGGCTCATGGCCGCGTCCGACGCGGTATCGGCTGGGTCTACCGAGGGCGGCGCGGGCGACCGCGACGGCGACGTGGGTCCCGCGGGCAAGGGTCGCTTTTCCCGGCGCGCCAGCGCCGCCCTGTGTGGTCCGACGACAACGCGCCATGACGGGGATGCGCGCGGCGGTGGGGCGGGGAGCAAGGCATCTTTTGCTTTAAGCAAAAGTCCTCCCGGTCCTCCCTTCGGTCGGTCCGGTCGGGCCATGCGCCCCCGGCCGGCGGGGGTGGCGACACACAGCATCGGGCGTAGGGAGAAGGAAGAAGGCGATGACGACAGACACCGACAGCACTGAGCGACCACCGCGCCGGGGGCGCGGACGGCCCCCGATCCCCGCCCACGAGCGGCGCACCCACCTCGTCGGGGTGTTCGTCAACGAGGCCGAGCTGACCGAGCTGCGCCGGCGCGGGGATGCCGCCGGGATGGCGGACCTGGCGACCTACGTGCGCCGGGCGGTGCTGGCGCAGCGCGCTCCGCGCGGCGTCGTGCCGGCCGTCAACGTCGCGGCGTACCAGGACCTCGCCCGCACGGCGGCGAATCTCAATCAGGTGACCCGCCACCTGAACGAGGGCGGGCGACTCGACGCGACCGGGACGGCACGACTGGCCGACGTGCTGGACAGGCTGACCGCCCAGGTGCGGGCGCTGCGGCTGGCGCTCATGCGCGGCGACGACGGCGACGAGGGCTAGGGGACAGAGGGCCAGGGTAGGGGGCGGGTGTGATCCAAAAGCAGCAAGTCGGCCGCGGCTTCCGTGGGGTGCTCAACTACGTTTTCGAGAAGAGCGCCGAGCTGAAGCACGAGGACGCGCGGATCATCACGACCAACATGGTGGGGACGACGCCGCGCGAGCTGGCGACCGAGTTCGGTGGGCTGCGCGGGCGGAACACGCAGCAGAGCCGTCCGGTCTACCACTGCTCCTTGCGCCTACCCCCGGGAGAGCGGCTGACCGAGGAGCAATGGGCCGCGTTCAGCCGCGACTACCTGGAGCGCATGGGCTTTACGAACACGCTCTACGTCGTGGTGCGGCACGCCGAGGATCACGTCCACATTATCGCCTCGCGCGTACGCTTCGACGGCAAGACGATCAGCAACCACGACGACCGTCCGCGCAGCAACAAGGTCGTGCATGAGTTGGAGCGGGTGTATGGCCTGAGCCACGCCATCGACCCGGAACGGATGCGTGACGAGGGCGTGGGCCAGTCGCGGGTGAGCCGGCCCCAGGTGAGCCGGGATGAGGTCGGGCTGGCCGAGCGCCTGGGCGAGGTCCCGCCCAAGCTCCTGCTCGCCGCGCGCATCGACGAGGCGATCGCGCGCGGCGACGGGACGCGCGCGGGCTTCGACCGGGCGCTGGCCGGCGTCGGCGTCGTGGCCCACTGGAACATCGCCTCGACCGGCCGCGTGAGCGGGGCGAGCTACGAGTTGGCCGACTATCAGGGCGCGATGCAGCCGATCGTAAAGGGCTCGCAGATCGGCAAGGACTATAGCTGGATGCGGCTAGAGCGCCGCTTGGAGGAGAGGGCACATGGGCAAGATGGACGCGTTGTTAGCGCAGGCGACCGCCGCGATCCCGCCGGCGACGACGCCCCCAGAGGCAGAGGAGCCGCCACCCGCGCAGGCGACGGCGACGCGCGACGACGCGATGGAGGCGGCGAACCGGGCCGCGCGGGAGACCGAGAGGGAGCCGCCGGAGTCAGGGGAGCCGGAGTCAGGGGAGCCGGAGCCGCCGGTGCTTCGGGTCGTGGAGCCGACGCCGCTGATCCGCGCGGTGGAGCGGCTGTACCAGGGGGTGCAGGGCGAGTTGCGGGCGGTGAAGGCGGAGGTGCAGGGGGCGGCGAGCGTGGCGCGGCGGCAGGAGGACTACCTGCGGGAGGTGCAGCGGGCGCACAACACGATGGCAACGGAGTGGTACCAGATCGCCGAGGGGTTGCCGGCGATCCGGGGCGAACTGGAATGCCTGGCGGCGGACCTGGCCGCGGTGCGCCGGACGGCGGACGAGGAGACGCGGGAAACGATCACGATGCAGGGGCGCGAGATCGCGCGGACGCTGCGCCAGGTGCGGATAGCGGCGCTGGGAGCCGTCGTCCTGGTCGCGCTGGTGAGCCTGCTGGCGGTGGCCCTGGTCGCGGCGCTGGCGTTCCATGGGCTCCATCGACCGCTCTAGCGGCCGAGGAGGCGCGGGCGCATCTGGCAGCGTTGGGCTGCGAGGGCTACGAGATCGCGGTGCGCGATGGCGACACAGGGCGGGTGCGCCGGGCGGTGCTGACCGCCGACGAGGTCATGCTACAGATCACGCGCCTTGCCGCGCTCAACGGCCAGGGCCAGGAGATCACGGTGCGGCCGGCCAACGGTCTGGCGAGCGGGGTGGTCGTGCTCGACGACCTCGACGGGGCGGGCCTGCGCCGGCTGCGCGACGAGGGCCACACGCCGGCTGTCGTGACCGGGGCGACCGGGGCGACGGGGACCACGGACGGCCGCTATCAGGCGTGGCTCCGGCTCTCGACCGACGCGCTGGACCCCGAGGTGGCGGCGCAGGCCGCGCACGACCTACAGCGGCGGTATGGCTCTGGCGAGGACCACGCGCTGGCGCACGTCGGGCCGCTCGCCGGCTTCGTCGCGCACGGCGCGCGTGGGAAGCAGGGGGACCACACAGGCGCGCGCGGGGCGCGCGGGGAAAAGGGGGCCGAGGCCGCAGCCCCGGACACGCGCGTGTCCCTAACACCGGTGACGGTGCAGGGCACGAGCGACGCGTCGGGGTGGGTAACGCCGGCGGCGACGCGGGCGCTGGCCGAGGCCGAGGAGCGCGTCGCCGCGCAGCGGGAAGCTGCGGCGCAGAAACATGCGCAGGAGCAGGGCGGCGACGGGATCACGCGCTGGGGCGGCCGCCTCGTCGAGGCGTTCACGGCCGAGTTGGGGCGCGACGACGAGGCGGCCAGGACGGCGGACCCGTGGCAACGCCGGCGCCACCGACTGGAGACCGGACGCGCGGACGACGAGCGTGACGGCCGTAGCGACCGCTAGCCGGCGCGGCGTTAGTCCGCGCGGAATGACGCCGAGGGAACACACGCACAGAGGTAAGGGAGAAGGCAGATGGAGATGGGAACGCTATGGATCATGGCGCTGGTGCTGGGGGCGCTGCCTCTGCTGACGCTTGCCCTCATGGGCAGCTATCGGCTAGGCCGTCGTCGGCGGCGCGATGAGGTCATCGCTGAGTTGATGGACGACGACGCCTTTGTGCGCGACATGGGCGCACTGGATCGCGTCAGGGATCACATCCGAGAGAGGAACACACGCTACGCCAAGTGGAGGCGTCAGCAAGCCCGCGCGGCTGACGCTGCGGCAGAGACGGCCGGCGCCGGAGCCGGGCACGAGTAGGAGAGGAGAAAGACGATGCGGAAGCTACTACTTGTGATCGCGCTGGCGCTGACGACCGCGGCCGCCGTGGCGCTGGGGCCGGGCGGCTGGTATCAGCGGGGCGTGCGGGAGGCGACGGCGCGCTACCACCAGGCCTACGTCGCGGCGGCATGGCCGGCCGAGGACGCGGGCATCTACCTGGGGGCCTACATCAAAGCCCACAACCGCGGTTCAGGCGGGTTCTACAGCATGCCCAAGGGCGGCCAGGCGCAGGTGGCGCCGCGCCTGGTGAGCTGGAGCGACTGGACGCGCGACCCGGAGCGGCAGTACGCGCGCATCCATCGGGCAGGCAAGGACATGGCCCTGCTGCGCCTGAGTGTCATGGGCGAGTTGGGCGGCGCGCTCATCCTTGTGGTGCTGCTACTGTCGCGGCCGCTCTGGTACGTGACGACGGGTATGGCGAAGCTCAAACCGTCGAAGGCATTGGGCGGGGCGGTCCTGGGGACGTGGCGCGACCTGCGCGAGTTGAAGGCGACGACGCGGGACGCGCAGATCATCCTGGGTAGGCTCAACGGCAAGCTGCTGGCCCTGCGCGGGTTGGAGCAATATCAGAGCACCCTCGTCGTGGGGCCGCCGCGCGCCGGCAAGTCGGTGGGCCTGTTTATCACCAACCTGCTCGCCGAGCGCGGACCGGGCCGGGGCATGGGGCTGATCGAGCGTCTGCGGAGGTGGCGCGCGGCGCTCATGCGACCGTCGGCCGGCGGGCGCGTCGATGGCCAGGGCGACGGCGACACGGGCGGCGACGGTAGGCGCGTGCGGCTCGACCGGCGGCTCGCGGCCGGGGCGCTCAACCGGGCCGAGCGCCGGCTGCGACGCCGGCGGCTGCGCGGTGTGCGCAGCATCGTCGTGACCGACCTCAAGGGCGAGTTGACCGAGCGCACCTACGCGGCCATGGCCCGGCACCATCGCTGCCAGGTGCTCAACCTGGTGTCGCCGGGGACGAGCGTGGGCTACAACCCGCTCGCGCACATCAGGACCGCGCTCGACGCGCAAGTGTTCGCGCAGACGTGGATCGCCAACACCGGCCAGAGCAGCAACGAGCCCTTCTGGGACAGCGCCGCCAAATACTTGATCACCGCCGTCGTGCTGCACCTCAACACCACGATGGAGGGCCGGGACGGCGGGGACGGGCGCGCGACGCTCACGCACGTCCGTAAGTTCCTGATGCTGGGCAGCGCGAAGATCATGGGCGCGCTGACGGACTCGCCCAACGCCGACGTGAAGGAGGCCATGGACGGCTTCGCGGCCGACCTGGCGCGCAACGAGAAGCTGCAAGGCTCGATCTTCGTGGAGCTGCCGCTGCGCTTCCAGATCATGGCCGATCCGCGCGTGCCGGCCACGACGGGCCGCAACGACATGGACTTCGCGGCGATGGCGTCGCTCGATGAGGAGCCGATCGCGCTCTACCTGGTGCTCGACCGGCGCATGGGCCAGGAGTTGAAGCCCCTGACGGCCTGCTTCTTCACGCAGATGTTCAACGCGGTCATCGAGATCGCCGACCGCTCGCCGGGCGGGGTGCTGCCCCGGTCGATCCTGGGCTATCTGGACGAGTTCGGCAATCTCGGCCAGATCTACAACTTCCCGACCTGGATGACGACGGTGCGCAGCGCCGGCATGGGCTTCATCCTGGCCGTGCAGTCGCTCGCGCAGCTCAAGAAGCTCTACGAGGACGAGGGCATGAAGATCATCCTCGAAGCGTGCAATGTCAAGATCGCGCTGGCCAAGACGACGGATGAGGACGCCAAGTGGTTTAGCGAGCAGACCGGGACAGCGACGGTGCTCGCGGCCAACGCCGGAGCGAGCCGCAAGCGCGGGGCGGTCCTGGTGGACCACGGCAACCAGGGCTACAGCGAGACGAGCCGGCCGCTGCTGACGCCAGGCGAGGTCACGCGCCTGGCCACCAACACGCTCTTGCTCCTCTCCGGCAACCGGTCCCCGGCAGTGGTGACGCAGGTGCGGTGGTACCGCAAGCGGCTGGGCCTGTTCCCGACGCGCCTCCGGCGGCTGGGCCTACGGCGCCTGCCCGATGGATCGGTCGTGCCGCCGGCGGGGCCACTGCGGCCGGCGCCGCTCCCGATTCCGGCCGTGGCCTTCGCCCTGACCGCGCCGTCGGCCGTGACGGAGGCGACGGCCACGGCGACACGGGCGCGGACGACACCATCGCGGGCCACGGACCCCGCGCAACCGGCGCGCTCCGTGCCGCCGCTGGGCGCCCAGCTCCAGGGGATCAAGCGCAAGCGGCAGGACGACAACGCGGGCACGGCGACAGCGACACGGGCAGGGACGGCGACGGCAACTGCGACGACGACGATGGCGCCCCCGGAGCCGACGCCGGGCGACGACGACGGGGACGACTGGCGCGACGTGGCCCTGTGGGCGTAACGGAAGGAGGGGACGATGGTCACAACGGAACGAACGACAGCCCAGTCGGCGACCGGCCGCGCGACGGCCGACGCCTACGCCGCGCGGTTCGGCCACGGCGGGGCGCGCTACGCCCGGCGCGCCGCCAGCGGCGCGAGCGAGGAGATCGCGCCGCCCCTCACCGGGAACGCCGCGCGGGCGCACCTGCGCGGGGAGGCGTCCATCGGGCTCTATCTCAGGGACGGCCAGGATCGCGCCAGGGTCGGCCTTGTCGCGCACGACGGCTACAGGACGGCCTACGACGACGACGGCAGACCGCACCGCGCGCCCGAGGACGGCATCGCCGCGTTGCAGGAGGCGCGGCAACGGTTGGCCCTGCAAGGCATCGACGCGGCCGTGGAGCGCGCGCCGCAGGGCGGACGGCTCTGGGTCTTCACCAGCGAGCCGGTGCCGTCGGAGGACTTACACGCGCTGCTGCGCATGGCGGCGCGCGGCCAGGAGGTCGAGGTGTACCCGCGCCCGGCGCGCGACGAGGCCGCGCAGCCGGCGGTGCGCGCCCCGCTGGGGGTCCACCCCGACGACGGCCGCCGCTACGGGTTCGTGGATCACGAGGGGCGACCGGTCGGCGCGACACTGGCGGCGCAGGTGGCGCACCTGGAAAGCGTCAGGCGGGTGGACGTGGGCCGTGAGCTGGGTGCCCGGCCGCACCTGCGCGACGAGTTGGCCGCGCTCGACCCACGCGGGCCGGCCCCCGCGCTGGCCGAGCCGCAGGAGCGGCAGCCAGAGCAGCCAGAGCAGCTAGACAGGACGGATAGGACGGAGCGGATGGTGCCGGCACCGTCCGCGACACGGTGGGCACGCAAAGGGGACCGCACGACCGAGGCGGTCCGGGCGCAGCTCGCTGGCATGGGCGCGGAGCGGTACGACGTCGGCGTGTACGACCGACAAAACGACGCCATGCTGCTACGCCGGGAGTGGACACCGGCGCAGATCGAGGCGTCGATAGGGTGGTTCCGGGGCATGAACGCCAACGGGCGCGATATCTATATCCGGCCCACCGGTAGCAGTGGGCTCTACCTGATCGACGACGTGCCGGCGACGACCGTCGAGCGGATGCGCGCCGAGGGCTACACGCCGGCGGCCGTCGTCGAAACCAGCCCCGGCAATCTCCAAGCGTGGGTGCGTGTGTCGGACACGCCCCTCTCCACCGAGGAGGGGACGGCCGTGGCGCGCGACCTGGCCGCGCGGTACGACGGCGACATGAGCAGTGCCAATTGGCGGCACATGGGGCGGCTAGCTGGCTTCACCAACCAGAAGAAGGAGCACACGCAGCCGAATGGGCGTCACCCCTACGCCAGGCTCCACGACGCCGGCGGCGTGCGTGCGCCCGAGGCCCCGGCGATCCTCGACCGGGCACAGGTACAGGCCACACAGAGCCGCCGCGCCGCGCCGGGAGAGCGCGACGACACGGAGCCGCCGCGCGACCAGGCCGCGCGGCGGTCCGCTTTCTCCCGGCCCCCCGCTGGGGCCGGCCCTGTGTCGCCCCTGGGCCGCGAGTACGCACACCGGGCGCAGCGCCTCTTGGAGCGGTACTCCAACGCCGCGCTGACAAACCTCCATCGGCTCGACTGGATGGTGACGCGCGACGTGGCGCGGGCGCACCCGGAGGCTGATAAGGAGGCGCTGATGCGGGCGATCCGCGAGGGCAGCCCGCGCATTGAGGAGCGCAAGCGGGGCCACGTCTACGACTACGCCGAGCGCACGACGCGCTATGTGCTCATGGACCCCGACGTGGAGCGCGTCAGGGGCGGGGCGGCCCGAAGCGCCAACCGCGAGCGGGACCGCTGGTTCTAACGCGCGTAGGCATCTATTACCGGCATAGCAATGAGGGCTGATCTACTCGCTAGTTCAGCCCTCATCCTTTTCATCACCTAAATGGTAGAGGGGCGACTCCGAATTAAAATGAGCCACGAAATGTAACTCGCGATCCGTGGTTGCCGTTGCCCCTGTGAGCACGTCACTAATGATGTACGCTACGATGTCCTCGGACTCCACGACAGTCTGGTGTTGATCCACCGACACAGCTATCTCATAAGTTACTGATGCGAGTCGTACCAAGGGGAACCTGGAATCGCTACTGCTGGCGATGTACGTCGGCCCTGTAAACTGGTGGACCACCGTTTGGCGCGGTACCTCACCGCTGACCGTAGAGTAGAGCGTCTGCTTGAAATCATAGAGCGACTGGCGCGGCGTCCCATCCTCGTTATAGAGCATGACAAATCGCTCATCTCCTTCGATCTGTATAGGGACCGTCGTGCCGTGGGGTATTCCCAGCCGCTCACATTCTTTCTCGCACCAGGTTTGGTCCAACTCAAAAGTCGGCTGCGATGACCAAGGGGCATTCATGGTGATGTTAATGATAATCCGCTGAATAATAATATCCTTCGACGTCCGTTCGCGGAAGGTGTATAAGATAATGCCTTTGGCAGATGCGAGCGCCTTTGCCCCAGCTTGGTAGCCCTTGCGCGTCACGAAAATGCCGTGAACTGGGCCGGGCAAATTGGATAGGTCAGCTAGTACTCCACTGAAGGTAAGCAGGTGTTCTTGCTTGACAGTGTAATCCCAGTCTTTACATTGAACGATGACGGTATGGGGGACCCCATCCGCCTCAAAGCGAACCAAGACATCGATTTGGTGCTTGAGAATAGCACCTTGCAAATTCTTTACGTCGTGCTCGACGGTCAGGTTTTGCACACCTTTCTGTTGATGAATCTGATTGAGAAGAACCTGTGTCAACAGTTCATAATCACGCCCCGTGTTCTTTGCCATATCTGTATCCTTACTCAATATCGAACCGAGACCTCACTCAAGTACGCCTGGTAAGCTATTCGCCCTGACATTCCCCAACTTTATATAAAGCTACGCTAAGTGGGTCGCCGGCCGAAGTTCGTAGATTTGGTGGCCGCATATGCCGTCGATACAACGCTGGAGCCAAGGCGCACCAACTCCGACAAAAGTACGAACGTACACCGCCTAGCCGCTTAGTAGTCTTGACAGCTGAACAAATAATGAGCCCCCGCATAGAGCACGTTGACCAGTTCGGCGAGCAATTGCGGCTTAATTCGCTTAAACTCTTTCTGCGGCGCGCCCTAATCGTGAACGCGACGCTTTAGTTAGAGAAAGCGCGGTACAGGAGCGTCTGGAAGAGGTGTTCCGCTTGGCGTTCAGCCTCAGTCTGTTGATTACAGATACGCTCATAACGCTCTACTGCCGCTTTGAATTTGCTTTGTGCTGACTGGGGCGGCAACGGGAGCCGCAATTCTAAAAGCTTCTCTTTTGATATATTGGGCATCGAGCCGGCTGTTCCGCTCGCTAACAACTGAACCTGACGCTTATAAGATTTGCTGTTCAACAGTCCAAAGAGGTATTCACTCATCAGTTTGCTTTGCGAAGCAACCCTAAATCTAAATATAGTGTCAGGAAGCATCAAGTTGGGAGGGGTAGCATGCACAAGCACACACGCGCCGACCAAGTCATAGGTGTTCTTTCGAGTGAAGAGAACGTCTCCCCGTTTCACCTCTAGCTCAGGGCGTGGACACACGCCTGGCGGCAATCGTTTATTTTCCTCTGGCTTGTAAATACCGTACGTGACGGCACTCAGGCGCAAAACTGCCCATTGGTCACGGCGCGTTCGGGCCGCATCGCAGTTTGGACTCCATCCGCTATCTATATTTTGCAACAGCGACCCCAACTCTATGACCTCCCACCCCATCTGGTTCGTTACAGGGTCGCCAAAGATCTCCAGAAAGACGGATTGCAGGAAGCTATCACTGAGTTTCTGGACGTAACGGCGGGAGCGGCGCAGGCGGTCGGCTTTGTCGAGTAGGGTGGCGATGCGCTTCTGTTCGTCGAGCAGCGGGAGAGGCACTTCTAATTCTTCGAGGGAAGTGCGTTCTACGTGCGGAATGGTGGCACCTGTGCAACGCTCGCGCAGATACGTGAATTTGTTCTGCAAGAACCTACCTAGAAACGGTGTATAGACATCCGGATCTTTGATCCGTAGTACGGCGAGGGTGCTACCAGCATAGCCGTTTAAACTGTAGCCAGTAGTTCCTGCGTTCGCTCCATCCCATGCGATAAGAATGTCTCGCTCTGTGGCGACTACGCCATTCGCATCAACTGCATACTTCACGGTTGCATCGGGGCGTAGGTCGTCGATTTGAAGATAACGCTGTGCCCCCGGTCGAGTCTTCTCACAAACCTCTGCCGCCTTTCGCCCTTTGTGAATCGTTACAATCTCGCCAAGGGGTTTCACGCGAGCGACTCCTTTAGGGCGCAGACTTCCGATGCCATTACCTTCTCCAACTCCAATAGGCGCGAGAGTGTGACGTGTGGCGCGTCGTAATAGGCGTCGTCCTGCTCCATCGGGCGGTAGCGGCTCGCCGACAGGTCATACTTGTTGGCGGCCACCTGCGCTTTCGGCACTTGGAACTGGCGGGATAGTTGATTGAACTCGCGCTGTAAGGGGCGGATCTCCGCCTCCAAGGCCGCCAATTTCTCACGATCGGCTTCTAACAGGGCCAAGGTGGTCTCATCGTCGGCAGGAGCAATGGCGTTCTCGAAGGTGAGGCGATTAATATCCGCTTGAAACTGCAAGCGCCGCGCCTTCAAGGGCTCAACGGCGGCGCGCAACTCGGTGAGCCGGATGGCACGGTCTGTTGCAAAGGCTGGGTTAGCGCGGTTTCGCCAACAGGCTAGAATGTCGGGGATATCGTTCTCGGCGACCGGATCGCGCTTGTCGTCTAGGCTGAAGCCGTCGTGGTCCATATCATAGAACCAAATATCGGAGGTCATACCGCCACGTGTGAAGATTAGGATGGCAGAAGAGACTCCTGCGTACGGCTTGAACACGCCTGACGGCATGGAGATGACAGCCTCCAATCGATTTTCCTCAATAAGTTTCTTCCGCGTCTCGACGTGCGCCCCGCCGCTGCCGAAGAGGACGCCCTCGGGGACGATCGCGGCACACCGGCCACCCATATCGAGCAGGCGCAGGAACAGGTGCAGGAAGAGCAACTCTGTCTTCTTGTAGCGACCTGGGAGGGTATCGTTCACGTCGCCGGCGTCGATCGCACCTTTGAAGGGCGGATTTGCGAGGATGACGTCATAGCAGCGGGCCTGGATAAAGGCTTTGCCGAGGGTGTCGGCGTAGCGGTAATTGGGCTCGGTGATGCCGTGGAGCATCAGGTTCATCGCGCCGATGCGCAGCATCGTCATCCCGCTGTCGTTATCAAATCCGGTTAGGGCCTGCGTCTGGAGGAAGTCACGCTCCTCAGAGTCCAACCGTTCGCCGGTGAGGTTGTGCGGAAAGCCCTGCTCGTCATAGACGAGGTTGGCGGGATTAGTGTGCTGTTCAAGGATGTACTGATAGGTGTTGACAACGAATCCGGCTGTCCCCGCTGCGGGGTCACACATGCGCTCGGTCGGCTTCGGGTCGACCATTTGCACCATCATGCGGATGATGTGGCGCGGCGTCCGGAATTGTCCGTTCCGCCCCGCCGCGTCCCCTAATTTACTGAGCATGTACTCGTAGACATCGCCCTGGACATCCTGATTCTGCTGCGAGACCTTGAGGGCGTCGATGCTGGCGCAGGCGTCCTGTAATAACGTCGGCTTGTTGATCTTGAACTCCGCGTTCGCCATGTGCTGCGCGAAGCCAGAGGTCACCCCGCCGATCCCTTTGATGAACGGGAACACCTCACCCTTGACAAAGCGCAGGGCGTCGCCCCCCGTCAGCCCCGTCCACTGCGACCAGCGGTACTCGGGTTTCGGCGTGCCGTCCGTGTCGACGAACAGCGACTGGTACGATATCCCGCGCCGGTTGGCCTGCTGCTCGCGGCGGGTCTCCTCCTCGTCGAGCCGCTTCATGAACAGGAGGAACGAGAGCTGCTCGATGCTGTCCAGGGGGTTGGGCAGCCCCCCGTCGCGCATCTTATTCCAGAGCGCGTCGATCTTGCCCTTGAGGTCGCTATCGGTGAGCACGGGCTGTCATCCTTTCAGGCAGCGAGTTGCCGGGTAAAGTCGAGGAGCTCGTCCACCTGTGGCCCCGTGAAGAGGCGATCAACGGCGTCGTCGCCGAAGGCAGAGAAGTCGCCCTCATAGAGGTCGGCACGGTCGAGGTGGCGCCTCTTGACGAGGACGGCCTGCATCACGCGCAGGAACCGCAATTGATCGGCCGTGTAGGCGTGCCGCTGGATGTGATCGTCGAAGCACCGTTGGATGACTGCCTCGTAATCGGGCACGCCCTCGAGCGCGAGGGCATGGCGCAGGAATCCCAGGAAGCTGGTGAGCTTGAGGCCATAGGCCTTGCGGATATTGTCGGTCGTCAGCTGGACGTCACTGGCGCCGAGCGTCGCACGCAGCGTCCGTTCGAGCGCGACCAGGTCCAGTTCGGTCACGTCGCGCCCCTCCTGGATAGCGCGGATGGTCGGGTCTGTGTCGGCCAGCGCCGTGATCCGTTTCTCGACCCGCTCCCGGTACTCGGTCACGTACAGGCGTTCGCCGCCCTCGCTCAGGGTGATGTAGCCGCTCTCAGCGATGAAGTCGGGCAGGTCCAACTTGAGGAAGGCGCTGGGATTGTCCGTGCGGTATCTCATCTGCGGCGCGAGCGTCCCCGCCACCGCGGTCAACTGCGCCGGCGTAGCGCCGGCGAGTGCGTTAGACAGGCAGAGGTCTACCAGCGACCGCAGCGCGGGGTCGCGCCGCACGAAGTCCGGCAGGCGGCCCACATCGTCGGCGATCGCCTGCAGGTCGGCGGGCTTGGGCTTGCCCTGGAGCACGCCCAGTTTCGTGCGCTCGACCTTGCTGACGAAGGTCTCGGCCGCCACGTCCACGCCAGAGGCTAGGCGCAGCAGAGGGCTAACCTGCGTTTTCAGGAACTCAATATCCGCCGCGCTGGTGTGCGCCCAGAACGCGGAGGTCCACGCCCGTTCAATGGTGGGCAGCACCTTCTTCACGGTGAACGCGTCGGTCGGGATGCGCCGGACCTGCTCCAGGAGATCGGCTTTGACCTGGAGGGTGTCGGGGTTGTTCTGGTCGCGGATAAGATGCTCCAGCATCCGCAGCCGCGTGTTGAAGATGGTGACCAGGACGGGGACGGTGGCCTTGCCGCGCTCCTCCGCCTGCCTGTCGAACTGGTTCTCCCAGAAGTCCATGATCTTGAATTCGGACTTGTGCCCGTCAGGCAGCCAGTCGTGATGGTGGCAGGCGTCGTCGTTGCGCGTCCCGCGCCCAATCATCTGCCAGAGCTTAATCTGCGACTGCATCGGCTTCATGAAGGCGAGGTTGACGACCTCGGGCACGTCGATGCCGGTGTCGAGCATATCGACCGAGATCGCGATGCGCGGCAAGCTGTTCTTCTTGAACGTGGTGATGAGGCCGTCGCCGTAGCTGCCGTCGCGCACGCGCTCGGTGTCAGAGGTGATGACCGCGACCATGTCCCGGTACTGGGGGTACATCTCCTCGAAGACGAGCCGCAGGCGCTGGGCGTGGCCCTGGGTGATCGCGAAGACGATGGTCTTGCCCGGGAGCTGGCCGGACTGGTCCTTGACGCAGACCTCCATGAACTCTTCCCACTGCCGGACGAGCGTGTCGCGGTTGCTCACGGTGCGCTCGATGTCCGTGCCCGCGTAGTCGATCTCGTCGGGGTCGAGCCCCTGCTCGATGAGCGCGTTCTGGTCCTCCTCTAACAGGTCCACGCCCTTAATGCCACTGCGCTGAAAGCCTGTCTTCGCGCGATAGAGGCTGAAGTCGACGAGGTAGCCCGCCTGGACCGCCTCGTTATAGGTGTAGAGCGCGGTCGGCGTCCGGTCGTCGCAGTGGAACACGCGGAACGTGTCGCGGTCGATGAAGCCGGCGGGCGTGGCCGTGAGGCCGATCATGCGCGCGTCGAAATATTCCATCATGTCGTTGGCGCGGTTGAAGATGGAGCGGTGCGCCTCGTCGAACACGATCAGGTCGAAGAAGCCCGGGCTGAAGGCGTCGTAACAGCGCGCGAGGGTTTGCAGCGTGGCCACGTAGAGCCGCCTGGTCTTGTCGATGGCGTGGGTATAGATGCGGTCGCTGGTCTCATCGGGCAGAAAGGCGTGGAAGCCGTCCTTGAGCGCCTGGTCCACGAGCGCGTCGCGATCGGCGAGGAAGAGGATCGTGCGGGCCTGGTTCGCGCGCAGGAACAGGTCGACCAGGGCAACGGTCGTGCGCGTCTTGCCGGTCCCCGTTGCCATCACGAGCAGCGCGCGACGCTTACCCCCAGTGAACGCCTCGCAGATGCGGCGGATAGCCTCCTGTTGGTAGAGGCGTCCAGCGATACGCGGGTCGATGAGCGTCGCGTCGAGGGGGAGAGCGTTCCGGTGCAGATAGAGGAGGCGTTCCAGATCCTGCGCGGTGGAGAAACCGGCGACGAGGCGCGGCGCGGCATGCTGCTCGTCCCAGAAGTAGGTGTCGAGCCCGTTCGTCAGGAAGGCAAAGGGCTGGAAGGACTGGCGCTTGGCAATCTCCGTAATATAGTGGCGCGCCTGCTCGCGCGCCACGTTCGGGTCGCGGACCTGCTTCTTCGCCTCCACGACAGCGATGACCTCGCCGTTGGGCCGGTAGAGGCAATAGTCAGTGATGCCGTTCCACGGCTCCGCGTCGTAGCCATCCACCGGGATCTCCACGCCGACCTGGGCGGGATCTCTCACATCCCATCCGGCTTTCGCCAGCGCTGGATCGATCAAATCTTTTCGGGTGCGCGCTTCATTGGGGGACATCGCTAACACTTTCTGCGGTTGTCCTGTCCGCGAGGGCATCGAGCATTCTCTGGCGCTTCCCGCCGCTCTCGTCGCCCGTTTCCACATCCTGAAACGGCAGGCCAATGCGCAGCGGGCTGCTCTTCTTGCCGTCCTTGTACGTCCCATCCCACACGAGTTCTGTCGGCACTATAACCCCTCCCTGAGAGATAGTATGCACTAACAGCCATCTATATGTCTCTAATACGCAAGTGGTCCGATGTAGGATCACTGGTACTATAACCGCCCACGCGTCCACCCTCCACATTTTCTCCCGTGCGCGCGGCGTGGCCCTGTGTCGAGAGAACCGCGCCGCGCGCCCTTAGCTAAACTTTGGCGTGCGCCCTTTAACAGTATGAAAGATTGCTCCATTGAGGAGCCGTTCTTGGACAACGGAACGAGGACTACGCAGCAGGCGTCGAGGGGCGGCACCCGTCGGGGTCTGAAGCCTGCGGACAAAAGTTCGGCTTCTGCTAACCACGAGGCGGTTGACCGACCAGTCCTGTGCCCTATGCTGACGCGAGGAACCTGTGTTTAAGGCGTCGTTACGAGCAACAGGTGAAAGTGGCTGAGACACCTGACCCAAAAGGGATGGTGGGGGATGCGCCGGTCGCCAAACCGCGCGCATGTTGTCCCTAATCCACCCGGCGTAGAGCAGGCAGCTACGGGGCACTATCGTCTTTCATACTGGAACTGGTGTGTTCGCTACGCGAAATCCGGCCATTCGATACGATAACTGACGGACACGCTGGGGCACCATTTCCGATGCTCATGTCGTCGTCCTTGCTACTTGGAAAAAATAATTCGCTGGCACCGTTGTAGAGCCGATAGATAGCCGGACGAGCATGGCGGCGGTTATCGTATCAAGTGGCCGTAAATTGAGTAGCGTTCACAACTGGGGAACTTTCACACCGCTTCAACCCGCGAGGGGACGTGAGAATGCCAGCGTGCGGGAGAGAGGGCGGAGGCGGCGTAGTAGCCCAACGCCGTCCTGTAATGGGGATGACATGGTGAAGGTCCGCCAGGGTAAGTCCGAGAAAAGCGAAGCAAACAGATGAAGGGAGGAAAGCAGATGACGGTAGGCTTGTCCTACTGGTGCGCCTCCCCGTGGGTAACCATGAGTCTGCTCTTCGTGAGTACCTGGACCCAACTGGAAAGCGCAGTGCGGTGAAAGTCGCATGCTGCGTGTGCGCCGTGAGGCGCGTTGTCGTATCCCTGGCGCAGCCAGGAGGAACTTGGAGGAGTGTTCTTGGGTCACCCAGCTTACCTAGCGGCGAAAGCCAAAGGGGACCGTAGCATGCTGGGAAAGCGGTGGCTGTCCGAAGACGTTGTCGGGCAGGGGGCCGCAAGACCCGCGTGCCATGGTCAATGCTTGATTGCGTCAAGCCCAATCCCCGCTCGGAGAAAATGCGCTCCCACCGGAAGAACGTCTGATCACCGGTGCTGCGGTATGTCCCGGTCTAAACGTTGAACGGGGACAACCTCCATGCGGCAGGCGATGACCAACGAGGTCATGCAAGGGGATGAGTGGGCGGCCTACCGCACGCTCGGACGTACGATAGCGACGTACCGCGGGATGGCCTACGGGCGGCGACGCCTAGGGTCACGGAGCCCCGACAGTAGTCGTGGGAGTCACGCCCCACCAGGGAGCGGGGGAAAGCCTCGCGCAGGGCGAAGCGGCATCCCGCGAAGGCGGGAGAGAGTCTCCTTCCGTAGACAAGGAGGAGGCAGGGCAGGTGCTCGCGGCATCTGGACGGGAAGGTATGCGAGATGCAGACCGCCGCAACCGGACGGATGTCAGCCGCAGTCAAGAGCGGTAGCCGAGCACTGGAAAGCCGGATGCCTGAAAAGCGGGCACGTCCGGTTTGGCGGAGGGGCCGACGGAAAAGGGTCGCAAGACACCTCGCTGGCGGCCTACTCTACTTGGGACGGGGGAACGGCTGTAAAGCCCTACCTATCGTTACCATTCGCGGAGGAGATAAGACAGGCAGACTAAGCAAAGGACCACTCCACCATTGCAAGGAAAAGAGGCCGCCAATGCTTACTCTGCCCGCTCACATTATGGACCGTCTTGACCCGTTCGCGCCAGTCTTCTCGCGCCGCGTGTGGCGCTATGTGCCCACGTTGGTCGGCGGGGCGATCCTCGCGCCCGGCCGGCGCATGGTCAGTTCGACCCTACGCGTGATGGGACTCGGCCACTGCCGGGCGTTCTCCACCTACCATCGCGTGCTCAACAGGGATGTGTGGTCGAGCCTGAGCGCCAGCCGCATCCTGCTCGGCCTGCTCGTCGCGGCCTTCGCCCCGACCGGGCCGCTCGTCGTCGGTATCGACGCGACGCTGGAGCGGCGGCGCGGTCCCAAGATCAGCGCCGCTGGCATCTATCGCGACCCCGTGCGATCGAGCCACAGCCACTTTGTCAAGGTGCGTGCCTTGCGCTGGGTCAGCCTGATGCTGCTCGTGCCCATCCCCTGGGCGCACTGGACGTGGGCGTTGCCCTTCCTCACCGCGCTCGCGCCCTCGGAACGCTATGACGACAAGCGTGGGCAGCGTCACAAGGCCGTGCCGCGCTGGGCGCAACAAATGATCCTCCAACTCCACCGCTGGTATCCCGCCCGCGCCCTCGTCATCGTGGGCGATCAAGAGTATGCCGCGATCGACCTGCGCGCCGCGACGCGTCAGGTCGCCACCATCGTCACGCGGCTGCGCCTGGACGCGCGTCTGTGTGAACCCGCTCCGCCGCGCCCGCCCGACCAGACGGGACGTCCCCGTGTGGTCGGGCCACGGTTGCCAACCCTGACCACCCGCGCCGCTGACCCGACGACGGCGTGGACGGCGCTGACCGTCGCGCGTTGGTATGGCGAAGACCAGCGGGACATTGAGATCGTGTCGGGGACGGCCGTGTGGTATCACGGCGGGAAGCCGCCCGTGCCGATTCGCTGGGTGTTGATCCGTGACCCGCGCGGTGCGTTCCCCACCCAAGCCCTGCTCTGCACCGACCTCGCCGCGACCCCGGAGCAGATCGTGGCGTGGTTCGTCTTGCGGTGGCGCCTGGAAGTGACCTGCCATGAAGTCCGTGACCACCTCGGCGTCGAGACCCAGCGCCAGTGGTCGGAGTTGGCCATCCGCCGCGTCACGCCGGCCCTCTTGGGTCTGTTTTCCTTCGTGACGCTCTTGGCCCATGACCAGATCACCGCCGGAGCCTGTCCCGTCCGGCAGGCGGCCTGGTACCCTAAGCACGACCCCACGTTCGTCGACGCCCTGGCCCTCGTGCGCCGCTCACTCTGGGCCGGGACCACTTTTGCATGTCGCCCCCAGCGGAGGACATCATTAAAGTCCCCCGTGCCTTGGTTGATCACCTGTGTGAGTTGCTCTGCTATGCCGCGTGATTTGGTAACGATAGGTAGGGCTTTACAGCCGTTCCCCCGTCCCAAACGGAGCGTGCGACTTTCACCGCACTCCGCTTTCCAGAGCGGTTCCCTGGTTCTGGTCTGCCAGCGCACCTTGCCCTTACGGGTACACGCGCCGTCGTCACGAGCGGCAAGCCGTTGTGTCTACGGCTGGCGCGTGCTACAGATGTTAGCTCCCGCTCACAGGTCTCCCGCTCCTGGCGGACCTTCACCATGTCCATCCCATTACAGGACGGCGTTGGGCTACTACGCCGCCTCCGCCCTCTCTTTCGCACGCTGGCATTCTCGCGTCCCCTCACGGGGTGAAGCGGTGTGAGAGTTCCCCAGTTCCAGCATGAAAGACGTGATAGTGCCCCGTAGCTGCCTGCTCTACGCCGGGTGGATCAGGAACAACATGCGCGCGGTTTGGCGGCCGGCGCATCCCCCACCATCCCTTTTGGGTCAGGTGTCTCAGCCACTTTCACCTGTTGCTCGTAACGACGCCTTAAACACAGGTTCCTCGCGTCAGCATAGGGCACAGGACTGGTCGGTCAACCGCCTCGTGGTTAGCAGAAGCCGAACTTTTGTCCGCAGGCTTCAGACCCCGACGGGTGCCGCCCCTCGACGCCTGCTGCGTAGTCCTCGTTCCGTTGTCCAAGAACGGCTCCTCAATGGAGCAATCTTTCATACCGTTAAAGGGCGCACGCCAAAGTCTAGCTTAGTGATAAGCAACGGGCAAATGCGGCCACACAGGGCACGCGCTGCGGCGCGCGGAGAAAAGACGGCGACGGTTACGGTTCGTTCACAATCGACCGCGATAACACGCGCTTCTTAGCCCTAACATCTCCACAAATAGCATTTACCCCTTGACAAAGTACCAACATTAGTGCTATGATTAGAGGGTGAGGAGCGGATGGCTCCCACCGACGACAAGCTAGTTAGAGGAGCGTCGGACATGACACAGGCGACCACCCCGGCAGACACCAAGCCCACCATTCGCAGGACCAGCCGGTACATCTTCGAGACCAAGAGCCGCACGCGGGCAGGCGTCACGCACACGCAAGACGTGTTGCACCTCAAATGCTCGTGCGAGGCGGGCGAGAAAGGGCTGCGCTGCTGGCATCTGGTGCTCGCGCTCCAGGCCGAGCAGTGGTACCAACGAGCCGAGGAGCAGTACAAGGCGCACAACACGGCGCGGCGGCGGCAGCCCGCGACGATCACGCGCCCGGCCGGCATGGCCGCGTTACAGGAAGCGTTCGGGGCCTAAACCTAAATGAGACATGCGGGCGGGGGCGTCTATCCCCCGCCCGCATGAGTAGCACGACGGAAGGACACCCGAATCAATGAACATCGCAACCGTTGCCACACCCAGTGTACCCGCTCTCGACGCCAGCGACGACGTGACCATGCGCCTCACCTTTCGGCCCGGCGACCCCATCGGCTTGACCGAGGTGGTCATCGACCCGGAGCCGGCCGAGGATGCCCGCGTGATGGACCTGCTGGACGCGGCGATTGCCCGCCTGACCTGCTACCGCGACGGCTACCGTCACGCGACCGAGGATGACGCGCGGCCGATGCGGCTGCCCGCCCCCTGGTACGGCTGGGGCCGCTAAGACCGTTCGCCGTGGGCCGGCGGCGCTCGCCGGTCCCCCCACGCTAGCACGAGAGAGGGACACCACCATGACCACCATGACCACCGAGACCACGGTCAACCCCACCACGGCGAACCTCGCCAAGATCGACGCGTGGATGCAGCGCCTCGCGGACGAGACCGACCAGGCCGCGCAGAGCGCCGAACTGACCCGCTACCTCCAGACCGTGAGCCGTTTCTACACCTACAGCGCCCACAACTGCGCCCTGATCGCCATGCAGCGCCCCGACGCCGCGCGCGTCGCCGGCTACCGCGCGTGGCAGGCGCTCGGCCGGCAGGTAAAGAAGGGCGCGAAGGGCATAGCGATCTTGTGCCCCGCCCCGATCAAGGGCAAGACCGACGCGGGCGACGACGCCGTGATCGCCCTGAGATTCCGCACGGGGTACGTTTTCGATCTGGCCGATACCGAGGGGGACGACCTGCCCGCGCTGACCGTTCACGCCGTCGAAGGCGACCGCTACGACACGCTCCTCCGGCAGCTCATCGAGAGCGCGGAGCGCGGCGGCCTCTCCGTCACCTTCAAGGATCGCCTCGTACAGGACGCTAACGGCGTGAGCTACGGCGACGGCCGCATTGAGTTGAAGCAGGGCAACCCGGCCGGCAACCTCTGCAAGACATTAATCCACGAGATATGTCACGAAAAGATGCACCGGGCCGAGGAGCGCCGCACGTTCACGACGCAGCAGGTCGAGTGTCAAGCGGAGGCGACGGCGTACTGTCTCTGCACCGCGCTCGACATACCGACGCCCAACACGCCAACCTATCTCGCGCTGTATAAGGTCTCGCGGCCCGTGCTCGCGGCGAACTTAGACGCCATACGGGCCGGCGTCGCGGCCATCATGGGCGAGATCGCGCCCCTCGTCGCGGCGACCGAGGCGGCATAAGGACAGCAGCGCGGAGGGCCGGCCTCACCCCAGGACGCCAGCCCTCCCCCCTACCGGATAAGGAGAAACGACCAATGGCACGGACAACGACCGCGCAGACAGCGCCCACCATCACGGACACCGCCACCGAGGCCGCGACCACACAGGCCGCGCCGATCCCTACCGCCGCCGCGCTGGCCGAGCTGCGCGAGATCGCCGTGGCCGACATCGCGACCGACGGGCGCAACCCGCGCACCCTGTTCGACCTCGACGGCGAGGCCGGCATCCGCGAGCTGGCCGCGTCGATCACGGCGCACGGGCTCGTGCAGCCGATCACCGTGCGGGCGAACCTCGACGCGGGGGAGGGCGCGCCCCCCTATCTGCTCGTGGCCGGCGAGCGCCGCCTGCGCGCCATCAGGGACGTGCTCAAGCGGCGCACCATCGCGGCCATCATGCGCCATGACCTGACCGAGGACACGGCGCTAGAGGCGACTGTGCTGGAAAACCTCCAGCGGCGTGACCTGCACCCCATGGAGGAGGCGCGCGGTCTGGCCCAGTTGCGCGCCGGCCGGGGCTACACGGTCGCGCAGATCGCCACGAAACTGGGGCGCGGCAAGGAATGGGTCAAGGACCGCTTGAAGCTGTGCGACCTCCCGGCGACGGCGCAGGACCTCTACCTGCGCGACACGACCGGCCGGCTCACCCTGACCAAGATGCTCAAACTGCACGAGTACACCCACGGCAATAAGGACAATAACGGCTTCCCCCGCTTGATCGAGGCCATGGCCGAGGACATCGCCACGGGGGTCAACAGCGACGCGCACCCGAGCACCACGGCGAGCCTGCACGCGGGGCTCGTCAAGCGCCTGACCCACTGGCACACCGACCAGGGCGGCCGGTACGGCGACAACTACTTCGACACGTACGCGGTGTGCCGCGCGTGCCCCTTCGCCGCCTACCGCTCGCCCTACGGCGACTACGAGGGCTTTTGCCTCATGCCCGACCACTACGCCGCGCTGCACGCCAAGGGCAAGGCCAGGTGGGAGGAGGCCGAGGCCGCGCGACAGAAGGACGCGCCCGCCGCCCTGCCCGGTGCCGCCCCTATCGGCTACACCCGCCCTATTGAGAAAACGGCGGCACAGAAGGGCAAGGAGACACGCACGCACCGCCTCGCGCAGAAAGCCGACTACATGCCCAATGTCCTGGCGGTGCGCCGCTCCGTGGACCTGATCCCCTCTATCGAGGTCCACGACCTGGCGGTACTGGCCGCGTATACCCTCTCGACCGTCAGCCTGAGTAAGGAGGACTGGGGTGAGATCGCGCGCCGGCAGGGCGTGGACGCGGGCGCGCTGATGCGCGTGGGCGGGAGCACGCGCCCGAGCGCGGACCACATCAAAGGGCTGCGCACGCTCGACCCGCTCGGCCTCGTCAAGGCGACGATAGAGGCGCTGCTGATCCGACAGGCCCAGGCCGCGCGCGACTACGAGCCCGACAACTACCACAGCGCCGGTCCCGATCCGGTGTTCAAGCTCTACACCGGCGACCAGACCAGCGTCACCGCGTCGGCAGCCCCCACGCCCCCGACGTTCACCCCTGTCGGCGTCGTCGACGGGCTCGCGGTCGAGCCGACGACGGGCGACGACGATAACGCCGAGGAGGACCCGGACCAGAACGCCGATATCGAGGACGACGGCGCCGAGGGGGAGCGCATACCAGAGGACGACGGCAAGGAGGCCGTGCCCTCGTCGGGGACCGGCGACGTCGCCTAGCGCGGCCGTCAGGGGGGCCGGTCGAACGCCGGCCCCCCCCGTGTCAGCGAGTGCGTTGTGGGTCGAACCTTCCCCCGGCCCACCCTATGCGCTACGATAGAAGGCAGGAAGGGGGGGCCTGCGTGTCTGACAGAGAGCGACGCACCTTGTTTACAGCATTAGAGGCGGCCGCCATGCTCGGCGTTTCGCCCAATACGGTCAGGAGCGCCATCAAGCGCGGCGTCATGGCGTACGAGCAGATCAACCCGCGCCTGAACATGGTCACGCTGGAAGCCATCGAGACGTATCGGCGTGAGCGATTGGGCCAGCGCGGCGGCTACCGACCCGGCGCGGGGCGGCGATCGAAGTCTGAGCCAGAGGCGACAACGGGAGAGGAACGGCAGGATGCGGAGTAATCAGATTCCCTCGTTCCACTCGTTCGACGGGCCTTTCGCAGGCGTCAGACTGTAAAGTACGGGCAATCCTTGTCTTAGCTTGCCAGCCATTGTGCATAGGCGTGAATGTCGATCATAGGCACAGTGGCAGTACTCTGGAGTCTTGTAATTAGCTCGAACAAAAACGCCGTCGCGGGCTTGCCCTGTGGCGTGATCATATAGCAGTCGTTCGCATCGCAGCCGAATGTGCCATGAGCCGCCACACATCCAAGTTCGAGGCGGCCATCCGGTTCGCCACCTCCTAACGCATCGGTTAGAGGCTGACCCAAAGCGGGACTCCAGTCGCTCTCGAAAGTCAGTAGCCCTCCGAGAATGTGTGGCAAAGGCTTCGGCGGGTAGATGCCTCCAGCATGCGGGATGGGGAGGCTCGTACGATGAAGGCGGCGGACGCTCGCGATTTTCTTCTGAGCGTAGCTAACCTGGTCGGCGTTGATAGCCTGCTTGGCTTCAAACGCCGCGTAGACGCTTTCGGCCGGGATGATGGTCTGGCCTTCGAAATGAAAGATGAAGGGTGAGTACTGCCGATCAAACACCACGACATCGATCTGCTCGCTGAACGTTCCGTGGCTGTCAACCACATGGGCAGACGCAACCTGATAGCGCTGAGGTAGGTAGATGTGGAGCATCTCCAGCCAGACATGCTCACTCGCATCTCCTTTTGTACCGGGATGACCAAACGTTTTACGCGCCGTCGCCAAGCGGTTCTGGATGTCGTCATGAAGTCCGCCGAGGAGCTCCGGGAGAGACCATTTATTCATAAGCTGTATTGCACCTCAGTTACGATAACGGAAAATACTCACCGAGGACCTGGCGCCAGATTCCCAAGGCCTCGCCTTGCCGCCCGGTTTGCTCGGCCCTACCCGCCAGAACGGCCTTGCGTTGTGCCTCCTGGAGCGCCTGTTTGGCTGCCGTGACAAGTTCTGGAGTCATCTGGTCAGAAACCGGAGGCCCCAGCTTTGCCGGATCTGGCCATGACTGATCAATGTTCGCTTCCATGGCGGCGAAGAAGTTGCGTACTTCGTCTGGATAGGTAGAGAACGGCGCTTCGACAAGCTCTTCGGCCATGACTTCGATCAGAAAGGACGGCTTAATTGGCTTGCCGTTTGCCCGATTCCACCCTTTGACCATCTTCACGAGCGGTATCCAGTAGCCGTCCAGTTCCTTGTTTTTCGCGGTTGCTTGTTCCTTGTGCTTTTCAGGGTTGGTCTTAACCCATGTCCCGGTCACCTTATCGGGGATCTCGTATTCGTCGCTGCCGCACTCAAAAGCCGGGACTGTGTCGATACTGAGCACCTTTCCCTCGTGGTCCTCGGGGTAATAGTTCTTTTCGAATTCAACTGTAACGGAACGCCGACCAATCTCGGTTTGATCCTTTTCGGTGTACTGCTTCTTAAGACACAGGTCGAACGCCTGCAGCGTTTCGATAGGTGGCTTATCCCGACGCCATTTCTCCTTGTCCGACAGCACGAACAGCACATCAACATCCTTCAGCGGCTTTGTCTTGGTGTGGCGCCTGTAGGAACCGGAAAGGGAATCCGTCTTAACGGCGAAGCCACCGCGAATGCAGTCGCGGACGTCGGTTTGGCGTCTTGCGGCGTCCTTCCTTTCTGTCTCGCTGAGTTCTAGCCTTTTACGAAATTTATCAAACGCTTCCGCCGTGGTGAGCATTGGACTACCTCCAGTACGTTACGTCGGCCGTCATGTGACCGGTGGCGATGACGGTGCCGGCCTGGCGCGCGGCGAGTTGTCCTGTCGAGAGGAATGCGCAGTCGGTGAAGCCGGCAACCTTGGGGGCACCAACGCCCTTGCAGAGAAGAATTCGATACGTGCAATCGGTTGTCGGTCGCGCCGATTTCGCAATGAGCTGCCGCAGATAGGCTTTGTCCAGCCACATGTCATCGTCGACGCCGGAGCCGGTGTAGCCAATCGGAAATTCCCAACGCGCTGAGGCAGCCGATGCCCCAGGTTTAAAGAACTCAACGACAATGCTGTTCAAGTGGCCTGTCTGTAGCCAGGTGTGAATGCCGCGCTCAATTGCCTCCCAATCCTGCATCAGCTTCTGCGGGCTGATCCCGTTTTCTCGAATGACTTCGCGTAACGTGTTGCGCAGATTGTCACTGAGAAATACAATACTGTGCGTTTGGGTGAAGATTTGCGCGTATGTGTAGGTCGCCATAAACCTTACCCCTTTAGATTCCAGTCAACAACGAGGCCACTAGCACTCTTCGCAGCAACGCTCTTATCCTCATCCTCGGCGCGATCCGCTTCAGCAACATCGAAAACTTTGATACGAGGTGATCTCTCCGAAAGTGCTGTCTTTACCCAGTCGATGTTTTCAGCATCGCATGGCACATGCATCGTCCAGTCGCCAGCCGTCGGGTTCCATGTGAGGGAGTCCAGCTTACCACTCTCTTCGATGGCTTTTATGCCGTAGCGACAGTAGATGCGAAGTTGAGGCCCAACGCCTTCAAGCAGGATGGCTCGGACCGCCGGATGCTCGTCCGTAATAATTGATCCCATCACTCCTGCTGCCTCTTTAAGCTGCTTAACGTCCTTCGACCTTGGTCCGGTCACAAGGTCGATAATGCGCTGCCAGGTATCACCGGCGGAGCGAAAGGGGATTGAACTAATATCCCGTCGCACTCTCATTGCGCCATCTCCTTTTGAGTCTTTAGTGCTTGCCGGAAAGCAGCCTCAATCTGACTTTTGGTCAGCTTATTGGGATCTTTAGCGGTTTCGATATCAGATCCAATCGCCACAAAAATCTCTTTCCGGATGCGCCGACCATCGAGGCCATCGGCTGCTTTTGCAAGACGATCGACATCAGCTTCAAGGGTGCGCACGATATTCCAGATACTGCCGATGGCCTTTAGTGTGTCCGAGATAATCTCACGGCGTGCCGCCTCGTTTGGCAGGTCAATCTCTTCAATATGGTCCGCCCGCGAGAGGAACGCCTTATCCAGTACTTTAGGGAAATTGGTTGTCGCTATCAGGAGCACATTTCTGTGGTCGCGTGTCAGCCTGTCCATGCCTGATAGTGCCGCATCCGTTGCGCGATGCACGTCAATAGGGTTGGCCTCAAGACTGAGCTGGTGCCGGGAAACAGCAAGCGTCTCCACTTCGTCGAGAAGCACTATCGCTACGCCACCCATCGCGAGCTCAGGAATAGTCTGTTCGAACAGTTTGGCCACTGCCTGCTGGCTGCGGCCATGCGCCGAACTCGTAAGAGCGTGGGGATCGATCTCAACAAAGGTGGCCTTGGTGCCAGGAAGTTGCAAAGCAACCTGATTCGCCAGACCTCGGGCAAGAGTTGTTTTTCCAGTTCCTGGCGCGCCCATTAAGAGAATTAAGCCATGTAGTGGCGCTGACTCGAAAGGGAGTTTCTGCCGAACGGTAAGCGACAGAAGGGATTGCGCCAGAAGGCGTTTACCGACGCCTTCAGCCAGCTTGATCGATGTCCAGGCGGCCATAAACTCGTCGTTCGGTAGCCGGCACTGGCGCGCTACGCCGTCGGGATTATTCATACTGTTGCTCTCTCGCGTCCAAAATCGAGATCTGTTAAAACAGCTCACTTGCTGGTACTCTGCATGCAGTTTACAATACATATGGAAAAATAACAATTGTAAACTAAAGGGGGGGCCGCGATGATCGCTAATCGCATTAAGCTGGCCCGACGTAAGGCTAGCTTTTCGCTGCGTGATCTATCTGCCGCAATGGACGAAAAGGTGACGGCCCAGGCCATCGGGAAGTACGAGCGTGGCGAGGATGTTCCTAGCTCTGGCGTCCTGACCGCGCTCGCTAAAGCGCTCGGTGTCTCGCTCAGTTACCTGCTTGATACGCAAGGAATCGAGCTATCACATGTTGAATTCAGGACCAAGGCTAATACCACCACGCGGGATCGCGCTCAGGTCGAGACCGAAGTCCTTGAGTGGATCGAGCGTTATTTGCAGATCGAGCTTATCCTCGACCTTGACAGTGCGAAATGGCAGTGCCCTGTCGCCTGTCCCTGTCGGCTGAATGAGGTGAACGATGCCGAAAAACTCACGAAGGACGTACGCGAGGAGTGGAAGCTGGGGCTTGATCCAATTCCAAATATGACCGAGCTTCTGGAAGAGAAGGGTCTCAAGGTCCTGACCGTTCCGCTGCCGCAACGCGTGTCGGGCTTTACCTGCCTTGTCGGGCGAGGGGAGGGTCAGCCAGATCTGCCTGTGATTGTCGTGAACAATCAGTTCTCGCTCGAGCGCCGGCGGCTGACCCTTGCCCACGAGCTAGCACATCGCCTGATTGACACTGACAGTCTGAGCGATAAAGATAAAGAAAAAGCCGCGACCCTGTTTGCAGGCGCATTTCTCATGCCCCACGAACATCTCGTGCGGGAAGTTGGCAGGCACCGGAACGCACTTGGTTACAAAGAGCTAATTGATTTGAAGCGCATCTATCGCGTGAGCGGCGTGGCGCTACTGATGCGCCTACGGCAACTCAGTGTCATCAGCGAGCCAACGCTGATTTACGCATTCCAATCGATAGCACGCGGCTGGCGGACCCAAGAACCGGAGGAGCTTGAGACTGACAAGGAACGGGGACAACGCGAGCGCGCACTGCGCTTTGAACGGCTTTGCTACCGTGCTCTTGCTGAAGGGCTGATTTCATTACCCAAAGCCGCTGAGCTTCTCCGATTGCCTGCCCCCGAAGTCGAGGCCGGGCTGAAAGGTCCACAGGGTGCTGATGCGGATCGTCGTTAGTGACAGCAGCTGTCTGATCGACCTCAAGAAGGTGTCTCTTCTCGACACTTTCCTTCGACTCCCCCATGAGTTCCTGATTCCGAACACGCTGTTTGAGGAGGAGTTCTTAAGGTTTACTGCCGCACAGAAGAAAGCTCTCGTGTGCGGCGGGTTACAAGTTATAGACCTCCCGGGGGAGAAGGTCCTGCATGCCCAGGCAGTACTGCGGAAGATTCCGCAGTTGTCTGTTCATGACGGATTTGCCTTCGCACTCGCGGAGAGTTATCCCGGCTGCATCCTGCTCACTGGCGACAATGAACTTTGTTCGCTCGCGACTCAACATGACATGGAAGTATATGGCGTCTTGTGGGTACTCGATGAGATGTATCGCAACCATCTGACAACGCCAGCTATACTACTTGCTGCACTATATGTATTTTCTGCCGATCCAACGGTACGATTGCCACGTCGGGAAGTGGCAATGTATATCAAGCGATACGAGAGCATGAACGGGGTCTCGCGCATTGCGATTCCCCTACGCATCTGACATGAGACTCCAGCTTCTCGCTGCCAGTCGGCCTCATTGCCGTCGTCGCAGGCAACAGGGGCAATTGTCGCCTACTGGATTTGATGGGCTATCTCATGTCCCATGCGTACCGATGACCAGAAGCGCAAGTGTCCGTTGTCGTAAAGGTTGCGCTTGCACCACCTCCAGCAGCCTCCCTTTTGCCAGAAAGGTTGCGCCGCTTGTGACACAAAGGTTGCGCTCACATGGACGTTTTGCCAGAAAAGTTGCGCCGGTGTTCAATAGCATGCACAATGGAATGAGAAGACCGGCGGACACGCGATTCCTGCGATAACAATAAACAAGCAAGCCCTACATCCGGGCCTTTTCCACGCCTGGTGCGGCGCTTATTCCTGTGATAAGAGCCATTCCCTCCCGATAAGGTAGAATTTGTCGCTAGCGGCTAGAGGCGCAGCCCACGGGTTTGGGGCTATAAGCTGTTGACCACCTACCTCATCGGTTAATAGAGATCGAGCTCGCCGCGCACGCGAACGATACGTTCAAGCAGGTGGAACGCCAACATGCCGGCGCAGGGCAAGACGAGCGCGAAGGCGGCCAGGGGCAGCAACTGCGGCGCGAGATCGCCGATGCCTTTGTGGTATAGCGTGGCGTTGGCCAGCGCTTGCATCCCATAGCCGAGCGGCAGGACGTGAGCCGGGTACCGCAGCCAGCCGGGCAAGGCGGTGACTGGATAGTAGACGCCGCCGAGCAGGATTGCGAACGGGTAGACCAGGTTCGAGAGCTGGTTGCCTTTTTTAATGAGCAGACCGATCGCCGCGAAGATGTACCCGAGCCCCCAGAGAGCGGCCAGGAAAAGCGCCAGCGCCACGACGACGGCCGGGAGGTCCGGGTGATAGGTGACACCGAAGGCAATATGCCCGAAGACGAGCGTGATCGCCGCGATCAGCGCCGTTTCGACGCCTCCGACGAGCGTAAAGCCGGAGAGCCAGGAAAAGCGCGGGCACGGGGCCAGGAAGAGGCTGACCAGCGTCCCGTTGATGCGTTCGCGGTCCAGCGTCTCGCTGACGTAGAAGATCGCGTTGAAAACAAAAGCGTTGGCGGCCAGCGCCACGACGACGTAGCGCAACCGGGTGGGATGAGCCGTCCCGTAGATAAGGGCGACGGCGATCAGTTCGAAAACCGGCCGCAGGAGCCAGATCGCCACGTAGCCGACGATCCCGCTCGTGCGCAGCCGGTCCATACTCATCGCGCGCCATGTGGCCAAGACGGCTTGCAGCGCGTGTGCGGCAGGGGCGAGGCGCGCACGGCTAGGAGAGATCGAGCGCGCCGGACCGCTTGGCCACATGTTCGACCCTCCGTAAACTGATCCAACCGATCAACGCGCAGAGCGCCGCGGTCCCTAGAGCAAGCGATAACGGCCGCAGGATGTCGTGCAGTGTCGCTCCGCTCAGGCTGCTTGCACGTAGCGCGTCGACGGCATGGCCGGCCGGGATGATGACGGAGAGCGCGTGCAATGGACCTGGCAAACGCGCGCGCGGGACCACGAAGCCGGCCAGCAGGTAGATGGGAAGTTGCAGAAAATTGGCAAGGAGGTTGGCGCGTCGCGAGAGGATGAACAGACCCGCGAAGGCGCAGCCGGTCGCCAGCGACGCCACGAGTAGGGCGATGAAGGCCGCCGCCAGCGCCGTTGGATCGACGACGCGCAAGTGGGTACCCGTCACGAGCGCGATGAGGACGATGACGGCGAAGGACGGCGCCAACCACAGCAACGACGCGAGCCCATAGCCGAGGACAACGGCCGCGCGGCTGGCCGGTGAGAGGAACAGCGCGCCGATCGTGCCCGCGGAGCGCTCGTGCTCGATGGCGTACCCGCTCGACCAGATGGTCGAAGACCAGGTGATGATCCCGACCATCCCCACGAGCAAGAAGCCGGAAACAGCGGTCCCGCCGACGCTACCGCGTCCCGATGCGGCATACGTGACTTGGTAGGTGACGTAGAGCAGGGCGGGGTAGACGGGGGCGCGGACGATGTCGATGAGGTAGGCGCTACTTGCTATAGTCTGCGCGCGTGTCGTCGCCCGCAGTGTCGCCCAGACATGCCCGATTGGACCCCGGAAGGCGACGGTCGCCGTAGAGGGGGTCATCAATCCAACGACCTCCCCGCGATAGCCAGGAAGGCGTCTTCCAGCGTCGGTTCGACGACCCGTACTCCGCTGATCATGATGCCCTGGGCGCGCAAGATGGCCAACGTCTCGTCAAGCGTCGCCGCTGTATCCGCACATAAGATCGTCAGCGCGCTGCCCCCCGTCGCGCTACTGTCCTGGCTGACGCCGCGTACGCCGCGTAGGGACGATAGGTGTGCACCTATGTCCAGCCCACGGCTATCAAGAGGCTGCGCTGTCGTGACGACGACGCGGCGCTCACCGGCCACGCGCGCCTTCAACGCGGCCGGCGTACCCTGCGCCACGATCCGCCCTTGGTCGACGATGGCAATCTCATGACAGAGCTGATCGGCCTCGTTCATGTCGTGTGTCGTGAGCAAGACCGTGTGTGCGGGCGCGAGGGCGGCGACGGCGTGACGAAGATCGACCGCGGCGGCTGGATCGAGCCCAATGGTCGGCTCGTCGAGGATCAGGACCGGCGGATCGTGCAAGAGGGCCTTGGCCAGGTGCAGGCGCTGCTTCATCCCACGCGAAAAGCCCTCGACGCGCTCCCCCGCGCGGTCGCGCAGGTTGACGAGGTCGAGCATCTCCTCGACCCGTCGCCTGATCGACGCATGCGTCATCCCGTACAGGTTGCCGAAATAAACCAGGTTGTCGCGCGCGCTCAATTTCGCGTAGAGGCCACGATCGCCGCCCAGGACGACCCCTAATTGACGGCGCACCAGGCGCTCGTTACGCACGACGTCGTACCCTCCGATCGTGGCCGTCCCACGCGTCGGTATGAGCAGAGTGGAGAGCATCTTGATTGTTGTCGTCTTCCCCGCGCCATTGGGTCCGAGCAGGCCAAAGATCGTTCCACGAGGCACGGCGAAGCTCACGTCGTCGACGGCGATGATGCGGCCACGCTGCCGGGAGAAGCGCCGGCCCTTCCCGTACACACGATGGAGGCGCTGTGCCACGATGGCATGATTGTCCTCTCGTCGCGCCACGAAGCGCTCATGCTCCCGTGGCTCCATGGTCATATCCTCGTGCATGAGTGTCCCTGTCGTTCTACGCATCGGGGGCTCCATGGATACTCAGCACGGCGTAGGTCTCGCGATCCGAGACGATCACAAACGTCGACGTATCGGTCACGCTCTCAAAGGCCGTGATGATCGCGGGACACCCCTGCGTCTCGACCTCACGCTCAGGCAGCGTCCGAATGCGCGGATGGGCGCGCCAGAAGCGCCGGCCCTCGGGTAAGGAGAGAGCAAGGTGGGGCAGAGTCGTCCAGTTGGCGGTGTCGCAGACGGGGCAATACATGTACGCGCCACGCCTGTGTTGTTGCGATAGGGGAATGCGGTGCGCTGGCGGTAGTCGTCGCAGCATGGGGGTCATGCGGCTACAGGCGGGGCACGATATCGCCCCATGAGAGAGGCCCTGCCGATAGAAGGTGTTACTCCACACCTGGATGCGCGAGAGGGCAGGCTTGTACCCTTTCACCCCCGCGAACAGCTGCCTCCCTTGTCCATGCGTATAGATGGTGTCGGACACGAGGAAACAGGCGGGACAGCGCAGGGTGAGCGCGGTGTCGGGTCTGTCCGTCACGAAGCGACCAAGCAGGCGCCGTTGTCCGCACTCCGGACACCAGAGACGCGTGTCCACCCAACCCTCGCCCTCACGGTCTCCTAGCGTCATCCCGTACGCGGTCGCCTCGTCGCGGAGATCTGTCATCAACGTACGGCGGAGGGCCAGCTTGCCCCGTTGCAGCCGCATGGCGACCGCGCCCTCGCTCAGGCCCAAACGTTCCGCCACTTCGGTGTGCGGCAACTCCTCGATGTAGCTGGCAACGAGCGCCTGACGGGTTGGCGCCGGAAGGAGCGCGAGGGCGCGGTCAAGCAAGCGGGCCAACTCGCCGCGCTCCAACTCGAGTTCCACATCGAACGAGTCAATGGCTGCGTCCTCTAGCGCGGACCTCGCTGCGTCGTCGTCGCGCATCGGCTGTAGGCAATGGATCCGTTCGCGGACATGACCGCGCGTCCAGCGCCGGCAGACGTGGCGCGCGATGGCCGTAAGCCATAACCAGCGCCCCTCTTGGTCATGAAGCAGGTGCGCGTGTCGCCAGGCTTCGATCAGAGTCTCCTGCGCCAAATCTTCGGCAGCCTCTCCGTCGCCTGTGATTCGCGCGCACAACCGCACCAGCCGTGGGCGTTCGGATGGCAGCATAATCTCCCATCCGCCGCCGTGCTGCCCTATCTCAATCGTCACCGCAGTCTCCTTACTCCTTCGCCAGGAAAGGCGCCGCACATCCACCATAGACACATCGCGCGGGGAGCGCAAATACTAACGCGGTTTTTGCGATAATCATGTGGTTTCTTCTCGGTGTCTAGACGCGCCGCGCAAGGAAAAACCGTACCTTCATCGTGGGAGTGCTGCGTCGGCGCAAGCTTTATGACAACGCACAGATGCGCTTGGCGCGGGACGGCGAGCGGGACCGCTGACAAGCGGGACCGCTGACAAGCGGGACCGCTGACCTGGACAGACGCCGGCGTGACCTGATATAATGACGAGGTAAGGCCGGCGCGAGATGATCGAGGGCATCGCGAACGGTCTTTCTTTATACCCACCGTATAGCTATCGGTAACTATCATTACCGTAAGCCTATTATGTCAATTTGAAGACGGGAAGAAATATGGACGTGTAGGCTTTCACATATCTTGCGCGCTGTTTCACAATTACGGCGCCAGTGGTTTCACAGGTGCTGTGCGTCCCTGAACATCCGTCCTATCCGTGGCGTGTGCTGCGCTACCACGGAGCACTGAGCCATGCCGGCGGCGGTCAGTCGGCCCTACCACTGATCGTCACGCGGTTGCGGCCGGTGTCCTTCGCCCGGTAGAGCGCCGCGTCGGCCTCCTGGAGCACCACCTCGACTGTCGTGTGGCTGCCCGGTCCCAGCACCGCGATCCCCGCGCTGATCGTCACGACGTCCGCTGGCGTGTTGGCGACGTGGGGCAGCGCCAATCCTTCCACCGCCTGGCGTAGCCGCTCCACCACAACCCGCGCACATCCGGGCGGTTGCTCGGGGAGGATGAGCAGGAACTCTTCGCCCCCATAGCGGTACGCCCCATCGCCGTCGCGGCAGGTGCGCATCATGGTCTCGGCCACGGCGCGCAACACCCGGTCCCCCGCCGGGTGCCCGTACGCGTCGTTGTAGCGCTTGAAGTGATCGACATCGCACAGCACGAGGGCGTAGGTGTGCCCGTAGCGCTCCACCCGTGCGCGCAGCATCTCCACATCCTCGGCCAGCTGGAGCCGGTTGGCGAGCCCTGTCAACGGATCCCGGCGTGCCTGCTCATGCAGCGCGGTTCAATCGCTCCAGCTCCGTCCGGTGCGCGGCCAGCTGGCGGTGCAGCGCGGTGACCCGGGCAGCCGCGATCAACTTCACCTGCAGCTCGTCCCGGTCGAGGGGCTTAGTCAGGTAATCGTCGGCCCCCGCCTGCATCCCGCTGAGCACATGCTCCTTGTCGTTGAGCGTGGTCAGAAAGATGAAGTACGTATAGCCGTCGGCGGCGTGCGCACGGACCTGCTGGCACAGCGCACGGCCGTCGAGGCCCGGCATCATCCAGTCGCTGATCACCACGTCGACCGGGGTGCGTTGATACAGGGCCCAGGCCTCCGCGCCATCGACAGCGACCAGACACGCATGGCCCAACCGCTCGACGGCCTTCTGCAGGATCAGGCGGGAGACCGCGTCGTCTTCCGCAATCAGGATCTTCATGTCATGCCACCGCCAGTTCCGTCGTGAGCGCCGCGCGCACACGGTCATCTTCGACCACGAGGCCGGCCAGCACGGCGGGCACCCCTGTCAGGCCGCCGGCACGCGCCAGCGTCTCCAGCTCTGCACAGAGGGCGGTCATGGCCCGGGCGCCCAGACTGGCACAGCTCCCTTTGAGTGCGTGCGCCTCCCGCAGCAGCGTGGCCGCATCCCCGCGCGCCGCGGCCTCCCGCAGGGCGTCCAGGCGCGGAGCCGCGTCGGCGAAGAACAGCGCGATCAGCTGGCCCACGAGATCGGGTTCGCCCTCCTCCTGCAGGTCGCGCAACCCGGCCAGCACCATGCGATCGATCGCGGGGCCGTCCGGCGCTGCGTCGGTGCCACCCACGGGAACGGTGGCGGACCCTGCGGTGGCGGGCCGCACCCACCGATCCAGGACGCGCACGAGCGCCGCCGACGTCACCGGCTTGGCGATGTAATCGTCCATCCCCGCGGCCAGGCAGCGCTCCCGTTCGCCCGCCAACGCGTTGGCTGTCAGGGCTATGATGGGCGTGTGACGCTCCGGGCCCTCATGCGCCCGGATCGCGGCGGTGGCGGCGTAGCCATCCATCTCCGGCATCTGGCAGTCCATCAGCACGGCGGCATAGGCATAGTGCGGCCCGGCAGGGTCGCCGCCGAGGGCCAGCACGGCTGCCCGGCCGGTGGCGACGACGTCCACGCGGTAGCCGCGCGTCTGCAGCATCTGGACGGCCACCTGCTGATTGATCGCATTGTCTTCGGCGAGGAGGAGGTGGGGGGCCGCGTCGTCGGAGGACGTGGGGCGGGACGGATCCGCCGCCGGCCCGCGCGCCGGGACCACGGGCGCGGTGGGCTCCTCGGACCCCTCCATCATCAGGGCGAGAGCATCGTACAGCTGCGACTGGCGCACGGGTTTGCTCAGGCAGAGGCGGATGCCGGCCGTCCGGGCGTCGTCGTTCAGGGCGTGCAGGCCCCCCGAGGTCAGCAGCACCAGCGGGAGGCCGCCGAGGGTCGGGTCGGCCGTAATAGTACGGGCGAGCCCCAGCCCATCCATGCCCGGCATCTGCATGTCCAGAATGGCCAGGTCGTACGGCGCGTCGCGGTCCAGCGCGGCGCGCAGCAGCGCGAGCGCACCCGTGCCATCCGCGGCGCTGTCATGCGCCAGGCCCCACGCGGCGGTCTGGTGCTCCAGGATCGTGCGGTTGGTCGCATTGTCGTCCACGATGAGCACGCGCCGCCCGCGCAGGCCGTGCGGGTCGGCGTGCATGGTCGACGGGGCCACCGCCGCGCCGGCGGCCTGCTTCTGCAACCACGCCGTGAACCAGAAGGTGCTGCCCTGGCCCGGCACGCTCTCCACGCCGATCTCCCCGCCCATCAGCCCGACCAGTTGCCGCGCGATGGCCAGGCCGAGGCCGGTCCCGCCGTACGTGCGGGTGGTCGAGCTATTGGCCTGCACGAAGGGCTGGAACAGGAGCGCCTGCTCCGCGGGCGTCAGGCCGATCCCCGTATCGGTCACCGCACAGCGCACCAGCACGGCCTCGTCGGTCTCGTCGGCCAGCGTGGCACGGACAACGACCTCACCCGCGGCCGTGAACTTGATGGCGTTGCCGAGCAGGTTGGTCAGGATCTGGCGCAATCGGAAGGGGTCGCCGCGCAACCCGTCCCGCACAGTGGGGCACACCACGCCGATCAACTCCAGGCCCTTGTCGTGGGCGCGCGGGGCCAACAGGGCGGTCACGTCTTCGATGGTCGTACGCAGATCGAGGTCGACGCGCTCCAGGCGCATCTTGCCCGCCTCGATCTTGGCGACGTCGAGGATGTCGTTGATGATCAGGAGCAGGTTCTCGCCCGAGCGGTTCACGGTCTCGGCATACGCGCGTTGCTCGGGGGTCAGGGGGGTGTCGAGGAGCAACTCCGTCATACCGATGACGCCGTTCATAGGCGTGCGGATCTCGTGGCTCATGGTGGCGAGGAACTCCGACTTGGCGCGGCTGGCGACTTCGGCCCCCTCCATGGCGCGGTGCAGCTCCGCCTCGGCCTGCCGATGTGCCGTGACGTCGCGAAAGGTCACGACGGCGCCCGTGACCTCTCCCTCGGTGACCAGGGGCGCCGCGGTGTAGGCCACGGGAACCAGCGTCCCATCGCGGCGCGTGAACACATCGCCATCGCTGCTCACGGCCCGTCCCGCGCGCAGCACGTCGAGGAGCGGACCGTCCGCCGCCGGCGCCGGCATGCCGTTGGCCTGCTGGACATGGATCACGTCGTGCAGCAGCGCGCCGTGCAGTTCCCCGGCGGTCCAGCCGAGCAACCGTTCGGCCGCGGGATTCATGAAAGTGACGCGCCCGGCGCGATCGAGCGTGTAGAGGCCATCGCCCAGGTTATCGGTGATGGCGCGGGTGAAGGTGAGGTGGTGGTGGACCTCGTGGAGCAGCTGGCTATTGCTGCGCAGGGTCAGCCCCAGGCGGAGGGTCACCAGGACGATCAACGTGAGCAGCGCCCCCGCGTAGAGCCCGTTGAGCCCCAGGGACATCTGCATGCTGAGGTGCGCCAGGGTTGCGGCCGCCGCGATCACGACCAGCACCAGGGGCAGCAGCGCGCGGGCGCTCGCGACCTGCGTCTCGGCGTCGACGCGCGGAAACGCCCGGAAGGACAGCGCGCCGGCGGCCAGGAACAGCATCCCGACCATCCACATGGCGTCAAGCGGGCTGCCCTCCACGAAGGCGCCGTGCAATTCCAGGGGCGTCCAGGCGACGAAGGGGATGACCTGCAGCAGCAGCCCCGCGGCGAGCAGCCGCAGACAGGGGTCGCGCCACACGCGGCGCAGGGGCATCAACAGGAACGCGAAGCTCAGCGTGGCATAGAGGACGGGGTAGAGCATCATCGTCACCCGACCGGCCACCGGCAGTGGCGACTGCTGGAGGGCGGAATACCACAGCAGCGAGGCCAGCACCCCACTCGCCAGAGTCAGCACGAGGATGTCGAGGCCCACTAACACGACCACGCGGCGGCCCGCGCGGCCGATCAGGATCAAGCCGGCTATGAACGGGAGGGCAAAGCCCAGAAATCCGAGGTCGGCCAGATTGGGTGAGGGCGGGAAGGCCGGCGCGACCAGCTCGAAGTAGTCCCAGGCGAGCTGGCCCAGGAGCCACAGCCCGCAGCCGCCGGCGAAACAGAGCCAGACGGCCCGCGTCCCACCGCGCGTCCGCCGCGCCGTGCCCAGAGAGGCCCCCGTCGCCAGCAGGCTGGCCAGGGTCCAACCACTGTCCGCCCACCAATGCACGCCCACGGCGCCGCCCCAGCGGAGTTCTTCGCCCAGCACAATGGTCAAATACACGACGGCCAGCGTGACGACGCTCCGCCCCGGGACCGCGTCGAGACCCACACGCGCCGTGAGGCGCCGGACCACGTTTACCATACCCTCCCTCTCTTCCCGTAGCGGGCCGCGTGCGCGCGACGCCCGCGGTTGGTGTCTCCGTCGCGCCGGCGGCCGCGCAGCCAGCGGTCCGCGGCCTGACGTGTTGGCTGGCATGTGCCCCGGCGCACGGGGCGGTGCATCGGACAGGCCGCGATCCCGCGACGCGGGGCGGCGTCAGTCCAGCTGAGATCGTCCCTGACCCTGTGCGTCCCGTCCTGATACTCCACGACCAGCACGTGCTGCGATCGGGCGGTCCAAGACGGCCGTCCAGATAGCCCTGCCCGCTGCGCGCTCCCCGCTGGACTGTGGGACGCCATCACCGTCAGGCGACGGCCGACCGGTGCCGGACGAAGGCATCGGCCTGCTCCGGCGGCAATGGCCGAGCGAAGTAGTAGCCCTGGCCCAGTTCGCAGCCCAGCGCGCGCAACTGGGTCGCCTCGCCGGCCGTCTCCACGCCCTCGGCCACCACCGTCAGGCCCAGGGCGCGGCCCAGGCCGATCACGGCGGTGACGATCGCGGCGTCCTCGCTGTCGCATTTGAGCCCGGTGACAAAGGCGCGATCGATCTTGAGCGTATCGACTGGAAAGCGCTTGAGATACGCTAGGCTCGAGTAGCCGGTGCCGAAATCATCGATCGCGAGCTGCACCCCCAATCCTTTCAGCTGCTGCAGGGTCTGAATGGTCGCCTCCGCGTTGCCCATGGCCACGCTCTCGGTGATCTCCAGTTGCACGTGGCGTGGGTCGACCCCACTCTCCTCCAGGGCGCGGGCCACGTCCGCGACCAACGTCGGCTGCGTGAACTGGCGCGCGGACAGATTGACGCAGCCGACCACGGCCGGCATGCCGGGCGCCTGTGCGTTCCAGCACCGGGTCTGGCGGCAGGCCTCGGCCAGCACCCACTGTCCGAGCGGGTGGATCAAGCCGGTCTCCTCCGCCACGGGGATGAACGCTGCCGGGGAGACCAGGCCCCGCGTCGGGGACTGCCAGCGCACCAGCGCCTCCATGCCCTCGAGCTGGCCCGTCGTCAGCACGATCTTGGGCTGGTAGTAGACCGTGAACTCGTCGCGCTCCAGCGCCAGGCGCAGGTCGGCCTCCAGCTCCAGGCGCTCCAGGGCGTACATCTGCATTGTCTCATCGAAGATGGCGTAGCGGCCACGGCCCGCGGCCTTGGCGCGGTAGAGCGCCACGTCGGCGTCCCGCATCACGGCCGCCGCCGTCGCGGAGGGCGTCGTGGTGACCACGCCGATGCTGGTCTCGATGACGACATCGTGGTTACCCAGGCGGAAGGGCGCGGCGAGGGCGGCGATGAGGCGCTCGGCCGTCTCCACGGCCTGGCCCGTGTGCGCCATCTCGCTGAGCAAGACGGCGAACTCATCACCGCCGAAGCGTGCCACGGTGTCCTCCTGGCGCACGCACGTCCGCAAGCGCGCGGCCACCGCGACGAGCAGGCGGTCGCCGGCGTCGTGCCCCAGGCTGTCGTTGATCACCTTGAAGCGATCCAGATCGAGGGAGAGCACGACGGCCGGCCCCGCGCGGCGCAGGCCGCGGACGAGGGCCTGCTCCAGGCGATCCAGGAACAGGGCACGGTTGGGCAGCGCGGTGAGCGGGTCGTGGAAGGCCTGGTGACGCAACTGGTCGTCGAACGCCTTGCGCGCGGTGTTGTCCTGGATCATGGCGACCAGCCTGCTGACCGTCCCGTGCTGATCCTTGATGGGAAAGACAACCAGGCTGGCCGACACCGCGTGCCCATCGCGGTGCAGGTAGCGCTTCTCCCGCGGGGCGGCCTGAGTGCGCGCGGCGATGATGTCCTGGAACAGCACCCGGTCCTGGGCGCGGTCGTCGGGGTGGGTGATGTCGGCGATCGCGCGGGCATGGAGTTCGTCGGGACTGTAGCCGAGGAGGGTGCCCAGGGCGGGGTTGGCCAGCGCGATCTGTCCCGTCGTCTCAGCCATGCAGATGCCGATGGGCGCGTGCTCGAAGAGCGCACGGAAGCGTTCCTCGGTCACGCGCAGCGCCTCCGTGGCGCGCACGCTCGCGGTGACATCGCGCACGAGGCCCAGGGTCTCCCCGCCGCCGCAGGCAACGATGCGCGCCTCGTAATGATGGATCTCGCCCTGTATGGGGAGCACGTACGCAAGGGTCTGCAGTGTCCCGGTGCGCCGCGCTGCAGCGGTGGCCGCTAGGATAGGCTGCACCACTGGGGCGGGCACCAGGTCCGAGACGTGCTGGCCCTCTACCATCGCGAGCGGTTCGGCGGCGTCGCGCGCCGCTTTATACGCGAGGACCCGCCCGTCCGGACTGAGGTGGACCATCATGTCGGGGAGCGCGTCGAGCAGCGCGTGGTTCTGTCCCCTGGTGGCATCGGAAAGGGCGCGCAAGCGCTGCTCGCTCCCGTGCAGGTCCGTATTCAGCTGGGCGAGGCGGGCATAGAGCCGGGTGACCTCGTACAGCAACGCGCCGAGCACCAAGCTGGCCGCGAGCATCGTGTCGGCGCGCGAGACGTACCAGCCCACGGTGTAGCGGCGGGGCACCCACAAGGTGATTGTGATGTCGAGCACGTAGGCACAGGCGGCGACGGCCAGCCAGAGCCCGGCCACGGACGCGGAGCGGCTGCGCGCCCGCGCGATGAGCAGCCCGCAGGCCGCCACGCTCAGCCCGCACAGCGTCAGGCCCAAGGGGGACGTGAGTTGGAACAGAGCGGTGAAGTGCGTTCCCTGGATCAGCACCGGCAGGTGCGGCGCGGAGCGGATCGCTACGGTGGCCACCAGCACGACAAGCGCTGGGACAAGGGCGCCGAGGGCAACTGTGAGCCGGCGCGCCGTGGCCGGCGCGAGGGCGACCGACCGGTAGCGACCCTCCAGGGCCGTGTAGAGGAGGAGGCCGCAGGGGAAGCCCCCGTGCCAGCAGCACCACAGCCAGATCGCCGTCTGGGGGCTGGCGCCGAGCAGGCCCGCGGGCGCAAACACGTGCGGGAAGGTCAGCAGGTAGGGCACGATGATCGTGCCCGAATAGAGATAGGTCGCGGCCAAGGCGGCCAAGGCGGGTGTCCGCGCGCTCAGGAACTGGCCAAAGAGCAGGTAGGCGGTCACCAGCTCGGCGGCGCTGGCCAGGACCGCGAACACGGGCACGGTGGCCATGACGGTGGGGCCGAGGCGCCAGGCATAGGGCAGGGTGAGCGCCGTCACCAGCACGAGCAGGAGCCCGGTGAGTAGGGCGGCGCGATAGTGCCGTGGCGTGGGACAGGCGCTGGTCAGGTTGAGCGCGGGCCGGTGCTCTGGACGCGCGGGACACGGGCTGCTATGAGGCGGCATCACGCCCCCTCTGGTGGTCAGCCAGGTGCTGCGCATAGGTCGCGATGTCGGCCGCACGAAAGCGGGCATAGCCCCCGGGCGTGTGAAAGACCGGTGTGATCTCCCCGCGCTGCAGGGCACGCCACAGCGTCATGCGGGAGATGCCCAGGCGGCGCGCCGCGGTCCCAGAACTCACATACACCTCGTCCCGTGTCTCCATGATCCGCCTCGCTTTGCCTCGGTGGGCGCCGTGATACAGGTGTGACATATATGTTGCTACTGTACGGCCCTGCGCATGCGCCCTGCCATCCCCCGTTTGGGGGATGCACCACGGACGCGACACGAGGCGAGCGACGGGCCACTGCTGAGAAGCGTCCAGCCTGTTGAAAAAGGGGGCGTTATGCGCTTGCCGCCGCTCGGGACATCGGCGATCAGCTTGTGGAGGTTTAGCGCTTCAGAGGGCCGTCGGCACTAGGAAGGGGGCAATGGCCAACCCCAACGCTCCTCCCGGCCACGGCCGGCGACCCCAACCCCGTTTACTGAGCAAGCGTTTCAGGTTTTGGCCGGCGGTGGTCAACAACGCCTCGCCGTTGACCTTCTCCAGGTGCCGCAAGCGGAAGCGTCGCAAGCCATGCCAGTCCTTGGCTTCCGCGAAAAGCGGCTCGACCCACACTTTACGCTTGCCCATCGCCTTCTTGTAGGGTTCTGTGTCGTGATAGCCCCGCACGCGATCCAGGTAGTCCTCGTCGAAGTCTCGGCTGATGAGACGGCCGTGCACGCCCGCAGTACAGCGCTCTTTGACCGGGCAGGCGTTGCAGGTGGCGGCATCGGCCTGATAGACCAGCACATGCTCCGTATTCTTCGGATGCCGGAAGGGCAGGAGCACGCCCTGCGGGCAGGTGTAGGCATCGCGCTCCGGATCATAGGCGAAGCTCTGTTTGCCGAAGAACGGGGTGCGCTTGTCCCAATCGGGCAGCGGCATGTAGGCACGGATGCCGGCGTCCTCGATGGCCCTGATGTTCTCGGCGGTGCCGTAGGTGGTGTCCCCCGTGACATGGTCGGGCCGAAGGCGCCAGCGGAAGCAGACCCGCCAGAGCATGTCGCGTAGGGGCTGGTTCTCCATGACCTCGGCGGGTGTGACCAGCGTCGCCAGAATGATGCGCGCCTTGCCGCCGTCGACCATGCAGTGCGTGTGGTACCCCATGTGGACGCCGCCTCCTTTATGGCGCATGTGCGTCGCATCGGGATCGGTTGTGCTCACGTTAAGGTCGGCGACCCGCTGGTAATGCGCGTGCGTCACCGCACGTTGGGGATGCCCCGCGCCTTCGACCCAGTCGTGCCGCGCCTTATTGGCCGCCGCGACATCGTCACCAGCAACTGTGGGGAGGGCGGCCGGGGCGACCGGAGTGGGCGAGGGGCCCGCGTCGACGACGGCGTCATCGGTCGCTCCTTCCCGCGTAAGGGCAGCATCGGCACCGAAAAGGTTGCGTAGGTGCTCCTCGACAGCAAAGCGCGGCATGACCGAGTCGAGCGACGCGTTCGCATCGACCTGCGTCGCGTCGACGTACACCTCCTGACCCCACACTAATCCAGCCGTCCGACACTGCTCCACGATGGCATCGAAGAGGATGCGTCAGGATTCAGAATCAGTGGTGGTGGAGAGCCCGTCGGTCAGGTATCCTACTCCTTTTATAGGGGTGCATGAAGGAGGGGACGATGGCCTGCCCGTACTGCCAAGGGGACGCGACGCAGGAACTGGAGCGCGTGACGGCGTTAGGCTACCGCCTGTTTCGCTGCCGTCCCTGTCGGCGCACCTTCAACGCGCGCACAGGCACGCCGTTCAACCACCTGCAGGTTCCGACCGACATCGCGTTGCTCGTCGTCCTCTGGCGACTGCGCTACAAGCTCAGCCTGCGGGACCTGGCGGAGATGTTCCTCACGCGCGGCTTCACCTTCACCCACGAGGCGGTGCGGGCGTGGGAGGAGCGCTTCGCCCCGCTGCTGACGGAGCGCCTGCGGGCCAAGCGACGGGGCAAAGCGGGCCTCAAGTGGCACGCCGACGAGACGTATGTGACGGTGGACGGACCGTGGTGCTACCTCTATCGGGCCATCGACGCCGACGGGAACCTGGTCGACTCCATGCTGAGCGAGACGCGCGACATGGACGCCGCCAAGCGTTTCTTCCAGCGGGCGCGCACCGTTGTCGGCCATGCGCCCGAGAAGGTCACGACGGACGGGCACGACGCCTACCCGCGCGCCATCCGCGAGACGCTGGGACCCAACGTCCAGCATCGCACGAGCCGGTACATGAACAACCGGCTGGAGCAGGACCACCGTGGCATCAAGCAACGCTACTATCCGATGCGCGGCTTCGGCTCCTTTGAGGCGGCGGCCCGTTTCTGCACCGCCCACGACGAATTGCGTGACCATCTCCGTTATCGCCAGCACCTGAACGAGACGGTGTCCTTAGCTGAGCGGCGGCGGCTCTTCGTGGAGCGGTGGGGCGAGGTGTGCGCGGTGCTACAGGCGGCGTAGGCGCCATCAGGCAGGGGCCACGGCAGGCTGACGCGCGCCACGGCCCGATTGCGTTCCCAATCCTGACGCTTCCCCTGACGCAGCGCGACGATGCGCGCGACGACGGTGGCTTCGTCGGCGTCGCCATCGAACAACGCAAGGGTCGCTGCGATGGTTTGAGGGGTCATGGACATGCGTGGTCTCCTTGGGCTAGCCGGGGCACGCGACGAGTAGCGCGTGCTCCCGTAGTGTCGGCGCTAGCGCAGAGGTTGTCCATGGCCTAATGGTCAGCACGGCCGGCGCCAGCGCGGCAGGGATACGCCAGCGCCCGGCCGGGCGCTGGTCCCTCCCCCATGACCGGCTGGTGCTGGTGCCGTATGCCCGCACCTATGAGGACATCTTCCCGGTTACCATCCGTCACACGCCTGAGAGAGACAGGAACAGCCCAGGCACGGATGAGCTGCGACGCAAGGCGCGACATATGGACAATGGGCTGATACGATAGGCGCGGGAGGGGTACATGGGCACGACACCTCAGGACAGGGCCACGATAGACGGTATCACCGGGGAGATCGCGACGCAACTCGGCGAGACCGACGAGGAACCGATCCGACAGATCAGACGGGCGGTGCGCATCCTCGGCGCACACCAGGGGCGCACCGTGGGCGCGGGCGCTCCAGGTCGAGGCGGCCGGCGGGATGCTGCGCGCTGACGGTAGCCAGAAACGCTCGGTCGGGGGCATATTCTTTACGCTCATGCGCGATGACCTGGGATCGAAAGACTTCTACCGGATCTTTAAGGGGGGACAACAACAGCGCATTGGGGAGACAGGCACGGCCCCACACACAGCGACAGCGCCGTTCGACTGGACGGTGTTCAGCGTGGACGTCACAGAGGCGATGAAGGTGGCAGGGGAGGCAATGACGGTGAAGCTCACTGTGATCGGTCGGCCGGGCACAGTCGTGGAACGGGGCGACGTCGTGCTGGTGCTCATGCGCAGCGAGAAGGCCCCCGCGCTCCCGAAAGGCGTCCCCGCGCCGCCATCGCCCCAGACCGACTACATGGTACTCATCGGCATGAAGCAGTGGCGCAAGGTGGCCGAGGCCCTCGCCGCAGACCCCGCCGATAAGCTGCTGATCGAGGGCTACCCAACCGTCCAACCGGAGTTCGCCGGCATCACCGTCCACGCCACGTCGGTGACCACAACGGGCATCCAGGCCGGCAAGCGGGCGGCCATGGCGCACCCATCACACCCATGAGGACAGGGATAGCTATAGTAAGGGCACGAGGAATCGCGCCCTGGAGGGTTCAGTGTCGCTCGCACACACTATCACACAGACGATGCAGGCACACGGACTAACGAGCGCCCAGGTCGCCACGCGGCTCGGCGCCTTGCTCACCACCGTGCGGGATCGTCTGAACGCGTGCCAAGCGATGGGAGGAGCATCCTAATGCACCGAGCTGTCTGTCACGACCACGCGCGCTTTCGCTTCGACGCCGGCGACTACTTGCGCGCCTTCATGCGTGGGGGGGTCGCGACCGTGCTCGGCCCGCGACGCGGACGGTCATCGCCCTCCTGGCCTATGCCGACGACAGTGGCTATCGCCGAGGCGCGGGAGGGGGAGCTGGCGCGGGCGACCGGCCTCACTGCCGAGACCGTGCGGAGGCATCTCACGACGCTGATCGAGAGCGGCTTGATCGACCCTATCGACCAGCCGGACGTCTACGTCTTTAACCCACTCACCGGCGTGCGCGTCGACGGGTGCGCCGGGTACTGGCACCTGGATGATGAGTGGATGCTTGGCACGGCCGACGCGGCGCCGCTGCCCTCGGACCGGCCAATCGCCTGGCCCCCGCGTTAACGGAGTAGTGTTACGGAAGCTGTCATGAGCCGCAATCTGACGACGCAATAGGAGTGCCAAGAATGTCCACTATCTGAGGCTAGACAACAACGTAGTCATAGTATTCCACGACACATAGGGCCGCTATGCGGGAGAAAGAGCGTTACGCTCTACCACATGTAGTGGTCTACGTCGAATACGTTGTGTACGTCGGCCACCCGTACGTCGAGCTTCAGTTAAGTGCGGGAGGAGGCACTCCTGGGGTTGGGGCAAGCATACGCCAGGCGCGACGAGGCGACAAGGGGTCTGTCCACAGGGCCGAAGTACGCACTCCCGGAATCGAAGCGGCACTCAAACCGGCTTGCATCTGTGACATGCAACGCACGGAACGCGCCCAATGTTTACACGAGGACAAGAAAAGAGCCGGGGAGAATCTATCTCCCTGGCCCTGGCGGTAGAGCAGGGCGGTCCCGTGATCCGTTACGAGCGTGCCACCTTGATGAGGGCAAAAGCGAACACTGTCGACCTGTCCGTTCGAACGTCACCGCTTGTGTGCACGGGAGCGGCACCAGCACGACGGCGACGTCGCGACGTGCGCTGTGGCCCCATGCCGCACCCGTCGTGGTACGGGGCCAGCCCGGCGTTACAGCCGTCATCACCGGGCGCGGCGGCTTGGATGGATACCGGGAAGGGGCGGTTATCCCGTCAGCCTCGACCTCTGATGGGGCGAACCGTCAGGATGGTCGGATCATAGGCGCGCGGGGAGATACGCCGCGCCAATCCTCCCGTGGCCGGACTACTGCACCAACACGCTGCCCTTGTCCGCCGGCGTGTAGGACGGATTGTAGTTCACCAAGACCGTCGTGTTCCCCGATGTCTGTATGTTCCACGTCACCACGATGCCGTTCACGGTCACCGTCGAGCTTCCCTGCGCGAAGATATCGGTACAAGGCAGGTCGACCACGCCGCTCGCCGTGAATTGCCCCTTGCCCCCTTCGCCACCCGTGAAGTTAACCTGGTTAATGGAGGGGCAGGGTGGCTCGATGCCCGTGCGTGATTGGGTTAGCGCGATGCCCTGGTAGGGGCCGCTCGTGGGCGCGCTCAATGTCCAGTTGGCCTGTCCCGTATCGTGGAACAGCTCGCCATTGGCGCTGTCGAAGATAAAGACGGAGTTGAAGGTGTTGATATAGACCTTGCCGGGCGTGAGGATGCCGCTCGTGAAATAGTAGACGCCTGGCTGTCCCGTAGGCGTCCCGTCGCACAGAGGTAAGAAATCGTTGGTGCCGGCATTGCCACCGACAGGGCCGGTGAGCGGGACGATGCCTACGGAGCCATCGGCCGGGGGGAAATAGAAATGGGTGCCGGGTAGTTGGTGGATGGGATCGAGAAGCTGGGCCGTGGTGATAGTCGGGATAAAGTGCTCGACCTCGGTGTAGCACTGCGTGGGAATGATAGGCTGGACGTCCGGAACGTTCGTGACGGGCTCGGTCGGTGTGATGGCACCTGTCGCGCTGTAGGGGTCCGTGATCAACGCTACGCCCTGATTGGTGCCCCTCTGCCCCACAATCTGGCCGGAGTTGTCGCCCCCATGCTCGTCGGAGTGTCCAGTGACGGTGGGATTCGTGCCGCCACAGGTGAGGGCGTCGCCCACGAGACTGCCGTTGATCGTCATACTCCCACCCGATCCATCAATCGAGCAATCGCTGGCCGTCGGATCGAGCCCGATGAGCGCATACGGCTGGTGGTATCCACCGTGCCAGGCGACGGCTGTGACGTTGGTGTGCAGCTTGCCCAGGCCGATGACGCCGCCAAAAAAGCCGCCCACGTCGCGGCTCAGGCGCCCCTCGACAAAGGCGTAGTGCGGCGCTCCGGCAAACGGACCGTTTTGAGGTGGATTACAGAGGGTAATACCAGCGGCCGGATCGTTGCCACAGAAGCCTCCACCGCTTGGGATGATGCTGGGGCTACTGGTGATGGTTAACGTGTTGGGATAGCCGTCGTTGGCCAGCAATTGCGCTGCGGCGACGATCGAGGTTTTCGCGGTGTCGGTGTACGCCGGGCTCGCTGGATTGAAGTCAAACATGTCGGCGGCCGCTACTTTGACCGCTACATCCAGATCAGCCTGGAGCCTACGGTGTTGTGAGTAGACGTTGCTGCCATCGATGGCCAGGGCTGCCATGCCCATGAGGGCGACCATCAGTAACGCGACCATGGGCATGATCTGACCAGGTGTCGCTCGTTTCCTGTACATCGCGTCCTCCTCCCTCTCCCTGTCTGACCCTTACTCGTGCAGCATGGCGCTGCTGCCTTTCAAGGTGATGGTGACCCCGCCGAATACCAGGCCCAGAATAGGCTTGAACGGATACGTCACGGTGACGGTCACGGGGTTGTTGGTGAGTTGATCATCCGTTTGCAGCGCCTCGGTGGCCGTTGACGAGATCGGGGTGCTGATCGTCACGGTCGCCTGGCTCAGGTTGGCGGCGGTCATGGGGCGCGCGGTGGCGCCTAGGATGGTGTCGGTCACGCCATCGGCGAGCTTGAGGTGGCCGGTGATCGTGTTGGCGCCACAGCCCGCGTCACAGTAGGTATTGGCGGCATTGCCCTGGTCGCCAAAAGTACCCCATAGGGTGACACCGTTGACTTCGCGCGCGACCTGCACGGCAGCCCAACGCGCGCCTGTGCGCGCCGCTTCCTGGATTTGGCTGTAGTAGAAGATCACACGTAAGCCGTCGAGCAGGCCCAGCGTCATCATTAAGAAAACCACGAGGACGAGGGCAAACTCAACCAACGTCTGACCGCTTTCAGAGGCGTGACGCCGCGTCACCCTGTTGGCGTCTTGGGGCGTAGATGCCCTGCGGCCTGTCGTGCGCCTTTCTAGGCTTTGGGCGTTCTTGTGCTTCATGGGCTGGGAGGTGGACATACTCATCGTGCGTACCATAGGTCAGAGGCTAAAGGTTGGACAATCAGAGAAGCAGCTTTGGCCGTCGCTAGGGAACGACGTCGTTCCGCCAGTTGTCGTACTTTCTACCTCGTAGTCATACGTGTTGTTCCCCAAAATGATCGTGGCGCCCGAATTTTGCCGGCCGAATGTGTTTGAGCCACTGGTACCGGAGTGCGTACCGAATGCCAGGGTCCATGCCGTCGTGCCATGAGGCCGGTAGCGAATCACATCACTAGCGGGATATTGTGTCGACCACGCTATCGTGACCAGGGTGTTGGCTCCGTTCCCCGTCGATATTAGCGTGGGTCCGGTGCTCGGTGAAATGGTCGGGATCGGTTCGAGGGTCGCCGTGGCCGTGGGACCAGGTATCGCTGTGTTAGTTGGTGTTGATGTTGGGGCGAGCGTTGATATCGAAGTCGCTGTCGCTGTTGGGGCAGATGTTGGCGTTTGCGTCGCCGTTGGCAGGACGGGTGTCTGGGTAGCGGTTGGTCCCCCAGGGGTATTGGTCGCGGCTGGGGTAGGCGTGTTGGTAGCGGTAGGAATGACTGTGGGCGTATTGGTGGCGGTAGGAATGACTGTGGGCGTATTGGTGGCGGTAGGAATGACTGTGGGCGTATTAGTGGCGGTAGGAATGACTGTGGGCGTATTGGTGGACATTGTCGCAAGTGGCGCCGCGACGGGCTCAAATGAGAACGTGTGGCCGCTCACCGTTCCACCAATCCGCGTCAGGTGTACGAAAGGAGTGATGGGCGTGAACGGGGCTGACACGGTGACAGTAATCCCCTCGTTGCTGACCACCGCTTCAGATGTGTTGGTGACGGGACATGTCACGACATGCTGTAGGCAGACACTCACCTGCATTTGCGAGGCGTCTATTCCACCCTGCGATTCATTTTTGGTCGCGCTGATGACGTCCGCGACGGTGATGAAGTAGCACGTTGTGCCAGGTAGGCAGTCAAGTTGTCTAGGCGAGGCTACCTGCTGTGCGTAGATGATGCCAACGCGCGCGGCGTTGGCGAGTGCGACCTGTGTGTGGAAGGCGCGCCCCAGGTCGAGGGCGCCGATGAACAGGAGGGCCAACAGCGGTAGGACCAGCGCGAGTTCGGTTAATGCTTGGCCGGCCGACATCTGCGGCGCACGCCGCGCGACCTGGGGATCCAGAACGAGCACGCCGTGCGGTCGTGTGTCCATACCTCGTGCCCTCCCGTGTCTTTCAGCTTGACACGGTGCCAGCCTATCGAGCGCGGCCCATGTTCACACACTATGTTATGCGCGAGGTACGACGATAATTCAATAGCCAATTAGGACCGTCATATATCGTGCCTGTTGGGGCTGGGACAGGCTGTCAGACAGCAACCGATAGTGCGAAGGGGACGTGTCGGGTAGGAGGTGAGCCGCGCTGAGAGGTGCGGTTACCAGCGCGTGACGCATGAAAACGGGGCGATGTTTACACAGATTGCGGCTATTGCGGCTGGTGACTGTAAATTCCATCGGAGGATTCAGCATTTTTCTAGCGGGGAAGGCAGCAGGTGTCAGGCCCTCCACACAAGGGGGAACGAGTCGCCTGCACGCGTAAAAGAGCGGGCACGCAGTCCAGGCAATGTGTTGCTCCGCCGCTATAATCCATGCTGACTTCTTCGCTAGAATTTACAGGTGACAGCTTCCGTAACACTGGGCCTTAACGCTCCAGCGCGAGCCAGCGCGAGCCACACGCTGTCCTTCGTCCCGACGCCGGGATCAGATCCCGGCGTCGGGACTATTTTAATCAGCGCGCGGTGGACAGGGGCGCTGTTCCAGAAGCCCTGTGCTACAGCCCCACTTTGGCGGCCGCGTTCTCATGCCACAGGCTGCCGTCCCGGAGGTGCCGTTGGGGCGTGTTGAGCTACGGACAGAGGCGCTGGTTCGGGGACGCGTTTGTGTACGGTCTGGAAAGACAGCTATGCTGCAGCCAGCACCAGGGTTAGTTCGTCCCAGGCACGGACGAGACGCGGGGCCTGCGGGACGCGCGGGTCACCAACCGGACCCCCAATGTCGTAGAACCCGTCGCGCAGATTCCGCATGAACCCGTGCCCATCGCACACGGTCTGGGCACAAGGGAGCGTTTGGAAGCCGCGCATGCGGCGCGTGCGGCCTTTGAGATGCTGATGGTCGCGCTCGATGCGCTGTTGCTCCCTCTTGCCGGTGACGTGCGCGCCCCCCGGCAGCACCGCAGCGAACGCGGGCGGGTAGATCGGCGCTTTGTCGGTGGTCGCCCGATAGGGCGTCACGTCGGTGCTCTCGACCGCCCGCGTCAGGAAGGCCGTGGCTGCGGCCGTGTCGCGCGTGGGGCTGACATAGACATCGATGACCTGACCCTCCTCATCGATCGCCCGACAGGCGTCGCACCACCGCCCCGCGATGCGGATGTAGGTCTCGTCGATCGACCAGCGCGCCCCCACGCGCCGACGGTGCGGCCGTGCCACGTTCTTATAAAGCGGGGTGAACCGCTGCACCCCGTCGAAGACGGTTGACGGGTCGACGTGGACCCCGCGTTCGGCCAAGAGCTCGGACATGTCGGCGTACGGCAAACGGAAGCGTACATACCAGCGCACGGCCAGCGCGATGATGTCGTCGGGGAAGCGATAGCCGCAGAAGGCCGAGGGTGAGTGTCCCGTTTGACGGTGCTTGCAGGCCGTACAGCGGTACATCTGGCGCTTGGCGCGATCGCATCCGGCCTTGACGAACTGCTCCCCCGCGCACCGCTGGCACCGCATGCTCCCCTCCTCTCTAAACCTTCTCCAGTCCATAGAATAGCTCATATCAGCAGACCCCAACGATACCCACCGGGACCTACCTCTGCGATGGGCGCACGCTCACCTGGGAGTATCCGCGCGCGATGCCCGACGGGGAGCAAATCGATATCGTCGAGGTCATGGAGATCGCGGAGGGTAAAATCCAGCGCCACCGCATCTACTGGGGCTGGTTCGGCGTGGCCATGCTCATGGCGTCGGCGACGCGTAAGGCGGCTGACCTGCGGGAGGATGGGGGGACGTCGTGCGAGGATTAACCTCCCCCATTCGTGGCCGCACAATCGTTTTGCGCTCGGTGTTGCCCGCCCCGATGTGTAACATGTGCCCTGGAGCGTTACGCCCGCCCCGTGTTGTAACGCCTGCCCCGGTGACGACACAGCGCACCGCATACGTATCCACCACCACCATCGAAGGCACATGGGCTTTTCGGCCGGGACAGCCACCCGTCGCCGTCGCCGCGCGGCCCCGAGGCTACCCCGCTGGCCCGCCCCTCGCGCAGCGCGCCAGCGTCGTCCAAGCGGGCGATGAGCGCGACGCGGCGGCCGCCGGATGTGCCCCCGCCCCCCGCCCGCCGCTGGCGCGCGCCGCTCCGAACTGGCAGGCGGGATAAACGGCCGGGTCGGCCGTGGGCCGCCCGCCGGCCGCGGTCGGCGGGTCGCATTGACAGGTGCGCTGGCCACGGCCGGCGAGTCGCATTGACAGGTGCGCTGGCCACGGCCTAGCATAAAGGGGCGTCGCACCGACGAGGGCGCGCGTATGGAGGCCGCGCGGCGGGGCCGGCCGCGCTCGCCACGGAGGGATGCTATCATGTCCGCGCCTATCACGCCGATCGGGATCAACCACATTCGCCTCACCGTGACCGACGTCGCGCGTTCTCACGCGTTCTACACCGAGGTGCTCGGCTTCGCGGTGGCGCGGGAGCCGCGCGCCGGCGACGACCCTGCGACGCGCGCGTTCAACGCCGCGCTCTTCGGCGGCGTCGTCCTGGTGGCCAACGGCATCCGCCTGGGGCTGCGCCCCGTCGCGCCGGCCGACGATCGCTTCGACGAGGATCGGGTCGGGCTCGACCACCTCAGCTTCACCGTGGCGAGCCGCGCCGACCTCGAGCGGGCCGCGCGCCTGCTCGACGCGCGGGGGGCGCCGCACGGGGGTATCCGGGACCTCGGCCCGGAGTTCGGGCTGCATATCCTCGCGTTCCGCGACCCGGACAACGTCCAGCTCGAGCTCAGCGCGCCCTATCCGGGCTAGAGCGAGGGCGCGCCGGCGGCGAGGGCGCGCCCACATGCCCTGTCCGCCGTCCTCGCCGCGGCTCTCACCGAGTGGCGGGTGAGACACTGGCCTGCATGCTCATGCAATCCTTGCGCTAGCGACGAGGAGCTTGTGCGGCAGGCGTCACCGACAGACCAAGCCGCTCAACGCACTTTGCCGATGCGCTCCTTGCGCCCAATGCCCGTAATCCTTGGGCTCGGGCCGCACGATTCCCGCCCCGAAGGAGCACTTCGAGCACGACGACAATGGCTGCAGAAACCGCGCTTGCTTGCGGGATGGGCGGCATGGGGCGACGTCTGTGGCAGATTGGGACGCTCCGACACCCGCATCACTGTGCAAGAAAGTGCATAGTCATGCAAGTGTCCACGACAGCAGCAATCGGCAGCCGATCTCGCCTGTGACGATTCTCGGTCGTCGAATAGTAGTACGATGCGTGAGGAATTCATTGATTTCGAGCATAGTGGATGGTGCAAATAGCCAACACGCTATCTCTGGAGCAGCACGGATGAGCGTTGTAGCCAGAACAGGTCGCCCTATCCACAGCCGCAGGCGCTCCCTGAGGCCGGGACAGGCGGCGGAGGCCGCCTGCAAGCCGGTCTAGACGGAGCGCCGGCCCCCGACTCGCCGACCCACGACCACGCCCAAGCCGAGGCCCAGAAGCAGCACAAGCACCGCCAGCGTCAGCGTCAGCCAGAACACGGGCGTCCCTTGCCCCGTTTGGCCCAGGGCCTGGATCGACGGTAGTGTGAGGATCGGGCGTGGTGTCACGACCGCGGCACGGGCCACCACGATCGGGCGCTGCCAGGTGAGCAGCGACGCTCCGGTGGTCGAGCGCAGGCGCAGGCGCACCGTGTACGTTCCGGGCCGCAGGCGCAGCCTGGGCAGCGCCACTACGACATAGCTCATGGCCGTGGGGAGGACCGTGTCGAGCGCGAAGGGCGTCGTGGCCATCCGCGTTCCGTGGCCCTGGACGCTCACCGTGCCCGTCCCCTTGAGCAGGACGTTTCCGCTGTTGCGGAGGGCCACGGTGGCCTGACTCCCCACGGAGGTCGGGGCCAGCGTCACCCCCGCCACCCGCGCGGCGAGGCGCTGTGGCCCCGGCGCCACCAGCACCGCCGCGATGACCCGGCGATAGTGGACATCGATCAACACATGAGAGCCCCGTCCCTGGCTCTGGGTCTGCTCATTCTCGAAGGCCAGGCCGCCGACATACTCGCCCGCGCGGACCGTGCGTCCCTGCACCCGGAGGGGGACGTGCATCGTGGCGGTGACGCGGCGCGTCTGTCCGGGGGCCAACGTCATCGTGGCCGGAGACACCCGGATCCAGGTGCCCACCCGCGCGAGGGGCGTGTGCCAGGTGCCGAAGTCAATGCCCCCGGTTGGCTCCTGGATGCTATCGACCGGATAACTGCGCAGGCGCAGCGGCGTCCGGCCCACGTTCTTGACCACAACGTGCACCGTGCGGGTCTGCCCCGGCGCCGCTGGTAACCAAAAATAGCCGTCCCGGACCGTCGTCGCGGCCTGATCGGCCTCTGGCTGCACGAGATACGCTGTTTGCGATGGGGGTGTGACGGGCGCACCCGCGGCCTGAGCGACGGCACGCAGGGCGGCGGTTGACGCCAACGGCGCCAGCAGTGCGAGCAGGAGACAGGCGATCCGCACGGGCTGTGGACGAGCAAACATGGCATAATCCTCGGAGAGCGTAGGAGTCCATCGTGCGTGGCTACCGCCAGGGCCGCAGGGTGGACGGCGTGCCTCCGCGGCGCGCCATCCGACAAGAGGGATGGCGCGTCGCGGAGGCACAGTGTGGGGTGAGCGCGGGCGGTGACGGTGTCCCGCGGCGCTTACGGCGCCGCGTTGAGGGACACCGTCGCGTCCGACTTGTACGTCGCCGCATGCGCATTGGCCGGGACGGTCAGCGTGGTGGTCATGTTCGAGAAGGAGTAGGTCCCCATCCCGCCGTTTGCCGCCGCATCCAGCAGCTTGACGGCGCTGCCGGTATCGAGCGCCGTGGTGGTCGCGACGGGGGTGATCGTGCTCGCCGGGCTGCTCGTGCTATCGACCAGCGACACGACCGGAGCGGTCGTCACCTTGATCGACGATGTCGCCAGCGTCTTGCCGCCGGTGACGTAGGCGAGCGTGGTCGTGTTATATTCCGCCAGTTGGGTCAAGGAGAGGCTGACGTTCCAGCCGGCGCCCGTGCCGCGCGCGTCGTCCACGTTGGCGATGCTCCAGGCGGACGTCGCGGTCTGCTGGGCGCCATTGAGGGCGATGGTGCCGAAGGTCGCGAAGGTGAGGGCGCCGCCGGACAGGGTGCCGCCGGAGATCGTGGCGCCGGTATCGGCGGCGGCGAAGGCGGACAGAGTCGTCCCCAGGGTCAGGAGGGCGGCGGCGCCGAGGCCAAGCGACACACGGGCGAGGGGATGGGTCAAACGCGGCATGGTGAAACTCCAATCGATTCGGTAGCTGGGCTGACTCTGCGAGTCCCCTGGCTTTGCGTCCCCGGCTCGCGCCGGGTTTGCCGTTATCGCTCGAGTGAATGTCCCGAGAGAAGCGAGGCGACCGGCCGCCCCACCTGCATCTATCATAGGGGAGCGTCGACGGCGTCACAACCCCCTAATAGGGGGCTCCCCATCGAGTAGGGCTCTCACTCATCGGAGGCCGCCGAGACGGCCGAGACGGCCACGCGCCCCATCCGTGAACCCGTGCATGGGTCAGCGGTCACACCACCGCGACGCTCGTCCCCCCCGTCTGGCGGTTCGTCGCGTGACCGTCTCGTCCGTCACACACCCTCGTCCGTCACACCTCCCCTCTATCAAACCAGCGGTGGACCCTGGCGCCCGAACAGCCGGCCGAGACCCCGGCGTGCGCTTGTGGTCGGCGCGCGCGCGGGGGTGACGCCATCAGGGTACTGCGCGGCGATGAGGCGGCGCGCGAGGGTCGTGATGGCTGTCGCGATCGGCGTGCCTGGGGCGGAGAGCATGAGGGGGTCGCCCGCGTTGATCGCGCGCAGCGTGGTCGCACTATCGTCGGGGACGCACACGTCAACCGGACGCTTGAGGATCGCCGCCACATCGGCGGTGGTGAGGCCCACCGGGGCGGTCGTACGCGTCGCCACGAGCACGATCTTCTCAGGGGGGACCTGGAGCAGATCGGCGACCTCGAGAAAGACCCGCGCGCTCTTGACGGCCGCGACGTCGAGCGTGGTGAGCAGCACGATCGTGTCCGCCGCCTCCAGCACCGTGAGCACGCGTTCGTCCAGCGCCGGCCACGTATCCACCACCACATACTCCGCCCGCTCCCGTAGCGCCGCCATGACGCGCCGCAGTAGCTCCCCGGTCACCAGCTCGGCCAGTTCCGGCCGCGCCGGCGCCAGCAACACTTTCACGCCACTGCGCGCGTGGGTTAATAGGGCCGTGTCCACGGATTCCGCGTCGAGCCCGTCCAGCGACTCCCGCACGTCCATGAGGGAGCGCGTCGGCGTCAGGTCCAGACACACGCCCACGTCCCCAAACGGGAGCGCGCCGTCCACCAGGGCCACGCGCAGGCCCGCCTCCTGCCGGATCGCCACCGCCAGATTGATCGCCACCGTCGTCGTGCCCGCCCCGCCCTTGGGCGAGAACACCGCGATCGTGTGCCCCGCGCGCCGGGTCGGGGCGCGGCCGAGCGCGCCCGTCCAGCCCGTCGCCACGCGTCGCGCCTCCATGGTGTCATGGACCTGGTAGATGGCGCGTCGTAACTCCTCGGGCCGCGCCGGCAGCGCCACGAGCTGCCGCGCTCCCGCGAGCATGGCCCGCCGCAGCGCCTCCGCTGACAGATCAGCGGACAGCGTGATCATCCCCGCCCGCGGCACGATCGCGCTCAGCGCCTCGATCATGTCGCGGGCGTCGCCCCCCGGCAGCGCGTCGCCCAGCAGCACGATGGAGGGGTCCAGGTGGCGCGCCAGCGTCAGCGCGGATGCGTCCGTGCGCGCCACGCCGACGACCTCGATGTCCTCCGCGCCGGCCAGGATGGCCGCCACATCCGCGCACGTCACCGCGTCCTCATGCGCGATCAGGACGCTGATGGTCTCTCTCCTGCTCATGGATGGCTCCTCATCGCGGGCTCAGCGGTGGCCACACCGCGCGGATAATCCGTCGCGTTGTATGGGCGCTCGTGACCGGTCTACGCCACGCTAGGTGGCCGGATGGGCTAGCGGCAATAGCCCGTTTGATGAGCCGTCCCGGTGCGCCGACCAACGGCAGCGGTCGCCCGTCGGAGCCCGCCGCTGGCCGCGCCCGGCCACGGTGGTCCGTGCCCGCTGACCATGAGGCTAGGGACACGCCCGATGCGACCGTCGACACGCGGGGGGCAGGCGTCGATCGGCGCGTGCATCAGCTAGCCCAAGGAGATCGCCCCTGCGCATGACCCCTCAGACGCTTGCCACAACGCTCGCCCTGTTCGACGGCGACGCCGACGAAGCCACCGTCGTCGCGCGTATCGGCCTGGTGCGATCACGCGGAAGATGTACATCCATTAGGAGCTTTTGGAGAGCGCTAAAAAGTCAGGGGATACGGCAAACGCATCGTCCACTTGCTCCTCCACCAAAGCTTGTGCGCGCGCTGATCCGCGAAAGGGATCATGCCCTCTTTTGGTGAGGCCAAGCGGCGACATGAGCATCACGTGAGAAGGCGGCTCGCCCTGGAAGGGTTTGAGACCGTCAACGCGCCCTGTTGTCTGCCTGCGGGTCACTTTTCCGGCAGCTTTGGCCGCCGGTCTCCACAGCCCTGCGCACCCCCTCGTGTCCTTATCACCACAAGAGGGCATGATCCCCGTGAAAGCACCACCATGTGGATGCCTGTCCCGGTGCGATACCCCCGCCTTTTTCGTGCTCTCCCTTGACGGCCAGCAACCCGACACTCGCGGGGCGCGCCACCACCCGCACGCACGCCGGCCGCGCTGTGGGCGCCGGGCGTGGCTGAGCGTAGCCACGCGCTCGTCCCGCTCAGACCAGCACCTCCGCGTCGTTGCGGGCGATCATGATTTCGTCCGCCTCCTCCAGTCGCCGCGCGACGGCGACGACCTGCTGCTGCGCCTCCTCGATCAGCCGCAGGCGCACCGGTGGGCTGGCCTCCAGGTCCTCGCGTAGCGCCGCCGCCGCGCGTTGTGACAGGTTGGCGAAGACGTGCGCGCGCAGCGCCTCGGGCGCGCCGCGCAGCGCCAGCGTCAGATCCTGGGTGGACACGTCGTGCAACACGCGCTGCAGCGAGCGATTGTCCAGCAGGGTCAGGTTCTCGAACACGAACATGCGCCCCTTGATGTCTGTCACCAGGTCGGGGTCGCGCTCGGCGAGGTCCTCCAGGATGGTGTGTTCGACGCCGCGGGTGACCTGCTTGAGCACGCGTACCAGGAAGTCGCCCCCCCCCGTCTGCGGCGCGTCCTGGCCCACCACCGTCGCCAGCTTCGTGCGCAGCAGCGCGTCGATGTGCGCCACGACGGACGGCGCGACGACGTCCATGTGGGCCAGGCGCAGGCTCACCTCGGGCTGGAGGCGCTCCGGCAACAGCGCGAGGACGGCGGCGGCCTGCGCCGCGCCCAGATGCGAGAGGATCAGGGCCCTGGCCTGGGGATGTTCGTGCTCCAGGACGGTTACGAGCCGCGCCGGCTCCAGGTCGGTGAGGTAATGGAAGGGGCCAGCGCGCTGCGGCGCCAACAATCGCTCCAGCATCTCCGCCGCGCGCTCGCCGCCCACCTGTGCTGGCTGTTTAGTTCATCCGCGCGACGAAACATCAAGTATTGTCGCGCGGATGAACTAAACAGCCAGCACAGGTGGTGGATAGTGGCATCGCCCCCCTGAGCCGCTTCGCCGCTGGATTACGGGACGACTACGACGCCGTCGTCGCCGGCCTGTCCAGCGACTACAGCAACGGGCCGACGGAGGGGCACATCACCAAAATCAAGGCGCTGCGGCGCGCCATGTATGGGCGCGGCCGCTTTGATCTCGTGCGCCAGCGCGTCTTGCACGCGGCGTGAGAGATCGACGGAACGGAGGGGGAACATGAGAATCGCGGTGCTGACCGACGCGCACGGCAACCTGCCTGCCTTAGAGGCCGCCCTTGCCGTGATCCGGGCTGAGGGCTGCGACGCCATCTACCACACGGGAGACGCCGTCGGCATCGGCCCGTACCCAGCTGAATGCGTGGAGCGTCTGCGGTCCGTCGACGCCCGGTGCATCCTGGGGAACCACGAGGCATACCTTCTTGATCTCCTGCCGCACGGCGAAGCGTCGGGTATGGACGCGGGTGAGGTGGCGCACCACGCCTGGGTGCGCGCGGCGTTGACCCCGGAGCAACGCGGGGTCGTGGCCGGCTGGCCCTGGCTGTTGGAGGACGACATCGAGGGGGTGCGCGTCGCCTTCCTGCATTATCCGCTGGACCTGTCCGGCCACGACTTCGGCCCATTCGTCCACGACCCGACCGCTGAGGCGCTCGACCCCTTGTTCGCGGGCTATCGGGCGGCTGTGGCCTTCTACAGGCACAACCACACCGCCTCGGATGTCCAGGGACGCGGACGCTACGTGAATCCAGGCTCGCTCGGCTGTTACCCCGAGCCGCTTGCCCCTTTCGTCATCATCAACGTCCATGATGGCGACTATGCGCTTACCAAGCGCACTGTGCCGTATGTAAATTCTAGCGAGGCTCCGCCTCAGACCGACGAGACATGCCGCGAAAACTTGACTCAATCGCACCATGTTTGCCTGTATTAGGAGTCCAACCTTGCTCTGAGACTGCGCTCAGAGCAAGTGGCTCCTGGCGGAGCAGTTGTCCCCGAGGCTCCCAGGGTGTACGCTCTCTCTCGTAGTGGATGTG
>JAABUL010000840.1_pt1 | contig 63589 bp, 64 predicted proteins | sample 5559151 | NCBI WGS metagenome assembly JAABUL01 (sample SAMN10711876, study PRJNA513368) | rock metagenome | isolation source: Antarctica rocks | place: Antarctica: Victoria Land, Pudding Butte sud
TCGGGCAATGGCAAGCAAGTCTGTGGCGGCGCTCTGGGCTCGATGGGCTACATCTCCATATATCAGAAGTGTTCCGGAACCTGCGCTAATCCTGTTGCGGAATCCGGAACGAAAACATCGAGAAGATCCAGGAAGCGACGATCGCATAGGCACCTGGCACACGAGGTGCTGGTAATATCTTAAGCTATCGCTTTTACTCCCTCCAAAAGTCACTCTCTATATCGCTGAGAGCTGGTCATTCGAGACACCGGCAAGCTCTTCCGTTCATGACCTCATACTTACATCTCTCTGAAAGGAACCATAGATCCGTTTGGGAGGGTACCCAACGGTTCTGCACATATGGCCTAAGGATTGATTCTCCCACGCTCTTCGTCTTAAAACCGTACATAAAATTTTCTTCTTTTTTTATGTCGATTTAGAGGCCGACGTTTGTGGAGATCGAGGGTTAGATGGTCTCATTAACGAACGATATGACTATATAACTATATGATTACCTTTACAGAGCATCTCGATTTCTGTACTTGGTCGCTGTTCGCTTTGGTGTTGAACCTTCTCTGATTAATGGATGTCTCGCTTAATTGCCTCTTTCAACTAGGTCATCGATGGGTCTGGTAAGGTAAGCTTACAACACTCACCTCATCCGCTTTCAGAATTCAAACCTTACGCCTGTCATACAATGTTATTTCATGTCATACAAACCGTTCATCGTAATCTCTACGGCTTACTTGCTGCATTCGAGCTAGGTAAGATGCGATAAACGCCACGATGGGAACCACATCAGCCCCAGCTCTGTTGGCGCAACCGTGTAAATCTTGATAATATATCTGGCCGCGCTGCATTTCGGACCTGGACACCCTTAGGTTTTGTTTTCAGACTTCTGCGAATCATTGAATTGTCAAATCAACGCGATCATATCCAAAATGGCAGGGCTCTTTCCCGCGTTAATAGGCCCCCTTATCGGACCTATATTAACAGGCGTCCTGGGTGGAAGTCCTCCAGCTTCAGCTCCCCCTCCTCCTCCTCCACCACCACCACCACCCGCTCCAGCTGGTCCGATCAATGTGAGCGTCAGTAATGTCCAAGCACCAGTTGCCCCCATACCACCTGCTCAGCCGCCGGCTCCCCAAGCACCGCCTTCGCAGGCACCGCCAGGAACTACAACCGCACAAGTAAGCGCACAGTTCACCCCCCGGATCGGGACCGTTGTCCCTCCCAACGGAGATCGGAATGGTGGACAGAATGGATATGGGCAGAACCAGGGAGATCAGCAAAGTCAAGGAGGCCAAGACGGCTACAGCACAGACCTGTCACAAGGGGACCAAGGCAGCTTCGATCAGTCCCAGGGCAACCAAGGTGACTTTGGCGACCAATCGCAAGAAGGCCAGAATGGCTCCGGCCAGCAGTCTTCGGGAAGCCAAGGCAACTATGGCCAACAGCATGGAAGCCAAAATCAAGCTGGCTTCGGCCAACCCCAAGGGAACCAAGGGCGCGCTGGCCAATCCCAGGGCGGATCTAGCAATCAGGTGCAGAGAGGCCAAAGTGCCTTCCCCCAACAGTCACAACCGAAAGCGCAAGGCACTCAAGGCAGCTCTCGTCACCCGCAAACGCACCCCAAGGTAAGGGGCAACCGGTAGATCCAGCTGGTAAATCTCCCATTAATTGAACATGTCCCTTAAGGGGGGATTGGCTCATTTAGTGACCAGGAAGGGCACCAGTCCCAGCAGTCCCTGTCCGGGTCAAGGCTCCTGTAGTGCACCGGAAGTAGTTTTCGCGGGAGGTGGGAAGTCGGGGTCATGGTGAGGCCAGGAGCTGGCGGTGTTGATGGAATGGTATTTTTGGGTAGAAGGAAATCAGAATCCGGCGGTTATTTTTGTAGCTCGCAAGCACTAGCTCCATTCTCCAACAATCTTACTGTACCAACAAATTTCATTACCTCCGTCAGTATCTATTACTTTAAACTAAAGCAAAAGCGATCGACTACTTTCCATCAAACCGACCTATCTTCCAAAACTCCCTTCAAAGAAAATAGTCTATAGAAGTTATTTCTTTCAGCCACCAAAGCCTTTACAAATCAGCCTCTCGCGCTTAGAACTGATGTACGAGCACAGTAAGCTATAAGCGCAGACCTAAGGTAATGAGGTCGCTGCACAGTCAGCGCGGAGAAATCGGTTTTGATGTCAGGTAAGAACTTGTGGGGATCTTGGGTTTTGCGGATTAGAAAAAAGTGAGATTCGCGGGATGAGAGGCGTTGTGGGAGTGAAGGATATTATGTGAGATGGCTTTTTGGTTTGGCGAGGGGGGTTTGGGAAAGGTAGGCTGGTGATGAACATCACGGGGTTCAAGGCGACAGTTGGATTGTACGGGGTATGCGGGGTTATAGGTGAGTTCACGGAATTTTTTGAAGTTATCAGCTTTCTTTCAAATTCCTATGATTTGCACAAAAATGTAAATTAATGTAATATTTTAGATTTGGAATCGGCTGAGATATTGAATATTCTACTTTTCTATCTGCGCTTTTTCAGGATCGTCGGACGGATGTACAACGCAGCGAGCAAAAGGAGCAGAAATACGTGAAACATGAACAACAGGAAAACCAACGACAAGAGCGCTATAGCCAAGCACAGAACAGCAAGCCCCCAGCCCAGCACGATATGGCGCGTCGTCCAGCTCTCAAAATATACCAGTATCTGCACCAAAGCCCGGGGCCGTCATTGCATAGGTTCTTCTTCTGCGTTTCCAGGGTGAGGAGCTTCGGGGGCTAGGCTGTGGGTGTTGGCTAAGGTGCCCAAGCCGTACATTCCCAGTTTGACAATGGCATCCATGTGTTGTGAAGTGAAACCCTTCTCTGTGGTGAGAATTTGTTAGTTGATCGAGTCTCTACTGCGGATAGGGTATACTTACTAGCGAGCTTTCCGGCGTGATGAACGGCGTCGTGGTGTTCTGGGGTGTAATCAGCGTGCTTGGCAGACACGGCTTGTCGTCCTTGCTGTCCCTGTCTTCCCTGCTGTCCTTGTGTCATTGCGCCGTTGACACCTTGTTGCTTTGTAGTCACCGCGCCATAACCGTTCTTCTGGGAGTTGAGGTTTAGTTGACCATAGGCGGAAGGGTCGCCGCCTGCTTGGCTGGGATCTTCTTGCCCATACGCACCAGCAGATGGGTTTTGTTGAGCATCCTGATCTTGTCCATAATCGTTGGTATCTTGTTGACCGTAACTCCCAGCAGATGGGTCTTGCTGGCTTGGGTCTTGCTGGCTTTGGTCTTGGGCACCTTGGCCGTATTGTTGATTGCCGTATTGAGACATTCTCTTGGAGAGTTGGGACTGAAGTATGAGGTGACGAGCTAGTGAATTTCTTGAGGTGGAACGTCTATGAGAGTTTGTTCTAGGGATAGGAAGTTGATTGGAGGAATCCGTGATGAATTTTGTGAAACTGTTGAGCTTGTGGAATGGGAGAATGAAAACAGGCTTGAGAGTCTTGCTATATATGCTATAAGGGCGAAAGAGAGCACACAATTACCAATGAAATAAAATAAGCCGAAGTCTGGTCAATTAAACTATCATGAGTGCAAGGCACATTTCGCTCGAGAAACAAAATACAGTCTCACCTCTCCTCTCCTCGCTAAGGTATGTGGACTGCTTACTCTTCGTGCTGCGTTCTTACATCCCACATCATCCCATCAGTGCTGAGTGGCTTGTAAGATTGCATGGTATTTCTGAGACTCTGTAGCGCAATCTAGGTTCACTACCTACATAGGTGACATGCGCAACGCTTAAGTTTATGGACATACATAGTGAGAAAGGTCAACTTTCAGTCAGCTCGCTGAATCAGATCACCATTGTTAGTGAAACAGGCCAAGTGTTCTGATTGGCGCGTGTTATGCTTCCAGCTTCCTCTGCTCTCATCTCTCGTTATAGTTATTATTAACGCTTTGTAATGGCGATGTAAGCTGAGATGGCGTCCAGAGTCTCGTACAGTAGTGTTGAACATGCTGAAGGTTTTGACATGGAAATAGTAGGTCTGAAAGAACAAGTGCTGATGGAGTGGCGCATTGCTTGGGATCGAGAATACTGCTTCCAAGACCAAACAGTGCCGTACCAAGCAACCCCCGACATTCTCGGTCTCGTTTTCTCTCATGAATTATTCGGCAGCTGTTGAAGCAAGGAGCAAGTCGCCCTTTACGATGGATGATCAGACCTTTACGGAAACAAGGTCTTTTGGCTCAACATTTAATGCCAGTTCACATATCAATTCTTCAAAAGAAATAGCATCTGAGAATAGCCAGAACACGGTCGAGATGCCCAACGAGGACTTCTACAAGCCGAATTCAGGGCTAGTCAGTACCTTTGCGAACTCTGATCGCCCTGGGGATCTAGCCGATACAACACGCTATATGGATCAATCATCATTGCAGTCTTCGCTAAACGGCCAACTGATAGGTTCGCAGCAACCAGGTACGGGGCGGAACCAAGACTCCGGTCGACACACTGAAGCTGTCGACGTGTCTCATTCTGATTATTCGTCGGAGCTCTACGGCATTGATGACCACAGCACGAACTCGCAATTGCAGGAGTCCGGTCGGAAAGTAGCGTTCGAGAACATCACTTCTTCTATCGAAGTGAGAAGGACCCCAAAGCCTGTGGTTAGTGCCGAAGCACGCTCGCGATGGGCCATGTTAGCCGTGCTGGCAGGTGTCTCTAAGACAGAAAACTCGGAGGAAATAGAAGGGAGCATAGAAGGATCAATCCAAAATCAGCAATATACTACAGGTTCGAATTATCGAGCCGATGAGGGGCAGCCATTAGACGATCGAAGTTTCCAAGAATCTCGGCATTCCAAACCTACTCGTTTTTCAGGCGCGCTGTCTGATGTCGTCGATAGAGAAAGACTGTCCGTGCTTCATGATGAAGTACAAGATCCTCCATCGGAAATTCCCACAGAATATACGTCTAGCATGAAGAGATATCTGCAAACCCTTGGAGACAACCCTCTAATCGATAATCGCGGTTTGAAGGAAGGCTTTCAATTATATAATATTAATGAAGAGCAGAGTATCCAGAGTAAAAAGCATGTGGTAGAAGAAGACTTTGGAACACAACATGGCCTTTCTGATGGGCACTCTTTGGATCAGAACTCCCGCGGCGAAGAAAACTCCCGTGGCAGTCTCAGTCGGGATGAAAGACGATTCGAAGGCGAAGTCCTGAGGGACGGTCGCTTCGTCGAAAACTATTCGAACGATAGTGGCCACCGTGTGGGAGAGGACTTCGGAAGTGGCAGAGATACGATGGAACAAGGATTTCAGTATGGAGCCCAGGCTCTGAAAGAATCCTACGAAGATGGTCGGCGCCATTTTAGGGCAGAAGTACAATCGAGTGAGCATGGTTCAGAAAGAATAATTGAGTCTGGTTTGGAAGGCCTGGGAGATAAATTCAAACCTCCTGGAATTCTCGCAGAAGGAGAATGTCATTCCAGTAAAAGCGAGCTAGATGGTGAATTTAATTCTGGGAAGCATGGCCTAGAAAGGAATGTTCTCTCTGGCGTCGAAGCTTTAGAAAGAGGCTTTGAAACCGGTGAGATTGTCGTCAAGCAAGGTTTTCGATCTACAGGGCAAGGTCTGAAAATGGGATTGGGATTTGGAGAGCATATCTTGGAGAAAGAATTCCAAGCTGGTGCGAGAAAGGTAGAGAAGGAGCTCCAGGGCAGCAATATAGCCCAAGACTTTCGGAGACGTGATCACGACCTCGGAAGTGTTCTGCAATCAGGTAAGCAGGAAGTGGAGCGGCTATTGGACGGAAAGGTCTCACAAGATGTACATTACGGCGAAACGAAATTGGAACACGATCTTCAGTCAGGTGCACGAGAAATCGAACATGCCTTGGCCGGTCACGGATTGGAGAAGAATCTTGCAAAAGGTGAGCATGAGCTGCAGGGTATTAATACTAGTCTGCAACAACGTTCCCGAGAGGGCGAACACTATTCGAAGCAGGCATTGCACAATGGCATCCAGGGGCTGGACAACGCGTTGGGGAGGCAAAGTACTTCAGGAAACCAAATACAAGGCCCTGTTCGAGGCGGGCCGAGCCGAGCTTCACCCAACATTGTTCTTGCCGGTAATGGCCACGCCAACATGCCAGCCGTACATCAAGCAGGATCTAGTGCTCCCACGCGAGCTGGTGTAATACCTGGTGGACTAGCCCCAAATCCACGAGTAATTAGGCCGAGTCCCAATCAACCAACAGCAAGTCCTCATGGATCGGCTCCAAGTTCTCATGACCCGGCCGGAGCCCCTTACAATGCTCGGCCTGGTGAGCGAAAAGACCAATTTCAAGGCGGACTTGCCAACAGCCCATCTATGGCACCGCACAACAGCGGAATGCATGGTATGTCATCACAGGTTCTGGGAGCACGCCCTCCATTATCAAACCAGAAGCTAGGACCTAACTCAAATATTCCGGGTTTGAGACCAAATCAAAACCTCATAAATCAGCCTCATCAACCACCACCCCTGCAGACACGGCAAGGGCCAAATGTGCAGCAGAATCGATCTAGACCTACTGCGAATATATTTCCTACGGCTGCCATGGCCCAAGCCGGATCCCAAATGCATCAGCAACCTCATCCGACAAATGTGGACCACATGAATCAAGGGAACCGACAGCAGACACAACAACAGCAGCAGCAGCCAATGTCGAATATGCAACAAAACCAGTCTGGGCCCACTGTGAATGCAGTCCAGGTAGGCAATAGGACACAAAGTGATCGCCCTCAAATTCAGCCATCTCATCTGCAGAACTTCGATCAGAGGAAGCAAGGTAATCGACCGCTTCAACCGAATCAGGAACATAGCTCTCGAAAACCGGAGAATTCTGTATCTCCTCAAGGAGCTGCGGTTCACTCTGGGGCTCAGCAAACTTCAGCACAACCCCATGCTGCTATAGGCACGTCGAGTAAATTACAAGGGCAGCAAGAGCCCGTTTCATGCAACCATGGAGGCCATCAGCCGCAATCATGTCCCCACAAGCAGAGAGAGCAGTCGTGCCATCATCAGGGACATGAAGCTCATTTATGCCCACACAAGGCAAATGCGCAAATTTGTTCCCACCAGCTGCACGATTCTCAGGCTTGTCTTCATCAAGAAAGTAAGAGTCAAGGGAGTGAGCAAGTTTGCAATCACCGGGGGCATGATGATTCTTCATGTCCACATAAGCAGAAAGCACGATCATGTAATCACAATGGGCATGAGGCTCACACATGTCCTCACATGAAGAACGCTCAGACATGCAGTCATAGGCCGCACGAGCCTCGCGAATGTCCCCACAAAGCAGTTCATCAACAGCCATGCAGCCATCAGGGTCATGAACCTCATTTGTGCCCTCACGAGGTTTCTGATAGTGCTTCTTCCGATGATCAAGGCAAAATCCCGCCACAACAAGCTCCCCAGCAAGGACTACGTCAGCAACATGTAGGTCCCCAACAGCCGATGCAGGCTCAGCAGCTCGATGGACCTCATCAGCTAATGAATCATGAACGGTTGACGAACTCTCAAAAGCAATCGAATTCCCAACCGCCAGCGACAGGCCAGCAACGGATGCAGCGTCAGCAGCAACCCAACTCTCAGCAGCAAACGAGTACCCACCAAAATGAAGGTTCGCAGGAGCGAATATCAGCCCTGCAGCAAAGCAACATTCAGCCAAAGAGCACTTACAAGCAGCCGGCGAACTCTCAGCAATCGTACTCCCAGCAATCCAACTCCCAGCAGTCAGATTCCCAAGAACTTACCAAATTCAGGCACCAAGCAGATCAGCAGCAGCAAACAGCAATCCTAAAATCCTCAGAATCCCTGCAACAGTCGAGCCATCAGCAATACACATCTTCGTCTTCCCAGACAACCTCTCAGCACCCAGATCCCGACGCCCCCTTCAACCCCTTCCAAGCCCTTCTCACCACATTCACAGCCCAGCACCAAGCATCCATAACCCCCAACCCGGGCTTTATCGAACGTAAGTCCCCTTTTCCCTTCACCCCCCCCCCACCAAAATACCCTCCCTCCCCCCCTTTCCCTCCCCCTCCCCTCATGCCAAACCCTACAAACCAACACCCAACTTACAAACAACACATACATGCAGAGGTGCTAACGGCCTTCCTTTGAACCGCACGCGTAGAAATGATTCAACTGCTCCTCAAGATCGCGGAAGATGCAATGCCCGAGGTCAATCGAAGGTTGGCTGCTAATGCGGCAATGGAGGAGGAGGAGGGTGGTGGTGGTGGGGAGGGGAATAGGGCGTGGTATGAGAGGGTTTGATGGGTATCGGGGTGGGAGGGGTTGATAGGGCCCAGGCAGGCTTGGTGGATGTGATGAGGTAAAGAGGGCGGAGAAGAATGACGATACGAGAGAAATTTGATAATTTCAAAAAGGAGGTGTAAGGGGGGTGCGAGTTTTTGCCTGCTACTTTGGGGCGTAAACAGTATATATGTGAATGGGATAACGCTGGTAATTTTCGAAATCTTCTCCAAGAATCATACATCTCCAAGCCAATGTACATATGTAGAAGACCACCGGCTTTGCGTATGTACATATGCTCATCGAAAAGCGCTGACCTTGCAACGACTCCAAAATCCCCATTTCAGTCTTTCTTTGGAAGACAAAAATACCCAGGAGCTATGGAATCAGAAAACTACATGCATGTTACGCCCCTGTGTTTTAGTCCAGGGAGTCTTTGATTTCTCTTCTCTTCTCTTCTCATATACCCCTTTCCCCTGCCTGCACCTTGCCCCCTCATAGCCCCTCATAACCAAACCCCCACAACTAGAACCAAAGCAACCGTACAACCGTACAACCCATCTTCGCACCACCCGCGCATCCCCCTCCTCGGCCGTCGTTGTGCGTGCTCGGGGAAGTAATACTTTTTGCGCCTTTCCCACTTTCTCAAACAGGTTCCCAAACAGCCTCCCAAACACCCCCCCCCTACTTCACCCGCCCCCCTTCCCCCCACCCCCCGGGGATCCATCGACCTCCCCACCTCCCCACCCACTCATTATCCATCCATCCCTTCCCGATCGATTCCGCCTTCCACCCACACCCATTCTAGTCTCAACGGCGAAGGAAAAAAAAAAAACCTGGGACATGCGAGCGAATGTGTGGGTTCGATGCGCGAGGAGAAGGGAGGGAGCGGGGTGGGTCTGTGGGAGAGTGTAGTGGTAGTGGTATGGGTGTGGGTGGGGATTGGTGGGTTGGTGGGTTGAAGGGGGGTGGGGGTGTTGCTTGGCCGGGGCGGGCTGGGGGGCCCTTTGAGGATAAGGGGGTTTCCGGGAGGAGAGGCGGGAGAGGAGGGTGTGGGGAGGAATGGGCGTGGTTAATGGGATTGGGAGGGGGTGATTTTTGCTACGTATTGAATGTCTCTGGGCGTATGATTATCGGGCGCTAAGATGTCAATATAGGCTTGGGTTTTGTTGACGCTTCTTGCGTGAGTGGACGAAGGATACAATGTGGTGATGAGGATTGGATAGGGCGGAGAGGTGGTGTGATGAGGGGGTAGAAAAGGTAGGAGCAAGGGCTGCAGGAATGGGGAAAGACATTGTTGATCTCCCTTTGCGTGGGACTTGGGAGATTTCCTCATTCGGTGTTGATTTTGAACCAGAAAGAAAAATGTAGCAATGACAAATAGAGAGGCTCGACAGATTGTTGAGTGTCTCGTCTTTCTGGCGAGGTCTTTCGGTTGGCACAATGTTCACCTTGACCCCAACCCACCGGCTTTGCATATGAGCGGTTGATAGTTTGCAAATGTCCAAGACGAGGCCGTTTAGATAAGTGGTAAGGCAGAGGCAGTTCTTCATGCGTGGGTACCCATATCAGGCATTTCAAACGCTGATCACGTCTGGCGGCATGCAGTTAATCTGACAGCCGTTGTCCGGATGAAGGAATTTCGGTTGAGTAGTACTGAAAAGGGTACGAGGAGACGTGTGGCAGCACTCTTAGATTCATCACATCGGCCGTAGATCAGGAACAGTGCTGTGATGATAACGAGATTCCAGCATTCTGCGCGGGAAGAAGAAATAAATTGAACAAAAAAGCCTTTTTCGTATTCGGATCTTTCCTCGATGTGTCTCGGTGAACATCTCAAGATGGTCGTCAGGAAAGAAAGCATGCCAAGAGGCAAGCGACGACTGGTAATCACAGATGCCAAAGAATGGCGCAAATAATCTTAGTACTATAAATGTTCCTCGTGAACGAGAATGGTGGAAGTGAGGCAATGCACCAATAAGGGTAATAACGAGGCAATGAAAAGAGGAACCGAGAAGGATAGCAACGCTCCCAAGACGGACATTGCTCCGAAAGAGAAGAGGCATGTATTGACCTTTTCAGCGACGTGGAAATGGCTCCACCGTTTCCGGTCGCATGCATTTGTCAACTCCTGCAGGCTGCGCCTCGTGTGGCAATTACTGTCCCACACGGCACTTGGGCACACGTGATAGACGCACCCCAGATACCGAGTCGGGCAATTGCTCCGGCATATGCGTTGCATCCTGCAGGCTGGTCTGACACCGGATATATGTACTACAGTATGTCTGTTGACATTTCTGGGCAGCTGGGCTGAGCGTGGAAATGAAGACATGCAGAGGCCGCGTCGCATGTACCTACCATGTAGAAAAACGATCAATCGCGATCTGGGCTCCCGGTCACCGCGACCTCACTGTTGCACGCAGTAAGGTAGATCATTGCGCGTCACGGTGCAAGGACTAGAGCCCTGTTTGTGGCAGCTCGGAAGGCGCCTAGGACTCGCTGTGAATGCCGGTACAGCTTTTGTTTTCACTTAGAGTACTGCGTAAGAAGATAGGTATGTTAGTGATGATTGAAGGATTAGTTTCGTCGCGTAGCCTGTATGTAGTGAGTAAGAAGGAAAGCCGATTGTTAACGTGGGGGCCTGATGCGTTGGGACTGGACCCGGGACAGAATACCTCGCAAGAGCGCTCTTTGACTTTCGGTCTTTGACTTTCGGTCTTTGACTTTCGGTCTGATGGGCATGGGAAAAGCGCCAAAGCTGTTAGGTAGGGGTCCAGATCCCCCCCCCACGAAATAAAAAGAAGGAAAAGCTTAAAACACTACTAGGACAGTACGGATGAATGTGAATAGCGTCATGATAGCAAGTTCACTCAAGCGAGCATTACATTACTGAGTCCATGAGAACTAGCAATACCGACTCGGGAATCGGGATCTTCCCGATCAGAATCGAGATTGACGATATAAGATAAGGTACGGGTCTTGAAATGTTAACGACTACGAGTAGTACTTGGTATGTATACTACAGTACTAGAGTAATGCGACGATAGGAGGCCAATCGCGATTCAAAGCAACCTGGCGACAATCAGGGCCCAAGTGTACCAATCTGTATTGTTGACTACCTTACTGTACCTTACGTACTACGTAATATACCCTCTAGTAACTAGCGTAACAGCCCCCTTTCCGGGCTGGTCTGGTAGTCGAATCCGGTTACCTGCTATTTTTATCCGGCATAGAGAGTTGAAAGATCTTCTGGACTGACCTCACCGCCACCAGCTAATGCAGGTACAGGGTGTGCTACCGCAATCAGGGAGACCAAATTTCCACGTCGCGTGTTTCCATTGTTTGCCGTTTTCGCGACGGCAGTTCTGGAAAAGAAAGGAGTCCGCCACCAGGCGACCTCTGAGCGATGAGATACAGAAGGAAAAGGACACCACCACCACGTCTTAGCAAAATGTCAATCGTCTTTGGAGACGATAGGTGATGGAGAGGAGGACCTAGTAAAGATGAGGTGAAGTAAAGTAAAAGAATTACAGGAGTAACGTAGGGAGGGGTAGGTACATGTAAAGTACTCTAGGGTAATTACCTACAGTGATCCCTGTAGAGTCTATTGCGGACACTACTGGCGTGCCGGTCATTTCCACTAACGATTTTTCAACGTCAAATCATCTTAGAATCATAACAATACGGATTAATAATGACAATGTCGCAATTGACCCTTTGAACAGCGCAAGGGTCGATCCAATCGGATGCTTACAGGCATCCGATGCTTTCGCTACGATTGGCTAATGGCCAGACATCCCAATGGACGCTAGCTGACCCCTTGAACGGCCCGTGAACAGATCGAGCGGATCTCAGAGAATCAGCTATGCGAGGATCTCACAAAGTAGCCGCCTCCTCGGAGACTGCCGTCTTTATGAGTGTGCAGGGACGAGCCCTTTGACTCCTTTCTACTTAAATCTGTCCTTTGGTTGACGGCATCGAGCATCCGGCATTTAAACGCCTGCCCAAAGTGTGGCGAATACGGTAGTCAAGCTGAAAATGGCAGGCCTCAGCTAGCCATCTGCAGCATTTCGGTTTGCATATGGTAGTCGAATACTAGGACTCGAGATTACTACGTAGTAGTCACTATTCCCAATCAGTTCGCTCGTCTGGCCAGTGCGGCTCATGGTCTCGACTGGTGCCATGCCACTGAGGTTGTCGAACAGAAACAACGGTCCACCAGTCACAGTCTGAACAACGAGGCGTTTACACACGACTTCTCATTCCGGTACTTCCTTCCTCGATGAAATAAGTCTTTCGCTTCTGACTCTCAAGTACGGTACGGTATTGTATTCAGACCAAACTCAAATTCTGTGTGGCTTGTACCGTTGTCTTGTCTGGTCTGGACATTTGACACGCTGAACACGTTTGATAAAGAGGCTAGTGCTGGATCTGGATGGCCATGTGGTTTGCCAAGGCCATGTGTCAAGGATCCCTTTCGACCACCATGGGTTAGCCTCATCCCCGCGGCCCGCTCTGGGCAGCTCGAAAGGCCCAATTCGCGCCTCGAGCTGTCTCCTTTAGGAAAGGGGACCTATGAGGCTATGATGCTTAACCTTTATGCTGGGACTTTCCAGGTTACTATACCTCTTTCCGCACAGGCTACTTTAAACGCTACCATTGAACGTTCCACTACTGTCCTACCGCTTGAAGACTACCTTCCAGCCTATCTATAATGTTTTCTCCATGTGAACTTCGATTTTTCCACCTCATCCTCTGCGTATCCTGTTCTCTTCGTTCAGTCTCTTATTCTCTCGCTACCCTTTCTCCCACTCGGCGGGCATTCAGCTACCTACACTTTCATTAATCTTATACGTATCGCCCAAATCCGATCATCGCAGTAATCTTACTTCTTCGTCGTTGCATGGTGCATTCCATCGCTCTCTGGGAGTCGACTTGAGTCTACTACAAACTCCATAGCCCCGGTCACTCGCAGTCTGCCATCTCAGAATCATGAATTTCCTCAAATCCTACGTCAGGCCCCATGGTCAAGGGAAAGCTGCAACACCTCCTGTAGCTGCTCCCCCGATGGAAATGACTGCATCTGGGAAAACATCGTCTACGTACTCGCATCTGAAAAGCCAGGGCAGCTCGCGCCCCGGCACTCGCTCCATCTCTCGACCTGCATCTCTGTATCCGGAAGGCGACTTCAGAAACGCCGATTTTGCTGGAACCAACGCGGTAAAGTGTGCAATTGCATCAGAATGGCTACATCAACAACAGCATAAGCTGCAGATATACCATGCTACCCCTAATGAAGGTGTGGTTCTCAAGAAAGCTCTAGGTGAATTCATAGCATGTCCCGAGTTTTTAGCCGGCAGACAATACGGCCTTTTCGAAGCCGCAAGTGGTCTCAACAGCAGGGTTAGTCGAGAGTCATGTGGTACTATTTGCACAACGGATGAGCTGACTTGAGGATTAGGTGGCAATGACCGTGAAGACCTCAGTCATCACTCTTATCCTGTCTGGCGAGGAGGTTATATCTGTACCTTTGCGGAGCGGCCTTCGCGTACAGGTGATCCCGGACCTTATGCATCTACCGACGTGTCAGAGGTACCAGAACGCTGCATTCATCAAAGATTGTGGAATGCTGGTACTTTGGGGCGATAGTCCTCAAGAGGTTATTGCTCATTCACATGACATTCAGTCACAGATGATGGAAAACTTCTCGCAAGGAATGTCCCCGTACGACGAGAAATCTCCTGCCAAAGAGAGCAAAGCCGTACTCGTTAGCGAAGTGCCCGTGGAAGGCTATGATGAAGAGGGGCTGTCTGAAGAGGGTCCTCGCAGAATAGTTTTGAATCAATCTGTGCTCACAGGAGTTACCCTTATGCTGATAATAGCTGCGCTGGGCGGTGGCTGGCGGCAAATGGCGGTGGAGATATCGGTTGATCACTCATATCTCCGTCTGGCGATTCTGGTCGTGGTCCCGTTCCAGATCTGGCTTGCTCTGGTAAGCAGCCCATGCCATGTGTTAATCGGATGCCCGCTGACTTTTCTACTTTACAGTTTTTCATGCAAACCGTGGCCAACTGCGCCGCACAGTTACTAGGACCAACGAGCCAAATGATCAAGAACTCAAAGTTCTTTTCTGGTGTCAGTCCTCTTAGGATATCACGTAATGACCTGCCTCACGTCACGATTCAATGCCCTGTTTACAAAGAAGGTCTTTACTCTGTCATTGACCCAACGATGAGATCGCTTCGAACTGCTATCTCAACTTACGAAATGCAAGGAGGAACTGCCAATATCTTCGTCAATGATGATGGTATGCAACTAATAGCTCCAGAGGATGCCCAAGCACGAAGGGATTATTATGATGAACACAAAATTGGTTGGGTCGCCCGCCCAAAGCACAACCCTAAGCCCGCCGAGGGTGAGGAGAAGTTCATCCGTGCTGGGAAGTTCAAGAAGGCTTCTAACATGAACTATGCCATGGCAGTCAGTGGCCGGGTCGAAGACAAACTTGGACAAGTCATGCGTGGACAGGGTTGGACCCAGGCGGCAGAGACTGAAGCTTACCAACGGTGCCTGAGAGCGGTCATGGAAGAAGACCAAGGTCGAACCTGGGCGGATGGCAACATTCGTATCGGTGACTACATTCTACTCATCGACTCCGACACGCGTGTCCCTGCCGATTGCTTTTTGGACGCAGTCAGCGAGATGGAACAGTCACCTCAAGTTGCAATCCTTCAATTCTCCTCTGGTGTCATGAACGTTACCTCATCATTTTTCGAAAACGGCATTACGTTCTTTACCAATCTTATTTATACCGCTATTAGGTTCGCTGTTGCAAACGGCGACGTAGCTCCGTTCGTCGGACACAACGCTATTTTACGGTGGAAGGCAGTGCAAGATATCTCATACACAGATGACGATGGGACAGAAAAGTTTTGGTCAGAGACGACTGTGTCTGAGGATTTCGACATGGCCCTTCGCCTACAGTGTACAGGTTACCTCGTCCGTCTCGGTGCCTACACCGGGGATGGGTTCAAGGAAGGTGTGTCACTGACAGTTTATGACGAGCTTGCTCGATGGGAAAAGTACGCCTACGGATGCAACGAGTTGATCTTCCATCCCCTCAAGTACTGGTTTGTCCGAGGTCCTTTTACTCCGCTTTTCCGAAAGTTCATGGGCTCGAGCATGCCCCTGCCGTCAAAGATCACAATCATGGCATACGTCGGGACCTACTACGCTATTGGCTCAGTCTGGATCTTGACCTTGGCAAATTACTTCTTCGTCGGTTGGTTCAACGGACACCTCGACCACTACTACGTCGACTCTTTCAAAGTCTACTTTGCCATCATTATCGTCTTCAACGCCCTGGGCAACACCGCCCTCGCAGTCCTCCGATACCGTCTCGACGAAGCAGACATCCTCAAGGCGCTTGCAACCAACTTCAAGTGGGTCCCCTTGCTCACAATCTTCCTCGGAGGTCTATCTCTGCACGTCAGTCAAGCGCTGCTCTGCCACATGTTCTCCATTGACATGAGCTGGGGCGCTACCGCCAAAGAGATTACGGAAACCCACTTCTTTGAAGAAATGGGCAAGGTCCTCAAGAAGTTCAAGTACATGTTCATATGGTGCCTTCTCTGTGTCGCCGCCATGATCTACTTCGCCGTGGCAGCGCCACCGTTCTGGCGCATCGACTTTTTCACCGCCATCTGGCCGCTCTCGGCCATTGTCGTCAGCCATTTCCTATTACCAATAGCGCTCAACCCCGGGCTGATGCTGTTCACATTCTAAGCGACCCTTCGTGGGCTCCTCTTTGGCATTTCAAGCATTTCAAAATTCGCAGCACTCTGGTTTATCAGCGACATTTAGCGGAGTTTGCAGAGGGTTTTTACAAAAGAATCGTTAATGATAATAGGCGGGGACGTTCCTGTAGATATTTGATGGGCAGTTTGGATGGGGCATAGGATATGCGGCGCAAGATCTTCTGATACTGAAAGTCGAACGAAAGTCGGCATGAACGGTCGTTTTGTCTGGTGGCTGAGTATCTGAGAACGAGGGAGTATATATAACTGAGGTCTTAAACCCTATACATAAACCGTCATCTACAGTACATCACTTGTCCCGTTCTGCTCATTTGTGACGGTTGGGCATCTCCTCAGACAGACAGACCTCCCCACAACCCATCATTCACTCACTCTCCATCATTCCCCAACAAATTTGTGTTTGGTTGATCGAATCGGCTAAAAACTGTGGGAACAATTCGATTCAGGTATGTACTGTATGTATGTATTGTTGAAATACGAGGTCATATGGGGCATTTAGTATATGGGGTTGAAGCTGGATTGGAGTCTATCTAGGAGGTGGACGGTGAAAACTCTACTAGCGGCCCCCAGCCCTATAGGGCGGAGATTACCAACCAAATCACACCTGAAATTCCAACATGTATAGCATATTTCAAACATCTTCGGGGGACTATATTACCGTGCTTTGCGGTCTTTCTTACACATACGGTCACAGACAACAGAAAACTGGGCATCCCGTCCGCTCTGCCATACATAAGCTGTTGATCGGAAGACTAGTAGTTGGGTCGGTGACGACCAGCGAATCCCTTCTGCTGTATGTTTTTTTAATTTTTTTAATTTTTTTGGGTGGGGTGGTGGTTTCGAGTGAAAGACTGAGAGGGAGCGAGAGAGTATGAGCAGAATTTGAAGAGACGTATTAATGTGCTGGCAAACGGGGTTGCGTGCGTGCTAGAATATCGCTGGTTATTGTAGAGGGGTTTCAAGTGCAGAAGAGGGCGGGGGGGATTCGGGTATGGGAGATGGGGATGATGGGATGGGGTATAGGTGGAGGTGGAGGTGAAGGTGGAGGTGGAGGTGGAGGTGGAGGTGAAGGAGGTGGATATGATTAAAGGTGAGAGCGGTGGGATTCAAGTCCGTGACCGACTCATACCGCACCGATTCAAAGAAAAGTTCCATCTTTTCTTCTCGAGGAGAGAAAGGTTCTTGTAGATTGGTTGCATCTAGTGACCTGGCGTTTTTAAAATCAAACAGCCCAGCTACGATGAACATTTCCCTCCCTTCCCTTCGTTTTTTTTCGTTTTGCGGCTGAGGGGGATACAGGGATTATGTTTCTAATAATGTATGTTTTTAAATGCGATTTGGTTTTGTCGCGGAAAATCCCTCTTCGAGCTTTGCTAGCGTCATCGGATCTTTGAATCTCTCGTCGTTGAAGTTTCCTCTCTTTTTTTTAATACTTTTTTGGTGATCTAGATGCTATGTGCTACCGTCTTCTATCCAATTTATAAGTCTGCCCTATTATCTCACGCCACCTTTCTCACGCGCACGCCGTCCCCCTTTCCATATTTTTTACTGCTCATCTCCCCTCATGTCTATTTGACCCCCCTCATCCCCTCCCCCTCCCCCCCCCTCCCCCATCATCCTACCCCCTCGCCCCGCCCAACCACGCTTCCTCTCTAAACAACCCTCACACTCCACCCTCGTCTTCACGACCGCCTCGACGTCTCCGCAGATGATTTTCCGGCCCGGTGTTGTTGGTTGGTCTTGCGGGGGTTTTTGTGCTGTGAGGCAGGGTTCCTGTGGGGTTTAGTTTGGGGTGTGGCGGGGGAGGGGGCGGTGAGGAACGCGGGACAGGGGACGGGAGCGGGGGGGGGAGGATGAAGGAAAGGAGAGAAGAGGGAAGAAAGGAGAGGGAAGGGGTACTTTGTCGAGGGCGCCTTGCTGGTAGCAGGTCGGGCAGTCGTTGAGGTTTTGTTGGCACATTCTTGGGTGCGATGGTTGGGTAGAAAATGAGGGGGGATGTTTGAAATGCCGTGTCGTTGGTAAAGGGGGAAGCGAAGTGCGTCTTTTTGGGTCGAGATTATGGACTCGCGTGATGGGTTGATGCTTTGGTTGATGCTATTCTTATCCTGTGGTATAGCTTTTGAGAACCTGGTCCAGGTACCCAAGCCTAAGAACCACGAGCGCTGGAAAAACTTGCTCATTCTGATCCAGGAAAAGACTTAGGAAATTTTCTACAAATGCGCCATGTGTGACATTTCTGCACCGAATCATAATATTCTGAGTCTTAACACCGCATGTGGAGTTATCTGTGATGTGGCAAAGATATGCTTAGCATTATGAGTCTTGCGACTTATACTTTCTGATAGCCGCCTAGTGAATAGATTCATACTGCAGGAATGGAATAGGTAGATGTGAAATATGATAACACCATAGAAATACAGACATAGATCTAAAACTTCGGGAGTCGAGTCTTGTTCATCCCGTTCCGCTCCGCTCCGGTGAGGAACACTAGAGTAGTAAGAAATGCAATCTGGAACGTTTAAACAGAGGCACGAAACACCGGGAAGCTCGGATGGTGGGGAAATGTTCAATGAGTTTTTTTACCGAGTGAGCAAGTGTAACAGCTTCCTGCAAGATGGTGGTTTCATTGATTGGAATTTAGTGGTGTTGGAAAGGTCTTAGGTCATGTATCTGGATAAAATTCCGTTGCATGAATCCCTGATAGTGTGAAGGTCGGAATTATAACGGTAGCATGACATACTGTTCACTGGAGTAAATCCTGCTACTCCAGCTAGAAATGCTCAACTTCTTCTTTCATCCGAATACACCCAAAGGGTCGTGGATAATCTTCTTGACTTGTATTCTTCAATTTAGCCTAGATGGATGACCTACAGAAGGCTTATTAACGGCCGAAAGGTGCGTTACGTTAAGGATATTTCATTAGAAAGCGTTGCGTACCTAGTTCTTGACAGGGGACTTTGGCACTTGTTCCTTCAGCTGCTCTTGAAGCTTCACAGATGTGTGGGATGAAATCAAAATGGTTTGGTGAAATCTGCAAAACGATATCGAAATCGATAGGTATATAGTAGAAAATCAAGGAAAGGCTCATTCGAAGAGGAGTTTTTTGAAAATCAATTCTAGCGTCGCGAAAACTTGAAAAGTGGACCAAAACTTCATTGCCTCCAAATTGCCTCAACCCAATAGGCACCTTCTCAAAGCCCCGCCTCGCCAGGCACCAATATCCCATTAAGCACCGCCGCCTCGTGGTGCCTAGCCACAAAGCCATAAGCCGGCAAATACTGGTCCAAAAACGGCAAAACCTGCAGGCTGCCCGGCGTGTTCCTCCAATCGCGCATGAGGTCCATAGCGATAGCGAACATACCCTGCAGAATCACGCCTGCGTTTTCCATGCGCCGGTTTGCGTCTGCGGCGAGTCTAGAAGAGATGGTGCCGCTGGCTTCGGTGTTGGCGAAGACGGTGTAGCCGGCGGCACGGAGGGAGAGGGCGAGAAATTCGGTACCTAGTTTTGGGGATCGGATGGTTGGCACAACATGCCAGCAAACAAAGTCCTCGATAATATGCAAAGAGGTGATTATCAAACTTACAAACGTCGGTAGTGATACCAGCAAGGATGATCTGGCTCTTATTCTGCGCCTCTACGGCAGCCCTGAACTCGTCATTATCCCACGCATCCACCTCTCCGTTACGGCGGATGAGAGGCGCATCGGGGTACATGGAAGTGATCTCCTTGGGCAAGAGACCGTTGGGACCTGTTTCGGCGCTGGTGGTTAGGACGATAGGGATGTCGAAGAGCTTTGCGATGGCCGCGTGGGCAATGATGTTGTTTCTGAAGACTGTGGGGTCGTAATCTCGGGCCTTGGTAGCATTAGATGGAGAAAATCAAAGGTGAAGGTGGGTTTGGGTTTCGAGTAACTACGATTTGATAGAGTCCCTCCTGGAGATCGGCTACAACCACCATCTGGTGATATTGTTAGCTTGAGCCCGGGAGTGGGCCTTCCTGGGCACTATACCGAATCGTTCTTATTGAGGCGGATGAAGTCGGGTCCAGCAATCAAGGCAGCTGATGCCAATGGGAAGATGGTGCATAGCACCAAAAAGAAAGCGTTGAAGATATTCATCTTGGATTCGATCAAGGCAGCTATAGCGATCTATTAAGTAGAAGAAGAAATGTTTTTGAGTTCAGATGTGAGAAGCTGATTTTTGGGTGGACATGAGGGTGCTTTATACACAGAACGGGGCTGCTGCTCGGGGGTCCTTTCTGAGTGAAGCCATCGAAGATGAGCAAACTCTTGCTCCTGGGCAGCACTGCATGTTGATGATAAACTCTTCGTATACTCTAGGTACGTTGGACCACCACGTGCACCCAAGACGCTAATTGCAAGATGTATGGACAGTGTCAGGCTGTCAGCAAGATGTCAGCACAGCCATGCAAGCATGCCAGACATGCTCCGGCAATGCGAGAGATACAAGTCATAGAATGATCAAGTAGGAAAGACGTTGTCGTCGCTGGTCTTTGCTTATGCACGCTAGTTGTACTTAGTATTGCTTGGGATCTTTCGTACCTAAACCTTACGCGAGCGACCAGGAGCTCGATCATCGATTAAAGATGACCCACGAGCATTAATTATTAATGACTAACGCTGACCGAAAATCAGGTCATTCCATTGCTGGCATGTCTTGGTCTTCTCGCCGTCATCCTGATCAACGATCGCAAAGTGCTCCTTCTGCATCAGGCCAAGACAAAAACACAGAGAAAACTTCTCCAGGCTTACTGTGCACAGGTCGTTCAACCCTTCGTAGATAGCAATGCCAGCTAAGGTTCTGGTCCTGTCGATGGAGAATAGGTTGTTGCGATTTGACGGCATCTGCTTTCTTATGGTTGCTACAGCTGGATTTGTCGTTACTGATACATAATCGAGTGCTATAGACCTCCAGTCGCGGTTCGTCCGGCCGGAGAGCCGCCATCGCAGATGGATTGAAATATTCAATGCTTGACGACCCAAGAGCTTGTAATACTTTGTACGAATTCGCAAGGCAGCCCGAAGATCATGACATTCCATGCTCACTATCCTAAAGGTCATCTGGTTATACAGCAGCAGAAAACGAGCCTATGACGCACAATGTGGCTCACCTGGAACCGCCACAGATTCCCATACCCTCGAGGTTCCATTGCAGTAACCATTCGTTTGATCGCGAATGTCAAGCCCTAGGCCATTGAAAATCACGCCTGAGTATCGGAAGCCGACCGACTCGGGTGCTCTGTTGCGAGATCCTAGAACAAGCTAGACTGCTGTTACACGCCAGATGAAATCCATCCATTCATCATGTTAGACACTATGAGCGACCAATGATCGTCAATGTTCTGCCTTTGGTATGGCACTGTAACCCGTAGCTGTCTTGCATGACTTTGGGTATGATTTCCTTCTATTAAAGTTCATTCTCAACGTATTTGGTAGGAGAAGGATGGAAGTGCTCAAAGGACAACATTTAGAAGAAAGAAGGACGTCGCATCTAAGAACCGTTGATGAAAAAGAAGTTGTGCTCAAGAAAATTGAACGAACAGAGCACATGGACGAATACCAGGCTACTATCCCAGCCAAGTGTCGATCTTGCGATTTCGGCCAAACTCACCGCTTTGATCCTATCACCTTAACGTCGAGGCGTCTATACTGACAATGAGGCTCTTCAACTTCAAACGTACGACTTCATCTGTTGAAGTTCACAACACCCACTGAAGGATATGAAGCTTCTGTGATGAGGGATGTGGCAAAGCTGCCAGTAAAATTTACAGCCCCTGAAAGATCTTCGGCAAGTTATTTTACCGCTTAATAATTAACGAACCCCGCAAACATTCAGGCTGTGATTGTCGGTCTTTGCCTAGAGTTCTGTCCACCGATGCTCCTTCGACATACTTTCAGCTCCTCCTGTTGCTACAGGGTTGCTATGCCTGAACACCTCCGTCAATCATACTGTATTTTCACCAACGGTACTGTAACAATCATCTTTCGGCTAGTCAGGCGTATGTTCTAAAGCCCTTTTCCTCCTATTGCGTTTGAAGAAAGAAATGTGAATGACAATTCGAAAGTGACCATCTGTTGTCCCACATTGTGAAAAACGTGGTATCTAGAGCTCGAGCCTTTCTGGGGATGAAGTCTTCACAGGCAACGGAGACAGGCCCTCCTTAATGTCTTTCGAGATATGGCATCAAGCGCGACTGTCTCAATAGGTATGTTATGCAAGCCCACAATCACTGCCCAAACTTTTGCTGTCTGCAATTCGCTGTGTATGCAACACTTGACGGCTCTTATTGCAAACTAGTGCTTGACTGCAGGCTTAAAGCGAAACTTGTTTGGCCATGTGCGTCTCTCCGTACTGCATGAGGCAGGTTCAATGTATTCCAGACTTCTTTATCTCCTAGGCCTATTTAGGCCGCGTGAAATCCCTCTATTCAATTCCTATGACCATTATATACTGTTGATCTGACCGAAAGTTTTAGTATCATTGTGCTTAGGGGCTTCCAACTGTATACAGACTCCGGACTAGTGACACGAAGGAGGCCCTTGACGGTGTATAGTAACAAGGGCCAAATGAGATGCTCTTTAGAGCCCGCCAGCGCCCAGCTGATTGAACCTCCTTTCTGCAGATCGGCCTTCGCTCTCAGGTCGGCAGTCGGTCTCAGATTGATCGACAGCAAGGGAATGCTCCCTATCACATGCTGTCTTTCACAGCGCGAGTGTCTGGATTTTTGCCATAGATCTGGCACAGTACGAATAAAATGTGTGAATCAGTCTCTCCTTCTGCGGCCGGGCCTCCATCAGGATGCCGTGTCCCTGCTCCAGAATATATAGTGGACAGCCACGAATTTATATACTAAGGTAAGCTGCATTCTTCTAGTCCCTTCAGCCAACAGAAGTTATACCCACAGCGAAGCCGGTTTATGAGTTAGTATTTGGGGTTGTTTCCAACTTCCGTGTTGGTCCTTCGCTGAGAACAGTCTCGGCTTCTATCCTGCAGTGAATTTGAAAGCTACAGTGGGTCTTGTTGTTTTGTTTCTTTTGCAACTCTCCGACCGTCGTTAAAGTGCCAAGCCATGATAATGTTGTGTCAAACTGTAGAGAAAGCTGCGTGCATGCAAGTTAGCGCTCTTTCAGCTTCCTGTGTGTGTTCTCAAAGCCTGATCCGGTTAGCGGATCTGCATATATCAACAACGCACATCATTCAGGATTCACGGTTTAACACCACCTCTAACGTCTGTCACAGTGTTACAACTTGGACTCTGCGACTTGTCATACATTTTGAGTCCGGGTTCACAACATTCCAAGTCTTCTAGGAGTACGAACAAGCGCTGTTCTTGACCCCTTTGATTGATCAGAGCGAGAGCCGTAGAAGAGAGCAATGAATAGTTCTACTGGCCCACCGCCGACAGGTGGAGATCGTGGCAGTATCCATGACTATCAGCCCAGTTCTATGTCCTCTTGTATGCTATCTTACTCCTTACCAAAGCATCAAATGCTACTGACTCAGGGGCAATTTTGACTAACCCCTATATAGCTTCAGCTACTTTCGACAGCGAGAATCCTCCAGCATTTGTAGCTTTATCGGATGTCTTAATAGAGCCTTACTCCTCCGACTATAACCCGTATTCCAACCCCGTCGACTACGAGACAGTGGCTGCACAGACGCCTGAAGCTAGACGGTTTATTTACGGTCTCGGAAGTGGAGGCGTCCTGTCAAGGGGAGCTGATACGACGAGACTGGAAACTTCAGTAGTCGAGCCGAATTCTACGCAGCCAGATCTTGCAAATCCGCAAACCGACGATAATATTGAGGCCGACCGCGACCTTCAAACCCAAGCACCTCCAGCGGAAAATCCTCAGAGTGAGCCCAGCAACCAGCAGGTAGAGTTAGCCCAGCCTCCTACCACGGACTTTACAAAAACACTGCTAGCGGACGAAACCTTTGAAGCTTTGGTGCGAACAGACTACGATCCATTTTGGATGCGGAATACTGGACTCGATCCTTCCGTCCTAGCTGAATGGACAAGTCATCAAATCAGTCGGTATAAGATCGGACAGTTTTTTTCTGCAGTCTTTAAGACTGGTGATATATTTCGACTACCTATCATCTTGGAAGGTGCATCCGTCGTGAAGACTGCTGTTGTGAGTGCTTTTAAACGAAGTCACTGATTGATAATTTACTGACCACACACATGCTAGGTCCACAGCATTCTCCCCAACGTCTTCAGCATCGGACCAACCATAGCCGTTTCTTCCCCTCTGCTCACTCCTGTTCACGGCCTAGGAGAGCTAGAAGCCGACCTCGTCAAAGAGGCAGGCGGAAAAGGGCGACGAAAAGGCAAACCGAAGCCCCTACCCTACGAAGCTGTGGAAGTGTTCCGGGCCGGCCAGTCGCTCGGTAACCTGTACGACATCAGACAGGCGTTCCATTTGTACCAGGACCAGGTGGAAATATGGGCGGTGAAGACCAACCAACTGCATCTTGTTCCGCCGCCGCGTCGAAAGCAACCTCCCCACAATAGCAATATGGTGTATGAGAACGGGGTTTTGATGCGCCGGGAAGACGATGGCTCACTTGTGCCGGCGGACGACCAGCTCATGTTTCGAACGCATATTCAAATGGCGCGTAGGGGTTCGTCTTCTTAAGGAATTGGAGTGGGGGAGGTTGTGGTTGCGTTTTTGCGCTCTATATGCTTGTTGGTTCAAGAGAGGTATCGTGCTGGAAGTATCACCTGCTGGAAGTCTACAGCAGAGTTTTCCTTGTCAAGTCAGCCTTTAGTATAAAAGGAATATTCCGCTTTATGCGTACAGTAGGGTTTTTATTTGATTGTCATCGTTCTAATTCAATTTGCAGACAAATCGCTTTGCAGGTATGGAAAATGATCATCCTACTCCAGTAGATTTGTATATTTGGTATTTCGTTTCCAAGAAAGCGGCTGATGCACACAGCTCCAAGGCCCCATACAAAATCCTCCAAGACCTACAGTACAGTACATCCGCCAGTCGAGAATCCCCCCTAACCCTCACCCCAAGTCTCCCCTAAAACCCCTCCCGAACAAAATGCATCCCAACAAACCTCCCCACAAGCTCCCTCTCCCCCCACAACTCCCAAACCTCCAGCCCCGGATTCGAATCCCCCCCCCCCCACCGCTCACGCGCCTCCATCCTCCCTTGCCCATTATGCAAATACACGCCCTGATGATGGATACAACGCACAGGAGCCGTGCACAGCGGGATATTTTGTCCGGAGGCTGGGAACTGGCGCCGCCGCGGCGGCGGTTGAGGAGGGTCGGTGTGTTTTCCTTGCTTGCCATTCTTGGTTGGATTCTGTCGGCTTGAGTGGCCTCGTCGGTCTGATGAAGTCCTCGGCTTGATGGGAATTGGGTTCTGTTTTGCAGTGAGTGCGAAGTTGGGTGGATTGGAACAGAAGAGAAAGAAGAGATATGATAGACAAATATTTGGCCCTCAAGCTTCAGTACAATTGCCAACCAACATATATGATTCTTGGGACTTATGTAGACCTCTGATGGTCAATGAGTCATCGACGACCAACATATGATGTGCGTCCACCAATTGACAACTCAACCCAGTCGGTCCCAGCTGCTTATAAATTCTTGCTTCGATCGAGACATTTTTATGCTGAATTTTACGTGAATGTACTTGTGTATATAACGGTAACAGATTGAACTCTTATAATTCCATAGCTTAGGCACCTTAAGCTCGTTTCAAAACTTCTAGAACGTTTTTAGAAGGACTTAGGGAATATCAATTGAGCTCCGTCGAGAGCAAACACACAGTGAGAAAAAAAGGAAATTAATTTATTTTCTACTGACTTTGTATGTCCGGACCATCATCCCGGAAACTTCCTTCCGTTCAGCGTCCTCTCCCTCCATGGCTCCCCTTTCTCTTCGCTTTCTGCATCCTTACAGTCCATCCATCCCCCAGAGGAGTGGAATTCCCCGAATGAGATGATGGCTTCAATTTCTTGGGGGCTGGCAATGCCGCTATTGAAACGGTCAAATGCCCTCCACAGCCATCGCGGCGGGTTAGATTGTCCCCACATCGAGTGATTCTCCTGCGAAGGTTGATCCTTGAAGAGATATTTTCCTTCGCAGTGCTTAAACCGAAGTGGACAATCCGGATGTTTACACAATGGAATTTCTCCTTCGGATACGCTTATCCTTCTCCTGATGCGAACAGACCCAGGGCTTTTCTTGGGAACATCCATGATAGATGATAAGAGTTATTGGAAAGGGGAATACGTTGATAAGTTCCAACCAAAGTTGCGGTTCGAGCAGACGCAGAATAAGGAAACAGGCGAACAGGTAAAGAAAGGATAAAGAACATCACTAATATCTATAGTCGCAATGTCCTATTGATCAAAAACTTTAGTAACAATGCGTCTCTTCTTGACACAAAGAAATAAGTTCGCATCGACGTTCTGGTAGTAAGTCAATGAGATTTCGATGGACAAGGACCTTTGTCTGATTTAGAAGAGATTTTACAGCATTGAATACTTCCAATAAGGTACAAGGCCAATTAAACGTGGTCTTGGGGTCGAGCCGATCCAGTCAAGAACGCCAGAGCTATTGATAGACACTTGAAATGAAGATTCGCAACAGCAGGAGGAAACAAATTTTATAGAACCATAAGCATCCTAGGACCTTATCGCTTCTGGTCCTATGGCTTTTGTTGGGCCCTGGTGCAATGTTGCCATTGCAGAGCCCAATGAAGCAGTAAATTTTCGAGCAGTCTCGGAGAACGCCAGATAGGGTCCTACTGGTATTTCTATTCCAGTTCCATTCGGGACAGTCACTTCCTCGCAGTCATTTTTGACTGTCCCCGCCCTGCACGCGGTACTTTAAAGCTTCCGCCTACTGATTTGCTGAGGTCGGCTTAACTCTCTTCCGGTACATCCACCCAAGATGTCGAGAATAAGCCTCAAACCCACCGCTTGAGGCGAACTGGATTGGGTTTGTTGAGTGTCACCCAAACCAATGGTCGCACCACATGTAGTGAAAGGGGGGTTGTACGGGTAACGGGACCCTATAATAATATACTGTTTGTATAAATGATTTCAATTAAAACTCTTATCATTTCAAAGCTTTTAATGATCACGTAACACATTGTAGAAAATACAAATAGAATACTCTCGAGCGTACTTGACGAGCGTGCAGCGTCGAAAAAACAATTTCTCGAGAGTGGCTATGGAGACTTCTATTCAGGGGCACCCAGCCCGAAGCACCCCCTATACTCCGTAAGGGGATGTATATCTATCGATTCAGAGGTGAACGAGTATAGGTATAGAGCGTACGCTATAGGTATGAGTGTACGCCTATATTTAGTACTACATAAATTAAGGGAGGGAGACGCTGGTGGGTGATAGGTACAGTACATCTTTTCCGGATCCACGATAGAGTATCCCACACACATAGGGGCAGTGACAAAAACTAAAGTTTCGATCGACGCGAATTGTAAGCGCTACTCAGAAGTACATTTCAAAATCCAAAATCGTTGGATTCAATGCAGTCGAGGCGTAGTGTCGTGAACAAAAACTTAAGGGGGTAGATTTGTAATTAACAGTCTTATTGGGGGCAACTTCGGTAATCAATCGATTTGAGAACTGAAGAATGAAAAGGTGGTATTTCTAAATTTTCTAACACTTGCCGAAGAAATCACGACTGTTGGACCTGATTATGCTGACGCCTGAGCGCCCGACTGAGCAGACCCGACTTCATTCCTCGGCCAACATCTTTGCGTCCTCGTTCCTCCACAATCTCACCTGCTGATGCATGGCGTAGCTGCATTCAACACGGACTGACTTTCGGCTAAGCTTTTCATGTTATCCAAGGAAGTTAACTAACATGTGCTTTTCAGTTTGCCCAAGTTTACGACCCTCGTATGTTGATGTCTCAGTCTATTTGATTCCAACGCCCATTCAGTGTCCCCGCCATCCTTGATCTCGAGTGTTCTTTTTTCTACTTTTTTTCTACTATCGTTTTCACTGCATCATGCTCGCTCCAGTGTACTTCACCGCCATTGGTCTCGGTGCCGCTCTCCTCCTTTACTATACCTACCATCAAATCACAACTTTGATCGTTTCTCGAAAATTCGCACGTCTTCATGGCTGCAAACCAGCAAAGGCGGATCGCCACTGGGATCCAATTCTTGGGCTTGATTTCGTCATCAGCACCATCCTTGCCAGTAGGGGGAAATATCAACTCGAGGACCTCCAGGACCGGTTCAATCGAATTGGACATACGTTCACGTCGGATGTTCTAGGTGACAAATTGATCTTTACCGACGAACCAAAGAATGCGCAAGCTGTTCTGGCCACGCAAATCCCTAATTTCGACATTGGAGAGTTGCGCCGACAGGCCACGGTTAAGCTGTTGGGACATGGTATTTTCAACGCGGATGGCGCGTACTGGGAGCACTCCAGGGCTTTGATCCGGCCAAATTTTGTGAGGAAACAGGTCGGGGATTTAAAGTTCATGGAGCATCATGTTATGACTATGATAGGCTACCTTCCCGGTGATGGGACCCCAGTCAACATCCAAGATTTCTTCTTTCGTATGGTAGGTCTTTACTCTCTGAAATCTCGTCATCCTTTGACTTGTTGTAAGAGGACATCGTTGATCGTTCGTCCGATAGACCATGGACACAGCGACCGAATTCCTCTTCGGAAAATCCATCAACTCTCTGCGTCCCGACGCCACAGCCGAAAGCAAGCAATTCTCCTGGGCTTTCGACTACGCCCTCGGCTGTATCGCGCAAAAGATACGCTTCGGTAAGTTCAACTGGGTATATCACGGCCGCAAGTATACCGAAGCATGCAAGTATATCCACGACCACGTACGCCCCATCATCCGCCATGCGGTCGAATACCGTCAAGCAAAGAATTACGTCGACAACGATGCCCACATGATGACAAGTTATAAAAAAGGTGCCCGTGCCGCCAACCCCGAGAAGACAGCTCTACTCTATTCTCCTTATTTAAAGGAGAGTAAGGATGGCGACTTGGATGAAATAGCCAAGGAGAACGACCAGGAAGAACGCTACGTCTTCCTCTACGAGCTTGCCAAGCACACCGCCAGCGAGCAAGAACTCCGCGACCAAGTCATCAACACCCTCATAGCGGGCCGTGACACCACTGCCTCCCTCATGTCCTCCACCCTCTTCGTCCTCTCCCGCCGCCCCGACATCTGGGCGAAACTGCGCGACGAATTCGCCTTCCTCTCCGGCCAGCCGCCCACCTTCGAGCAAATCAAGGAGCTCGAATACCTGCGATTCGTCCTGAATGAGACCCTCCGTCTTTATCCCGTGGTGCCGATCGAAGCCAAATTTGCGAACAAAGACACGTTCCTGCCGCGAGGCGGCGGCGCGGATGGGCAAAGCCCCATATTCGTGCAGAAGGGCCAGATGATCATCTGGGTCCTCTATTCCATGCATCGTCGGACGGACCTGTGGGGGGCGGACGCCGCGGAGTTCAGACCCGAGCGATGGGAGGGATTATTGCCGGGGTTTAATTTCTTGCCGTTCAATGGCGGGCCAAGGATTTGTCCAGGTAAGTCTGTCTTCTTCTTCGCTCCGCAAAATTTCGATGTTTATCCTCATTGCTTCCCTCTTCACTCGGGACCTTCGCTTTAATATATCTCTCTGTTCGTGTCTCCTATTCGACTCCCCCATTCGCCTCCCATTTTGTCGCTTACCACGGCTCATGCATTCGTGTATATTACTCTGAAAGCGATCTCTCTCTTTTTCTCTCTCTCTGCCTCTTCGTTATTCTTTGACCGATAGGGCTATCGTTTCCAGAACCCTTTCGCTAAGCTCATTACGCAGGGCAACAATTCGCGCTCACGGAAGCATCATACACCATCGTACGGCTTTGCCAGCAATTCAGCAAGATTGAGGTCGTTCCTGGGCAAGAAAATCGCCCTTGGACTGAGAGTTTGAATCTGACGGTTTCCGTAACGGGTGGAGTGAATGTAAGGTGCTGGAAGTAAGTAAGTAGGGAAAGTTTGAGGCATATGGGCGTGGAAGGGCCAGGAGAGAGCTGAGGAGTGAGTGAGGCGAATGTTAGTACAGACTGTAGTGGATTGGCAAGCCTTGGATTGAATTCATGCGACAGCTGTGCAGGTGGTGAGAGACTGGATTCCACGTAGTGTCAATCATTATGATCTTGGTAGATGAAGAAATCAAAAATGGTCTTCTGTCGAAATGCACAGAATCCTGGTTCTAAGTTTTTGCTTGATCTAGTGCTGCGCGTCTTCGATCAAAGTTTCCGGAAACAAATAAGCGATCATGTGATTTCTTCTGCGTTGTCGTGCACTATTCTAGCGCTGATCTATTGCCGCCGGGCGCGTACAGCTGGCCGGGGGGTTGGAAAAGTTGAGCCGGGGTCGGAACTTTTTTTTTTGGTTCCGGCCCCAGCTCAACTTTTCCAACCCCCCGGCGAGCTGAAACCCGACAATGAACCTCGTCCGCTCGGCTGGGGTCGAATTTTAGTGGGAGGGGGTTGGAAGTTCATCGGGGTTTGGGGAAGAAAATCCTTACCCCAAATGAGGTTAATGTATAGGCTTAGCATGTGCTCAGTATATAAACGATTCAAGTGCGAACGCTAAGATCCCGACCCCAGCCCACTAAAAATCGACCCCAGCCGAGCTGTAACCCCCACATCTTCTACCACTACTATAATTAAGACCATACTGCGGCAGTTATATTGCACTTACTTCCAGGTTTTTGGGCAAAAAAGATTGAGCAAAAAGGCCGGTGGGTGTTGGTGGCAATGTGTTGTGTGAAGGTAAGAGATTGCTTCATGAAGACGCAGCGATGATGACATAAATATCCTGAATCGAGGCCGATTCGATATTTGGTCGCTTGGAACTCCGTTATATACGATTTGTTTCTAGCTAAAATGAGTGAATGTAAAAATTTATCATCCTAATGCTCAATGATCCGGAGTACACCCGTACAGCATCCATTCTGAAAAATTCCATTTGCTGTGAGACAGAGATGTAACTATAAGGCTGTCATGAGATCCAATACCCCGAAACCAGGGACATAGAACCTGATCATTCATCGTCATCACGAACGCAACGCTTCAACATGGCCATTTCTATCGTCATACCCGGTCCAAAGCTGCAAGCCATTACATTCTCTCTCCCTTCGCCCATCTTACGCAACTGATCGAGCACGACCAACACGGTAGGGCTCGACGAATTACCATGATTTTTGTAAACATCGAACGACGCGCGCAGCTGCTCGTCATGGAGTTCCATTTTGTTCTGGACACCGTTCAAGATTGCAATTCCGCCGGGATGTAATGCCCAATCGAAGTCTTTCGCTTCGACCGGTTTACCGCTGGTGGCAAGATTGCTGTCAGATGGGAGAAAAGGCTTCAATTGTTCGAACATGGGCGTTATGGCTTTGAGGGCTAAGTTCGGGACCTCCTTTGTCAAGGTGGCTCTGAATCCGAAGGGATCGGCCATGAACTCCAATTCTTTGGCCGTGCCGGGCATGGTCGCAGTCTCCCAATTGATCAAGGAGTAGACTGCTGCGTTCTTGGCTCCTCTTGTGAGCTCGTTGCTAAGAACAAAAGATGCTGCGCCGTCGGAGAAGAGAACGGGCGAAATCTTGGTCTCTTCGGGGTGCTCCACGACTTCTTCGAGATCACATCGAACATTGATGCTGCAGATCTCGCATGCGAATACCAAGACTCTTGCCGCCCGGCCGCGCATCGAGGCCGATTGAGCCATAGACGCTGCAGCACGCATCGCCGAGAGTCCACCGGCACACCCAACGCCGTGCAGTAGCGTTCTGTCGGTTTCTGGCCTCAACCCGAGTTTCTGGGCCACCAGGAGGTCGAAGCCGGGATTGCCAGCGTTGGTGCAAGTTACTGCCACGATGTGGGTGATATCGCTAGGTGCGTAGCCAGACTCACGCATAGCTTTCTTGCATGCTTGGACAGCCAGATCGACGCCTGCCTTACGGAATATTCTGTCTAGCTCGGAAATTGACGGTGCCGTTGAGCGGCTCCAGAAGGGATCCTCATACGCTTTGATGGTTGATCGATGCTTGATCAAAGTGGATTCGTTGATGGTTAGGAGCTTCTTGATCCTGAATCATGGTCAATGTCAGTCCGTACTTGTGCGTCCTACATATTCATCCAATGCTTTACTTACCCTGAAGTTTCAAGGTCGTACCACTTCTTGATAAAACCTTCCAAGTTTTCGGGTCGGAATAGGAAAGGCGGGTATTGAGACCCTAAGCCGGTAATATAGAGACCTGGAGTCTCCTTGAAAGGCGTGCTGGTGCCGGAAACGGGTGCAAGAGATACAACCTCGTGTGCATCTATAACGTAATCATTCTTGATAGCCATTTTCGGCCCTACCAGCGGTACTCGATAGGAATCGAGAGGCTCGAATCCGGGCTGAGGAGCGATATCGACATTGGCAGTCGACACCCTAGTTGCTACCATTGTAGAATAATGATCAAACGTGGAGTGAAATGAAAAGAAGAGTGCTTGGAAGGGGAAGTGCTTATTTGCAGAACCAGGTAGTTGATACCAACACAAGTTCTGGGACAGAGGTGAAAAAGAAGAATCAGTGGGGAAGACCCAGGCGGATAAGTGGCCCTATTGCATTGTGCTTTTCTCGAAGACGAACATAGACTTGACTGAGCACTAGGGTGCGGATAATAGACATGGTAAATTGCCGATCATGGATAAGCAAAGTATGACAATGGGTAGATAGAAGAAGAATTGGAGGTCTAGATCGTAGCAGGATCCACAGACCGACTTCACTTCTAAACGGATGCAACGTCGAACCCAGACCTGACTGCAGGTACACTTCAAAGCATGCCTTTCAGCACATGGCAAATCTTCCGCTGTTTGCAGCGGGTGGGGCTGATAGCGTAGTAAATCCTATAAGCACGTTTTTGGAGTGCTCCTTCCCGTCTCTTTCCTGTCGTGGTGGCGTAAAAATAAAGATTCGTGGTGTGCAAGGGATAATTAAATACCGAAATCTGAATACCATACGGTATCGTGCATATGTACAGTACATACTGTACCATACCTGCTAAATCTCACCAGGCCCCTAGTGGAGTTCCCCCCTTGCGAACTCCCTTTAGCGGTTCATCCCTCCCGTACCTCCCCAACCACTCAGTTTGACTAAAGATTTTCTACGATTTTCTACGATTTCTATATAGTAAATTTTATCACTACTTGCCTGGCTCGTGAAATAGGTCTTGTTGTCTAAAGCCCCCAAAAAACTAACACTTAACTCCGGAATACTGAAACTGAAAGCTCCGGGCGCCAGCCCTGCCAAGACTGAGCCGTGAAGGAGTTCGCTATCTTCTCGGAAGTCAGGAGTCGGAATTCGAGGTTGATTGAAGTCAGCAACATCCTACTCGTAAGACACATCTTACGGTAAGATACGTCTCACAGTCGGGTCTAGATAAGAGCTCAACCACCCTCTTACATGAGAATCGCCTCTTGTATTGCGACATCTGCCCATTGTTCCATCCTCCAACCCTCCAACCTCCAATCCTCCAATCTTCCAAACTTCAAACTTTTACATCTCCATAATTCCTTGATTCAGTTTAGTCGGGTTAGTCGGGTTTGTGCTTTCATTTCAGCTACGCTGCTGCAGACTACAATGACTATACTCGCCATCGTGTCTTTATGCTTCCAGGCAGCATTACATCAAATGCCCTTGGAATTCTCTGTGCCTTTGAACCTCATACGTTTTAGCTTGCAACCCCCTCTCTTTCTACTTTCCTTTACCCTACCACAGTATATTCTCTTGTTCTTCAACAATCATTGAATTGCCCCGCCTTTCTCCCACTCGCTGCCAAGCCCCCTTCCCAGTATGTCTCCATTCACGAGCGAAGAGCCCAACGGCCATACCAACGGCTTCTCCAATGCTTCTTCCAATGGTATTAACGCCCACACGAACTTGACTACGAACGGACATGGTGAGGGATTACATGACTTGAATGGGTACTCGAATGGTACCGACGGGCCTGGTGGGCTCTCCAGTGGTGGGTCCAATCATGTTGTCGAGCCGGTGGCAATTGTTGGCATGGCCATGCGACTTCCCGGCGGTATTCATGATGCCGAGGGTTTCTGGGATCTCCTCGTCAATAAAAGGAATGGCCAATGCCGTGTGCCATCCGATCGCTACAACATCGATGCCTTCTACGGTCCAGGTAAACCGGGCCATGTCGGCACGCAGTATGGGTACTTCTTGGAGGATCTAGATCTGGCTCATATAGATGCCTCTTTCTGGTCAATGACCAAGCAAGAAGCCGAGCTTATGGATCCGCAGCAAAGATTGCTCTTGGAGGTCGTACACGAGTGTCTGGAGAACGCCGGGGCAAAGGATTGGCGGGGGAAGAACATCGGCTGCTACGTAGGTACCTTTGGAGAAGACTGGCTTGATATGGATTCGAAAGACATAACAAATAGCCACATGTATCGCCTAACAGGTTACGGTGACTATGTTATCGCGAACCGAGTGTCTTATGAATTTGATTTTAAGGGGCCGAGGTACGCCAAGAAGCCGATGGCTTAATGAAACTGAGCTGACAGTATGTTTTAGTATGACCATTCGGACCGCTTGTTCCTCCTCGTTAACGGGTCTTCATGACGCGTGTCAAGCTTTGTATAATGGGGATTGCAGGTCAGCCATTGTCGCCGGTACCAACATCATCTTGACACCACGCATGACAATAGCAATGACTGAGCAGGGTGTCATATCCCCAACTGGGTCATGCAAGTCGTTCGATGCTAATGCCGACGGCTATGCTCGGGGTGAAGCAGTTTCTGCCCTATACATTAAGAAGTTGAGCGACGCTGTACGCGATGGAGATCCCATTCGCGCTGTTATCAGATCGACTTGCATTAATAATGATGGGAAGACAGTGGGTCTTACAAGCCCAAGCACGGAAGCCCATGAGGCTCTGATCCGCAGAGGCCATCAACTTGCAGGTATTCATGATCTCTCAAAGACGGCTATGATCGAGTGTCATGGCACTGGTACTAAGGTACGCGGAATACGTTTTATACACGAATAAATCTCTGTCTTCTCATGCAAAAATGCTAATAACGTAATACTTAGATCGGAGACCCTATTGAGACAAAGGCTGTCGCTAACGTTTTCGGCGAGCATGGTATCTACATTGGCTCGGTATTGTCCTCCAACCTGTGAAAAATGCTACAGAGGCTGATTAGCTAGGTCAAACCGAACCTCGGTCATTCTGAAGGTGCATCGGGGATTTCTAGTGTCATTAAGATGGTTTTGGCCCTAGAACACAAAACAATTCCTCCTAATATAAATTTCAAGAAGGCTAACCCTCAGAGTCAGTTGAAAGCAGACCTATTGTTCGCTTTCGAAAGCTAATCTCTGTTCGATAGTCCCTTGGGAGCAAGCAAAATTGAAAGTCCCCGTCAACGCTACGCCATGGCCCGCAGATCGAGCTGAAAGAGTAGGGGTGAACTCATTCGGTATTGGTGGAGCCAATGCACACGTAAGTCAGTTTCCAATGGTAGCCTGCGACAGTTCTAAAGCAATGTGTAGGTGTTACTTGAGTCTGCAGCTGCTCATGGTTTTGATCGAACTACTCCACCGGTTGATGTAAGCCAGGAAAGACCCAATCTTCTCGTCTTCTCCGCGAAACACCCTGAGTCTCTACGCCGTTCGGTGGACAACCACGCATCGTATCTAAGCTCTCATAGCGACTCGCTAAATGACATGAGCTACTCCCTCAGCACCAAACGCCAACCACTCTCACATCGTGCATTCTGTATCGCATCGGAAGACAATCCTTTGGAACCGTCGCGCATAAACAAAACTGCAGAGATCCCAAATCTGATTTTCACTTTCACGGGACAGGGCGCCCAATGGGCGCGAATGGGTAGAGAGCTCATTTTCAAAGAGCTTTCGTTTAGTGACTCTATCAGCGGGTTGGACAAGGTACTTTCGTCACTGCCGGAAAGCCCAACATGGAGCTTACGAGGTAGGAGCTTCGCAATAGCCCGGGCCTAGCCTACTGTTGACTAACCCACGCAGATGAGATTCTCAAACCAAAATCACGGAGCCGCCTCTCAGAAGCTGAGTTTTCTCAGCCCTGCTGTACTGCAATACAAGTTGCTTTGGTAGATCTCTTAACGAAATGGAACATCAAGCCGGCAGGTGTTGTCGGTCATTCTTCGGGAGAAATCGCCGCTGCATACGCAAGCGGCGTTCTCACAGCAGAAGAAGCCATTCTTATTGCTTACTATCGTGGACTGGCAACTTTGGGTCTCGGAAAGATTCACCGAGGTGGAATGACTGCTATCGGTCTTGGTCGCGATCAAGTCACACCGTATCTTCGCACCGGCGTCATCATCGGCTGCTAAAACAGCCCGAACAGTACCACACTGACAGGTGATATTGACACTCTCGAGCAAATTATGGGGAGCATTCAAAACGACCAGCCCGAAGTGCTCGTTCGGGCCCTGCACGTCGAATGCGCTTATCACTCTCGTAAGCACCCAGATGCTTTATAGCACGTCCAATCTTCTCCTTGTCGCTTTCAAAACAGCAACTAATTTTCAAAATGTGTAGATCACATGAAAACGGTCGAGTCCAAATATCAAAGACTTCTGGGCAAAGCCATTCACGCAAAAGAGCCAACTGTACCATTTTATTCGTCTGTTACAGGAGGGCTGTTGAGGAATGGCGAAATTATCTCAACTTCCTACTGGGTACAGAATCTGACTTCTCCTGTTCTTTTCCTCTCTGCTGTTAGCGCTATAATCGAAACCTTTTCACAACCGCTGGCCATCTTAGAAATAGGACCTCACTCGGCTCTTGCAGGGCCAGTCAGGCAGATAATAAGGAAGGAGGCGAAGGACGCGCACTACATTTCTACGTTGGTCCGGAACGAAGACGCGCTGATGGCTTTGCTGAAGACCGCTGGAGAACTGTGGATCAGCAATGTTGATGTCAACTTTGATTCCATCAACCCCTCTGGCGAGTTCCTTACCGATCTCCCAACTTATCCGTGGAATTACGACGGTCAATATTGGTACGAGAGCCGTTTATCGAAGGAGTGGCGGCAGCGGAAGTTTCCTCATCATGAAATATTAGGTGCTCGGCTGGCCGAAACCTCTGAGGTCGATCCGACTTGGAGGAACATGTTACGTCTTGATAACGTTCCTTGGATTCAAGACCACGAAATTGCTCATGACATCTTACTTCCAGCGGCTGGCTACATTGCTATGATCGGTGAGGCCATCAGACAACTCACCAACTCAGACGATTATACTGTCAGAAATGTCGACTTCATATCGGCTCTTATAATGAATGAAGGCAAATCCGTTGAAGTCCAAACACATCTCCGCAGGGCTCGCCTTACTACTACGCTCGATTCCGAATGGTACGAATTCTCGATTGCCTCGCTGAACGGTTCAACATGGGCTAAAAATTGTGTTGGCCAAGTGAGAGGAGGAGCTGAATTCAAGATGCCAGTACCCACTATAGAGCCTCTTCAGCGCCAGGTTCCGTCGAGTACTTGGTATCGTGTCATGGCGAGATTTGGCCTCAATTACGGTCCTAAATTCCGCGGCCTATCAGATATCAGCGCACATGTGTCAGAACGAAAAGCCGTGGCCACATTGAATGACGGCCTTGGAGGGAAGGAATCTCCATATCCGCTCCATCCAGCCACTATTGACAGCTCTTTCCAACTGTTTAGTTGCGCAGCCTTCAATGGAGTCGGCCGCCTGTTTACCAAGTTGGCAATTCCCACACATATCGAAGAGCTCTACATTAAACCTACAAAGGAGAGTATTGCGATTCACGCGGAGGCAGAGTCTTCCTCCAAAGGAACCCTCTCAGGGAACCTTGTAGGCGTCTCTGCTGGTGAACTCGTGATCGATTTGAAAGGCCTTCGAATGACTCCCCTTGGTGACAACAATGAGGGCCAGAATGAGGACCCCCATGCCGCTGTTGAGCTAGAGTGGAAAAGTGACGTAAACCTACTAGACGCGACACAACTCATGCGACCAGCCAAGGACATCACAAAGTCCCACCTTCTGGTGGAAAGACTTGCCTTGGCTTGTATGCTCGAGTCGAATTTCCGATTGCAGAATGTGCAAACTGCTCATCCACATCTTGAGAAGTTTCGCGCATGGCTTGACACAAGACGAGAGCTGGCTGTTGAGGGTCAATATCCAACAATCCATGATTGCGCATTGATATCAGAATTGGATGATACGCAGAGAGCAAAGCTAATTGAACAGCTCCTTGCCCAATCGCTGGATACAGAGGCCGCAGCTGTCGCGACCGCAATCCACCGAATCATGAAGCTCTCCACGGAAATCTTTCTCGGCAACACAAATCCGCTGGATTTACTAATGGAAGACGATATACTAACGAAAGTATACGACTTCATGCAGTTGTGGGATAACTCAGAATTCTTCGAACTTCTAGGTCACTACAAACCCGATATGAAGATCCTCGAGATCGGAGCTGGTACAGGCGGCACAACCAGTACTATTATACCGCATCTCCAATCCACTTATGGGGAAAGGATGTACGGCTCTTATACATATACCGATGTCTCCGCCGGGTTCTTTGTGGCAGCAAAAGAGCGTTTCAAAGCTGTTCAAGGACTTGAGTACGCTGTTTTGGACGTTTCACAGGACCCAATCCAGCAGGGTTTCGAAGCCGAGTCCTTCGATCTAATCGTGGCCACGAATGTCCTCCACGCCACCCCAAAGCTCAGTGAAACCTTGTCGAATGTGCAGAAGCTCCTCCATCCCCGTGGTCGCCTCTTCCTCCAGGAACTAGACCCTTCGACGAAGTGGATCAACTATGTGATGGGCGTTCTCCCTGGTTGGTGGCTCGGTGAGGAGGATGACCGACCAATAGAGCCATATGTCAATCCTGAGAGATGGAATAAGGAGCTCAAAAGCGCCGGCTTTGGTGGAATCGATGCAGTTGCATATGATGGACATCTTCTTAACAACATCATTGCCATGCCAGCCCGTAAAGAAATTTCAAAACGGGTCACCATATTGTCCAGAGGCGAGTCGACGCAGCATTCCGGAGGGATCATTCAGCAGCTTCGCGAAAGACTTTATGAGCTAGATTTCTGTACGTTGGATCAGAATCCCAAATCCGGACAAGATATCGTTTCACTCCTCGACATTGAAGCACCTTTTCTCTACTCTGCCACAGAGAAGGATTTCAGCGCCTTCAAGAGCTTTGTCTCTCGTATCCAGGATGCCGGGGTACTTTGGGTGACCGGAGCAGCTCAGAACGGTTGCCACGACCCCAATTACTCTTTGATCCTCGGCATGGCTCGAACAATTCGCACGGAGCTCCTGATGGATTTTGCAATGCTCGAGCTGGAAAGTTTCGATGATGCAGTTGCGTGGAGAGCCACTGCTGATGTCCTACACGAGTTCCAGCACCGCGTTCGGGATTCAGACAATGATCCCGTCCTCGAATATGCCCTCTCAGATGGAAGGGTCCAGATTGGCAGATACCATTGGGTCTCAGTATTGAACGAGCTCTTGTCCGCGAAGCACGACTCCTATCCTAGGAGCTTAGAGATTGGTAGGCCGGGCATCTTGACCACACTTACTTGGAAACAAGACGAGCCTGCAGATCTGAAAGGCGAATTTGTGGAAATAGAAACCAGGGCAGTCGGACTCAATTTCAAGGTTAGTACGACATTGCTCTGTGTAAGTAAGTATGCGTGTATATACCAGATAGCTGACTTTTATCAAAGGACGTCTTGATGTCGATGGGAATTATAGAACTGGTGGGTCGCGGACTCGGATGTGAGAGTTGTGGAATTGTGAGTGCTTCCCGAGCAATCTCTTTCCAGGTTCAAATGCTTCTTAAATATCACATGATAAGGCTTGAAAGTCTCATATCTTGGAAATGAAGTGCTGACACCAGAATTACAGGTCAGAAAGGTTGGGCCTGAGGTCAAGCATCTCAAAGTAGGCGACCGAGTCCTCTGCTGTACCGATGGATCTTTTTCGACCACCTGGTCCATGAGTGAGCTCTTTTGTGCAAAGATGCCAGACAGCCTCAGCTTCGAAGAAGCAGCTACGATTCCTCTCGTTTACGGTACGGTCATCGCCGGCTTAATGGACTTGGCGAAGCTGTCTAAAGGCCAGGTAAGTCACATGCTGATTGTAGAGATATCATGCTTGCTGAAAGCTTACCCAGACTGTACTCATTCACTCTGCTTGCGGTGGCGTTGGCATAGCTGCTATCCAAATAGCCAAAATGATAGGAGCCGAGGTAAGCTACTGCACCATTCTCTTGAAAAACTACTAATGCCGCTTCTTGCAGATCTTCTGTACTGTGGGCAACCAAGAAAAGGTTGACTTTCTCATGCAAACGTTTACTATACCCCGAGACCGCATTTTCAATTCGCGAGACACAAGCTTCTTGCCAGATGTGCTTAGGGAAACCGGAGGCAAAGGAGTAAACGTGGTCCTTAATTCGCTTTCCGGTGAATTACTACATTCATCCTGGAAGTGTGTTGCTGATTTTGGAATCATGGTCGAAATTGGCAAGCGAGACTTCGTTGGAAACGGAATGCTGGCAATGAACCTATTCGAGAACAACCGAACATTTGTCGGTCTTGATCTATCCCAGATCTGCTTCTATCGGCCCGATGCTATCCATGAGTAAGCTACTCCCTCGCTATCACTCTGATGTTTGTTGCTAACAGTCGCTAGCCTTCTTCGTCGGGCAATGATATTTTACGAGCAGGGCCACATCAAGCCTATTGCGCCCGTCAAATATTTCGACGCCGCTCATGTCGAGGACGCTATGCGTTACATGCAAAAAGGTTCACACATCGGGAAAATCGTCGTCACCTTCCCCGAAGACCCTATGGAGCTGGAGGCAACGACACATTCAAGAGATCTAGTCCTTCGTCCCGATGTGTCGTATCTGTCCATCGGAGGTCTCGGCGGCCTGGGTCGGTCTATTGCGTCATGGATGGTCGAGAAAGGCGCAAGACATCTAATCTTTTTGTCACGGTCTGCAGGCACTGTGACCAGTGAGGACCCTTACATAAAGGAACTAGCGGCCCGTGGATGTTCAGTCCAGACATTTTCTGGTAGCGTTTCTAACCTCTCAGACGTCAAAAGTGTCGTGTCTTCTGCTGCAAAACCTATCGCAGGAGTACTTCAAGCTTCCATGGTACTCAGTGTGAGTCATACCCTTTTGCAGCTTTTCAATACACTTCTGACCTGACTTTCCTCTCTAGGACGCTGCGTTGGGTGAGATGGCCTTCGAACAATGGCAAAATGCTCTTCTGCCAAAGGTACAGGGTACATGGAATCTGCACGAAGCACTACTCGCGCAGAAGCAACCGCTCGATTTCTTCTTCCTCTTCAGCTCCGTCTCCGGAATAGGTGGGCAATGGGGCCAGGCAAACTATGCAAGTGGCAACACCTTCCTCGACGCGTTCGTACAATACCGCCACTCACTTGGCCTTCCGGCATCAGTCCTTGACATCGGCGCCATGGAGGATGTAGGATACCTGAGCCAGAACAGCAGCATTCTTGAAGCACTTCGGGCCACCTCCCTACACACGCTTCATGAGCAAGATCTCCTCGACTCGCTCCAACTCATGATCGATCGCTCAAACCCGCCCCAACTTCTTCGGCCATCCTCATCTGCAGCTGCCACTTCTTCCCCAACGAACACAACTAGTTACGTCAACCCAAGCCAAGTCGCCATCGGGGTCCGCTCCACCCTCCCGCTCTCGGCACCGAACAACCGTACCATCTGGAAGAAAGACCCTCGTATGGCCGTATACCGCAACCTCGAGTCGCTTGGCGCCGGGACCTCCGCCTCCTTCGGCAACGAGGAAGGCCTCAAGCAATTCCTCCGCGACGCGAGCAAAAACCCAGCACTCCTGGATCTCCCTGACTCGATCACCTTCCTAGCCAAGGAGACAGGTACCACGCTGTTCGGGTTCATGATGCGCAGCGACGAGGAACCCTCTTTGGACGTGCCGCTGGTGAGCCTGGGGGTCGACTCGCTCGTCAGTATCGAGCTGCGCAACTGGTTCCGGCAGAAGGTGGGGGCGGAATTCACGGTGCTGGAGGTGGTGAATTCGAACAGCATTACGCACCTAGGCGAGCAGGCGGCGGCAAAATTGAAGGAGAAGTTCCAGGCTAGGAAGTAGGTTGATGATGATGAAACCATCGCCCAACACCTTTCAAAACGCCACCGACTTGGTTTACCTACTGTGGCCATCTGCTCATTGGCGCCATCATGGCCTCTTGATACACTTTTAGTCAAGCGGTTCCGGCCCGCACGTGCATCATGGGACTGACTCTTTTCCTTTCCCACCTGTCCTGGTGCAAGGTCATCACTGCTTCCGCGTGGGTCTGTTACCAGCGGACCACAAATATATGAGAATCGTACACTATAGAAATGATAGAAAATCTCTCCTGTTCGTCATCCATCGAAAACCTATATCGAAATAACATAACAAAGTCTACGCACTATCCATCTGTTCAGTATGTAAGTATCATATCAACTATAGTCCACCGGCACAACGGTGCGCATGAAGAAGAAAAAAAGCGGGCTAGGTAATCGCAAGCACGTATGCCGCGGCTATGCTGTACAGTATGTTGCATCACACTTATGCAGTCTTCTTCCCCCTGAACGTTATGTTACCCCTCATCGATAACACGTATACCCTTAGGGGGGGGTAAGTATACTATGTAGCTCGACCCCTTCCTACTCAGCAATAATGACTGGCCGTGTTCTCGAATTCATATAGATGGTAGGCTGTCGTTACTTGTCGTCACTGTCGTTTGAACCCCCTTGTTAGTTTAGCATGCGGAGTATGATAAGTCGAAGTCGTCGTTGAAGAAGTGTGATGATAAGATCGTTGATCGAATTTCTTTGAATGGGATCGATTGCGGATGTCTATCCAACTGTGAATATGGTGAATCAGGATCGATTGATAAATCCCCTTCTCTGGTCTATACGATTAAGTGGTGTAGAGAGATCAAATGCCTTGTATGCCTCCCTCTTCTCTCGCCGAATACGATCAGCAAACGCGGCCTGGTCATCCGATGGCATAGCATAGTTGCAGTCAGATTCATAACCTTGTGTGTCAAAGTCTCCTTATGTACTTGTGCGTTTCCGGAAGCCGTGACTCCATGGGCTTGATATTTGCGATTATTTCCGGCATAAGGTAAAAGGCTTAACGTACTTGAGAATTGGATGATTCGACTTGAGCAAGAGAGGACGATGTGAAGACTTTGTTATCGGCTTGTGGCGATAAAGCACGAGCTAATTAGATCGCTCGTTGAGCGTGAGAGTTCATAGTAGGAGGGGGAAAGGGGGGTGGTATATGCAAAGGGAGAAAGATACGGTCAAATAATAAGAGCAGCAGCGAGGTTTGTATATCCGTAGAAGGCTGCAAAAACAGCCTGAGAGAGAGACCAAATGATGAAAGTCTTGTATAACCCCCACATAAAGCCCTGTGTAATCTCGGACAGTTGATGTTGGGAACGGTGTCATACCAGCCTGTTTCTCCATCAACTTGGTGGTGGCTCATGGGTGTTGGAATTATCCATGGGGAGGGAAGGTACAAGCGATTGGTGAGCATTCGCCCCTGAGATGGTCAGTACAACACCATTAGTAAGTACGCTTCCCATGGGTATCCATCCGTATGATCTATCTATAGGAGTCGGGTGCCCACCAGTATGATGCGACATATACGTATTCAGATCTAATGAAGCTACGCACCTCCAATTAATTAGTCAGTCAACTTGGCTTCGCGTCAACAGCACGTAAAAAAAATAGGACGGTGGTAAGAGGTGATTAATCAATCAATCAATCAACTAACAAAGCGAACCTCTCTGTCACACAGGCCTAAAAACCCCCCTATATCTCGATTTGTATTTGAGAAAGAAGAGATCTTGATGGATATTCATTCCTAGTATCTCTTGCGCCAGTACGAGTATAGAATCATGATAAAGCGAGATAATATTGGAATTTCAGGTGTGATTTGGTTGGTAATCTCCGCCCCATAGGGCTGGGGGCCGCTAGTAGAGTTTTCACCTTCCACCTCCTAGATAGCCTCCTAACAGCAACAACCAAAATATCAATATGCCCCCATATGACCTCGATTCCAACAGATAAAATATACCTGACGAATGCCGTGACTTTCGTGAAATAGAATGCTACAAATAGTGCATGAACGCTAGGTAAATTCCCTTACTTCTTCTTCTCCGCTATAATCGTTCGTCTATTCCTTTGTTTCCGCCGTCTTGCCTATGATTATGTTATCCGCGGCGACGTTTGTTTCCCCCATTCTGGCTGCGCTGGGTTTATAATTGAAGATGTCTGTATTGACTGCATTTGTGTTCTTCTCATCAACAATAATAGCGTCAGGTATTACGGCAGCGGCGGCCAACTCGGCGTCCCCCTCCTTCATCTTTCTCTTCTTCTGCCCCTCAAAACCTTGCTCTGTGGTCAACTTTTGATTCAGATCGTAATGCTTGATGAAGACCGTAGTCATGAGGGCAAGACCCGCCAATCCACACATGAGCGCCCAGATAGGGCGGATGCTATGCGCCAAGGCAGTCTTGAGGATCGTTTTCATTGGATCTCCGTCCGGCATGGTGTTGATCTGGCGTATAAGCGACACCACGTTGAGGCTGTACGACACGGCAGAGCCTGACAGGGAAGGGTAGCTTGCCAAGTTGGCGGCCATGCGGTTCTGGAAGACGACACCACCGACGGCGACGCCGATGGTTTGGCCGAAGCAGCGGAAGAAGGTGAACATGGCGGCGGCGATGGCGATGTCTTTTGGCGGGGCGGAGGCTTGGATCGCGAGGGCCATGGCGGGGAAGAGAAGGCCGATGCCGATGCCGGAGACCAGCATCAGGAAAATCCAAGCTGGGATGGTGGTCGTGGGCGAGAGGAGGTAGAGCAGGCCGGAGCCCAAGGTGGTCAGGGTCCAGCCGAGCCAGAGCGCCCAGCGGTAGTGGCCTGTTTTGGCGGCGATGACGCCGACGACCGCCACGCAAGGGACGACAGTCAGGGATTGCGGGAGCGCGGAGACTCCGGCGAGGACTGGGGTGAAATCTTGCGCGCCTTCGAAGAAAAGAGGCATGTAATAGAGGATGGACCAGAGGATGATACCGTGGATCCAGGTGAGGAAGTAGGCGATGTTGGTGTCTTTGTTTCTGAATATTCCAAGAGGGAGGACGGTGTAGGTCGCAAACTTGGCTTCATAAATGACAAAGAGGGAGAGACCAAACAGGCCGACGATGATGGGAACGAGGGTGTGCCAGCTTGACCAAGCATACATGACGCCGCCCCAGGTGATGGCTATGAGAAAGGATGTTGAAGAAGCGAGGAAGATGACAGAACCGAGGTAGTCGATTTCGCGAAGCTTTTGTTTCAGCGAACGTGTCCGACCCTCAAGTTTGAGAAAGGCAATGATGCCGGCGAAGCCAATAGCCACGATGGGCAAATTGAGATAGAAGATCCAGCGCCAGGCACCTGCTTGGGCGAGAGCGCCTCCAACCAGCGGACCGGCCACGCTACCGATGGCCCAGACGATACTAATGAGAGCGAAGTAGTTGCCTCGCTCGCGGAGAGGCACCATGTCGGTGATGAGAATTTCTGTGAGAGCGATGATGCCTCCGCCGCCAGTGCCTTGGATGGAACGGCCAACAAGCATCATGGTGAAATTCTTTGATACTGCGCAAACAATGGAGCCGACAGTGAATAAGGTAAGGGCTAGGAGAAGGAGAGGGCGACGACCCCACAGATGGGAGAAAGCGACGAAATTAGGCTGCCAGACCATGGAGGTAAGGAGGAATGAGGTTCCGGCCCAGAAGGCTTCAATTGCGTTGCCATGAAGGGCGACGGTGATTACCTTGGAGCGTGTCAATCGTTAGTACGTACGAGAGTTGTGAAGGTCCTATGATCAGATGAGGAGGCTTACCGGCAAGGCTACAGAAATGATGGTGGCATCTAAAGCGGTAGCAAGATTGACGACGGCGATTGAAATAAAGGCAGCTAGAAGCCGCCATCCTGGCTTAAACTTTTCCACCTCTTCTGAATTCGACTTTTCCACCTCTTCTGAATTCGACTTTTCCATATCGGCTGGATTCGACTTGGCCGATGGCTCAACCATTTCTTCTATTCCTTCTGGGCCCATCCGCTCTGGCTTGCTTATCTCTGAGCCCGCCGGTGCCTCCATTCCCGTTCCGTGGGCGGCACACTGTGCTGAAGCAGGTTTTAAGGAATACTAGTGTCGTTCAAAAGAGAAAGATGAGTAGAGTGACAGCCAACGACTTTCTGGCATGATGAGTGTTGGAGAGGAAGATGGCTAGAGTCTATGTCAATAATACCGTTGAGAGGAATATGGCTAGTATTGTCGGACAAAATATCAGCCCGAGAGTTCTGGGAGCAGGATCTAACATTTTAAAGCTACCTCGGTATCTTAAAGTAACCGGCTGTACTAGTGTCTTGGCGAGCAACTTTAGCCCTATAAGGTAGTGTCTTTCCTATGCCATCTTACATGCGCAACAGTCAAATGGACATACACGACCACTTGCATGGCACCACAGGACTCGCTTCATGGCCACAATACCGCTTGTCAGAATACCCTTTTACGTTTTACCTTGCAGCCATTTGCAGTCGGGCTTAGTCGAGCTCAGTCGGGCTCAGTCGGGCGCGCTACTCCCTTTTCAACCTCGGAAATCCTGCACCATTACGTCCGTATGGGTTGACAACATTGGCGCTTACTAGTCCACCTGCATCGACAGTCGGCCCAAAACAGGAGCAGATGGTGCAAACTTGCGCCGCCATCTGCACTACTTCCAATGCCATCTTCGAGGGAGGAAGTGCACGAAAGCGATCAATCCATGTGACGAATGTCCTTGGAACACGCATTGCTTTGGGGATTGCAGAGACATGATGTCTTCAAATAGCCGAGTCGCTAAGCAATCCCGGAGCTAAGTGTGCGGCACGATTACTCCCGTACCGGCCCGAAGTTTCCATGGGCTGGTTGGTGGTGCATTTCGCGTAAGTCTCCGACAATAGTGTTGACAGTAAAACTTTCTATCATAAACGGTTAAAAATACATGGGAAGAGGAATCAAGTCAAAGCGAACTGCCAAAAGCTATGCTCCTTTATATATTAAATTCCACTTGAACCATCTGAAGATTCAACCACACTGGAACACGAGAAGGCGACCTCACAGGTACCGTTGAACCTGTTTTTCGCTCCACTCCCAAAATTCTTCTCCACGTCCATTGCCGCCTTCGCTTTTAGCCTTTCCAGAGGCCTCGATATCCTTCCTCAGAGTACCGAATCGGCCCGAGGGTATGACTGAAGTACACCAAGTCAGCACAGTGCAGGACAAAATGAACCTGAGACGTACTCCAGGCGCCGGTTTTTTTAAGCGTAATGTCTGGAGACAATCCAGCAAAAAGCTCGGTGTACGCGCCATGAATAGGGGGGCGGAGGAGCAAATTTAAGATGACACCTTGGATGCCAGACACATGGCGCTGAAGGTCCGTTTTCAGGAACCCGGGGTTTAGAGACTGCACGAGTTACTAGTAAGCCTTAACAAGCCCGTAGACAAACAATGTGTGGCACACACCACGCTGAGAACGCCGTCGGCTTGGTACCGCTTTGCGAATTCGTTGCTATAGAATATGTTGCCGGCTTTGCTGACCCCATACTTGTACCAGGCTGACTCATCCTTTTTGTAATCGAGATTCGTCATGACAACTCCCCCTTTGGACGCTGTAGTTTCTGCAGCCGACGACGACAGCCAAACCACTCTGACACTATCTCGCGGCGCAGATTTAGCAGTTTCAACTAGGAGAGATGTCAAAACTTTTGTGAAAAGGAAAGGGCCTAGACAATTTGTTCCAAGCTGGGCCTCGTAATTCTGTTTCGTTTTCGAGCCTTGTGGGGGGACCATCACGCCGGCATTGTTCCACAATACATCGAGCCTAGTTTCTTTGGAGAGGAATGAATCGGCGGATTGTTTTACTAATATCAAGTCACTAAGGTCGAGATGGTGGAAAACCAGCTCGCCTTTGCTTTCGGGAAAGCTGGTTTCGATCGACGCTATGGCCTTGGAGGCTTTCTGTTCTGAGCGAGCTGCTATGTATACCTTCGCATTGTGCGCGTAGAGAATCTTTACAAGCTCCAAGCCGATGCCTGAGGCGCCGCCAGTCACGAGGAATACCTGGGGAGCTGTTAGTGTAATTCATTTGCCGGTGGGAAGACCAAGACAGTGGCAATGATGAAAATGAGCGATGGGTCTCGTACCTTGCCTGCCTGGTCTGGAAGCTCTTTCTCCGTGAATTTTGCAGAGGGAGGGAACATTTGCCCCACTTGACCAGACATTGTTGACGGTCCTGGAGTGTGCAATCGTTCTGTCGAACTTCGAACTCGATCAACGCAGCAGAATACGAAATCTTATCAAGCGAAAACCAAAAATGAAGATTTCTACACCATGCCGAGGCTCACATCTGCTCTGTTGTGTGATGCACAGTCGGGCTCCTCAGTCGGGCTCTTAAGGGAAATGTGTTCCAGGTTTCAGGGCAGCGGAAAGGACAGTAGTAGACTAGGCCTAAGTGAGTCTAAGGCTGGATCGAGGAAATGGGAATACGTACTCCAGACTTCAGCATTTGCTGAGTCGGGTGGCTGCTACCTTATCCTTGCGTCGGTGCGGAATGTCACCGGCGCCACCATTCTATACCACAGTAGCGCATACACAGCATATTCAGGTCGAACGCGGCTCTCTAGTTGGCGGAAAGATCTGTCAGCTTAGTGCAAGAACGAGCTGCTATTAGAGGGTGTTTTAGCACGAGGCTACGTAAAGCCGACCTTTTAGAGTTGAGTTTGATCTGACGTCTCACAATTATTTGATATAATTGCATCTCTTTGCCCGTGAACCGACGAAGGAATGGGAGTCGCGTCGCGAACCGAGGCAGTCGGCACAATGTTGTGGTGTGTACGGAATACGGAAAAGTAAGGATGGCCGACTGCTGCCTACGATATCCGGCTTTCGAGGGCTACTAATTGGAAGCCAGTTACATCTGGACTAGCCATAAGATGAAATGGCAAATACAACCCCAACACCATTCCAGGGGTAAACTCTAGTTCATTAATATTCCAAATTCTTTTCTGGATCAGGAGAACAGTGAAATAGTCGACGTCTTCGTCATCGTAGATACTGACCAGCAAATGTTTATCACCTACGCGAAGATATATTTCATAGTATCATTCTTTTATAACGAAGTCGTCAACATAGAGTCTAGGAAGATAAGATAACTCAGCGCTTGCTTAGCTAGTTGGTCCCTGACTGTAAGGTACCTTAGGTAAGGTAAGGTAAGGTAAGGTAGGTGGTACCTTAGGTAGTTTCGAGTCGGCTTTCAATTTGTAGCCCTACGAGGTCAGAAAACTAATTATTCGGAATCCGCAATCGGCCTCCGTAGGGCTAACGTAGTTGATTAGATAAGCTTCCATACCCACAAAAATTCAAAAATTCAAACCATACTACTCGTAGAAAAGAATATTAATCCTTTGATTATGAATCAGAGGCATCGGGTGAATCAGATTATTCTTAAAAAGGGTGACAATCACTTTCACGGATAGATATATATTATAATTCATATCATCTAACGTTTCTACGTATAATTGGTGCTGTTGTCATTACATTTGACTATTTGCGTGTTCGTTTGATTTTCGTGGAAGTGCAGTTGCGGTACGGAGGCCATTCCGGATAATTAGTTTTTTGACCTCGTACATTAGTCGATCCCCACTAATTTCTCAAAGCAAAAACCGACTCGAGAGTACTGTAAGACCTAAATATTCTGTGTACAGCGCTATAATCAGTTATCGTCTCCTTCGATCCTTTAAGGGTCTATCTGCATGATCCTTCAAAAGGTTCACCTACAGGTCCTTCCTGCAGCGGGCTGGACATTGCATGAGCAAAAAGCCTCTTAACAAGGATTATTTGTATGAGAGCTTAAGCCAGCTATACCGTACTGTGGTATGCTTCCTCGCTTCGTGAAGACGCTAATTCGTGCACAGCACAGTCAGCACTTTAATTCTCGCTCCGCGTACTTTTAGAAACATCTCTATTGGTCGATATATCTTTGTGAGGAATATACGAGACTGAGCGACTCTTGTCTCTGTATTTCAATTATTCTCGCCGAAATTTGGTGGGTTATGAGACTGGGAAGTATTATGGACGAAGAGCAACGGTGTTTTTGCATCTGGGTGGCTTAGCTTAGGTTCTAGTTTAGATGAAGATCAGGATAGGTAGGAATACCTAGATACCTTTCCCCCGCTATGCGGGTCTAATACTGCTAGAATCGTGATGCTATTGGCATAAACGATGAAAAGCACAAGGTGGGGGAAAGATAAATAAAGTAAGCACTAGTTCTAGGTACAAACGTCAACCCACATTGCACCGTACTTTCTCTTTCCTCCGCATCTCCTCTAAATCCTTGCTTGGCTCCGAATACTCCTACACCAACAAGACCACCAGATTCCACCGCGCCTTTTTCGATCCACTGTTCCCAAGTCCCTCAAGTAAAGATGGTATCCCTAATGAGATTTGCCCTCATCCTTCACCTTGCCATTGAGACAACAGCAGCCATCAACTTCTTTCTCCGACCCTCAGCAACGCTCTCAATACCCCAACCGCACAGCCACGGCGTCATCCGGCAATACGCCCTTCTGCTTCTGACTACAAACATCATCGTCGCGGCCGTCCTGAACCGCACAATGCATGATGCGTTATATGGGCAGATTGCCGCCGCCCTTGCGCTTTATCATGGGGGGCCTTTTGTCCGAGCCGTGTCCAAGATTCGTCGAGGGGACTCTGGCGACGTGCTCGGAGGAGCTTGGCTTCATGCTTTTTCTCACCTGCTGTGCGCGGCGTGCCTGGTGGCATCATCGTTCCCGCTCAGATAGTTCAGGTTGTTTTCTAAGAATCTGGTTCATGACGAAGATCATCCGTTTTTTTTTGAGAAGAATAATGGTCGTGTTGATGTGTCGATCAGACGTTGAAACAGCACAGACGGAGAGTATTCTTAGAGTGACACGGCCATTAAATACTTCTATGTACCCAGAAATGCAATACTATAGGACTGCGTGTCAATCAGACAGGCAGTAGGTAATAGGATTGCTAGTGAATGCTACTTTTGTGACACTAACCAGCCGAAATTCTAGCCCTAGCCATGTAGCCCCTACCTCTACATATTCCGATTGACTAACTTTCACCCGATTTATCGTCTATCTAGCTATTCCTCAGCATTTTAGATTCTATACAGCTTCTCTGAGAAACCGCGCTGTGTTGAATTGATCATTGAGTCTCGAAGGTAGGAATTGATCAGGCCGAGTGAAATATCGAGGGTTGTCTTGGTATACGAGGACAAGAGGGCAGATAGGCATGTAGATATATTGACTGAACTATGTAGTAGGTAGAGCATACGGATGAAGGAAGAAGTGGGCGAAGGGTAAATACCCATCCACTAGCGCCGGATCAATGCGGAGATTACTAACCACAGGGGTAACAGTACCGTTCCCTGTTTCCAACATTTCCAACAGGTTGGGGCTTCATTCTAGCGTTATGCTTTTAAGTACCTAAGTTAGGAATGCGAAGACACTAGGGCGTCGAATATCCGTACCCCGCACTTTCACTCATCCTTCGCTTAGTACTAGTCAGCCATGTAACCCGACCAGCCATACAACCCGAAAATTCATATATCTTCTACATCCATATATATAGTGAGCAATTCGCCCATTACACGCTTCCAACGCTTCCGCATAGCTTCGCGCTGCTTTAGAAGCTTCATTCTATGAGGTTTAGTAGCCTTGTAGACCTTCTTTAGATCATTGATATAGCGTTTTTCTCCACGCTCGTCGCGAGTCCGTTGCCTTGATTCTTCTACTTGTACCCTATCTTGAGTCATAGTTCGAGCATCTTTGGCATAAAGTAGGCCTTCTGTTTGGAGAACCTTATCAGACTGCTTTTTGCGTGCATTTCGAGCATTCTGAGCCGACTGTGTTCGGCCTAGCTTATTCTCCAGTAGCTCAATCCTACGAGCCATCGCATTGGCTCCTTTCGTATATTTGGATAGCTTCTGATGAAGCTCGGGTTCATAGCCGGCGCAAAGTAGACTGACTTGTTGTCTTCTCAGCTGTAATCTAGTAGTAGGAGTAGTCTTTCAGACATCGGGTGATTCCGTCGTAGATGGTGTAATAGGACGAGCTGAGGATCGAGTTTCTCGCACCTTATTCAGAACCGCATTAGGATCGAAGGAAATTAGATCAGTTTGCTTTCAAGCCGAACGTATAGTAGTTTCCTTGAAGGCTTTACTTCTGAACCCGTTGAAAGCAGCCAGAAATTCGATTTTGGTGAAGGTCTCGTCACTCGTTTGAATCGCTTCGTTAACGGCTTTCGAATGCCAGTGTTTCAGAGGCTGAAAAACACATACATCCAGCGGCTGAAGCAGATGAGTAGTATGCGAAGATAAGCCGAAAGGTATGATCTTGTGATTCTCACAGTAGGATAGAAATTCGCGTGTATGGTGAGATTCGTAGCCATCCATTACGAGTAGTCTCTATGCACCTCGTTGATATCGTTGACTGTAGTGATCAAAATGTTTAATTCACTGCAGTGATATTCAGTCATTTGAATAGCCTGTATCCGATGTAGTGAAAATCACCTCGTCATCGATATCGTTGTTGAAATGGAAGGACAATAGATTGACCTCCTGAAGAATGAGCATTGATGAAATATCTTTGCCAGTACCGTTAATACACTCAATGACGGTACAGAATTCTCTGTTATCTGAGTTCAACATGTATATTCTTCGTACTGAATCTACTGTAATGATCCAGTCAGAGCGTGCAATGCCCATACGATATCCGATTTCGTCGAAATTCCATGTATTCTCCTTCGTCATGCCGTATTGCTTAATCACCTCGTCATAAGCATCAAAATGACCCTTCAGAAGCTTCTCATTATGTGCATTCTTTCGTGCAGCTGCCAAAGGCTTTCGTTTAGCTTTATGAAGATTCGATTGACGATCTAGCCATCGCTTGGCCCATTTGGGACCTAATGACGCTCAGGGACTATCCTGACGCAGTAGAAGATTACCAGCTGATTCAATCAGATTCAGCCGTGCTGATAGATCCAATTCGTCCAATCTCTTTATGTATGTATGCAAAGCTAGCTCCTGATCAGGTTTTAAAGCTCTGTTATGCAGTCCTCGTACTGCTGATGCTGGTGGATGACCTTTCAGTCTGGATCGTAGTCTTTGCACCGGAACATCAAATTCGCGCGCAATTTCGGCTCGATTAGGATTGTCACGCGTGTTTATGGCGTCAATAGCCTTCTGAATGCGACCCTCGATGATAGCGTAAGTAGCAGCCATGTGGTTGAAAGTTGGTGGATTTTTGAAGGTGGTAGGTCAAATATTCGAATTTTCGGGTTGTATAGCTGGTCGGGTTACATGGCTGACTAGTACTAAGCGAAGGATGAGTGAAAGTGCGGGGTACGGATAGTACAAGTGAGTGCAAGCGTGTTGCAATGTAAAACCTCAAAAAAGAAGTAAGTACTATGTACGGAATACTTGTTGGAATACGAGGTCATATGGGGGCATATTGATATTTTGGTTGCTGCTGGATAGGAGTCTATCTAGGAGCGAGGTAAAAACTCTACTGGTATATCAGCCCTATGAAGGCGGAGATTACCATCTCCCCTATTTCGAACAGTACTACGGTAGAGCACGGCAGGGGGGAAGCAGGGGAGGTGGACGTCAGCCCCGCAGTCCCGCCCCTGTATTAACAACAAGAGCCCTACCGTAGTAGGTCTGATCGTCGTCGAAGCAACGACATCTCTCCCTCCGTGACCACCTCACTATCGTTCTTTTCCTGATGTGCATAGTATTGTCACGGCCTCGGTCGCGCCACCGTCGTTGCGATTCATTTTCACCGACGTTTTGCAATACGCATCTTGCTTGGCCTTCTCTTATCTTTAAGTTTGTTAATAGCAGTATTGGTGACGTTCTCGATACGATAACTGAAAGTCAGTGTGTCTGACAGCTGTTGCCTTGATCGACTTCACAGTCTTTACTTCATTTTGGCCTCACAACTCTCAATCATAAAGGTCGACAATGTTTAAAATACGTTTGTTGACTAACTTGATTAGATGTTGTTTTAAACATGTATTTTGAAGAAATGCATGTTTTGTAAAAAGCAGCAAAGATTACCTTATGTTCGATGAATATTGCTTAGTAAAAATAGAGAGAAAGAACAGACTTCAGTGACGATCATACTTCACGCTCTTGTCGACGTGACATTTCTCTGAACCCGTTAAGTATTCAAAGTCGTTCTCAAATAATAACGTCTCTCATTCAGATTGAAGGCTGGCAAGACTCTCACCTTCACGTGGTGCCGGCTGGGAACCTGATAACAATTGGTTATTCTATCAGAGCTAAGAAGAGTCACGAACCCGACGATACGCAGCCGAAGAAGCTTGTTAACGATCTTTATCGAGCGATGTGCGACTGTTACAACGATCATCGAAGCCACCGAGCCAAGGGGCAAGATACTGCGTCCTCACCACACGGCTTATATACCTCAATGCCGAAGTTCTATCGATAGGAACTCTCAGCGATCTTCGACGATTAAGCTCTCGAGGCTTATTCGACTGCGTTTCGTTCAAATCACTGTTCTGTTGAAAATGAGACTTTGTCAATAAACACACTATATGAGCTATAGAGTGGCCTTCGGTAGAAGTTTGGCTCTTGGATTCAGCGCTCACTGCGATGGAAGGTATACAAGTTGATTGAAAAGTTGAAATGCTCAGAAAGAGGGGAAATCAAGACTTAACGACGTGTCGTTTGAGAGTCAGGAACTGTGCAGGACTGAATTCAATTGTCAGTCTCCCTCATACGTCTCTATACCTAGAGACATCGATGCATTTCTACGATTTAGAGTTTCCATCGAATAAAAAAATCGGTGGTTTTTCGTTTCCGTGGGGCTATTCTACAAAGGCCAGCTATCCTGGAGTACTGAAGGAGGGGGTACGAATAGAAGGAATCTCGTGTATTGAGGACCTGTCTTGAGGATGGTACAGTTCGGTGGCGATTGTATAATCTGTGGGTAACCAGGCCTACATATTTAGGGAGTGTCTATTGTAGCGTTAGCTTCGCACTCGGGTCAATAAAAGAACTATTATTATTCAGATTGAAGTGTCTTTGAAAAAGTTTTGTATGATGACAGATGACTGTATGCTTAGTTAAATAGAAAACGAAAATCAGAGGATCAAGACATCAGTAGTGTTCTAAAAGTGCATCTTGTGTCAGGGCGGGGTGGGTCAAAAAGGCTGCACTCGTTTGCTACCTACCAGGCAAACAGGCCCCACTCTACATACCACAGTATGTACTGTGGTATTTGGGGAAACAGTTGTTATTGCGACCTTCCAATCCAGGGAAATTGATTGGCCAGCATACCAAAAATCAACCTTGACTGTGGCTTTAGTACTAACAACTGATACCCCAAGTACGGAAGTATGTACCACAAGTTGTAGCTATCAAAAGCCACGACTCCCACGAGGGAATCGGACCGAGACCCCCTGGTTATGAGCCAGGGTCCAGACCACCTGGCAAATAGATTACTCGGCTACCTTAGCTGAGGCGGGTATGTGGCGGGCACCAGGGGGGCCTTCCGACTGAAAAAGGTTGCACCCGCTTGCTAGGCAAATAGGCTCCCGCTCCATACGGAGTACATATACGGTATGTACTTCACAGTACATACATATATGCAAAGTAGGGAACAGGGATAGCTGTCCGGTGACATCTTGGTTCAACATACGCTTTGTTCCGAGCCTTACTCAATAAGCATGCAGGGTAATGACCTCGTAACGAGCCATGAACCCTGCTATTGAGCTATGCCCCCCACTGGCCAATCCTACAAGGGGCGTATTCATGACCCACGCAAAATGCGACTTGCTCCTACCGTTGATAGGCACACAGTGACGACGTCTTCGGAGTTGATCTATTCGGGAAAAAAATACTTTGCAAGTCTAAGGGCGTTTCATTGATAGAATTTCGCTTGCTATAGCGCTTGCTATAGCAGAAGTACTTTCTACAACAGTCCGTATTCAAACTGCGATGCCGAGAAACTTCAAAGTTTTGACAACTTTCGGTTTTCAGTCCACATTGCAACAACGACATCATATCATATCATGACAAAATCAGTCCTCGCTTTACGGTCAATGCCAACAGCGTTCAAATCATGTAATCTATCTCCGTATTGACAAAAGCCATATAATACATGTGGGTTGCGGGAATAAGTCGCAATGCCCAAACATACCCGTGTGGCACTGTTCCAATAGCCGACATACGATAGAATTGCTTAGCTCTATCAGCCCTGACACAATGGGTTTTCAGCTCCTTCAGCCTGATTCCAAACTGGCCGGACCGTCATTTATCACGCAACCGAGCCTTGTGGGCTTGTAGATGCTGGAACCAAGCCAGTGACCTCGATTGCGAGTATTACTCTAGAGATTGGCCTGTCCCCGTGGTTGAGATGATACCGCAATCTACTAGAACGCCTAGAAAGTGGACGCCTGCAGAGAATACTTTATTGCAAGAGAGAGTTGAAGAGTGCAGTAAGGGTCGAAAGAGTGATAGAACCAGCATTCAGACTAACGATTTGAGTCAGGAAATTCTGGGAAGCCCATATGCTGGCCGGAAACTGCTGCAGCATTTCAAGACAGAAGCAAGGATGATTGCCGCAAACGTTGGGCCAAAATGGACCAGAAGTGGAAAAGGGGTGCATGGGACAGTAGTGAAGACGATATCCTCTGTCAATCGGTTAAAGAATACGGCTGCCGGTGGGCAAACGTTGTCACTGTATCCGGGGACCAAATGCTAATTGGGCTCTGGGAATAGCTGGACCGACATCTCAAAAACCATTGGGACCCGCAGCCCTGGCCGTACGTTTCCACACATGTGCAAGCACACCTCTCATCAAGAGCAAGCTGATGCGAGTCCAGAATGCGCCAAGCGCTGGCGAAATTCTCTTGATCCAAATAATTCACGCAGTGAATGGACCGAGGAAGATATAAAACTACGCGCTGCTATGTGAGACCCAAGACAACTGACTATAGAGATTAGGATGCTACTCTCACGGAAGCTGTTCAAAGCCACGGCCGTGACTGGAAACTAATCCATGAGAGTTACCTTCCTGAAAGATCGAGGTTAGACCTGAGCAATCGGTGCGGCGCCTTATAGTCCTTGATAAATGACGCTATGTGCAAGCTAACCTAGAGAGCAATATAGGTATGTATCGCTTTGTCGACAACAGAAGAAGAAGCAGTATTTGCGATCATCTACTTCTCTAACAACGATGCAAACACAAGACGGACACTCCCCAGCGGAACCTGAGCAGATGTGTGGTCTGGTACCGACTAGCCCAGAAAGCGGCATGAAGCAGCATGATTCCTTTATACAGAGTATCTTAGCGACATCCATAGACGACGAAACTATCAATTCATGGCTCTCGCAAGGTACACAGGCCGACCATATGGAGTCCTTGGACCCTCAATTGTTCCCAGGGGAACTTGGGCAACACGAGTCACAAATTACACAAGAGCATGACGATTTGTTCACGACCATGAACCCATACCACGAGAGCGACAAAACAAGACCCGTGCTTACTTCACCGAACAGCTCCACCTCGCTCTATCCTTTCTCCAATGCCATAATGTGTGTCGATTCCCGGATGAATCTAAGCCCTACGACGTCCAAAGCCTTTTCACTGACGAACGACCGTCAGCAACCACCTGGTGGTTTCGAGGGCCAAGCCACACTAACGGATGTGATAGAGACAACGACACCGTCTTCATCTCATGAAATTCCACCGGGGAATACGCCTGCGGAGAGGGGCAAGACTGTGCTGACTCTAGAAAATCTGGATCCTGAAACCCGAAGCGAAGTCTTGGATTGGCTCTGCAGGCGAAAGATTGTAACCACGATAGAGATAGTATAAGGATAGACGTAGGCGATTGCACGGTCATTAATACGAAGAACGACTAGTTTTGCTTATATTGACAGATACATTGGGGAAATTTAAAATGTAGCAAGCTTCAATGTTAATGGTTCGAGCATTACTCACTTCATATTTCAAATCTGGTTATAGCACTCTCGGAATGCGTTGTACGCATTTAGGTCCGCCGAGGGCCCTGCAACGCCACGCGAGTACTTGAACTACGTTGCCAAGTCGATAGCCTTTCTGGTCTCTAACAGGACTGATTCCTACGGCCCCGATGCATGTCAGCAATCTTCGACACAAGTAAGCGACCGTGCCACACTTCAGGCGAGATGCTTGCCGTTTTACTCGGTACACTACACCCTTTGGCCTTTCGTCAAAAAAGGGTGAGTGTAGAATCCTTTCCGCCAAGTCTACCTACCACTGAAGGATCCGGTTGCCCCATTCTCCGAAGATCGGGTCGTAAGATTGGTGGCCCTGAGTGGTTTGCGTCCAAACCTAATAGCGGTATTTTAGATCATGGGTGTGTCCAGATGTGTGAGCTGAGGGCGTCCCCATTTCAGGAGCTCCCCTCCGGTGTTTCTCATTGTCTATCCCTAGCTTCTCTACGTCTTCGGGTCCGTCCCCGAAGCTGTGAGCATGTGGGGATGGAGAAGGACGCCCTACTGGAAGATTTCACGATGATGTCCAAAGCCACCATCCGTGCCTGGATATTACACGCGCATACTTCAGTATCTCGTTCTATTCCAACCGTCCACGGTGCCAGAGGTCAAGACTCATATTTACCGATATCGTTGTGCATTTCCCCCAAAGCAGCAATTTTTCATGGTGGCCCCACATGACCCTGCCTTGAACATACGCCACAGAACAATCATTCTACGACGATTTTGAATCAGAACATGTCAACCAGAGTATGAAATCTGAGGAGAAAGCCTTGTAAATAGAGACAGCTTCGCGGACAACAAGTAGAGACTTCCTCGCTATCTCGAAAATGCCACTACTTTCGGTCAAAGAAGAGTAGGATTGGGCCCAAATCACAGACCCTAAACTTCACTAGAAAAAGAGTGCAGATCGTTTTGTACCAACGAAAACACAATGAGACAGTCTTCCCTCCCCCCCTAGCAAATCTCTCACAGTCATCACCTGCTCGACCATCATTGCCAAAAGTGATAATCCGAACCTGACAACCGAAACCGATACGAACAACCCATTCGGCATCGACAAAGTCAACACGACTGGGCACGCCCCCCCTTGCTCATTGGCAACCACCCCCCCGTTCAGCCGCCCCAACGAAGAATGCGCCGGTCCAGGACTCTCCTTGGCGCTCACACGCCCCCCGCGAGTAGTGCCTCTCAAAGATACGTAGATCTCGGAACGCTCCGTTTTCCAATCGGAGAGTCGCATGACATGTTTCCAAAATTTATTCGGTTGGAAAAAAAATCTTAGATATTTTCCGGACCCCCCCTTAACGCTCAGCGTCCCAGTATTGCCGCCAAGCCTCCCCCCCCCCACAAAACCTCCACCTCCTCCCTTTCTCTCGCAATGGCCCCATATGAACTCCCCCGGACCAAGTACTCCAACAAACGAAACGGCGATACTGGCACGGCAAATGCATACGTTATGAGATTGGCAGCGCGTGATTGCGTTTTTTTTGCTGAGGGGTGGTTTGGGGAAAGGAAATTGGGTTGGTTGCGAACACATTGGGGGATGTTGTTTCGCACTCTTTGAATTTGCTAGAGTCCGACGATGATGATGATGATGATGCCGTATTTACATAGGCTGGTGGGCTGATTTTTGGAGGGGGTTCGGTTGTTGGGGAAGGAGTGAGCGAGTGAGTGAGTGTCAGAAGGAGGCGGGAGATGAAAGGCTGTGTGTGTGTGTGTTCAGTTGGCTCGGTCCTTGTTGTTTGATGGTGGGATTGATTGGGTTTTGGTAGCTTTAGAGATCTTGGTATTCAGGTTTCGAGGGCCCTGTGCTGAGGGAAGCGAGGGGTATCTGGAGCACACAAGTCAAGCGGCGACTAAATAACAATTTTAGAGCTCGAGGTCCCGGGAGAAGTTGGAGTTGGGAGGGGCAGACCCGTTCTCTAGAATAGAATGCGGGATGATGCGGAGCACCGGTCAAGAATAAACAGTACACTTCTAAGAATTACATATTATACCGTCCATATATTCCGCCAAGTCTAGCTCTTTTACTCTATCCAGTATTTCCTCGAGTTACTGATGGGTGAAACTCCCCTCTCGAGCGATCAGTGATACAACTCCGTGATATCCTCAGGGAGCCCTCGCTCGAACCGGCTATTCGTCTCGTTTTGCGACAGCGCCAGAATCTTTGCTTGGTCGGCCTGGCTCTCAGGATCGCGGTTCAGTGCGAGAAAATTCGTTATGTCCTGAGCTAGCAGTTCAGGGGAGGGATTGAGGTAGTTGTTTAGCGCAGACTTTGTGTCATTGAGGGCGACCTGGGGGAAAAGCCCAATACGCTGGGCCAGGGTGTTCACGGCTGCCGTCAGCGCGTGTCCAGTAGAGTAGTATTGGTTGAAGAGGCCCAGCGCAGCGCCCGTGGGACCGTCGAACGCCTTGGCTGAAAGCAGATATTCGAGCGCTCGGCCTTTGTTAATCAACTGGCCCAGGAAAAACTGACCGCCTCCGCCGACGATGAGACCAAGACCGTTCTCGAAAAAGCCTGCGTGTGCGTTCGGCCCCGCAAACCGCATGTCCATCTGCAACGCGAGTTCGTGCCCGCCGCCGATGTTGTGGCCGTTGATTTCGGCGATGAAGGCGGTCGTGGTGATGTTTTGCAGCAAGGGCGCAATGTACGAGTATTTGATCGTTGCGACGATTTTGTCTTGGGTGATGGGCGCGCGCGTGAGGGCGGTGTCGAGGGCGCCGAGGAACCAGTCGGGGTTCGTGCTATCAAAGATGACGACTTTGGGGGTTGTGGTATTTGGTGAGGGCTGGATAGATACTAGGTAAGCGAGCAGGTCGGATATCAAGTGTGGGTCGATGAGATTTATGGGTGGGTTGTTAAAGGTGACGCGGGTGACATTGCCTGTGGTGCTGAGCTTGAGCGTGCCATATCGGGCTGGGGCTGGTTGAGTGACAGGGCCTGCGTGCGTGGATGCTGCTAGCAGTAGGGCGCTCAGAGAGGTAAGTAGATGCTTGGTAGAGAACCGCATGATGCTTCTTCCGGAATGTGTGGACGTTGGTCATGAAAGAAGGAATGACGTCCAAAGTGATAATAGTGAATGTTTCCGGTGGTGCCGTAGAAGCCCGACAGGACTTGTCGAGGGAGGACATTATATCTTCGTTTGCAGCCTGGTAGATGAGCTCACATTCTCCCGTCCTCTCCACTGTGCTTGTAGTCAGTCGGGCGCGGCCACCAGGTAAAGCTAACTCTTCAGCCACAAGTGCTGAATTTTCGGCCAGAATCAAGTCTGTCTGTATGAGATTAATGGATAATGGATCTGTTAGATAAGACTAATGGATTGATTTTGGCAACAGAAAAGAAGCGAAACCACTACACCATTGTACTAGCCCAGTAGGACTATGAATTTAGTACTCTCTATTCAGCAACCACGCCGCAGCTGAGAACACATGTGGCACACGTGTGCTTGTCGTAAGGTGAGACGGGTGGGATCAGAGGAAAATGTAAGGTACCCTCGGTAAGATTCGGAGATATTTAGAGTTGATATGGAAAAGCCATCCAATTTTGGACACTGCAAGACCACCTGTCACGGTGTTGACGAAATCGTTCGCGAAATGGGGGCGACTTGGCGCACCCCAATCTCGTCCTTGATGGCTCCGAGCAAGACGCCTGCACAAGTAGATATACCTTCGGTCTCAACGCTGCACCGCACTCGTGAGGCTTTTTCTGGCTAATTCCGCTGTGGGCGTAATTGAAGTGCGAGTGCTTATGATTTGAGTACGAAAGTTGTTCGTTACTATCGGAGGGGGAGGTTTATTATGGTGACCCACTGTATGTCCCGATTGGCGTGGTAATTACGCTGCAAACACTTGAAAGTCGTTGAGGCAACTCTACTTGACTTGGCCAACGAAATCTTTCCGCACAACTTCTCAACGACAGTCAGGTCATTAGGTACAAGCTACTCTGTCGACAGACAGCAGTATCAGTCGGTCAACAAACTTGAGATTCTTCTGTCTCTCAACTTAATATCAATGTTGAATTGTCTTGAATTTCTTCTCAGACTGACTTATAACATTGACTATCGAAGTCAGTTCTGTGACGTTATGATAGTGAATTGATCATTGTTTCGCGACGACGTCAATTTAACAATTAATTTGAACATGATGATAGATGAATATTGATGTGCAAGAATAATCAAAGATTGAACAGTTGTAAACGAATGAGTAAAAAAGATTGTAAATGTAAATGTAGATGAGAATGAAGAAGAAGAACTTACAGTTGCTGCGTTGAAATAGTATCTCATATTATGATGGCAGTGACCCGGTAAGATAAGGTACTTTGCATAAGATTTTCCAACACGCCAGATATCTCCGTTCTTTTATACTGGCATTGCGTCAATCGCCTAAAAGGGTAAAGCGTGTGCCATGACATGCTGGCGACCTCGCTTCCTTGCGATTCCTTCGGAAGCCGACTTTTAATGGCATCAACGACGACCTAAGGAACCTTATGACTACGAGTCGAAGCCGATCATGGGATCCAAGACACCAGATGATTATCGTAGAGGTCCAAATGGTTTGGGAAAAAAAGTGTTTACTTTGCGTTGTAAGCTATTCTGACACCTTGAGCAGAGTCATCGGCACGCGCTGCAATTGCTGCTGTCAATCCTCCCAAGCCAGCCGCAGCAAGTGGACTCCTTCATGGTGCACTCGAAGGGGAAGACGAAGACGGGGAGGACGAGGACGGCGACAAGATTGGAGCTGACCTGAAGTCCGGTGGTCAGCACAATAGTAGTAAGCCAACTTGAAGTTAATACACACTTGAAGCTAACCTCAGAAGGCAAGAAGAAAAAAAGAGAGAGTAACAGGAAGAAGAAAAGGAAGGCACTGGGTGTACAGCAGACGACTCCTCCGAGGGTTGCACTCGCCAACCTCTTTCACGATCAGCGATATTCGGAGGGCGAGATTGTCGAATATGTCACCGACAATGACAATCTTCGGCGCACCACGGCTGAAGAACTTCGTCACTTATCCGTCGTGAACAACATGGATGATGAGTTCCTGAATGACTATCGCAAAGCTGCTGAAGTCCATCGCCAGGTCCGCCAGTATGTGCAGACGATCGCAAAGCCCGGCGTTTCCATGAGCCAGCTTGCCCAAGAGATTGAGGATGGCGTTCGGTCACTGACCAACCACCAAGGTCTTGAGACCGGAGACGCTCTCAAAGCCGGCATGGG
>JAABUL010000841.1_pt1 | contig 63566 bp, 5 predicted proteins | sample 5559151 | NCBI WGS metagenome assembly JAABUL01 (sample SAMN10711876, study PRJNA513368) | rock metagenome | isolation source: Antarctica rocks | place: Antarctica: Victoria Land, Pudding Butte sud
AGCCTCTTGTACTTGCTATATGCAGAAATCTTCTTATCTTTTCAAATGGAGGAGCAAGCTTTGAATACAAATTTGATAATTCGACTGTTGAATATTTCTAAGTGGGTAGATTTCCTTGCATTCCTGCTTTTGGTAATTGCACTCTTATTTTCGGTAAATGCACTCCTAATGGGATCACCCAACGTTTTGGATGCACAAACCATAAATCTATATGCCTTTGTACTTAAACCCATGGCATGATTGTTGTTAGGAGTACGACGTGTACGACGACGCACTAAGATCTAGCGCACTCTATATCAATTATTCCATATCTTAGAGTCTAAGAGCGAAGCCTAATATTACGAGCCGAACCTAATAGGCAGATTGCGTAGCTCCAATTGTAATAGTACTTTAGTCGACAGATTACTAAGTTAGATTATAGCTAAAAAGCAAAAATACAAGTTGTTCAAACCAATAATATTTAGCGACCAAATTACTATTATAGTTAGTATAACACTAATTTGATTAAAAGTAATTTAATTAACAATAATTCAATTGAAAGTAATTTAATTAAAGATAATTTAATTAAAGATAATTTAATTAAAGATAATTTAATCAAAGATAATTTAATTCAAAGTAATTTAATTAAATATAATTTAATTTATAATAATTTTTTAACTAATACTAAAAATTGTATTTTAATATAATCTTAATCGATAAGAAGAACTATCTATAAAAGATACTAATTATAAATCTACTAATACTATTTGTTTGTACTTCGCGAAATATTCGGAACTCGATTTGAGTTTTAAATCAAATATATAGATTTAATCTAAATCGAACCCGAAATATTTAATCCAAACTAGGATTGTTTCGTTAAATTACGCGAACTAGCGTACTAAAATTTGATCTTGTAATAAACTAGTCTATTTTAAGTTATAATATTTAAAAATTAGACAAAAAGCTTTAAAACTCTTTTTAAGATCAAAAACAAAAAAAATAAATCTAGAAAACAATAGCGAGAGATAGAGCAAGTTGTGCACTATTTAATCTGTTCGATAGAGTATTTGTTTGCAAGTAGTATTTAGTAGAACTAAATTTTGTAACAACTTTATATCGAAGAATATAAGAATTGTAATTAATATTAATACTACAAACAATAAGTTATCTTTTTTAGTTTTTAGAACAACAAAAATAGCAATATATTAATTTACTCGAATTATTATATATAATAAGATATATGTTATTAGAGAAATATATCTTAATTAATTAATTAATATTATTTGATCTTACTATTTTAGCTTTCTAACTATATATTGCGCAAATATTGTTATTGCAGTTCTGCTATCTACTGTTGCAATATATTTTCTACTATCTATAATATATATTATCTATAAGAAAGTATTTTCTCTTTAAAATACAAAAATCTATAAAAGATTAAAAAAAATATATATATATATATACACACAAGTTTACAATTTCTGTTGTCTATATATTGCTAAATATATATAATAGATTTAATAGATTTAATACTTTTGTATTGTTTCTATATAAAGAAAATTTAGAATCTAAATATATATTCTATTATCTATATATTAATTAAATATATATAGAAAATTTAATATTGTTGAATTGCTTCTATATACAGAAAACTTTATAGTAAATTGTATTGTTTCTATTATCTATATATTATTAAATATATATAAAAAATTAAGAAATTTCTGTTATATATAAAGCAATTACAATATTACAATATTGTATATTTGTAATTAAACAATAAAAAACTTTGTTTATTTCAAAAAATAATAATACAAATTTTCGATTCTATAAAAAGCTATAATTTCTCTATTTTTTAAATTAAGAATTTTGTTGCGCAAACAATAAACAAATATAATTTTTCAAAGATACTATAAATTATAAAAATAAAAATAATTGTATAAATAATAGAAAAATAGAAAATTTTGTTGTATAAATAATATTGTAGATTAATTGTTAAATTAGATTTCGATTTCAACTTTTGAAATCGACTTAATTTAACAATTTTAATATTAGAAATTAATTTAAAATTTGATTTAATTTCTATTATTTTAAAATCGAATTAATTTAACTTAACTTAATTCTCGACTTTAATATTAGAAATCGAATCGAATTATCAAGAAATTGTCAAAAGTATTAAGAATACTAAAAATAGTCTAAATTAAGTCTAAATTTCGATTTTTTGTTAATTACTAAATAATATATAGTAGTAATTTGTTTATAAAAAACAAATCTCTAATACATTTATTAACTAAATTAAATAGATTAATTATATTTGTTAAATTGTTAATTAATTATTACTAAAAATAATAAAATTTACTAAAATAGTAGTCTTTACAACTCGATTAAATTTTTTTGAGTATAATTTCGATTTTAAGTATAAAATTGATTCGAATTGTTAAGTTTAATTTTAAAAATCGAATTGTCAAAACTTTCGAATCAAGTTAATACAAATTGTTAAGATTCGAGTCCAATACTTAACTTGAACTTAATAACTTAATCCGACGTAATTAGTCTTAATAATAGATAAATAGAATATCTTAAATATAAAAAAGCTATAGATTTTGTACTTTAAATAGTACAAAAATAAAAAATCTTACTATATAAACAATATATAGATACAATATTCTAAATATATAAAACAGAAGAAAGAGATATATATATAGACAAGAATTGAAAGATATTTAAATAATATATACAAAGTATATAAATTATACGAGTTCTATATAAATAGATTGATGGTTCGGATCAGTTTTTCCTTAAAATCCAAAATCCGATCCGAAAGTTATATCTAATTAGATCAAGTTTTAATCTAATATAGTTAGTAATTTTATAAATTAATAAATTTGGTTCCAAATTTATAAAAATTCGATTTTAAACAATTAGTCTATATATAAATACAGTTTATAAAAAAAATTAAAATCTCTATATAATTTCGATTTAATAAAATTAAAATCTATTAAAATTTATATTAAAAAAAAAGATTTGTTAAACTAAATACAATTTAATATATAGAATATTGAATAATAGATAAAATTATATTAATTATATTAGATCGATTAATCGAGATCGAGTCGATTAATTGACTCGAATCTTAACAATTTAAGTTAATTTGATTCGAAAGTCTTAACAAGTCGATTTCTAAAGTTAAAATCGCAACTCGACTCGAAAAATCAACTCGAATTGTTATTTTTAGTAAGTTTTATTATTTTTAGTAATAATTTAATAAAAATAGTTGATTTATTAAACTTAATTAATATTTATATTAGAAATATCTACTTATAATTGTATTACTATAATACATTACTATAATATATTATTTGTTAAAAAAAATCTAAATTTAAACTTATTTTAAACTCTTTTTAGTATATCTTAATACAATAATATTATTTTCGATTTCTTAACAATTCGATCTAATTTCTAATATTAGAATCGAAAATCGACTTTAGATTGATTATCGAATCGAGTTTCGATTTCAACCTTTGAAATCGACTCGATCTAGTAATTTCAATATTAGAAATTAACTCAAATATCGAATTTTTTAAAATTAAATCGAAGCAAATTAACTTAAGTTTTAATTTCAACTTTTAAAATTAAATTAACATCAAAAAATACTAAAAATTGATTAATATTAACTAATTTCAATATATTTTAAACTATTTTATTTATTTATTATAATAATTACTAATATACATTATATATTACAATTACTTTTGTTAAAATATTGCGTTTTAAAGAAATTACTATTTATATAATTCGATTTTCGATTTCAATATTAGAAATCAACTTGACTCGACAATTTTAATATTAAAAATTGAATTAACTTTTCGATTTTAATTTTAGAAATTAATTTGATTCGATCTAGATTAAGTACTTGATTCGAACTTGATAATATAACTCGACGCAATTAGACCAATTAACTCGAATCAAATCAAATTAATTTTAAAAAAGTAGAAATTAACTTAAGTTTCGAGTTAATTCCTAATATTAAAATTGTTAAGTTAAGTCGATTTCAATAGTTAGAATCGAAATTTAACTCGCATCGGCGTTTTATTTTCCCGCTCAGTTTAATAACAGTTTTCCAGAGCTTTCTGAGCTCTTAGAGCTCCCTGAGAAAGTCTAGGGTTAGGGTTAGGTCACGTGATAAACTAAAACTATCAAAATAGGCGAAAATCGTATTTTTAGAAAATTATTTTTTTTCAAAATTCGACGACTTAAAAATAACCTCAATCGGGCTTAGCTTCAAAAAGTTTCGATATTCAAAATTTATTATTGCGTTTGGTAGTCGCATAGTTGCGTTAACGTTAACGTCAAAATTTTATAAATCGCAAATTCGATCGATTTGGGCAAAGTTTACTCGGAGAACAAATCTTGATATTCCGACTATTTTATGCGTGTGTTGAGAATAACGTCGACATCTCTAGATAGACAAGCTCAATAATAATAGACAAGATAGAAGAGACTCTAATTATCTCGCGAAAGTTTAACGTTTTGCCAAGAGACGCTTGCGGAAGTTGATTTAGTCTCTCGTTATTAGCGTTGCTCAACCAATAAGCGTAATACTTAGCTATGCTCAGAGCTCTACGAGTTGTCTTTGCGCCCAATTTAAAGCACAGTAACTCTTAACTGCACAGTCTTGCTCAGTCTTGCTAGCTTGCTCAAAGCAGCTTAGAGCCCCAAAAAAAAACGTCGATGCGACAATTAATCTAGATAAAATGCAATAAAGAAATATATTATATAGTAAAGTTTATAGTATAGAATATAGAAAAAGTAATTTTATAGAAAGATAAGATACATATATCTATAGTAGTATATAAAGTATTGTATAGATTTGTAATAGATATTAAATAAAGTAAGAATTAAAAAAATTATATATATATAATATTTCTAGATTAAGAGTAACTCGAATCTTTAGTTTATTTTATAAACAATATACAATAAGCTCTATATATATACTAATAGAGAAAGTCTAATAAGTATATATAATTTTAATAAATTTTATAATATTGTTATTAAAACTTTAATAATCTTAATAGTAGTAAAACTAGATACTTTCTAAGTTTTTTAAAACTTTAAAAATAAGATTACAACTTTAGTTTAAAAATAGAATAATATCTTAATAACTTTACATATTTTACTATTTAATATATTAAAAGTCAAAATCTCGATCGAAGTATTGTTAAAACTTAATTAAATTTTCTAAAACTTTAGAATAATAAAAATTGTCTCTATAAAATTTATAATCGATAGATAACTACTATATATTAGTTAACTACTAGTTAGTTAATTGATAGATAATTAAAATAGATTTATAACTAGTAAATAATTAATATACGCTAGTTAATAATCTATTAGTTTACTAATATCTAGCAACAATAAATTTAAAACAAATATTCGAATATATAGCTTATTTCGGATGCAAACTTTCTATCCGAAACAGATTTATTCCGGATAGAAATTTCTATCCAAAAAAAACTTAGTCTATACTTTACTTAGTCTATATAGATTGATCGTCGGATCGGGTTTCGATTTTAACTATTGGAATCGATTCGACTCGACAATTTCAATATTAGAAATCGACTCGAAACTCGATCGAATTAATACTAATTTAAAATTGATTCGATTTAATTCGAATCGATTTTCAATCTTAATATTAGAAATCGAATCGAATTGTCAAGAAATCGAAAATAACATTATTATATCAAAAATTACTAAAAATAGTATAAAAAGGTTTAAATTAGATTTATTATTATTATAGATAATATATAATAGTAATATATTATAATAATACTATAATAGATAGATATTTCTAATATAATTACTAATTAATTACAATAAATTAACTATTTCTATCAAACTATTACTAAAAATAATAGATTTTACTAAAAATAATAATTCGAATCGGTTTTTCGAATCGAATTTTGATTTTGTCTCCAAATTCTAATTGGATTTAAGTCGATTTTCGATTTCAACTCTAGAAATTGAATCGATTTTTCGATTCCAACTTTAGAAATTGACTTAACTCGATTCGATTCGATTAGTGAAAGTCTATACTTAGTATAGATCTATCAAATTAAAGAAATTTATAGCAATCTTTGTTTGCAATCGAAATACAAACTTAATATAAATATAGCTTATATAGAGCATAGATTTCTTTATTTAGTATTGGATAAAAATTAATTCTTAGAAATCTACTTTTTCCCGATATCTATTAGATATAATTTTAATTTTTTATGTCTATTATATTTTTAAAGTTATATAAAATCTATAATATATAGTTAATTAAAGTTCAAAAACAAAATATTTGTACTATAGAATCTAAATACTATTATAGTATAGATTGCTTTCAAATACAATATAAGTTCGATATAATATTTTATCTGCGCAAATTAACAATTTATTCTATATATATATTATATTTAAATATAGTCTATATTTATATAAATTTTAGTAGTAATATATTTTTTAATAGTATTTATTAACAATTTCTTTGTCTTCAATATCTATATAATTTCTAGCAAAAAGAATTCTTCTATATTTAAGAATTTGCAAATTAAAATTAATATATAATTTTGCAATAGATAAATACAATTAAGATTTACTCTATACTTATTATATACTAGATATTTGCTAAATATCTAAGCAGATTTTGAATCTTAATAATATTAATATTTTTAAGTCGAATACAATATTAAGTAATTAAAATATTAATAATAATACTTCTATAAACAATTAAGAAAATTAAGATATATTAAACAATTACAATCTTTACAATTCTAACAAATTATTGTTTATAGAACTTAAAAAGATAGATTATCTTCTATCTTCTATATTATATATATATTGTATATTGAACTAATTTTTCTTATATATAGAGCTTTATTAATATTAATAGAATTGAAATTATCTCTAAAGAATATAGTTTGTCGAAATATTGTAATCGATCTAATCTAGTGTCGATACTACTTGGTCCAGCACTATTCGATTTGACATTATATAAACGATTTAAGTAGCGTCGATCAATATATATAGATAGACAAAGCTTCAGCTTCTATATAGTAATTTAGTAACTAAGTATTCTACTATCTATTGTTTTGACAAATTATAAATTCGAAATAGAACAAGAAACTTATTTGCTTGTTAATCAAAATATCTGAAGCATAGCTAGTAAATCGAATTGACAATAGACTTACAATTACTACTATTAACTAAGTTCTTATTAATTTTTAATATATAGAAACTAACAATTAATTATCTAAATATCTAGATCAAATTTTATTTAAAAATCGAAATATTAATATTATAAAGTCTAGACTGATTGTTGGGTCGGATTTCGATTCCAACTTTTAAAATTAATTCAATCCGACAATTCTAATATTAGAAATCGACTCAAAACTTAATTCGATTCGACTTAATTCTCGATTTTAATATTTAAAATCGAATCGAATTGTTTAAGAAATCAAATATAATATTATTATATTAAGATTTTCTATTTTTAAATATATATTATTATAATTTTGAATTTTTTGTTACAATATTATATAGTATATTTCAATTTAAAAGCTACTATTGCTTGTATTATTTTAGAACAACTTATTTCTACTAGTTGTTGTTTGTATTACTCTTTTATATTATTTTTAAATTTTTAAATTTCTTTTTTAAATTGTTAAAGAATATAATTATACTATATTTGTATTTTTGTTTGCAAAATATCAAATTCTTTAAGAGTTTTAAGTTAATTATTGTCTTTAAACAAAAAAAATTCTAGCAAATCTATTTTTTGCAATTTGCTATTTAGTAACTTATATTTTAATTAATTTGCAAATTAATTTAATTAAGATTTTCTTATTTTTGCTATTAATACTAGAAAAAGAAATTTTTACAAGAAATTTAATAAAATATCTATTAATTATTTATTGCTTGTTTTGAGAAAAAAAAAACAAATATATTAAATAGAATTTAAATATTAATATTTAATTTTAAGTATAGTAGTTACAAACAATTATTAACAAAAGTATTTTAAACAAAACTTAATCGAAACTTGTTAATCTATATTAAAAAAAAAAAATTAATATAGAAATACAATTTGAGTTTTAAAACATATATATTTAAATAACTTTAATTGTAGATAGTATTTTAAAAATTGTATACAAAAGTTGTTACAAGATTTTAAATTATTCTACTGTTTACAATTATTTAAGTATATCGAATATAAAAAAATATGTTCTATTTTTCTTTTATTTAAAACAAAAATAATCTCGATTATAAATAACAATTAGTTTAGTTTTTAGTTATATAAGTTACAATTAATAATATATCTAGATAATATATAACTAACAATTTATTAGAAGAAAAGTTATATTAATTTGTTGTTAATTTTTATTTAAGATAATTAAGAAAATTAACTATACAAAACTTTTGTAAATTTAAATTTGTTTTTTTAAATTATTAACAGTTTTAATTTTCGAAAATTGCTAAAAATGTTTTGCTCAGATTTAATACTTTTAAATTGTATTAAACTATTTAAAATAGTTTTTTTAAAATATAATCAAATTTGCGAGAAAATTAAGATAGATTTTAAGAGTACTTAATATATTTCTATTGCTTTAAATATATAATCTAGTTTTTAAAAAACTATCTATCTAGAAGTTTTAATATATTAAATAAATATTATATTTTAATTTCGCAAATATCTTATTAAATTTACTTTTCTTAATATTAAGTATATAGATTGTTAATTAATATTAAAATTTATAAAGATTTTAAAGTCTTTTAAGATTAAAGACAAATTTTTTGAAATTGTTATTAATAATACAAGTAATAACAATATATTTAAGAACAAACTTAACAAAATTCTAAATCGACAAAAGTTTTAATAGAACAAACAACAAAATTCTATATCTTGTTTAACTTATATAATTAATCTTGTAATTTAAAATTTTATTTTAATTATAAAATTAAAAATAATAAATAATAATATTGTTATACAATTAAAAAATAAACAACTTTAAGATATTGCAAAAAGCACAGACTTGTCTAATATTATTAAAAAGATATTTAAATTTGTAATAATACAAAAAATTAATATATATATTAAATTTATTAAATTTGTGTTTTTACAGTTATTATTAATAACTCAATTTAATATTTGTTTTAATTTAGAGTTTTTTATAAAAAAAATAATAAAAAATTACAAAAACTAATATAGAACATTTATATTTGTTAAAACTCTATTTATTTTATATTTTGTTAAATATATTAATTATACAATTATATTAATTTTTAAATAAAAAAATATTTTTAAAATTTAAAAATTTAATAAGTTAAATTTAATAAAAGCAAATAAAACTTAACTTTGTTTATTAACAATATACTAATTTTTTTTACAAATATACTTTTATAGTTTTGCAAACAATTAATACAAATATTTATTTAAAATTTCGAGTATTTAATACAATATTCAGTTATTTTAAATATCTAAAAAAGATAATAAGAATTAATATTTATTTTTCGAAAAATATTGTATTTAAAATTTGCAATAAAGTTTCGACAAAGTTTGCAAAATACTATTTAAGAACAAAAAAATTAGACAATATATTATACAATTTTATTAACATTCTAGATTTTATATAGAAGATTAGATTTTATAAATTGTAAAATAAAAAAGAAAACAACAATACTATTAACTACAAAAACAAATACAAAACAGAATTTAAAAATTATTATTAATATTATTATAATTTAATTGCTAATTTAAAAATAGAAACGCAAAAAGCAACTATTGCTAAAAAAATAATACAAAATAATAATATATATAATTTTTTACTAATATTAATATAGTTTATTGTAACTATTACAAAAATTTTATTTTAATAGTTTTAATAATCTTGTTTAATTTAAAATAAAAACAATCAATATCTTTATATTAATATTGTAGAAAATAAATATTTAATTTAAAAATATTAAAAAAACAATATATTGAACTTTTTAAAGCTAATATAAATAATTTGAGATACATTTTTATATTTAGTATTATTAATAGATATTAAACAAACTTTTAGTTTTGTTTAAAGAATATATTAATAAAATTAATCTGAAATAAGTTTGCAAACAATTAAACAAATTATAATAATTAAGTACTTTAATTGTAGTATAAATCTAAATACAAAAAAATTATTCTCGAATTGTAAAATATATATTATAGAAAGAAAAATAACAATTAAGTAATAAATAGAGAAAAAGATTTTTTTATATTAAATTTTAAAATTGTTTGAAATTAGATTTATTTATAGATAAATTAATTTTTAAAAAGAAAATGTTTTTAATAATTACAAAAATTATTAGATACTATTAATAATAATATAAAAAAATAATATATTTAATAAATTAAATTGCTAGAAAAAATCTATTAATAATAAAATTTCGAAAATTCGAATTTTAGCTAATACAAAAAAAAATTATAATTGTTTAAGAGAAACAATATATTATATTTACTTAAAAAGAAAAATATAATATTATTATAAAAATTTTAGTTCAAAAAATTAAATTGCTCTATAAAAATTTTAACAAAGAACAATTTTTTTAATTAAAGTATTGTATATTTTGCGTAAATAGTTGCAAAATTCGAATCTATAGTACGCAAAATATTAGTAATAATTCTGTTATTATAATAGTAATACAAAGAGATAATATATTTATTAAAAAGAAAAGTAATTATAAATATTTTTATTGTTTTTTGAAATACTGCTAAAGTTAAACTCTAAATATAATAGTCGATTTAATTATATTTATAATTATTAATCTTATTATAAAGAAGTTTACAAATTAAATACTAAAATACAAATTAAAAAATAAAAAAGTCGATTAATTTTTAATATTTTCAAATTTTACAAAAAACAACAATATCGAGTTTTTACTTTTATATATATTATCGCAAAATATTAGTATATTAGTCGAAAATATATTATCTGTTTGTATTATTTTAATTATATTAGTATTTTGAATTTTTTTAGTACTTTTTTTTTTGAAACTTTTTTTGTTTCTGTTTATTTTATTGTGTTCAGATTGAGAAATTAGTTTATTGCAAAAAAAAATCGAAATTAATTGATAAATTAACAAATTAAATATATTAGTTCTAGACAAGATATTTTGTATTATCTGTATATATTATCTATCTACTTTATACAAACTATCGAAAAAGATAATAAATTTAACAATATTAAAAAGAGATTTATATAAATATAAAAGAAAGATATTAAATTTAAGATAAAATTCAAAAAAGTTATAATAAAATAAGCAATAATTTTAATTAGTACAGATATATCGGAAAATTATATAAGAAAAAACTTAAATTAGTAATTAGCAATAAAAATATATAATATAAACAACAAAATAATTAACAAATATAAATTTGCGTAATATATTAATAAAATCAGATATATATTAATATAAAGAAATAATAATTTTATATTAACAAAAGTTTAAAATAAATATTAGTAAATAAATATTAATTCTAATTCTAATATATATATTTCTTATTTTGTTTTAATAAAATTACTTGTTAATATATTATTTACAATTTTGTTAATTTTTTTGAATTTTCTATTTTTTAAATTCTGTTGTACTCTACTAGATATTGTGAAAAATTTCTAAATTGTTATATAATTGTATTATCTCTATATATTATTTGTAAAATAAAATAAGTATATATATAGATAATAGAAATACTATTAACTAACTCAAAAAGTATTGCAAATTGCAATTGCGTACAAGAATAAAATAACAATAAAAAAAAGTTGTATTAAAAACAATACAATAATTGTAAAACTTTCTTAATTTAATTTAAGAAATTATATAAAATAACTATTTAAGAGGAAATTTCTGTATCGAATTGTAAATATATAGAGAAAAATATTAAAAATAAGATTAATAAATATTAAATTAATTAAAATCTTTATAATAATATATTTAGATAATATAATAAAGTATACAATACTAACAATTTTATAGTAAAATACTTTAAGAATAAGTTTAGACAAAAAGCAAAAAAAATATTTGCAATTAAGAAAACAAATTAATTTAAGATTATTAAAAAAATATAAAAATTGTTTAAAAATACAAATATAATAATAGAATTATTTTCTAAAAAAATATATATTATTTGAATATATTATTTGTACTCTATATTTAAACTAAATAATATTACAGTCAAATATTAATAACAAACTTAATATTAATAGGAGTTCTTCGATCTATATAAAATTGATTATAAAAATTATTTAATAACAAATTATCTATTATAATAGTTTAAATAACTTAAAAAGAGCTAATAATAACAATTCTATAGAATTGTTTAATATTTTTGTTAAAGAATTTGCAATTTTAAATAATACAAAAACGAAAAATATTTTAAATTCTATTATTTCTAAGATAGAGAATTTCGATAATATAATTAAAAAAAAAATTATAAACAAAAAACTTAATACAAGATTTAAATTAATATAAAAAAGCTAAATTATAACTACTATCTAACAACAAATAATAAAAATAACAAAAAAAATAATAAAAACAAGAACAATAAAAACAATAGCAATAAAATTAATAAAAATAACAATAACAAGAATAATAACAAGATAAAAAATAACTTAAATTAAATTATTTAGAATAATAGTAAAGCAAACAAAATTATTAAAATCTTAAACAAATAATTTTATATATATAGTCTAGAGAGTCTACTATTATAAAAACAATTATAATATATTATTCTAATACAATATTATATTGTATACTCTATCTTGTTATTCTTTTGTATTATAAAATTGTAATTAAAATAGATATTAGAATTGCAACTTATATATAATTTTATTTAATTTAAAAACTTTAATTTTTAATAATATATTAAGAGTATATATTTGATATTTTAATAATTTTACTATTGTTTAAGTATTATTTCTTTATATATAAATAGATAGAATAGACTTAAATAGCAAGTCTTAATAATTTAGTAATTAGAGCAAATATAATTGTTAATAGTTATTGTCGAATTTAAAAATGCGTTGCAATATTAATATTAAGCTAGCTATAAATAGTGTTAATTTATCTAATATTTGTATTGTATCGAAAGTTTGAATTTCTCTTAAAATACAATTAAATTAACTTTTTAAGTTTTAATTCTAAATAACTTAAATATATTATCTTAATATATTATTAGATAATTTATTATTAAGAAATTATAGAACAGAATATAGCTTTCTACTATTTATTTTAGAATTTCTTTGTACTAATACTAAGTCTTAACAATTCGAGTTAAATTTTTAAGTTAATTTTCGATTCTAAATTTGCAATTCGATTTGAATTGTCGATTTTAATATTAGAAATTAAATCGACAATTCGATTTTAATTTTTGAAATTAATTTGATTCGATTCAAATCGAATATCTGATCCGAACTCGATAATTCGATTCGACACAATTAGTCTAATAAAGTTGTCGAAACAATAGCTAAAAAACTATCGAAACTTACCGAACAATCGATCTCTCAACTATTTGAACAACTAGAATCTTTAACTATTAACAATTAAATAATTGATATCTAGTTAGAGATTCTAGATAAAAATATTTTACTAAAAAAGCTAATATAAGTTGTAAAAACAATAAAGTTTATTTTATTTGCAACTTGTTGTTTTTATCGAAGAACGTTAATTATCTTTAATAGATATTTATCAATAATAAGTTTTAGAAGATCGAAGAACCAAGTATGTAACAATTATACAACTAAAAATCGATAATTAGATAGCTAACAATTAGTCGAAGATACGTTATTAAAGCGAAACAAGATTTTGTTTCGATAGAAAATAAAATTTTGTTTCGATATATTAATAAGAAAACTAATTTATTTAGTTTTTTCAATCTTTGTTTTTCTATTTATTGCAAAATTCTTTTATCAACAAATAAATAAGTTAACTTGTTAGCTCAATAGCTAAAATAAGTGCTAGTTAATTTCTCTTACTATAATATACAAAACAAATTAATAAACTAAATTGCAAACATACTTCGAAAATCGAAATAATTTTATTAATTATTTTGAAAACAGTATCTAGATACAACTCTCGATTAAATAGCAATCAATTTTGTTTAAATAGAATTAAAAAGTTCTTAATTATCGCGAAAACACAAAAGATTTAAATCAAAAAGACTAATATTTATTTTTATTAAAATAAAAAGACTAGAAAGATTGATTTAACAATTACAAAGATGCAAAATAGCGTTGCTATCTCTATAACTATTAAGATTAAAAAAAAGATTAAGTAATTTAATTAGATTATAGATAGTTAACAAATATTATCTCAATTAAGCAAAGATAGCAATCTAATCAAAAATTATCTATTAATACTCTTTTTTTTTAAACAAATTAAGTCTATTAAGTTTGCTTAAATCTACATTTGTTATAGTCTTAAAACAAAACAACAAAAATATAAGACTTATTTAAAAATCTATTAATTGTTTATTTATTAAAACTTTGCTTAAACTATAATTGACAAAATCGATTAAATTAATACTATTAATAATAAAAAAATAGCTCTTTTTTTATTTGAATTTTTCAAAAAATATCTATCGAACTAAATATCTAATTCGAATTCTATTAATTTACTTAATTTTTGTAGTCTAACAATCAGAATATCTTTATCAAAATCTTTACTATACAATTGCGTTTTTTTACTATATTTACTAGTATTATTGTCTATTGCTTACAAGTTATTAGTAGAGCTCTAAAATAATAAATTATATTAATATTATTTTAATTATTAATATCTTTGTATTATCTCTCCCAATTCTTAAATAGATTGCTAAAATTAACAATAGTATAAATTTTTTTGCCTAAAAACAAAATTTGTTTAAAGTTCTTAAATAGATTAAATTCTAAAAATAGATTAAATTAGATATTAGATTTGTCGATTTGTTTAATATAGTTATCGAAGAACAAGTTAAATAAAATACTAACAACAAAAAGTATATAAATGCGTCTCGAAATATTATTAATAGAAATTTATATTACAATATAAAGAATATTAATCTAATTAAAAAGATCTATTAAAAAATTGTTAAAATATACAAGTCTAAAAAATCAAATATACAAATAAGAATTTTTGTCAAATTCGAGTCTCTTAAAATCTTTAACTTTTAAAATATTAATAAATACAAAATTAAATTTTGCAATATTATGAATAAACTATCTATCTATTTAAACAATTTAGCTATAGATAAAAATCAATTTATTTTTAAATATCTAGTCGATTTTAACTATATTGTTTGTCTCTTTATTAATTGATAAGTATTAAAATATAAGTTTTTTAACAAAAATAATATTCGAAAGCAAAAATTGTTTGCTATTATTTATAATTACAAATTTTAATATATTAATTTAATAAATATCTTAACTATTAATATTATCTTAATTTTAATAATAACTACTAAACTAATTGTTATTACAAAAGATACTCTTTTTATTGTTAACAATTTTAGTTTTGTATATATTAAACAAAAGAAGTATATAAATTGCGAAAAAATAGATTATTAAAAATTAAATTGCTAAAATTTATATTTAGAATTATTTTTTGTTTCAAAAAGCAATAGTTTCGAAAACAATTAAAATAATAGCAAAAATAAGTATCATTAAAATTACAATAATTAAAAGAAAAATCAAAAAAGTTTAAATTTAAGTTTAATAAGAACAAGAATAAAAATAGCAATAGCAAAAAGTAAAAAACTACTAAAGCAATAGTTTATAAATATTATTTTATTTTTGTTATTGTAGCAATTTTGTTTGCAATTTCTATATTGTTTGTCTCTATAATTATAATATTAGTTTTTACTATTAATTGTCTTTTGCGCAAATAGATTTTCGATACAAAATATTTGCAATATATATTTGAAAATTCTAGTATCTTTATATTTTATTCGAAAATATCTTAACAATTATTTAAAAATATAGAAAACAATTTATTTGCTAAAGATATTAAAAGTATTTGTTTATTTGTTAGATACAAAAATAGAAAAGCTTGTTATATTACAACTTACAATTTATAATATATATTTAATTCTTTCTATAATTTAATCTTTTATAGTTAGTTAAAAGATACTAACATTGTTTAAAAAATTAATAATTATAATTTTTCTATTAATATCTAGCAAGTTCGAGCAGTTAAAGATTTCGATTTTTTAAATTTAAATTTAAAAATATTTTTTGTATTTTTTGCTATTGCTATTGCTCTTGCTCTATTAATAATTAACAAAAATACAATAATTATGTAATATAAACAATTTAAGTATCTAGATAAATAAAATATCTATTAACTAATTTGCAAAAATATTTTCGATTTTATTAAATTATTTTCGAATAACATTTGTATGTTTTGTGTATATACAAAGAACAAAATAATATTCTATTAAATTTCTATTAGATTTAATTGCTAAAAAAACAATCTTATTTATATTTATATTAATATTATAGAATTTATATTTCTAAACAATTTTAATAGTATTTGTTATATTTGTATTTAACTAAATAATAAAATTAAACATTTACAAATAAAATAACCTAAAAACAAAAATAAAATTAGTTTCCTAACTTTTTTTAAGTACTATATTAACAAATTTAAATATAAAGACAACAAATATATTCGTATCTATGTTAACTATATTAATAAATATATAGATAGAATCTTTCGAATCTAGTGCGAAAAACGCAAAATATATATTAAATTAACAATTGCTATTTTTTTTAAAATAAACAAATATATTAAACGTCTGAACTAGATTTTAATACAAAAAATTAATATTATAATTAAAGATTCTAACTTAATTGTAAATTTCTAGTTAGAGATTATTTAAACAATTAACTTATATTGCAATATCTTTTTTGTTATCGAGCATTTTATTATTTCTTTTAAAGCAAGTATCGAATATTTCTATAATTACAAATATATTCGATATTAATTAGCAAAGAAAAGTATTAAAAATTCAATTAAATATTAATTAACAATTTTTTTAAAATTGTATTTAATTCTTAATTTTAGTAGAATACAAAAGAGAATATATCTATTGTATAATAGATAACAAAGACAAGATTTAGCAAATATTAAAAGTTTATTAACTAAACAATAAGCAAGTATTACTTAGCTCTAATATTAATGATAGCAAAATTAATTGTTAAAACAACAATATATATTTGTTTATAATCTTATTTACGCAATCTAATATTGCAAATACTATTAATAAATTTCTAAATTTTATAGAAACTAAATTAAACAAGCTCTTTATAATAATACTATAACAACAACAAAGAATTGTTTTGTTCTTAAATTATGTTAAGAACTCTAATAAACTAGATTTATCTATTTTATTTAAAACTTTATCTTTTTTAAACTTTAAAAATACTATTTCTTTTAAATTATTTTTCTATTTCGAAAACAATATTTTCTTTAATTCTACTAATTTTAATAAATTATTTAAAGTTACTAAATTATTAAATATATTTTAAAATCTATTGTTTTCGAATTTCGATCTAATATTGCAAAAATATTCGAAACTTTGTTTATATCGAAATAAATTTGTAGATTTTTTAGTTTTGTTGTTCAAAATTATATTATTAAAGTTGTATAAATCTAAGATTTACGCTAAAATTATAACAAATATTTATTACAAAATAGACTAACAACTAGTTAAACAAAACAAAATTAAATTTAAAAAAAAAAACAATATTTATATTGTTTGTTTAGTACTTAATAAGTATTATATATTTTATAAAAGATAAATTTACAAAATTAAACAAAAAATTGATAACAAGATTCTCTGCTATAAAGTTTGTTAAATTGTTAGAAATTTTAAATAATACAAAAATCTAAATTATATTAAAATCTTTGCAATTGTAATTAAATCTATAAATTATAAGATTATTTTTGTTTTTATTGTTGTTAACAACTCAAATCTAAAATAAATAAACATTATTATTGTCTTTTTCTACAAAAATATTAACAAAAAAATTTATATAGAATTTTTTTACAATTTTGAACAAAACAAAAAAATTGTTAACTTAGAAAAGCTCTCTATAAGCTTAAACAATTATTTCGAATATAATATAATATTCTTGTTGCAATATTTTTTAAAAAATAGTACTTTTGTCTATTGAATTTTAATCTAAGTATCTTTACTAATAGTTTTACTATTATTGCTATCTATATAGATAATCTCTTAATTATCGATATTAACAAAAAGTTTATTAATATAATAATATTGTTAAAAAAGCTTTTGTTAATTAATTTAAAATAGTTAATTTAGATTTTGTTTATTAGTATTTAGAAATCGAAATTAATTGCAATTTTGCAATTCAAATTCTCTATTTAAATTTAAAAATATATTTAAAAAAAATACTAAAAAATTACAAGATATAGAAGTATAAATTAATTGTTACTTTTAAAAATATATCTAAAATATATATTGTCGATTCAAACTATATTGTAAATCTAAGTTATTGTTATATTTATTAATTGACAATTAATTCTCTTATATATATAATACTAGATATTTAATTAGATATTATTTTGTTGTTTTAGTAATAAACAAATATATTTTTAATTCTATTAATACTTATTGAAAGATTGTTAAACAAATATTTTGTTATTTTCGAAATACTTTTAATCTTTGTTTTATTTTCTATAAAAGTATTTATTTTCTATTAGACTATATTAATATTAATTGAAATAAAAATTAAAATATGTGTTGTTCTATTTTTAAATATATCTTTAATCTAGAAAGTATTGCTATTAGTTAATTATTTAAATATTAATTAATTGTTGCTTTTTCTATTTGCAAAATTAAGTATATTAAGTAAATATAAATTGTTAAGAAGATTATTTAACTTTAAATACTATTAAAGCAATTGCAATTGTTCTATTTATTTCTATCTTTATTGTTTATATCTAGAATTCTTATTGTTTTGAAAAAAAGTACTAATATTTTTAATATTATATCTAATTATTATTGTTATCTATTGCAACAATTAAAGAACTATAATATTTGCTAAGAATTTTGCGCAATATATTTAAACAAAATATTTAAATTTAGTTTATTTGTAAAAAAATTCAAATAATTAGATTAAACTAAAATATATTTCTATTAAAAAATAGATAGTTAACAAATTAATTAAAGCTTTTTTTTATAATATATTTAAAGTATTTTAACAAGCTTTTAAACTAATTTAATAAATAAATTGTTTATAATTTTAAATATAAATACTAGACTTAGTTATCTAAACAACTTGCAACTAAACAGTTGCTATATTTATTATTATTAATCTTTGTACTATCTATTTAAATCTATATTTATTGTTCTCTTTGTTTTATTAATAAAATTATCGAATATTATTAACAATATCTATATAGTTTTTGTTAAAATTTTATTTTTTATATATTATTCGAATTTTAGAAAATCTCGAATCTGTAGATATATATATATCTATATATAAATTGTTAATTAAGAATTTTTATATACTTTTTTTACTTTTGCTAGAAAAATGCTCGAAATTTAGAAGTTTTAAAATAGATTTTAAATTTAATAAAATATAGAATATAGTTTATATAAAAGATAATTTCTAAACTTAAATTAAATAGAAATATCGAAATATTACAATTAATTTAATCTAGTATTAATACTATTTAATTCGATACTATTTAATTTAATATTACGTAATCGATTCAAATTGTATTAATCAATATATATAGATAAATAAAGCTTCAGCTTCTATATAGTAACTAAGCGTTCTACTATCTATTATTTTGATATAATTAAGTAGTTATATTAGAAATACAAAACTATTGTAATATTTTGGTATATCTATATATATCTCTCTCTAAAGAAAATTCTTTATTTTGTATATAGAAGAAATACAATGTTAGTCAAAATCTTAATTAATATCTATTAGAGTATTAACTAATATATAATTTAATTGAAGTATAATATAATTTAAAAATATATTAAGATTAGATTTAATTCTCTATTATTGCAACTAACTTTAAAATTACTTAAATTTCTTTTCTATTTTTAGGAAAAAATAGACAAAGCAAACAAGATCTAATTTTATTATATAGCTAGACTAGTAAAAAATTTAATTGTTATATAATTGTTGTACAATTTAGACTAATTGTCGGATCGGATTTCGATTCCAACTTTTGAAATCGATTTGATTCGACAATTCCAATATTAGAAATCGACTTAAATATCGATTTTTTAAGAATTGAATCGAATCGAATTAACTCGATTTTTGATTTTAACTTTTGAAATCGAATTAATATCAAGAAATACTAAAAATTTATTTAAATTAACTAGTTTTAGTATATTTTAAACAATTTTAGTTATTTATTATAATAACTACTAATATGCATTATATATATATATTACTTTTCTTAAGATATTGCGTTTTTAAGAAATTACTATTTATATAATTCGGTTTTCGATTTTAATATTAGAAATTGATCCGATTTAACAGTTCCAACATTAGAAATCGAACCGACTTTTTGATTTCAAATTTTGAAATTGATTCGATCTAATTCGAATCGAATATTCGATCCGAACTCGATAATTCGATCCAACGCAATTAGTCTAGTACAATTGTCGAAAAACTGTCGAAAATTGTTTAAAAATTGTTTTTCAACCGATTAACAACTACAAAAATTCGAAATTTTAATTGTTTAATTAATAGATATCTTAACAATTAATAATTGCAAGAATAGATTTTAAAATTAAATTACAATTATGCAACAATTGATTAAAAATTTGAACAAATTAAAAAAAATTAATTAAACTCTCTAAGTACTAGACTAGTAGAAAGATATATAAGGGAATTATAGATAAGAAAATTACTTACGCGTATATATTTTTTGTTAATTACGTAATTTTTCTATTTATAACTTGATAGATTTAATAGTAATCGAAATAGGAACTTCTCGAAATAAATTAAAACTATAAACTTAAATTTAAACTCTAAACTATCAATAGAATTAATAGAAAAATATCTTAACAACTTTATATATTAACAAATCAACAATTTAAATATCTTATTACTTAATACGTTAAGAGTTAAAATCTCGATCGAGCTAGCTTCGAGACTTAGAATAAGTTTCTAAATTTTTTAAAATTTTCTATATGAAAATTAGCATCTATAGATATCTATAAATTGAACAACAATTGTTTAATTGTTGTTTAATTGTTGTTCAATTGTAGAAAAATTAATTTTCTAGTCTTAAATTGTTGTTCAATCGTTGTTTAATTGTAAAAAATCTAAAATTTTAATTCTAAATTGTTTAACAATCGTTAAACAACTATAAAATATCTAGATTTCTATTGTTTAACCAATATATAGTTGTTGTACAATTGTTGTTTTTATTAGTAGAAAGTTCTAGACGTAAAGCTTCTAAATATTTCGGAATCAAATATTGCAAATATATATATTTAATATATAACAGAGTTAATCTTAAGAATATTAATAATTCTTAATAGTATTTTATTCAATTAATATTTATAATAAATATTAATATACAATTAAAGTATTGGATAGAAATCTAATATTATAGATTATTTAAAAAATAGCAAAATTAATATATATATTGTATAAAGTATACTCTTAATCTATAATTTGTATATACAAAAATTAAGAATCTACTATATAGAAAATTTATAAGATAAACTTTTATTTAATCTATATTGTTTATAAACTAATCTTATAGATTTATCGAATTAACTAATTTCTAATTTTTAAATATAGAACTATAGTATACAAATTAAGTTATTAATACAAACTTAACATATATTAATATTATCTATTTTTATTTTTTAATAGACTATAGATTACAATAATATATACAAAACTATATTTTTATTAAACATTTAATTTCTAGAAATTCAATCTGCAATTGATTTTATTTCAATACAATAAAATTTAATATATATAAAATATATATAAAATTTAGTTATTTTTAGAGAAACAGCAAAATTACAGTTATTTTATATAATATATAATTAGATATCTATATTTCTATTAATTAAAAATAACATGTTTTTGTATACTAGTTGTATATATAGATTATATTTATTGTCTATTATGTTCTACTAAATTATTTTAAAAAATTACCAACAATATAATTGTAACAATTAAACAACAAAATTTGTTATTTTTAATAGTATATAAACTAAATTTACATCTAATATATATTTTGTTTGTACTAAATATTTTGCAATACATTTTGCTATCTTCTCTATTATATTCGATCTATATTTAAATGTAGTAAAATTGCTCTATATTATATATACAATAATCTTAATATAGAAAATAAAATAGTAGTATTAATTTGCAAACAAAAATTTAAGAAATTTTCTATTTAAATAATCTTAAAAATTTAATTTAAATTTAATTTAAGCTTTGTACAAATTTAGCTTACAATTTATAGAAATTAAGTGAATTTTTATTTTTAGTTAATTGCGTTTTTCAAAGAAACAATAGATTAAAAATATTATTTATCTTAACAAATATTTTTAACAATATATTATTATATATTGTATTTATATTTGGACTAAAATTATTATAAATTAATTATATTTTAAAACTATTATTATGTTTAAACAAATTTAAAATAAAATAAATCTATATAATATTTTTAATTAGAACAAGAATTATTATTGTAAATTTAATAGACTTATATTAAACAATAAAAAATAAGCTATATTTTAAAGAAAGTATTAAGTTAGAGATAAGTTTACTTAAATTTAATTAATATTAATTTGTTTATTTAAATTAAAAATACAATAGCAAAAGGAATATTAAGAAAACTTATATTAACAATTGTTAATATATTTTAATATTTAATTTCTTTATTAGTTGTATTAAACTTATAAAAAACTTAAGATAAACTACTTTAATTAAGAATACTTTGCAAAAGTCTTTAATAAATTATTATTTTTTCTTTCTTTTTCTTTCTCTATTTATTAATAACTTTAATATTTAATATAATATATATTGTATTTTAAAGACTCCTTTTTTACTTTAATACTATATTGTCTCTCTATAGAGTAATTTCTCTGCGAAAAACTAGTAAATTGTTGATAAACTCTTGGTAGATATTATCTTCTAGCTATTTCTTAGTTAATACTTAGTATATTACTTTTTATACTTAGTTTGAAGTCTTATTATACGTCTTACAATAAGTAGATAAGCTTATTGTTGTTGCACTAAAGTATTATAAAAAAAATTAAATTACTTAACTAAGTAAATACTTATACTATCTAATATTAATAATAATTAATCTAAATTTGCACGCACTAGTAGAGAGAATCTTTCGTATATATTTAATTCAAAATTTAAATCTCGATTGAGCTAGCGTCGAGACTTAGTTAAAATTTTAAAATTTAAATTTTTTTATAAAATAGTATCTATAGAGTCTATAGAGTAGAAAATCGATAAATTATTAGTGCGAATATAATAAGAGATTTAGAATCGATAAAAACTCGATAAATTCTTGATAAATTCTCGATAAACTCATAGTAAATTCTATCAAAATAATAGATATTAGAACGCTTAGTTACTATATAGAAGCTAGAGCTTTGCTTATCTATATATATTAATCGAAGCTACTTAAATTAATTATATAATATTAAATTAAGTAATACTAGATTAAGTAGTATTAATACTAGACTAAATTAATTATAATATTTCGACATTTCTATCTAGTTTAAATCTAGAAATTAGCTCTTATATAAATTATATTCTATATTTTATTAAGTTCGAAATCTATTCTAAAATTTCTAAGTTTTAAGCATCTTTCTAGCAAAAGTAAAAAAAGTATATAAAAGTTTTTTGTTAACAATTTATATATAGACGTATATATATTAACAAGTTCGAGATTTTCTAAAATTTGAAAAATATATAAGAAACAAAATTTTGTTAAAAATTATACAAATGTTATTAATAATATTTAATAACTTTATTAATAAAACAAAGAAAATATTAAAATAGAATTAAAATAAATAATACAAAATTTAATAGTAATAGATGTAGCAACTATCTAGTTGCAAGTTGTTTAAATAATTAAAGTCTAGTATCTATATTTAAATTTATAAATAATTTAGTTATTAAATTAATTTAAGAGTTTATCAAAATACTTTAAATATATTGCGAGAAAAAACTTTAATTAGTTTGTTAACTATTTAATTTTTAATAAAAATATATTTTAGTTTAATTTGATTATTTGCAATCTTTTTGTTAGGATTAGAGCTTTAATGGCTAGTATATAGTTAATTAACAAGAATACTGGCTATACAAAACTAATTATATACAGAAAATAAATATAAGTACTATAGATATTGAGATGCTAAACGTTATCTATAGTATATTTAAAACTAAAAAACAAAAACTCGAAAAATAATTAAAAAGCAAAGTCTATCTAGTCTAAAACTATAATACTATTTCTCTCTTTTATTTGCAAACTTCGACAAAATAATATCGAATTTTTTAGTTAGTATTTCTAGTTAATTTCAATTAATTTTAAGTATTTGTTAAATATAAACTTCGATTAATATTAAATATATATCAAGTATTGTTTAACAATTAGAACTAAAATTTTCGATATATATTAAGCAAAAGAATAAATTTGTTAAATAGAAAAAAATAGTCGAAATTTTTTAAAACAAAATATACAAAAAACAATAATATAAGCATACATATTGCAAATAGTATTCTAGATAATTCTTAACTATTTTTAATTAGTATCGAGTATATTTATCAAGTATAATTTGATACTCGAAATTAAATATCGAATAATTGTCGAATAGCAAAAATTAAGTTTTAAACAATTGTCGAGCAATAGATATCGAGTTTCGAGCAATTTGTTAAACAACAACAAGATTAAGAGAGAAAAAAATTTTTTTTTAAGAAAATATTAAATATAAAAAAATTAAAAAAAGTACAAAAGATTATTAATTTTAATTCTAAGAAAGAAATTCGAATTATATAATATAAAAATCGAAAAATTAATAACAAAATAGAAATCGATTATATTTAAGAGAATTCGAAAAATCGATTATATTTAAGAGAGTTTAGAAAATTAATTAGTTACGTAATCTAAAAAAAAATAAACAACAATAAAAAAAATAGCAATATCGAAAAGTCGAAATTTGTCGAATTTTAACTATATTTGAATACGTTTGTCTAAATTTGCAATACAAAGAGAAAAAATAATATAAAAGTATTTTAACAACAATTTATATACAATTGTGTATATATTTAGAAATATTAAATCAATTTTAATTTGAAGAATCTTTAAAAGAAATATTAATAAAATGTCTAGCAAAAATACTATAAAGACAACAGCAAGAATTGCAAGTATATATCGATTAACTTTCGACAATAATAATATATCAATAATACGTTTCCGAGATTCTTATTAAGTACAGTAGAAGACAAGATAATATATCGAATTTAATTTCGATTGCAAATATATAGCAAGTAACTTTCAACAATAGTAATATATTAACAATACGTTTTCAAAATTGATTCTAGATGCGACAACAAGAACTATAGATATATATTAAGCGATATTTTTTAACAACAATAATAGAAGAGCGCAAAAAATATATAGATGCAAATTATTCTACTTATTAGATTTTTAATTAAAAGACGTCTTAAATATTTAATAAAATTCTATTATATTTGAATATTTGTAATAGAAGTTAACAACAAAGTTGGAATAGTTGTTAGTTATAAAGTAGTTTAGCTATTTAGATCTATTATTGTAGTCTATATAGTTTGTAAAGAGAATTTAATACTATAGTATTTTGTGTCTATAATTAGTAACAATTAGACTTAAATTTATATTATTGTTATTTTTGCATATATTGTATTGTAATGTCTCGATATCTTTAATATAGTATTCGAAATTATTGTTGTCAATATTGTTAACAATATTAACAAGCAACAAGAACTTAATTTGCTAATTTAACAAAAACTTGCTTTTGTTAAGATACAAAAACTATAAATAGAATACTAAATAAATTTATATTAACTTAAACAATTCTAGTTTGTAGATATAATTGTTAATTGCTTAAATAATTTTATAGAAATCTATATTTTTATACTTTAAAAACTTATATAATCGAGTTGTTTTAATATTTTAAATATTAAGTATAACTTAATTATTAATTTTAAACTTCGAAACAATAATGTATTTGCAATTAGTAAACTTTATTTGTTTAATTTAAATTTAAACAAACTTTTAGCAAAAAAAATTGCGCAAAATCTTAATCTTTTTAACAACTTTATTAATATTTTTTATATTGCAACAAGCTTCGAATATACTATTATTAAAAAAAACTTTGAGTAATTTTAAATCTAATTGTAATAGATAATCTTTAATAGTAAAAAAAAATAAAAAATTAATAGACTTGCTAATATAATTGTTTGCAACAAATTCGACAATAGCAAAATAATTAATTTAGTTATTCTGATTATACTATATATATACTCGAAGATATTGCTTAAAAACAATATTAATATTCTTAATTTAATTGTCGATTTTTAAACAAAATGCAATTAACAATTTAGATTTAGTTTTTAATTTTTTGCAAAAATATTGTTAGAAATAAACAATAAATTAAGTATCTCTATTAAAAACAATAATAGCAAGAAAACTTTTAATATATTAGACAAAGTTAATAAAGATTTAAACAATAATTTTAATTTTTAAAAAATCTATAGATATAAACTTCTTATTCTTATTAATCTATTAATTATTATTAAAATATACTAAAAAATCTTTTCTTTATAACAATATAACAACAAAGAGATAATAAAGTTGCAAAATATATTCTATTAATAACAATCTAAAATAAATAGAGATTTCAATAGATTATATTTATATTTGCAATATAATTTAATATATTTGCAAATCGAACAACTTCTAATATATTTCTTGACGTCTAAATATAGTATAGATTAATAGTAATAATACTATATTTTCTCGAGCATAATTGTTTGACTCGAATATTTAGCACTTAATAATTTATACTAAAATCTAATTGCTTTAACTCGAATAGACTAACTGTTCGGTTTTAATAGTTGGAAGCGAATTGTATAAATTATGAAAATACTAACTATATTAGATTAAAACTTAATCTAATTAGATACAACTTTCGGATCGAGTTATAGATTTTAAGAAAAAACCGATCCGAACAATTAGTCTAAACTCGAAGAATATTATCTTTGTTTCGAAAAATATATATTCTGTTTTAAACAAATAGATATTTAATTTTAATTATTAAGTATTTAATTACTATATAGTTTTCGAGTTTCAATTTAATTGTTTTGCAAAAATAGCTAAAATCTTTTGTTTATTAGTTTTTTTAGTCTAAATAATTTGTTCTATTTTTTTGTTATATAGATATATCTTTAATATTTGTCGAACAAGAATTTCGAAATCGAATTTTTTTTTAGATTTTTTTTTTCTATTAAATTAATTGCAATAGCAAGCAAGAACTAAGTTGTAGAACTAATTGCAAGTATAGATAACTAAATTGTAAACAAAACAAATATATCTAAAATAAAAAAAAAATCAACAACTAAAGACAAAAGAACTATAGACTAAGAAATTGTAAATATAACAATAGCAAGCAAAAAAACAAAAAAAAGATCTAGTAAAACAAAGTCTATCTTGTTAAAGTAGTACAAATACTACAGACAATAGAAGCGTAAATAATTCTATATTTTTGTTAGCTATTAGCAAAATCTAAATAAACTTCTTGCAAACTTTTGCAATTTTTTTGTTAATAATTAGTTTAAACTTAATAGAGTCTCGAAACAAATAAATTAACTTTGTTACTAAATTGTAAATAATATTTAATAGTAGCAAGATTAATACAACAACTTTAACTATATCTAATCTTAAATTGTATTATTGTCAAAAAACAAATTCTATAATTGTCTAATTAGATTGTCTAACTTTGCGTCTAATATATCTAATTAATAAATAATCTTAAAATTAAATTTGAACAAAAATTCGACTTAGTAAGCTTAACAACAATTAAGTTATTTAATAGTTATAGAATATTTTAAATTGCAATAGTTAATAATAATTATAATAAATTGCTCGACAAATATATTAATATACTTTGAATATTAGTTTTTAAAAGCGCAAACAATAGTTAATAATTTTTTGTTATAGATTTTGTAGTTCTACTTTGCAAGCAATATAGTCTTAAATATATAAATTATCGAATAAAGCAATTTATTCAAATTTATTTGCAAGAGTACAATAACAATTACAAAATTAAAAATATTACTTTTAATTTAAATCTCTAAATTAAAATCGAAATAATACAAAATAAATTAATTAATAAAGATTTTTTTAAAAACTTTAAATACAAGGTCTTTAAAATTGTTAAATTGCTATAAAAAACTAAAACTTTTATTTTCGAGTTTACTAAATATTAATAAAAATTTAACTAGACTTAAATAGTTATAAATAAATTATTAATAAAAGTTAATAAAATCTAGAAAGATCTATATATTATATACGCAAATAGAAACTTTTTACTCAAAAATATATTTAATTTTCTTAAAATTTATTCGAATTTCTTCGATAATAATAATTAGATCTAGATATTTAATTTATTTAATAAAAAAAAAATTTATTAATATTTAAATAAAAATCTATATTATAGAGTTTAGCAAAAACTTTGTTTATATAATTCTTATATTTTTTCTCGATATTATTGTAGATTAAAATATTATTTATATAGACAATACAAAAATTGTTTAGATAGAAACTAAGAGTTTTATTAATAAAAAACTAAAATATAATCGAAATATTATATGATTCAAAAAATATTATAATATACTTAAATAGATTGTAATAAGTAATAAAGATTGTCTTGTATTTATTATCGAAATATATTTAAATCTTGTTAAAAACAACAATAATATCGAATTTGCTATAGTATTTAGTTTTGTATAATTGTTGCAAAATCTCTCTAATTAACAATAAAGTATTGCAATTCTTAACTATTAAAATATTAAAATTTTTATAGTTTATATAGACGCGCAAATCTCTATTAAACTTCTTAACTATAAAAGTAAAAACAATATACTATAAAATACTATTGCAGATTTAATTTTTGTTTTTTATATTATCTAGATAGACTCTAATAATCTTTTTTTTTAATAAAATATATTATAGACTTTTTTAGTTAAAGAAGTTGCTTCTAAAATAAGATTAATAATATAATTAATACTTTTATTAAGTAACAACTTATTAACTTCTTACAAGTTAAAAAGTTTAACTTATTGTTTAAACTTTAAATATATTTGCTTTTTAAATTGCTTTATACTTGAAAAATTTTGTTTAAATTTAATATAGAATTTGTTCTAATTATTAAAAATAATAATTGCAATATTTATAATAATATTGCTATTTATAGTGCAAGCTAGATATCTATTGTTTTTCTTTAATTAATTTAGTATAATAAAATACTTAAACAATATTATAACTATTTTGTAATCTTTTTTAATAGCAAGCTTTAAAAATACAAAGATATTTATTCAACAAATATTAACTTTATTAAAAGATTTTAAAAATAAATATTCTAATTGCTTGTATTAATTGTTAAAGATCTCTAACAACTATTAATTTAACAAACAATATTTTGTATAATAATTAAAGTTAAATTTAAGAAATTATATATTGTTTCTAATTTCTATATTATATTTTTTAATTTAAAGTATATCGAAAATAATTACAAATTGTTTTAATTCGATTATTAAATATTATAAGATATTAATATACTTGCTTAAATAAACAATAATTTAAGTAATATAAATAATATTAGAAACAAATTTGTTATTAACTAGATACAATTTAATAGAATTTTAAAACAATATAGTAGAAAATTTATAAAACTTAACAAACTCTCTATTAACAAAAATTCTATCGAAGATTTCGATATTAATAAATAGTATTGTTTTAATATAATATTTATTAAAAAGCAAATAAACTTAATTTAAATAAATCTTAATATAAAAATTTAGTTGCTAACTATTAAGCAATTTGTTGTCGATAGCACTAAAATTAAGTTTAACTTTAGCAAACAAAATTCTATTTTGTAAATTAAATATAATTTTGAGCTCTTTTATTGTTTTTTATATAAGTATTAATTTTTGTTTTAAATTGCAATTTTAGTTAAAAATATTTAGTTTTTCGATTTGCTAAAGTTATCTAAATTGTTATTTAAGATATTAGAGTTACTCTCTTCTTTAAGTATTGCTAGCTCGAGATTGCTAATATTATAAGTTTTAAATTTAATAATAGTTTTTTTTTTAATTTTAGTTAATTTGTTTTTGCAAAAAATATTAAAGTAATTAAAACAATACTTCGAATACAAGTATTTTTAATAGAATTTTTTTTTCTTAATCTTATTTTTAAGTACTTAAGATTAAAAAACTAATTTTATTTTAAAAAAAATCTTTTGTTTAGTTATATAATTAATTAACTTGTTGTTATAAATTTCGAATCTATTTATAAGTTTGCGTATAGTATTTTGATTTTTGTTTATTTATATAATAGTAAATCTATTATATGCGCTAGTTTGTAACAATTATTAATTTTTTTTGTTTTATTCTAAGATTTATATTGCGTAATTAAGAGATTAAGTTATTAGTATTAATAATATTAACTACATTAACAAATTAATTGTATAATTTGTTGTTTAGTTTTAAATCGAATTAACATATTTTTTGATTTTTAAATAACTTAATATTTGTTGCAATTAATATAAATTAAATTATATATTTGTTAAAGATTTTCGAAAACTTTATAACAAAATTAGATAATATAAACTTAATAAAGTTTCTATATTATTAATTAGACTTGTTAAATTAAATATAGAGATTTGCTATTAATTTAATTAATATACTATAGAGCTAAGCAAAATTGTTGCTCTAATTTGATAAACAATATTTAATATTTTTAAAATTATTTTTTGTATATTTGATTGCAATATATATTAGCTTAATTAATTTGTTGTTAAATATACAAAAATAGACTCTAAATTTAACCAAAAGCGTTGTTTGCTATTAATCGAATTTTTTTTAATTATTTAAAAAAACAACTAAATTAAGAAATTTAATATTGTTATATATTAATTTCTCGATTTTGAGCAAGTTATTTCTATAGATTTTGTTAAGATATTTGCGATTCTATTAATTAGATTTGTAAAAAATATATATTGTAATTATTGTTGTTGTTGCTAAAATTTTAACTAAATAATAAATAATAAATAAATTTAAACTGCTTACAATAATTAAATTTTTTAATTAATTTATTTTGTTTCTTAATTAATATATTAGTTGTCTTCTTTTATATTTTGTTTTTAATTTGTTTTATATTTTGTTTTTCTTGTAGACTTTTGCAAATAATTTGAGCTTTGTTTAAAATTATCTCTAATTGTACAATTTTTTTGTCTTGATTTTTTCTATATTATATTAGATATTGCACGCAAAAATAGATACTATTAATATATTTAAACTAATATACGAGATTTTTAATTATATTTTTAATAAAGTTATTGCTATATAAGAGTTTTGCAAAGTTTTCTTAAATCTCTTATTAACAACAATTGTAATTGAAGAAAAACTAATAAAATAAAAATTAATTAATTTTAACTTTAATTTTATATCTAAATTTCCTAATAAATAGAGATAGTATATTAATATTCTTAAGAGAGTTATTGCTAAATTCGATTAATTTAGAGTTTTTAAAAACAAATTTAAATAAAGTTTTCAATTGTAACTCTAATAAGAATAACAAAGTTTTAATATTTAATTAATACTAAAATTAATTTTAAGATATAATATTTTTATAAAATTTAAAGTTAGAGTAAAATACTTAATTCTTTATAGCAAAATTGCAATATATTGTTGTAATAGATTTGTATAAATATTGTAAATCTTAATAATTATAAACAATATTAAAGTAGTAAGTAAAAATATAAATTTAGATAAAATACTTTGTTTAAATATGTTTGCTCTAATTAGATATTGTATAATTTGTTTTGTTTAATTAAGTTAGTAAGTATTAAAGTAAAATTATCGATATCGAAAACAAGTATTGCTTAAGTATTGTATTATATAGTAGACTCTATACAAAGTAAAAAAATATTGCCCGAAAACAATAATATTGCAATATAAATATTAATTTTAGCAAATTTACTTATTTATTTTAGCAAAATTACTAAATTGTAGTTAAAACAATTTGTTGTTTATTTATTCTAGCAAATTTATTATTTTTTTCGTAAAATTTCTTTCAACTTAGTACAATAAAAATTAGAAAACACTTATTTAAAGAATTAACAAAATTTATTATTGTTAAATTGTATATTTTTCTTAAAAATATTTATTGTTGCAACTTAATTATGTTTTATAAAGTATTTGTTTTAATAACTTTGTATCTAGAATTGCTTTAGTAGCTCTATATTTAAAATTGTTTTAATAACTCTATATTTAAAGTACGTCTCAAAGAAATAAAAATTAGCAAATATAATTTTTTTTAGAATACAATTTGCAAGATTGTTTTTGAAGAAATAGCTAGTATTATATTAGAATTAGAGCTTTAATAGCTAGTATATAGTTAATTAACAAAAATACTAGCTGTGCAAAACGAACTATATATAGAAAATAAGTATAAGTACTATAAGTATTAAGACGCTAGACGTTATCTATAGTATATTCGAGATTAGAGAGCGAAGATCCGAAGAATAATCAAAGAGCAAAGTCTATCTAGTCTGGAATTGTAACACTTTTTATAAACAAATTAGATTTAAATATATTGCGCAAGATTTTTAGCAAATACTATAATTTTTTAATTGTTGCTATAAATAATAATAGCAACTAAATACAATATCGAAAGTATTAAAGATTTTTTTTTAATAATAATAAAAACTTTAGACGTAAATAATAACAATAAGAATAAATAAAATAATTGCAATTGCTTCAATAATATTTGAAGTTAAATAATTTTCTTAACAATTTATATTTGTTTAATATACTTAACTTCGCAAGTAGAAAGAACAATAATTAATTAATATTTAGATAATTAATTAATAACAATACTCTTTAGATTAAAAATATATCTAAAAATAAAATAACAAATATCTTAATTTTTGCTGTAGTTAACATTAATATAGTCTAATAGAAAACAAATACTTTTACAAAATATGAAACAAAAATTAAAGATATTTCAAAAATAACAAAATATTTGTTTAACAATCTTTTAATAAATATTAATAAAATTAAAAATATATTTATTTATTATTAAAATAACAAAAGCAATATTTAATTAAATATCTAGTATTATATATATAAGAAAATTCAATTGTTAATTAATAAATATAATAATAATTTAAATTTGTAATATAGTTTAAATTAACAATATATATTTTAAATATAATTATAAAAATAATAATTAATTTATACTTTTATATTTTGTAATTTTTTAATATCTTTTTTAGATATATTTTTTAACTTAAATAGAAAGTTTAAATTGCAAAATTATATTTAATTTCAATTTTTAAATACTATTAAATAAAATCTAAATTAATTATTTTTTATTAATTAATAAAAGCTTTCTTAATAATATTAATATACTTTTTTTTAATATTAACAATTAAGAGATTGTTTATATAAATAACAATAATAGTAAAACTATTAATAAAAATACTTAAATTCGAATTTAATAAATAAAAGTAATATTTTTTAAGAAATATTGCAAAAATATTTTATTATATTTAAAATAATTGCTTAAACTTATAGAGTATTTTTCTAAATTAATAAATTTTTTTGTTTTATTTAAAGTTATAAATTTTTTTTATATAGATTTCTTTATTGATATTCTTGTAGAAAAAAACAATAATAATATTTATTTGTTTCAAATTCTAGTTATTAACAACAACAAAAACAAAGATAATTTTGTAATTTATAAATTTAATTACAATTGCAAAAAATTTAATATAACTTAGATTTTTGTATTGTTTAAAGTCTTTAACAATTTAACAAGTTTTATAACAAAGAGTTTTATTATTAATTTTTTAATTAATTTTGTAGAATTATCTTTTATAAAATATAAAATATTTATTAGATATTAAACAAACAATATACATATTGTTTTTTTTTAAATTATTTTATTTTGTTTAACTAGTTGCTAATCTATTTTGTAATAAATATTTAATATAGCTTTAATATAAATCTTGAACTTATATAACTTTAATAATATAATTTTAAATAATAAAATAAAAGAGTCTACAAATTTATTTTAATACAATTAAAGTTTCGAATATTTTTACAATATTAAATTAAATTTAAAACAATAAATTTTAAAATATATTTAATAATTTAGTAACTTTAAAGAACTTATTAAAGTTAATAGAAAAAAAAAAAAAAATTAAACTTGAAAAATAATTAAAAAAAAATAGTACTTTTAAACTCTAAATAAAATAAAGTTTTAAATAAAATAAATAAATTTAATTTCTTAAAGTTTTTAATATAATTTAAGAACAAAACAACTCTTTGTTATTATTATAATATTGTTACAAAGAGCTTATTCAATTTAGCTTTTACAAAATTTAGAAATTTATTAATAATATTTGTAATATTAGATTGCATAAATAAGATTATAAATAAACAAATATTATTATTTTAACAACTAATTTTGTTGTAATTAATATTAAAGTTAAGTAATGTTTACTTATTATCTAGCTAATAAATTTTTAATATTTGCTAGATTTTGTTTTTATTATTTATTATATAATAGATATACTCTTTTTTATATTTTACTAAAATTAAGAGTTGTATACAATTTTAATACTTTTGTTAATTAATTTTTTTTTAAATTTTTAACACTTCTTTTTGCTAATTAATACGCTAGATATACTTGTAATTATAAAGATATTTAATATTTGTTTCGAAAGAAATAACAAAGCGTTTAATAACAAAGAAAATATTGCAATAGAAATTAATTTTTAAATAATCTTTAACTATAGATTTACAATTAAGTTAATATTTTTAATTATAATATTAATCTTTTATATTATATCAACAATTTCGAAACTCTTGTTAATAGTACTATTGATAGCTAATAGTTAAATTAGCTAATATATTGATATATTTGCTCTATATAACCAAGCATAGGATTAAACTGCAATTAGTAGAATTCGCAGACGCATAATTGATACGCGCTTTGTTAAGATCTAATTTTGCACATTGTTAAGTCTTATAATAAGCGCAATCTACGAATACAATCTACGAACACAATCTACGAACGCAATTTACAAACGCAATTTACAACTACTATGCGCACAATATAATTACACAATAGAGTTCTTTACCTCGACGCATAACTCGAGCGTAGAAATCTTACAAATTGTTCGATTTTGCTATACAAATTACTATAGTATAGACGAGTAACAAATAGAGATATAAACAAAGCATTGCAAGAGTTTGTGCGCATTTCAAATATTAAAATTGAATCTCTATTAAACAAGTGCCAAAACTTTTCTTGCTAAATAGACTCTAAGTTAGCTAATAGTTATATTAGTAGAATTTGCAACTAGCACTTTCTAAGCAGAGATTCCAGAATTGCCAATATAACATTTAATTAAGATATTTAAAATATTTGTTTATTTTAAAGAAGACAACAATAATTAATTTAATATATATTTTGTATCTTTTGTATTAAATTTGAAAGATTTTATTTATATATTTATTGTTATTGTTAACGCAAATATAAATATATTTGTTTTCTTTATATTCAAATTTATTAGTATAGTATTTAACAAAAGTTAATAGACTAATTTCATTTTGTTTTTAAGATATTTTATTTGCAAATACTTAATTTTATTATTTAGTTAAATACAAATATAGCAAATGTTATTAAAATTCTCTAGAGATATAAACTTTATAATATTGATATAAATAAGATTGTTTATTAGCAACTAAATCTAATAGAAGTTTAATAAAATATTGCTTTGTTTTTTGCGTATACGCAAGAAACACAAGTATTATTTGAAAATAATTTAATAAGATTAAAAGTATTATTGCAAATTAGTTAGTAAATATTTTGTTTATTTAAACCATAAGATTGTTTATATTATATAGTTATTGTATTCTTGTTAATTATTAATAAAACAATAGCAATAACAAAGAGTGCAATAAATATTTCTAAGTCTAAAAAGTAAAAATCGAAAATTTTAACTACTTAAATTTGTTAGATATTAATAGAAAAGTAATAACTAATAATATTTCGAACAATACTAATATCTTTTAACTAATTATAGAAGACTAAATTGTAAAGAAAGTTAAGTATATATTATATATTATATATTGTAATATAATAAGGCCTTTTGTTTTTGTATCTAATAAATCAATAAATATTTTTAATATTTATAGTAAATAAATTGTCTTCTATATTATCGACTAATTGTTAAAATATTCTTGAATAAAATACAAAAATACTAGAGTTCTCGAATATATATTGCGAATATCTTGTGTCGAAAACTTATTTGCGCAAAAAATAGTTAATAGCGGGAATTAATATTATAGTTGTAGAAACAAATAATTTAAAAATTGCAAATAAGATTATTATAACAACAAAAATAAGATAATATTATAGACTATTGCTTTAGTAGTTTTTTACTCTTTGTTATTATTGTTTTTATTTTCATTTTTGTTAAATTTAAACTTGTTTTTGTTCTTTTTTTTGAAATTTAAACTTCTTTTAATTCTTTTTTTAATTATTGTAATTTTAATAACACTTATTTTTGTTATTGTTTTAATTGTTTTTGAAACTATTGTTCTTTAAGATAAGACGTTGATTTAAATATAAATTCTAGTAGTTTAATTCTTAATAATCAATTTTGTTGCAACTTGTATATTTCTTTTGTTTAATATATACAAAGTTAAAATTATCAATAACAAAAAAAGTATCTTTTGTAACAATAATCAATTTAGTATCTATTATTAAAATTAAAATAATATTAATAGTCGAAATATTTATTAGATTAATATATTGAATCTTGTAATTATAAATAATAGCAAACAACTTTTACTTTTAAATATTATTTTTGTTTAAAATTTTATATTTTAATACTTATTAATTAATAAAGAGACAAACAATGTTATTAAAATTAACTAAAGATTTAAAGATAAATCAGTTTTTATTTATAATTAAATTACTCGAATAAATAAATAGTTTATTAATAATATTGCAAAATCTAATTATATATTTGTTAATATTCTAATAGTTAAAAGTTTTAAAAAACTTAAATTTAACAAAAATTCTTATTAATATATTTGATTTTTTAGACTTATATATTTTAACAATCTTTTAATAAATCTCTTTAATTAAATCAACCTTTTTTATATTATAATAAAGATATCTATTAACAATATTTCGAAGTATATTTATATACTTCTTGTTATTAGTATCTTATTTAGCTTGTTTTTCGATATCTATATTAAGCAAATCAATAGATTTAATATTTGATTTAATATATTTTTAAATTTTAATTTATTTAAAAACTTTAAACAAATCTTGTTTTAAAACAAAAAAGTTTATACTATTGTTAATTTTAACAATTTGTTTAAGAATTGCAAATAAAAATGCAAAGATACTAGTAATTATAATAGTATTAATATAATTTATTATTTTAGAGCTCTATTAATAGCTTGTAAACAATAAACAATATTATTAATAAATAAAGTAAAAAGACGCAATTGTAGAATAAAAATTCTAATAAAAAAAATCTAATTATTAGATTACAAAGATTAAGAGAGTTAACAAGACTTAAATTAAATATTTAGTTTAATAAATACTCTTTCAAAAGTTTAAATAAAAAAGATAGCTAAATATATTTCTTTTTATTAGTAGTATTAATTTGATTAATTTGATTAATTTGTTAATTATAATTTAAGCAAAGTTTTAGTAAATAAATAATTAATAAACTCTTAAATAAATCTTATATTTTTGTTGTTTTATTTTAAGATTATAATAAATATAGATTTAAACAAGATTAATAAACTCAATTTATTTAAAAGATAAAGTATTAATAGATACTTTTAATTAAATTATTGTTTTTGTTTAATTATAAATAAAACTTGTTAACTATTTAAAATTTGATTAAGTTACTTAATCTCTTTATTCTTTTTTTTAATTTTAACAATTATAAAGATAACAATATTATTTAGCGTTTTTGCAATTGTTAAATCAATTTTTCTAATTTTTTTATTTTAATAAAATTAAGTGTTAATCTTTTTTAATTTAGATTTTTTGTATTTTCGCAATAATTAAGAGCTTTTAATTTTATTTAAACAAGATTAATTGCTATTTAATCGAAAGTCCTATTTAGATATTGCTTTTAAAATAATTAATAAAATTATTTTAATCTTTTAAGTATATTTGCAATTTAATTTATTAATTTGTTTTATATATTATAGTAAGAGAAATTAACTAGTATTTGTTTTAGTTATTAAGTTAACAAATTAACTTATTTAATTATTAATAAGAAAATTTTGCAATAGATAAAAAAAACAAAGATTGAAAAAACTAGATAATTTAGCTCTTTAATTAATACGTCGAAGCAAAACTTTGTTTCGCTTTAATATCGACAATTCCGAAGTTCTTGTTAATAGTACTATTAGTAACTAATAGTTAAATTAGCTAATATATTAATATGCTCGCTCTATATAATTAAACGCAGAATTAAGTTGCAATTAGTAGAATTTGCAGACGCGTAATTGATACGCGCTTTGTTAAAATCTAACTTTGCATATTGTTAAGTTCTACAAACGCTATTTACGAGCGTCTTCTATAAGGGCAATTTACAAACGCAATTTACAACTACTATATATACAACAAGAGACGTTCTCGTCGACGCATAACTTGCGCATAGAAATTTTACAAATTGTTCGATTCTACTATACAAATTACTATAATATAAACAAATAACAAATAAAAATATAAGCAAAGCATTGCAAAAGTCTATATGTATCTCGAATATTAAAATAAAATTTTTGTCAAACAAGCGTTAAGACTTTTTCTGCTAAATAAACTTTGAACTAGCTAATAGTTAAATTAGCAAAATTCGCAACTAGCACTTTCTAAGCAGAGATTCCGGAATTGTCAATAAATAATGTATCTTTAACTAATTGTTAGCTATTTAATTATCGATTCTTTAATGCAAGCATTGTCTAGTTAGTTGCTATTAGTTAGGTTTTATCTAGCTAGCATAGCTATTAATTAGAATCTATACTAGTTAGAATCTATCTAGCTAGCATTTGTTTCTAGTTTGATTATTAATTATTATATTATACAATTAGTTGTTTTGCTTGTTTTGTACTTATAACAATTGTCTTTCTTTTTATATTAATTGATAGCTTTAATATTAATTTCGAAAATAAATAGCTTTTATTGTCTAAATTATTGTACTAGTTGCTAAGTACTATTAGTTACTATTTTTTTTGCTTTTGTTTAAGCATATTAATATAGATCTTAAATATCTAAATTCTTGTATTAGATACTTATTTTATTAAGATTGTTAGCTAACTTATTGTATTAATTTTAGACAAATATTAACAACAATAATGTTGATACAACTCACTTAATATTTGTTTAATTACTTAACGTTGTATTTCGAATTTCTATTGTAAGTTAATATTTATTATTAAGAAAATTCTTTTAAATACTTTTGCAACAAATTAGACAATTATTAAACTAAGAAATATTAAAAATCTTTTTTAACTTGTTTATTAACTTCTTATTTTTGCAAAAATCGACTATTCTTTTAAATTTCTTTTGTTTCTATCTATTATTAAGCTAGCTAAAAAGTTATCTCGACAAGCTTTGCTTTCTATTTTTGTAAAATCAGAAAAACAATAAAACAATAGAAAAGCTAATTAGTTATTTATCTAATTATCGAAATAAACAATTAATAAAATTTTATATCGAAGAGTTATAAAGAAATTTATTGCAACAACTAACAATTAAATATCAAACTTAAATAATTTTTTTATTGCTAAGATTTTCAAATCTAAAACTTTTTTTTTGTAAATATTGTTAAAATATTCGAGTCTAAATTTTGTTTTTTTGTTAGTTTAATATTTTTAGACAAAAAATCTTTTAATTTTTAGAGTACAATATAACAATTGCTATTTAAAAGATTTTAAAAAATTAAAAATAGTTAGAATATTTTTAATTAATTATTTAGCAAATTTCAAAAATATTCTTTAACAAATATTGTTGCTCTTATTGTTAATACTTATTTAAATAATAACTCTAACTTAACAAGACAATTATCTATTCTTTTATATTTTAATTTATCGACAATAAATAGTCGAACTCAATTTTTATCTTTTTAGATTGCTAAAAATTAGTTTTCGAATCTATTAAATAATAATTTTTAACGTAAAAATATTTTAAAATTCGACAATTATTTAATCGATAAAAATACAAATTTAAATCGAAAAAGATTATCTTTGTTTTTATCTAAAAATTGCAACAATTGTTTTTTTGCTTTTAGTAGATAGTATTTGATAATGGAAACAATATTAAATGTATCTGTTAGTAAATCTTGTTAATAGAATAGACAACTAATAAACAATTAATCAAATTAGAGCGTTTTCGAATAAGTATCTTTCTTTTTACTACTTGTACTTACTAACAATTGTTAGAAATAGAAAGTCTCTGTTTCTTTGCTTGCTTCTATAAATAGTTTTAGACAATTAACTATTGCAATAGCAACAATTGCTTTTAGACAATAATTAGTTTCTATTGTTATTTTTAAGTAGCAATTAGTCTTAACTGCTATCTTTATATAGTTAATTTTAATTGCTAAATATAAACAATTAGTTTTTGCTATTACTTTTAGATAACAAGTCGAACAACAAATTGTTTTCGATTAAATAACTAATTACACAAACAAAAAACAATACAAAAATTAGAATTTCAATTAATATTTTAGTTAGTCAGAATATATTTGTTAAAATCGATTTTAATAAAAGAACTTTACTTTTATTTTTTAGATAATCGATTAATTTCGAGATATTATATATAATAAAATTAGACAAATTATTTCAAATTTTAATAGAAATTCTCTTTGTTAGAATTGCACTAAATAGCAAATTGATTGTTTTTATAAAAAAAAGTTTTCGATTGTTAATAGCAAATAATTATCGATTAAGTTTAGAACTATAAATATCAAATTTTTTTATTTAAATATTTTCGAAAATTATAACACAAAATTTATTATCTTTATCTATAAAAAAACAATCTATTGCAAGATTTTTATTTTTGTAAATTAAATAAACAACTATATTTATATTGTCGACAAAATTGTTGTTTGCAAAAATCTCTTCTTTTACTTTTAAGAATTAACAATAATATAATATTTTAAAAAAAAAAAAATTTTAAATTTTTTTTTAAACAATATTGCTAATTAATTTTACAAATAATCTTTAGATACAATTTAAAATACAAATTAGTAAAATTCTAAATAAACTAATATTAAAGTCTTTTATTGCAAAGAACGCTATAAATAATTGCAAAACAATTAATTATTTTTAAAATATTGTTTTCTATTTTTAATTTGTCGAAATATTTAATTTGCAAAATTAACTAACTTAAGTTTAACAACAACTTAATTTAAAACTTAAAACAATAATAATTATATTTACAACAATTATTACAATTTAGAACTTTATTAAAAAGTTTAAAGTAAAACAAGAATTTTTTTAAATTATATTTATTTAACAATAAACAAAACGTAGTTTAAAGATTAATAAATATAACAAAAATCTTAAATTTAGTTAACTAATAAATTGTTAATTTTTTATATTAGTACAAATATATACAATCTATTTTTTATATATATTGTACTACAATACTTATTAGAATTTGCTAAATATCTATTTTATTTTTTAGTACAAAATTCTAAATATATTGTCGATTAATATCGATTAATAATATAGTTGTTGTAATTTATATTTTTACAATTTATATTATTGCAATTTAATTTGATAAAAGAACTATCAATATTTAAATATTTAACAATTATTGTTTCTAATACTAAGATTTAGATTAATAGTAAAAATAAAAATAAAAATTTCTTTAAAATAGACAATCGACGGAATAATATTAGAAAAAATTAAAATTGCAATTTCTATTAAACTTAAAAATAGCAATTAATCTATTAATTATATAGCTATTAACAATATCTATATTAGCAAAAAAGCTATTTATTGTTAAAATATTAGCAAGATTCTTATAAGTTCTATATTGTTTTAATATATTATATAATATCTTTTGTTCTTAACTTTTATAATAAATAATAATTAGAAATTTCGATTTATTTTAGTACAAAATATATTAATAAGAAATTGTTTGTTAAAGTTTCAATCTATTATATTAAGAACAAGCAATTAGCTAACAAAAAACAAATTGATTGTGCAGATTTCTCTATTATTTTAACTGACGCTTATTAAGTCGACGCATATTATATCGATCTCGAAATTAGTATTATTTTAAATTGTTTAATTTGTTAAATTTATTAATATACTTTCTGTTTAAGAAATAAATTATTTAGATATCTACAAAGTTGTTACAATTTTAACTATTAAATAAATAAAAATTATATTAAAATCTTTTAGATAGATTTTAGTCTAATAAACTTAAATTAGATTATTAATAACTTAAATATAATCGAATTTGATACAACAATTATTGCTAATATTAAACTAGCCTTTCGATTATATTATTATATAACAATACTTTTAAGATTTGTTTAATATAATATTATATATTCTATTTGTATCGATACAAAATATATAATATTTTTAATTAATTGTTAGTTTTTGAACAAGTTTATACTAAGATATTTATTAAAAAAGATCGATACTCTTATTTTAGTATGCAAAATTAATATCGAGAAATATCTTATAAACAATTATCTATTTTTAAATATATATATTAAAGAATAGATTAATAATAAAAGCACAATAACTTATATTTGTTAAGAGATTTATATAGTAAATTATCTAAAAGTTAAAATACTTTTTAAGATAAATATTATAATCTTAAAGCAAATAATAGTAAATCTAAATAGTAGAACGCTAACAATTAATAGCTGTTAAAAATTGACAATCGATCTTAAAATTATAACAAAGAACAATATACAAATTTGTAGGATTTTAAAAGCAAGTCAAAAAATAATTGTTAATATTAATATAATTATTAAGTTATCTATTTGCTTACTACAATTTCTATTAAATAGAGACTATCTATTCTAGTTAAAGTTTGTCGATATATATATTTATATTGTCGATTTTAGTGTATTTTCTATCTATATTTGCAATATCAATTTAGTATTAATAACTATTAATAAATATATTAATCTTAGTCTTTTAACAAAATATAAAGAGCAGAGTTGCTATTAAATTAATATTGAGAAATATTTATAAACAAAAAAAAATACAAATAGATATATTGAAAAATAGTTGTTAGATTATTTTGTTAAATAATATTTATGCGTATAAATCTTTAGATAAAATTAGTTCTCTTCAAATATTAATTATCAAATTTATTAATTTATAAATCGATAATAGAAAGACAATTAATCTATTAAAGAACAACTAAATAACAATATCTTTTACAAAAAACTAAAATTTGATAAATACTTTTTGTATTATTTATAAAGTCTATTTATTAAATATTCGAAATAAATAAGTAGTTAATAAGAAATTTAACAAACTTTATTAACAAAGCAAAATAAAATAATTAAGAAAGTATATTTCTTTCGAGTTTTTAGTATTTGTTGTCTAATATATTGTTAATAAATTAAACAAATTTAAGAGAAAGTTATAAGTTGTAATAGATATTAGAGAACTTAATAAACTTATTGTTACAAATAGTCACTTTATTTCGATACAAAGTAACGTTATTGTCTATATAAGAGACTGCAATTATATTAGTTTAATAAATAATTTAACTTTTTTCTTTTAGTTTTTAGTAATTATAACAAATAGATATAAATTCTCTTTTATTAGTTATTAAAAAAAAGAAAAACTACAAATAGTTATTATAGAATTTAAAAACTCTTTAGTATATATATAGCAAGTAATAAATAAGTAGTTGCAAAAATTTCGAAAATTTGTACGTATTTATATCGACAATATTATAGTTTTTTTTAAAATGTTTGTTTAGTATTTAAATTATCTTAGTTAACTTTTTTTCAATTTATTAAACTTCGAGTTATCTTAAATTCAAAAAAAAATTCTTAAACTATTCGAATATTATATTGTTAAAATAGAAAATAAATATTTTTAATCTATTTACAATTAAGAAGCAAATAGTTGTTGTTAAAACAATTAAACTTTTAAAAATTCTAAAAATTCTCAAAATCTATTTTAATCTTTTTAATTATTAACAAGATAAGATTGCGTAATATATATAGAAAATCGATACTCTTTAAAACAAAAAAATGCAATTGCTAAAAAAAGCTTTAACTCTAAACAATTAAAAACACAAAATATATATTAGTACAATATCTATCAAAAACTTTTTAATATTAAGAAAATTCTATATTTAGTTTTAATATATTCTAATAACTCTTAACTTCTTAATTTATTTTAATAACAATTAACATCTCTATATTAATTTAGATATAACAAAAAAGCGCAACTTTAGTATTAAAGTATATTATATTAAGAACAATTTAATATTAGACAATTTTAGAAAGACAAATATTTAATATATTTTGTTTTTGTGAAAAATACTTATTATAATTGAATCTTATTATTAATCTACTAAGTTAAAAATTATTGCTTTAATTTAAACAATTAGAAAAACTCGATATTTTATTAAATTTTTTAGATAGTCTACTATAGTCTATATAGATTACTCGACAATAACAGAAATTGTTAAACAAACTACTCTATTATCTTTGTTAATCAACAAATTAAATTTAAGACTAATTAGAGTCTCTTAATATCTATCGCAATTTATTTTAAATATCTATTATTGTTTAAGTTAATTTAATATTGTTCAAGTTAATTTAATATTGTTTTAGATACTCTATTAAGATTTGTTATTTTAACAAAAAAGAAAAAACTAAACAATAATTAAGATATATTTAACAACATTAATATTTTCTATAACAAAACAAAGATAATTGTCGAGATTAATATTAAAATAAATATTGTAAATAGACTTGTCAAACAAACAACTAGAGAGAAAAAGAATATTGTTATATAAAATACAACAAAGAAAGCAATTTCTTTTTATATTTATCTTATTAAAATAAGTATCGATTTTCGAATATATTTTACTAATATTTACAATTGCTTTATTAAATAGACAAAAATCTTAAAAACTTCGCAAAAAATCTTTATATTTTTTAAAATTTAATTTGCGTTAAATAACAAACTTATCTATTTTATTAATTATATACAAAGAAAGTATCTATGCTTGTCTAAAAAATAAAAAAAAAAGATTTTCGAATAAGTTTATAACAATAATTATTATATAGACTTTTTAAGAATATATAAAACAATTATAACAAACTTTTATTTTTGAAAACTAACTAAGCAACTAAAACAATATATAGCTTACTATTGTTAATATAATATATATTAAATTAAGCAATATTAATTGTACAACAATTTTAATTTAATTATTAGTTTTTCAGTATTCTTTTATATAGTAAATTTCGATTTTATTCTAGTATTATTAAGTATACAAAATATAGATTCTACTATATCTATTATCTGCAAATTCTCAAAAAAAAAAAAAAGAAAAAAAAAAAAAAAAACTATTTATATTGCAAAAAATTAAACAACAATACTAGTCGACAAGCTTGCAAACTAAAATATATTAAAAGTATTTATTTATAATTAAAATTAAATTTCTTTTTCTAAATTCTAAAAAGCAATTTTTAAGAAGCTTGAAATTAGTTTTCTAATTTTAATTGTTTATTACTTGCAAACAAACAATTAGAGTAAACAAATTAACTAAATAGTTAAAATTGCATTTTCATATATAATAGCTAACAATCTAAATCTCGATTAAATTGTTTTTTTTTCTATATTAAGAGCAAAACTTAACAATCTTTCTAATTTATTAACTAAGCTTTTGCTTAACAAGCTTATTATAAATTTCAAAATTTAAAATTTAATATTGTTACTAAAATTAAATAAGTAGAGCACAAATTAATTTAAAAAAAGAACAATAAATATTAGTAAAACTAAAGTTTTTATAGTCTAAATTAATATAATTTTTAAATTTATTTATAACAAGTATTATCGATTTTTATTTTTTAAAGTAGAGAACAAGACTTTTTTGCAACTATACAAGAAATACAGTTTGCTATTAATAAAATTGCTTAAACTTGTTATTTAATATATAGATTTTTTTAAAATATTAAAAAAAAAGAGTAATCTAATCTATTGGCTTAAACTATCAAAAAATTGAAAAATTTATTTAGTTATTTCTATAGCAAACTTAAAGCTTATATTAGTCGATATTAATTTTTACAATTATTTAATATTAGACTACTTTAAGTTAATCGAGAAATTCAACAAAAATTAATATTTGTATAAAATCGAGATTCTAGTTAATTATTAAATGCGCAAATATAAATAAAAAGAGTCTATCTTAGAATACTTAGTTTAATAGAAAGAGTATAATTCGAAATTCGACTATTAATATAGTAAAAATCTGCTTAATAAAGTTAAAGAGTTTGTTCAAATTTATAAGAAGAAATACAATATATCTATATTAAATACTATTTGTTGTCTCGACTTAGTAAATAGTTAAATTATTGCAAAAAAGAAAGATTAAGTCTTCTTACAGAATAACAAACAAGATAGCAATTTACTATTGCTTTTAAGTTCTAACAAGCAAAACAATAATTATTTACTACAAATTATTAAATAGAACAATCTTTCTATTAAATATTGACAAGATAGATCTCGCAAAATAAAAACAAATAATCTTGTCTAAATCTCGCAACTATATTTGACTATACTAAAAATATTATTTTTATATGTCTAACAGTTAGACTTAGATTTAGAATTGCAATATAATATATTTTTATTTACTATTTATTTACTTAGCACAATTACAAATCTTATCTAGTACTTTTTTTATTATTAATATATTTTAATTTTCTTTTACTTATTTGAGTTGCTAATTTACTACAATTATATTTTATATTTTTTGAAGATCTATTTAGTTTAGAATTTAAATTTTTTTTTGTATTGTTTTCTATTAAAAGATTTATAAACAGCAAGTTAATATTTATATTAGATTCTAATTATTAGATATTATCTGCAAATCTATTCTATTTAGTTAAAAAGTCAAATATAGTTAGCAGAAATAATAAGTTAATATAAAAGAAATTAAAAATTAGCAACAACTTTACAAAAATTAATAGCAGTAATAAAAATAACAGTTGCTATATTGTTTATTAATTTGAAAGCGTTTATACAATCTCTCTACAATATAACAACGTCAAAATAATAGATATTAGATAGACAAATATTGTATATTTTCTGCAAATTTTTCGAGACAATATTTAGATTCTCTATATAATCGATATTATATTTATTATCAATCTAGAATATATTAAACAACAAAAAAATATAGAGTATTTTATATTAGATACAAAAGTATTTAAAATATTCTATAGAAAATCGACTAAAACAAAAAACAATTAGTTTGTTTTTAACTAAATTAAAAATACTATTAGTTTACTATTATTAAATATTGTTTTAATAAATAAAAAAATTAATTTAATCTAAAATATATATAGATTTAAATTGTTATAATATTTGTTGTATAGTTGCAACAAGAATCTCTATTAAATTATAAATACAAATATAGAAAAAATTGTTTAATATAAACAAAAATATATTAAACAATTGTTTGTCTTTAAATTCTACTATTGTAAACAGTACAACTAATCGAGTTTATATCTACAAACAATATATTATATTTATCGAAAATATACTTAGCAGCAAAATTAATTTCGAAATATATATTATTAATTATTTTTTTTAGCAATATAATCGAAATATATTTATAAAGACAATCGACAATCTATATTTCGAAATTAATAGTATCTTATTAATAGAACTAAAATTTGTAAAAAAATACAAATATAAAATACTGTTCGATTTCTTCTTAATTATTTGTTATATCTTCGAATAAATAAAAATTAATAGTTAAAATATAACTATCTTTTTAACAATTAAAATCTCTTTTTAGTTATTTTTGAAAGTCGAAATATTTATATATTTGTCTGTTTAAGTTCTCGAAATCTTTTTTTCTATTAAAGTATTTAAGTTGTCTATTGTTATTTTATCTAGCTTAATATTATTTATTATATTCGATAATATTAAGCAAAGCTTTCTAGACAAACTATAGATTAGAAAGACTTTTGTTAAAAACAAAATATATAAAATTTTACTATTGTTGTTTTTTACAACTTCTATAAAGAATATTTACAATATAGTTATTGCAAAAAAGATTAGCAATTGTTTAAATAATATAATTAATATACAAATTACAGAAGTTGCAAAAAAAGATATTTAATAAAAAGCAATATTAAAAACTATTAATATAATATTTGCAAATAACAATTAAATTAATCTAAAAATTATCTTAATTTAAATTCGAAACTTTGTTAACAAAAAAAATTAAAAAAAAAATTGCGCTTTTGAACAATTCTTAATACTACAATATTAAATAAAAGATATACTTTTTTACTTAATTAAATTAATAAATAGCAATCTAAAAATTGTTTATAACAAAACTCTTAATATAAGTTACAAAAAATATTATTCGAAATTTCTTAAATCTTTGAATATTTTCGACAACTAAAAAATTAGAATATAAGAATACAACAATCTACAAATAGAATATATTATTGTTGATAAAAATTGACAAATTAAAATTAACAAAGAAATTAGTTAGTAGATCGAAAATATTTAGCAAAACAGATAGATTTAATAAAAAACAAATATTCGACAAAACAATTAAATCGATAGAAAATCGAAAAAACTATAAAAAGAACAATCGACAAAAGCGCTATAAGCTTTTTAAAAGAAAGATACTTAATACAAGCATTATCTAGTTAGTTGCTATTAGTTAGAATCTATCTAGCTAGTATTGCTATTAATTAGAGTTTATATTAGTTAAAGTCTATCTAGCTAGTATTTGTTTCTAGTTTAATTATTAATTATTATATTATACAATTAGTTGTTTTGCTTGTTTTGTGTTTACAATAGTTGTCTTTCTTTTCGTGTTATTCTTAGTTGTATAATTACTATATAGCTAATTTTCGATCTTTAGAACTTATTATTGATAAGTATTTATTAAAAATAATTAGTATTCTTTGACGAAAACAACAAGTTGTAAATAAGATAAACTTAGTTGTTTTTACAACTTATATTAGTTTTTTTAGTAAAATATTTGTATTTAAAATCTTTAATTAGATATCAACTATTTAATAATTAGTAATTAAAGATTTTAATCGAATAATAAAGAGATTAATTGTTTAACAAGTTTTAGTAGTTTTTTAATTATTGTTTCAACAATATTATAGTATTAATATTTCGATTCTTAAAGACTAATTTAGATATCTAGATAATTAATTATTAGCTTTTATATACTAGAAATTAAAGAGAACTTAGCTAATAATAATAATTGTAAGTCTATTGTTAGTTTAATTTATTAATTATGCTTTAGATATTCTAGTTAACAAGTAAGTAAGGTTTTCGCTCTATTTTGAACTTATAATTTGTTAAAATAATAGATAATAGAACGCTTAGTTTCTATATAAAAGCTAAAGACAAAGTTTATCTATATATATTATATTGGCAATTCCGGAACCTCTGCTTAGAAAGTGCTAGTTGCAAATTCTACTAATTTAACTATTAGCTAGTTTAGAGTCTATTTAGCAAAAAGAGTTTTGACGTTTGTTTGACAAAAATTCAATTTTAATATTCGAAATATATACGAATTCTCGCAATACTTTGCTTACGTCTTTATTTGTTACTTGTTTATACTATAGTAATTTGTATAGCAAAATCGAACAATTTGTAAGATTTCTACGCGCAAATTATGCGTTAACAAGAATATCTTTTGTTGTGCGCATAATAGTTGTAAATTGCGCTCGTAAATTGTATTTGTAGAAAGCGCTTGTAAATAGCGTTTATAGAACTTAACAATATACAAGATTAGATTTTGACAAAGCGCATATCAATTACGCGTCTACAAGTTCTACTAATTGTAGCTTAATTCTGCGCTTAATTATATAAAGCAAACATATTAATATATTAGCTAATTTAACTATTAGCTACTAATAGTACTATTAATAAGAATTTCGGAATTGCCAATATAATTAACGCTATTTGAATCGATTATATAATATTGAGTTAAGTAGTATTAAGTTAAGTAGTATTGATACTAGACTAGATTAATTATAGTATTTCGACAATCTTTGTTATCTATTATATAATAGATATATTTTATTTTGTATTTTATTAAAACTAAAAGTTAAATATAATTTTAAAATTTCTATTAATTAGTGTTTAATTAAGTTTTTAATACTTTTCTTTACTAGTTAATATATTAAATATACTTGTAAATTTCGTGCAGATATTGTTATCTCGCGAAAGATAAGAATTGCTATTAAACTTAATACTTTGCTTAAAACTAAACTACTTTAGTTGTTGCAATTAGAGTATTTTAAGCAAGTACAAACAACTTCAATCAAAATCTTTTGTTATCTATTAAACTATATAAAATTTAATTGTTTACTTCTCGATCTTGTTCAATTTTTTATTAATTTTGTTTCGACTATATTAAAGTATATATCTTTCTCTTTTTGTCTATTTAAGTTTATCAATTGTAGCAAAAAAATACAAATTAAATAATCGAACACAATTTGATTTTAATATCGAAACAACTCTTATTTAATTAAATAATAATATATAACGTAAAAATCTAGCATCGAAGTCGGAAGCTATCTTAAGATTTTGTCTTATTTAATTGATATTAATTGAAGTATTGTAATGTCGACACTTAAACTTCATCTATTAATAGCAAAAAGATTTAATAGAATTGTATTAAAATTAATTCAATTAAAAGAATCGACAAACAATATAAAATATAAAATTTTTAATATTAAAATAGATTCTATTCGAACAATATTATTTGTATTTTATCGATTGTTAATTAATTAATATTTTTCAAGTTTAATATTATTAAAATAAAATCAATTTTAGAGTTAAAGATTTTACGTTATATATTTGCACTTTAATTTGTCGATTATTAATTAATTAATATTTTTCGAATTTGACATTATTAAGATAAGATCGATTCTAGAGTTAAAGATTTTATATTATATATTTGTACTTTAATTTGTCGATTATTAGTTAATTAAAATTAAGTATTATTAAGATAAGATTAGTTTTGAAGTTAAAAGTTTTATATTATATATTTGTATTTTAATTTGTCGACTATTACTTAATTATGTCTAAGTATCTTTCGAGTTTAATACTATTAAAATAGAATCGATTTTAAAGTTAAAAGTTTTATATTATATATTTGCATTTTAATTTGTCGATTATTACTTAATTATGTCTAAGTATCTTTCGAGTTTAATACTATTAAAATAGAATCGATTTTAAAGTTAAAAGTTTTATATTATATATTTGCAAATAATTTATTTGTTATTAGCAACTAGAAGCTCTACATTATACGTTTTTATACAATAAGTATTATATTGTATCGAATTGTATCTTTACTAATAGAAAACTATATTGCAAGACAATTAAATCTCGACGTACTATAATAGAGATTAAACAAATTTCGAGATATTCGAAAGATTAATAACGTATTGTATTGACGCAAATCTTAAGATTAAAATAAATAAAATTTAAAATTTAATAAAGATTAAGAAGATTTTTCGATAACATAATCTAAATTTTACAATAATATAAATAATGTTTGTTTTACTTCTTAATCTTTTAAATATATTGTTTTTTTTTTTTTGTTAACAAAGATAATATATCTCTTTTTCTTTTGTTTAAACTTATAAAAATTAATATTAAATATTAATTTTATGTTCGATTTGTATTGTAGTTTATATAATAGTCTAGACAACAAAAAACTAAATTGTTTAATCAAATACTATAAGAAAATAAATATTGCAAAATCAATCTCTTTTGAAAATAACGTAAAATAAATATATTGAAATAATAAAAGTCTTAAATATATTAACAAGTTAAATATTGTATTTATAGAACGCTTTTATTCTAGACTAGAGATAAATAATATAATACGTATTATTGTTTTAAAAATAATAAAAACTAATTCTTTCTTAAAGTTTAACAATTTATTGTATAAATTTCGATATTTAAAAAACTTTAGAGAAGAATAATATTTAATTAACAAGCAAAATTACAATTTTGTTTTGCTCTATAATTTAGACTTGCAATTCAATTATTTTTTTTTTAATTTTTTTAACTTTTTAAAGATTTGCAATATATTACGCGCAATATCTTATCTTTTAAAGTATTAATTATAGATGTAGCTATTCAATTATTAAATATCTTATTAATATATATTAATAAATTAATATTTTTGAAGATTACTTAAGTCTCGACACAATTGTTTTTTTATTTTTGCTAAAAACTATAACAATCTAGATTTACTTCGATTTTAATATTAGATTTATAAATTATTGCAATTGCGACAAGAAGTAACAAGAAATAAAAGCGTAAAAGATTTGCTTAATATAATTAATATACTAAGTAAGTTAAATGTTAAATTGCGAATATAATTAAATTAAAATATAATAATATAAACTATATAAAGTTAAGATAGACTTTCTAAATACATTGCAAATTGTTTAATTAATTCTTAATTGTTTAGAAAATATTTAGTATATATATTTTAGACTATTTTATTTGTTATTATATTATACTTAATATTGTTTTAAGCTCTTTAGTTTATCTTTCTTGTAATAGAATTTTTAATATATCGACTTTTGTCTAAATTGTCTTTTGATTTTTCTAGTATTAAATTGTAATTGTTTTATATTTTTGCGATTTAATATATTTTGCTACTTTGTAAATAAGAGAAGATCGAATCTATTACTAATAAAATTAATTTTGTTCTACAATAGATACTATTTTTGTTTGATTAGTACTTTGTTTGTCTAAAACGCTTTAATATTTTTGTTTTAAACAACTTTAATATTTTGAGCATTATATAAGTATTTCGAGTATAGAAGAATGTCGCTTTCGAAAAATTTATAAATTGTACAAAAAAATCTTATATATTTGCGTTTGCTAATTATTTAATAATCGAAGTTTCGAAATTCGAAATTGTTTAATTGTTAGATTAATATTAAGTAAATAACTTAATTGTGGTCTTAACTATTGTTGTTTTAATTCGATATATAGTTTTGTATTTGCAATACAATTTGTTGCTATTCTCGATTATATTTATAGTATTTGCGACAACTTTTCAAATATTGTTCAAATCTTTTTTACATTTAATTATATTTGTTTTGCTCGTAGTATATATACTTGTAATATATATATTATCTATAAAACAATACTATATAGTTGTAGTTTTTAACGTTAAAATATCGAAAAATATTATTAAAAAATAAGAAGGATTTTTGAATTATTGCTTCGATAATATTTTTTTTAAAAGCGTAATTTTTAGATTATTTTAAAATTATTTATTAAGTTTAAATTTATTCTCTTTATTAAGTTTTTCTTTTTATTAATAATTAGAATTGTTAATTTATCGATTTTTGTATTTTTTATTAAGTCTAGTTGTTTTATATTAATAAAAAGTTTTTTGTTGCAATTAGTATTCGAAATTTTCTTTATTTTTATTAAAATCTTTGATTTTTAAAATAATTTGATTTTTGTAGTAATACAATAGCAAATATGTATTTTAATATATACTATTTATAATTTTTCTAAACGTTATTTTTTCTTTGTTAAATCGAACAAGTCTTAAGCAATTTTGAAAAATTTGTTCGAGCTTTTTATATTTAATAATATAGTTTTTTTTTTTTTCAGAGTTAGTATTTGAAGTTTTTTGCGTATTTTTTGTAATATTTGTTATACAACAAAGCTTTGTTTGCAAAAAAAGTAACAAATCTTTTGTGTTTACTATAAATATAATATTTAACGCATTCAAAAATACTTTTTTTTAAAAAAATATTGTACGCAATTCTATATATAGTCTTTTTGCAATATTAATATTTTAAATTGATAAAATTCTTTTTTTGTTTTTTAGTTTTTAACAAAACTTTGATTGCAAATAAAATAGTATAAATTTTGACAATATTTTAAGCGCAATTTTTTGTTATTTTAGCTTTAATTTTTTTAAGACAACAAAGAAACTATATTTTTGACGTTCTTAGATTGTTGTAATTCTTTTTTTTATAGTTTGTTTTGCAAAGTTTATAACAATTTAATTAATAGTTGAAATCGACTTTTAACAACATATTGTTTACAAACAATACAACAAAATCTTTAATTATATTTTGAATACAAATTTTAATCTTAAAGAGTTTAATTGTTTTATAAATATCTATAGAACGTTTCTTTAAAATAAAAGATTTTATTTTTTAATTATAATTCTTATTGCTTAATTTTTTATTTTTAACTTTGTAGAATTTCGATTGCTATATTTAATATTTGTAATTTTTTTTTTTTTTGCTAAAATTTTTAACTATTAAAATAATTTAATTTTTGTAATATATAACAAGTTGTTTTGCAAAGTATTTTGCGCATTTTATAACTAAATTAAGTAACTCTATTTCAATTATTTGTTAACAAAAAAAGCTTTTTAATTTTTACTTTTACAAAATGTCTTGTTGTGCTTCTTAATTCGAAAAATAGAAATTTTATAATATATATTTATTAATATAGTTTAAATCGAAGCAATTACAATAGAGTTTGAATTGCTTTTTTGTTAATATATTAAATATTAAGAAAGTAGTTAATTTACAAAAGAAATCTAATAGAAAAATAATAATTAAATATAAAATTGAATTTTATAGAAGTAGAAATAATATTAACTAAATATACAATATATTTAATTTAATTGCTATTTTATTTTATTTTTTTAATATTGTTAGCACAATTTTTGTTTACAAAGAGACTATTAGTTGTATTAATTATAAATACATATTATATATATTTTTCTCTTCGAAAATTTAATTTTATCTAAAATTCGATTCGAAGTTGTAGAAATTTTAGCGAGATTTTGTTTTCGAAATTAAGACGCAAATATATAATATTATTTTTTTAAACAATTTTAATTCTAATAATTTGTATAATATTAGTAAAAAGTACTTCTATCTTAATTTTAATTAAAATTTTGAATATATACAATTAAACAATATTTTACAATTCGATATTAAAATTAAGATATCTTTAATTAAAAACAACTATTAATATCTTAAATAAAATTAATAACATATACTTGTTTTAGAAGAGCAAACAAGAATTAACATAAAATCTCTTAAATTTAATATTTTTTTTTGTTTAAAACAATTATTAATATCAATTATATTAAAAGTATTAAGAAAAATTTCGATTATTATATTAAGAGACTTCTTTAGATATAAAAGAATTATAAATTATATCTAAATTAAAAGTTACAAAGTTTCTTGTTTGTTAAAAGAAATACAAAAAAATTTATCTATTGTACAATCTAATTAATACAAATAGATTTAAAACTATTTGTAAGACTTTAAAGAAGCAAAACAAAGCAATATATATTATTAAACAATTTTCGAAAAAGATTAATAAAGTTACTTTCGAAATTAATTTATTAAAGAAAATTAATTATATTAGTTGTTTTTTTAAATTTTATTTACAATTTTAAGCTAATATCTATTTAGAAGTATATTATTAAATATATTGATATTATTAAAGACAACTAAAATTATATATTAATAATAAAATATATAGCTAAAAGCAATTTGAAGCAAGTTAATAAACAACGCAAGATTATCTTAAAAAAAACAAAAACAGTTTTTTGTTAAACGCTAAAAGCTCTTTGTTATTTGCACAATAATTAAAAGATTACTTATTGCAATATTAAGTCAAAAAATATTCTACTATACTTTCGAATTTCTAATATTTTTATCAAATTATACAATTTTAATCTAATTATTAATAATAAGTATTGAAAGACTTAATACAATATAACAATATATATAATTTTGAAAATCTATATTTATGTTTACAACAATTTTGTTAATATTTAAGCAACAATAGTTGTTGTTTTCGAATTTCTTAAAAATCTTTTAAAAGTTGTTAAAAATCTACAAACTAATAAATAATGCGCAAAAATTTGTTAAAAAATCGAAATAATATATAGATAGATTTTCGATTTGTTAATATTATTATTGAAACAAATATTTAAGTTGAGATCTAAGAATTAATTATTGACGCAAAATTGTTTAAACAATTAATTAATAAATATGCGACAATTTTTGCTATTGCAATTTGAATTAAAAATCGATGTAATTGCGACAAAAGTATTGTTAAAATAATTAACAAAAATTCTATTATCTTTTATAAAGTATCGAGATAAATAAAATAAATCGACTATATTATAGAGTATAAACAAACAATTGCAATCTTTAACTTGTAATATTAAATTGCAACTTGACAATTCTTAGATACAACTATTTGTTAAATACTATTTTAAATTATTTTATATATCTAGAAATCTAGAGACAAATTAACGCAAAATTTATATTATAATAAGATAAATTAATCTTAAATTTATTGCAAAACAATAAATAGTTTTACTCGACAATATTAATAAAATATTTTCTACTTTATATTTAAATAATAGTTATACAAATAAAGAAAAGAATTTAACAATATTAAGTTTCGACAATTCTTTCTATCTTTTGTTTTATTTTTTCTATTTTTTGTTCTGTTTTTTTAGTAGCTATCTTTATATATTCGATCTCTCTCTCTTTGAATTTATTCGAGAAAGAAAGATATAATTAAAGAAATTAAACTCTTAAATATCAATTGTTGCAACTTTAATTATTAAAATAACAAAATTAAAATATCTACTAAGTAGAGCAATAATTTTAGATTGTTTTTTTTTCTTAAAACAGGTTTTCTTTGTTTATTAATATTATATTCTAACAAGTATATTTGTATAGATAACTCTAATAGAAATTATAATTTCGAGTAAATTTTTATTGCAATCGATACTTTATATTGTTGTTTTAAATTTTATATTTAAGTTTTATAAACAAGAAACTTACATCTTTGACTCTAAAATTTATTTTTTTCTTTGCAATTTTATTAATATAAACAAGATTATATTATTTGATTTTTAAATATTTGTACAAGTATTGACGAAATTGTATATAATTGTTATTTCTACTAACAAATAAAAAATTTTAATAGCTATTTTGCAAAATTCGATTTATTAATTTGTTAATTAAACAAATATTTAAAAGAAATTCTTTTTATATTTGTTTTAAAAAGTAATTTACAATACAAGCAACTAGTTGTCGACTCGAAAATAAGTCTATAATTAAAGAAATATTTAATTGCGTTAACAAAACTTAATATTTAAGCAATTAATATTTTTAAGAACTAGACAATGTAGAATTCTAGTATAGAATTTAAGATTTTAAAGAGATATAGTAACTTTGTTTGCTTATAATAGATAACTCAAAATTACAAGACTTTTATAGTTGTTAATTTAGCTATATTTTGTTCTTGTTTTTTTTGTTTTGTTATATAGATTAAATTATTCTTAATATATAGATAAAAAACAATATATTTTTAACTTTATTATTTATAAATGTTGTTATTTAATTAATTATATTTATTATTTAATTCTTCTATTAATAATTTGCTAATTTATAAACAAAAATAAGAAGCTTTTGTTTGTATTCAACTACAATTTTTTGCAATTCAATAATTGTATTATTAGTTTTAAATATTCTAAGACTCTATAATAATTAATTTTCGATTGCGCTACTCTATAGCTAATTGCTAATAGAAAACAAAAATTTAATTTTTTTGTATTAGATTAATTTATATTTGTTATTTTTTATATTAACAAATTATAATATAAGTTATTAATATATATTAATATTGTTTATAATAATAATATTAAGTTTTTAAAATTAATTATTATTTTTGCAAACAATTGTCGATTACTTTGCAACTATTATTAGATTAAGTTAGCAATTTTTACAATAATAAAGTTAGTACTAGTTTGTATATAAGTTTGCTTAAATTGTAAAAAAAATTCTATTAATAGTATTGTAGATCGATTGTTGTTCAATTAAGTTTTAAATATATCTTTAATATTAATATTTTAAATTATATATATTTAGCAATAGTTGTCTATTAATTAAATAAATTTACTTGTTTTATAATTAATTTTATTAAAATAGTTTTAATTATATATATATTATTTTGTATTTTGCAAATTTTAATTTTTTTTGCAAAACTTGTTCTATAATAGATATTGTTTAAAAAATATATTAAAGCTTTTATTTCTTTATTTGAAATTCTAATATTATAGATAAGTTTTAGCTATTAATACGCATATTTTATATATAAACTAATAAAGATATTAAACAATATTGTCTACTATAAGTATTTTTTGCTTAAATTACTTGTTTTAATTTTTTTGCGCAAAACTTATTTAAAAGATTTTTAAAATTTATCTTTAACAACAAGAATTTGTTACAAAAATTAATTGCAAAAATATAAAAAATATATCTAATAATTTAATATTTAAATTTTCGAAAACTATTATAGCAAAATCTATTTTATTTGTTTTTACGTATAATAAAGTTAATAATGTTTCTCAAATAATTAATATAGTTTACTAAATCGCTAGATTACTAAAAATATTGTAGATTTAAAAAAAATATTAAAGTTTAAAGAAAATAGTCTTGAACAAAAGTATATTTTAATTTTGAAAAAAAATTTATAGCTCTTTATTATTAGTTATTGTTGTATATATAGAAATCTAAATCAAGATATTTTATTTAAGTAATTTTTTATATTTTGATAAAAGAATAATATATTACAATGTAATATATTTTGTATTATCTAATATAAAAGAATTTTTCTCGATTTCTTTATCTTTTAAAAATTGTATAGATTATAAATTTTTATTAAATAATATTGTTTACAAATATTGCAAATATTTGTTACTATTGTATATTATTACAATATCTACAAATCTAGATTGTAACAACAATAAAAGCTAATAATAAATAAAATTGTTTAATATAATATATTGATTAAAATATAATATATTTATTAGTTTACAACTCTAAGTTAAAAATCTAAATTGTTTTTTTAAGCTATTTTGTTGCTATATAGTAATAAAATATTCTAATTATTGCAAGTATAACATTAAATTAGAAGCTAAATTAATAATAATTAGAAATAAAGTAATATATATATATCGAGAAAACGTAATAAATATTGCAATTTACAAAGATCTTTAGATTTCTAAACAAAAATAGCAAAAAAATTCTTATTTAAATTTTGCAACAATTATTGCGAGCTAGATATTAAAAAGTTATAGCTAAAATTATTTGTATTGCAATAGCGTCGCAATATATTAAATCTTTTTATTTTTATTTTTTTGTTGCAATAATATTGTAATGCGTTGCTAGCTTTTTTGTCTCTTATTATTTTATAAAATAGATTTTGATTTCTATATTACAATATTGTTGTAATATATTGTTAGCTTTTTCGTTTCTATTATACTATCTAAATAATAAAAGACACAAACTTCGACTTATATACTATTTAAGTTATATATTTAGAGATTGTTTAATACAAAATTTTTAAAAAGATATATAATTAATATTGTAACTAAAAATGTATAATTTAATTAATATTTTGTTTCTAATTGCTTAATTATTGATCAAAAAATATAGCAAAAAAAATATATTAATTTTTGTTAAAAATTAGCTATATTTTAGTATTGTAAATAATATAACTTGTTAATTCGAAACAAAATTTGTTTGATAAATCTTAACTAAAGTTTTTTGAATTAAATTTGTCTTATATATAATATTGAAGTTTCTTGTCAAAAATATATAAAAAAGAATGTAAAAAAATATATTAAATCGAGAAAATATAAGTTGTACAATATTCGACAATAATAATAATTTATTATGTTTTAATAGTAGAAATTTTATTATTTGAATAAGTTATTCTATCTTAATTGTACTAACGCTATTATATCTATAATAAAATTGCTATATTTTAAAGAATATTAAAGAGATACTTTGCGAATTATTCTATCTAACAAATTCTTTTTTTATCGAGCTATTTGCGTTATATTAAACTAAACTATTTGTAGACTTTTTCTATTTAACAACAATTCAAATATACAATTTTTTAACTTTTTTTACTATATAAGATATATTAAGTTGTTTCTAATTTATTCTATAATCAATTTAGTAAAATACTTTTATTTTGACGCTATTTTCTATCTTAAACGTTATTTGCTAATATAATAGTTAAAGTTCAAAAATAATAAAATTTATTTCAAAACTTTTTTTTAATATTTTAATATAAGAAATTTGCAACTTTTAAGTTGCAATAGTATTCTATAATTATTTCTTAATATTTTGTTTTTTAAGAACGTTATCGAATTTTCTTATTTACTATAGTTGTTTTAACTAAATATTATATATAGATATTTATTAATATTATATTTGTTGTGTATACATATATATAATAACTTATATTATAAAAATCTATATAATTAGAAGCAATTAATTGTAGTTTCGAAAACAAACTATTGTATATTTTGTTTTAAACTTATATTTTAAATTCCAAATACTTTAATTAAACAATTATCGAATTTAACAAGTATTATATAATTTAATATACAAAAAATATTAATAATTTATTTATTAAAAAATTGTATTATATTTTAAATAAATTTGAATTTAAGATCACTTTAATTTACTTTTAGTAAAACTTAATTATTAAGCAATTAATATTATTTTTCGAAAACTCTATAGTTTGTCTATAGAATAAATTATTAATTATACAAGATTTATTTTGTGCAAAGACAATTTATTGTTAAATAAAGATATTCTACTTGATCTAATAGTATTTGTTAGAAAATTTTGATTAATATTATTAAGAATTTGATTTTATAGCTTTTCTTAAAATATTTTTGCAATATACTTGTTCTAGTTTTTGATTAAATTGACAAAGAACAATAGAAAAGAATACTATAATATAATTTCGAATTTCTTGTATCTTTTGTGTTAATATTTTAATTTTATAATTTTTACAATTAATATAATAATATACTATTAAACAAAATATTAATACAATATTAATATTAAATACTTGTCTTGCTTTGTAAAATACTTTTAATCTATATAAACAATATAATATCTTCGAATCTCTTAATATAAGCATTTGTAAACTTTATTCTATTGCAAAATATTTATTTACTACTAAGTTTTTTTGTTCTAGATACAATTCTTAAGAGCGCTATTAAAATTTTTTAAAAAGAGAAGATTTTTCGAATTTTTAAAGATTTGAATTTAATAGTTTTGTTCTACAAAATAATAAATTGTATTAATTGTCTACAAGAATTACTATTAATTTAATATTTACAAAAAGAGTTTATAATATATAATATTATATTTCTACAATATTTAAACTAAATATTAACAAAAATTATTAAATATAAGTTCGATATTAATTTGTATATTAATTAAAAAACAAAATTGTATTCTTTTACAAATATCTATACTTTATTTTATATATTTTAAGAAAACTAACAATAGTATAGTAAGTATCTTTGTAAATGTTTTTTAAATTTTTGTCAATTATTTTATATAAAAATTTTGTATTTTATATATTTTATTAGAGAGTACAACTAAATTTAGATAGAATTGCTAAATAATTAAAGTTATACAAATATTAAAGCTTAATTTAATATAGAGTTTTTTCGAATTATTAAACTTAATTTTAGTTTTGAAAAACTTATTTTAACTCTAGTAATTTTTTGTAATTTTGAAAATATTTAAGATATTTAATTTTTAGATTTAAAATAAATTTTTGTTTGTTTTTTAACTTTATTTGTTTTAAAAGATCGCAATATATAGAAAAAAGATTTACTATATATTTTAATAGAATTCTATATTTTTGTTGTATTGTTAAAGTTATTTTAATACAACTTTATTTTGAAGTTTCTTAATACAAAGCTAAAAAAAGATATTAAATAATAGACGTTTTGCGTATATTAAAAATATAAAATTATTAATAGTTTGTATAAAACTATTATAGAGCAACTTAAAAGAACAAATAGTAAATTACTTTAACAAAATCTTTTAACAAATATAAATTGTCTACAAATTTTTTTCTAGCAATATATTTTAATTTATTGCTATTTAGAAAGCTAACTTTAGACTATATACTTTTTTAAACTATTTTATAATTCTATTTCAATATTTATTATTACAAATTTGTTAAATCTAGTGCAATAAATTTTGTAATACTTGAAAACAAAAGTTTGCAACTAAATAAACAAATTAGTTAAATATATATTATTTGAACTAAACTAAAATAAACACAATTTATATTTGTTAATTTAAGTAAATTAAGCTTTTGATTTTTTGAGTCTATTATCTATAAAGAGCTATATGTTGTTGAAGAATATTTATTAGTACGCGATTTATTAGTATACAACTTGTAACAATATCTTTCTCGAAAAAATTTATTCTCGAAAATCTTATTTTTAACTATTTTTATTATATTTAAAGTCTTAAGTACAATTTGTTGTTCTTAAATTGTTGATTGTATATTTTGTAATATTGTTCTTAATATACGTTTTTGTTAATTTTGCATTTTTAAAAAGATTGTATATAGAGTAACTTGTTAATTATTAAAATATAAATATTATTATAAAATTAATTTAAAGTATAATTTCGCGTTTAATTATTGTAATATAAACAAAGCTATAAAAAAAGTTAAAAAACTAGAAGACAAAATTTTAAAAATTTGTATAAAACTTGCGCAATTAAAGAAATCAAAAAAATATTAATATTGTTGTTTTAGAAATTTAGATAATTAAAAGTCTTGCAATATTCTAGAGATTAAAGTTAAAAATAATAAGAAACTATTTAAAATTTAATTTTGATATAGCTTTTAATTCTTTGTTGTTTGTATTTTATTTGTTTAATACTTTGTTAACTTTTATAGACAAATTAATTATTTTTGTTAAAATTGTTGCAACTTGCTCTATTATTTCTTTATATTCTCTAGATTTTTTTTTATTAATATTTTCTTTTCTTTTTATTTGCGCGTTATTGTTTTTTTTTTTTTTTCTTGCTTTGT
>JAABUL010000842.1_pt1 | contig 63530 bp, 48 predicted proteins | sample 5559151 | NCBI WGS metagenome assembly JAABUL01 (sample SAMN10711876, study PRJNA513368) | rock metagenome | isolation source: Antarctica rocks | place: Antarctica: Victoria Land, Pudding Butte sud
CTTAACTGAGGGCCGTGAGGGGGTAAGCCAATATTTAGACAGCTCGGTAATTGAAGGACTGATAGGCTGTTTGGTTTGCAGCGGTCAACGTCGTATGATCAGACCAAGGCTATGCGGGCGTGACAATTGGCTTCGTACAAAGCGCGAAAGTCCTGAGTTGGTCATGAGACGGCTGGTGTTCGGGTTCCTGGGAAGTGGACCTGCTCCGCACTGGCACTCCTTCACGCTAATCCGCGTCTCCGTAGCGTGACGGATCGGATAAAAGTACGTCCACTACTCCACTAGTAGCCTAGCGTCGTCTCCATTACAGCTCGACTCATGTACCAAGTACTCGATCGGAAACTCATGCACTCTGCCGCAGCCTAGCGAGCCTCGTACTCGATCGTGAAGTCTTTGAGCTTTACTGAGATGGTTGGCAGAAGCCAGTCTAGAATTTGGAGTCTGCGGCGTATGACCTCCTTTGATCATATACTGTTTCAATAACAATGCACTACATTCCTTCAGGTGCCAATAATTCTAGGTATCTCTCCAGACTTCGTGAACTATGGGTGTCACTGGCCTTTGGACGGTCGTCCAACCCTGCGCTCGTCCTATCAAAATCGAGACCCTGAACAAGAAACGTCTTGCTGTTGATGCCTCCATCTGGATTTACCAATTCTTGAAAGCTGTCCGTGACAAAGAAGGAAACGCTCTCCGCAATTCACATGTTGTAGGCTTCTTTCGTCGAATATGCAAACTCCTCTTCATCGGCATCAAGCCGGTGTTTGTCTTCGATGGAGGGGCACCCATACTGAAGAGACAAACCGTTAGCGGGCGAAAGGCAAGAAGAGAAGGACGGAGAGAAGATGCTGTCCGGACGGCAGGGAAGCTGCTCGCGATGCAAATGCAACGAAGGGCCGAGGAGGATGATCGGAAGCGAAGGGAGGAGAGGGGCAAGCCTCCGGTGGATCAGGAGGAAGAGGAAGTGCCGGAGAACCTAGTCTACGTTGATGAACTGCAAATGACGGCGCAGGAACGGCAGCAGAATAGAACATTCAAGAAGAAGGATGCGTATCATCTGCCGAATTTGGACGTGGATCTCGCTGACCTGGGCGCGCCGAATGATCCTAGAATCATGAGCCATGAAGAGTTGGAGGAGTATGCGAGGCAATTTCACACAGGGGAGGATGTTAATCTCTACGATTTCAGCAAGATCGATTTCAATGGTCCGTTTTTCACGAGTCTACCGGCTAGTGATCGATACAATATTCTGAACGCGGCAAGATTGAGATCTAGGTTGAGGATGGGCTACAGCAAAGAGCAATTGGATACCATGTTCCCAAATCGCATGGAATTTTCGAGATTTCAGATTGAGCGGGTCGCTGAAAGGAACGAGCTTACGCAACGATTGATGAATATTAATGGAATGAACGGAGAGGACGCGATGTTTGGTATGAACAAAGGGGGGCGTGTCGCTGGTGAAAAGGGAAAAGAGTATGTTTTGGTGAAGAACGATGGCGTAGATGGTGGATGGGCCTTAGGAGTGGTGAGCAACAAAGGCGAGGGAGGACGGAGCAAGCCAATAGATGTTGAGCGTCTCGATAGAGCTGAGGAACCTTTGGACGATGAAAGCGGCTTGGAGGACGAAGGTTTTGAGGATGTTCCGATTGAGGGTCTGAATCGGTTGCCGAAACGACCTCGCCTACCAAGAGTGCCGAGCTACAAAGACACTCCATCCGATTCAGAAGATGTACGAGAGCGTAGAAAAGCTGTATATGAAGCCAAAATAAAAGCTGCCGGATCCACGGACACCAATGTTGACCCCAGCACTATCGCAGAAGAAACAGACTCACTTTTTGTGCCACAAGAACCTACCGAAGTCGGCGTTGACGAAGAAGATATGGATGGCCTGTTCGAGGATGTGCCACCTCCCTTCGAGGAAGATGAGAACGAAGAGCTCAAACTAGCCATAGCGATGTCGCTGGAAAATACAGACAGTAGAGAGTCGGAAGCAGCATTGGCTTCATTCTCGGCTCCAGCTCGTTCAGGACCAGGAATCCACGAGCCGCTAGAGTTTAATCAAAAGAATGCCAGAGCTGGGCGCGACTTTGCCCATCTCACCAATGCAAGGGCACATAAGTCAGCTCCCAAACCTTTCGCGGATGATAGCGGCGATGACGATGATCTTGATCTGCAGGCCGCTTTAAAAGAATCCAGAAGTTCCAAAACGAGACTCAACGGCGGACCGAAGGTCTATGGGCAAAGCAAAACAAGCCCACCCAAGCAACCAGCTTCCGAAGACACGATACCACCCACCTTCTCAACATCCCAGGTGCCACCGAAAGCTCCTGGCTTTGATGGTCCACTTCCTTTTGAGTCGTTGAACTTAGGCACCTCTTTATTAGGAAAGAAAAAGATGAGACGGAGAATGGAAGAGCAAGCAGGTGGTTTCGAAAAAGAGTGGGAGAAGGAGAAACCAGCCCAACAAATACCTCCTTGGTTCTCTAACGATATTCGCGAAGCTGTCGCTGCGCAAAAGATAGTCGAAGAGAAGCAATTTGAAGGGGATGACTTAGAACACGGCCCACAATCTCGGATCGATCCTCCGGTTTTGAAGCATCAAGAGACAGGAGAGGTCATCGATCTTGACGAGCCGAAGGAAAGATCCAACGAGGTCATTGAGGTTGAGTCTTCAGAAGAAGAAGATGAAGACAATGTCATGGTCGTGGGGGTGAAGCCTGTAGACACAGAGGTCAGAATGGGCGATGTGGCAGATCTTACCAGAGCGGAGCCTCCAGTGTCTGACCTCTCAGCGGCGAATGACCAATTGCGGAATGCTCAATTACCAAGCCCAAGGCTGAGTACGTATGAAGCTCCTGAAGCTGAATTCGACAGTGAGGCACCGATAGACTGGTCTGAAAGCGAAAGCGAACCTGAGGAGGAACGAGGGAGGACAGAAAACGAGAAAAATGCGCAGAGCCCGGCCGCGCCTTCAAAATCGCCTTCACCCGAATTCGAAAATGTCGCATCTCAAAGTCGGCTCCAGAGCTCGGACAATCTGCCCATGAGCAGCGCTGGGCCAATGCCATCGCTTTTGAGGGGCCAGTCTTCATTGGGTCAAGATATTGACAACCTGCCAGTAGATGATGAAGAAACGTACTCTGACCCCGAGGAAGAAGATCTCATGCGGCAACTCGCCGTCGAAGCTGAAGAGCATGCCCGTTTCGCATCCACTCTCAATTCAAAGACCCAACTACAGAATGCCGAAGATTATGAAAAGGAGCTGCGTCAGCTCCGTAACCAGCAGCAGAAAGACCGCCGTGATGCTGATGAAGTCACCCATATCATGATCACAGAATGCCAGCAATTGCTCAAGCTCTTCGGCCTACCCTACGTCAGTGCGCCTATGGAAGCTGAAGCTCAGTGTGCCGAACTCGTCAATCTCGGCATTGTTGACGGTATCGTGACAGACGACTCGGATGTCTTCCTATTTGGTGGTACACGCGTATACAAGAATATGTTTAATCAGGCCAAATTTGTAGAATGCTATCTTTCTTCAGACCTTGTAAAAGAATACTCGCTTGATCGTCAGAAGCTCATTCGTATAGCGCACCTTCTTGGCAGCGATTATACTGAAGGCCTACCCAATGTGGGTCCCGTCACAGCGCTTGAAATCCTTTCCGAATTTGATACTCTCGAGCAGTTCGCCGAATGGTGGGGAACGGTGCAGATGGGACAAAAATTGTCTGCCGAAGATGCGGCCAAACCGTTCCGCCGCAAATTCAGGAAGAATGCCACAAAGCTTTTCTTGCCTGCTGTCTTCCCTGACACCCGTGTCGATCACGCCTATCTGCATCCGGAAGTTGACAAGGATCCTTCACCGTTTCAATGGGGTGTGCCGGACCTTGACGCTCTAAGATCGTTTCTTATGGCAACGATAGGATGGAGCCAAGAACGGACAGATGAGGTCCTGGTACCTGTAATCAAGGACATGAACCGGAGAGAGAACGAGGGCACCCAAGCAAACATTACGCAATTCTTTGGTGGCAGCGTTGGCGTGGGTAGTAAGCCCAACATTGAAGGCGGGAGTGCCTTTGCGCCTAGAAGAAAAGGGGCGGATGGGAAGAGTAAGCGTATGGAGACTGCACTCGGAAGGCTCCATCAACAGGCCAGGAACAGAACCATTGAAGAGGGCGAGACTCATCCTGAAGCGGACAGTGAGCTAATTGTCGATGCAAACGGGACTGTGACCAAAGATAATGGTGTCGACGATGAGCTAAAGACTACTAAATTAGCACGCAAAGCAAGACCCAGGAAGCGAGCTGCTCCAGAAGACGCGCTCGACCCCGGTAGCGAGAGCCACGACGACGACGAGTATACCGCTCCGAAGAAGTCACGGAAAAGAGGAAAGTCCACCTCGGTCAAAGGTGGCAAGAGGACCAAGGCAAAGATATAGTACCCCTTATACCCAGAGTGGATCATACCAAACCGCCGGCATTGCATGGCTTGGAGGCATAGCACTGGCGTCTACAACCATTTCAATATACCGGGCTACTAGCTCAATCTATCTTACAGTGACCGTTCCCCTCCGCTTCCGTGAAGTGCAAAGCGGTGACAGCGCTCAAATTCTGCGTTGAATCCTTTTGAGACACTTGGTGTCAGTTCACTGCTTCTGATTCTATTCGCATGCAAGTAACGGACCGCGCATCAAGCACACAATTTGTGTCACTGTAGGCGGTTTGGTCCTCTTCCCTTTGGAAGTGTGATTCACCCACCGAGTTACAAGCCAAACTGAAGGCAAGAGAGTTCTCTCTTTTTTCTCCTGAGAATGGGCATGTGCATGCTCTGCTATATGCACTTTGCAATGGGTACAATTCCCCGAGTGTCTTTAGGGATATGTAGTTGCTTGATTCCGGGTCGAGGAACAAGATTGTCCAAAAGACAACCGGAAAAACTTTACGAGCTAAATCTGGTAAGAAGCCTTGTCACTACGTGCACCACTATTGAACATGCACCATGATTTCGTGCCATCAGGCAAGTGGACTCTCAAAAGGGATTCTGTGTGTGACGCCTTTCCTGAAATGCAGTCGGCAAGTGTGAATTCTAGCATGAAAGTAAGCGGACACCAATTGGAGGAGTCTAGCAACGTGCAAGTCTGCGAACGTGAATCATGAAGCTGACATTACGATAATGTCTCGCAATGCTCAGCTTGTGTGCATATCCTCTGTGTTCAAGTTCCACCATGTGGCTCGGCTGTGTTCGCTGGCAGCACATGCACCTTTTCCCAGATACAATCAACCCTTGATGACCTTGAAGCCTATGGTCGCTGGCCGAACACGATCGAGTTCCGTATAGTCAACGAACGACAGCCTGTCTAAATGACGCACAAAGTATGCAAGACGATGTCACGTTCATGGTTCTTCATTCCTAGCATGAAAGCAAGGAAGCACCAATTGAAGACGCTGTTGGAAGTGATGGCTTTCTACAGACTGATTCATTGCGTGATGTTCACGGGAGTGTATTGATGGCGAGTGTTTAGGTGTCACTACGTTTCGGCCGGATGGCGAGGGGGTTCGACAACTGCTCATGCATAAAGAGACGTCGATTTCTCTGACTTTTCAACTTTTGACATCTTCTTTACCTTTCTTTTTTTCTGTCATGGCAACGCATATTATATATAAATTGTATATATATTAACGCCCCCTCACCCCTCGCCCCCCCGCCTTCCAGAGCGAACCCTGTTTGGAATTTGAGCGCTATACGTGTCGAGGGGTACGGTGGTCTGCCGCCGGACACTCCGTCTCCCACTACTCCACCAAACCTCGATCAGGCTCATACTGATACCCTGAGCTCTGGTCTCGCTCCGTCTTTGTCACCACATGCAGCCATGATATGATCAATTATTGTGGCAGGTATCGAGGACTTTCGAAGGCGGGGGTGGATGCCTTAATCCGCAAGAATGGTGATACTGCGGAGACTGATGAGTCGGAGTATGAGGAGGAAGATGAGGAAGATTCTTAAATTTCAAGAATGCAGGGCCTATAAAAGAAGGTTATTTGAAGCGGCCAAAACATGGAAAGGCCAACCGCTAGAGGCTCACTTGAAATCGCTCATCATGCTTGATGACGAAAATGACGATTAACCTAGGCGTTTAATTAGCTATGGGAGAATTGAGAATGATTGGGGATTTTTTGAATACTATGCCAAAACGGACAAACCCGGGAACGATTTATTGAAGAATCTCTAGCAGCTTTGGACAAATTTGATAAGATGTCCCCGACCTCTCGCCGCTTCTATAGTTCGACCCAAATTCTTGAAGGATCGATCAATACAATCACCGCATATCACCGCGATCTTGAAGAGAGAATCGCCGATGTTCCTTTCTGGCAACGATGGATTCAAAAGCCGAAGAATATCAAAGCGCTTAAGGATACTCTCGCACTAGCCAAGCACATCCACGGACTTCTCCTTGCAGCCAAGGAGATTGTCGAAACGAACGAAGCCCATTCCAGAAGACTTAGGAGTCAGCTTCAGAACTTCCGTAAGAGCCTCGGGAACAGATCCTCACCAACCCTTATCAGTCTACGGAACACCCGAATTCCATGACCCTCTCTCTCTCACTCTTTCAGAATCACTACACATGGTGACGCAATTTCGATCAAGCTCAGTCTATCGGATATAGGTTGAAGGTAATCTTCCGGACCGTGAATGTTCAGGACTTCTACTATTGTGGGTTACATTCTTGTGACTCAAATGGTCTACCCAAAGGTATCTCCATCCCATAGAAGATGGAGAAGCTGCATACAAAACGCCGGCACTTTCATGGCAGTCATAACTGTAAGTCCAAGCGCTCTTCACCAGTTTTGTTAGAGGCTGATCTGTGTGTAGCTTAATGTGGCCTCGACATATGGCAGACAAGAAGAACACGATTCAAGCTGGCAACCAAATGGTTGAGGATAAAGACACCATGCGCCATATTGCAACTCAATGAACGAGAGCGTGCACCACAAACTTCTAAAGACTTAATCGAAGAGCCAAAAAGACATGATTAAGGTGGTCCATCTTCGAGATACACGGAAATCATGAGGGAATCTTTCCGACATTGAGCCGACACAAAGGCCTCGGTGACGATGCACGGGAGTGGTGGCACGGGGGACTCGATTAGACCGCGAAAGGTATCAGTTTTAGACTGAGAACGGAGATACAAGCTCAGCGTGGTGTCGAAGAAAACAGCGAGTCGCCCAAGAGGTATCGGTGAGATCTTATTGCGGGAAGACGAGCAAAGCCGCTCTCAGATTTTCTATAATACATCCTTGCGACAGATTCCATACGGTCATGTGCCAAACGGAACTTCATCTCTCACGGAGAATGCGTTGACCAGTGTCAGATTTTTCTTTCTGAATCACCTCATCGAGTGGGATATTCGATAGCCTTGAGTTCAATTGACCTGAAAGCGCTGTTGGAACAGTGATTTAATTTACCCATCTTTATTGTCTGTTGTCTTTACGTACAATGGCTGGGACTTCCTAACCTCAACCCCTGATATACTGTCCTTATATATATACATAGGTTGTCGCCTTTTTCCTTTTCTCTTTCCAACACCCTGGCTACCTTCTCCTCCTACTAGCGTCATTGGTCGGAACCGGCAAGCTCTACACGCTGCCATGATGGATCTGGCCCAAGGACTGAGAATCGCCCCAACTACTACCATCATAAGCCTCGTTTCACCTTGGCAGACTTGCCATACCAGGATCAATCCAACACACGCTGAGCACAATGCGATGTCCACTAGACCAGCGCCATACATCCCCACTCCCTCACCTCAACCTCAAACGCACTCGGCCCCTAGCACTTAACACCTCTACCTCTGACTCGAGAGAACTTGTGCTTACTGAACGGCGACACTGAAATGGCGCCTCCCGTTACGTCGAGAAATCTACCAGAAGCCGAAAGTGTAAGGACAGTCTGCTAAGAGATGTGCAAGGGATGTCGACGATCTGGAGGGAGCGTGCTTTTGAGCGTGGTTCCATCAGCTGAGCTCCGTTTCAGAGGCTCTCCATTCACAACTTGAATCGGTCGATGGTAAGTCTAATGATTTCACTTTACTGTTTGCTCTCATGCTGACGCCTTTTGACTAGATCTCAAATTTTAGGCTAGAGACAGCAACAGAGCCGCCCCTTATCCGATGGGAACATATATATATATATACATTACTGCGCAATAACCATTGCCAAAGGAGATGGTAGGAGCCTCAGGCCCACGAGACACCGCCTCCATGAGGGGATCCAAGCGGCAGAAGTTGCGAGGCCAGGGCTACAATACCACCACTTGGAAATTTTCTACCACTGCCTCGTGGTCAGCCTCCGTATACCTTCTGCTAGTTCTACTAGTGTTCCTCATCGCACAGTGTCAGCAAGGTTACACTTCAGCGCACGGTAAGTAAACCCGTTCCAATCCATACCAATATCATTCGCTGAGCTCTATTGCAGCTAAAGCGTCTTCAGCAATGCCTACATTGCCCTCAAAGCCTTTGAAGAAGCCACCGCCACCAGCACCACTACCACCACCACCACCACAACCATCATCGCGCCTCCGTGATGCTCCCTGGCAATTAAGTAGGAACTCTGACGCAAGCACCCACCACCGCCGTTCTTCTTCACCCAGATTACCAACCTGAGACCTCACTCCCATTCCCCAACCGCATAGAAAAATTTAGTATCTTCCTATTCGTTCGGAAGACAGCACACACAGCCATCTCAATCACGAAGCGGAGCTGGAATAAATCTTCTTCGGTGGTTTCGTCAGCTTTGATCTCTGCGACGGTACTATTGCGAGACGTTTTGTATGATTCCTCTTGTGTTGGCCCTTCTGCTGGTATTATAGTCTGGCTAATCATCACCGTCCTTGGCTGTCAATCTTGTTCTACGAGGGTGCAGGATCAGGTGCAAGAGCAGTCTTCATGCAATCATGAAGAGGAACTCAAAGCAACTGCTGCAAGACAATTCAGAGTTGAAAGTAGGCAGAAAGGCAAAGGTGAAGCAATAAATATACGCGGAGATGGTGATAGCAGGAAGGCCTGCGAGATGAAGCCTTTGCAGTCACAGAAACAGCAGTGGGCCAAGATCTTACTCAGGCTAGAGTTGTGGGGGGTCTTGCACTCCCCAAAGATTGCAAGTAAGAATTATCACGGCGAGGCTGCGACAGAGCAGCCAGTGACGATCTGGGGGTGCGAAACGGAGAGACCACCATTCCAGCCAAACACGAGAGGTGTTCCGGGTTTGGAATGAGAGAAAACCTTTCGCTCTACACCCACCCATACACTTACCTGGATATCCCGAGCAATAATCTTACTTATCGGAATCTTTTTCTTTCTGTTTTATATGAAAGCATAAACAAATATTTTTAAGCCACCGGATTCACGGACGAACTTGTACTTTAGACTATAAATATGGGTCTGGGTCAAGCTCTTGAGTAAACCTAGACGCCTGGATATCATGCTGAAAGGCAAATAGGATTATTGAGGAGTAGGCTGAGAGCGAGGACGAGAACGGTAGAGGCTTATGACGAGCTAGACAGAATTTTCTGCATCTCGGTGTACGACTCGTTGGCAGCCGAAGAAGAGCAAACGAATTGCTGAAAAATCAAGGAGATGGAGGAGTACGGATGGGGTGAATTTCGATAAGACGAATGGGCCAAAGCTGTTCTTTGACGAGCCCGTGGAGGATTTTGATCAACAAAATGAGCAGATATGGCCGCCTAAAAACTTGGATCTCTCGTCCTTATGGGCCACCACAATCATCGAGGCATTTCGAATAACTGCGAGGATCCGAAATGCTAGGTGGCCCGCTGTGTTCACAAGCAAGGGCTTGACAGCAGGCTACGTTCAGAAGGGCTGCGCGGCAAAAACAACGTCTACCCCAAAATTGGTGACAGGAAGAGTAAATTCATCAAAGTCGGGGCCGTTGATCAAGCTAGCCACAAAGTTGTTTGAGCTCGAGTGCCGGTGATAGTAGCGGTATGACAGCGGTCAACCCACATCCTTACATCTTTCTCTACGACTTCAATTCGACCGACGGCACCCCAATACCAATCCTTCGATCTATAGTAGAGCAACTATGCGAGGACACACGAGATATCAACATAGTTTCGGGCTTTTTGTATATGACCTGTATCGTCCATGTCTTAGCGGCAAAATTATTAGGTCTCGATGAACACACTCCAAGCGGCATTCAAAGGAGCTGTTTTGTAGAAATGCCACCGATCGCTGACTGTCTCCACTTCAACTCTTCCCAAGAACGCCGTCTCTGAGATAGGCAAACAACTAGCACCAAAGTTTCGATTCGGCTCTAGAGTGCCATCTTCCTTGTCCTTGTTTCGGATAGAATTTGATGGCAAGGACCCCAGATCGCAACGGTTCGTTGAGGGCACTGAGTGGGAAAATCCCGATGGTGGTTTGAACAACACTACTCTTGCGGCCAAGCGGAAGGCTTCGCCCGAGGATGATCGAAATGACGAAGAAAGCTCACATTCTTCGCCAAATATTTAGAGCGAGGTGTAGAAGAGAGATTGCCCGCCGGATACATGGACGAAATTTGTTTCCTTCCAGGGATCCTCGGTCTCAGGAAGCTGGCCCAACCCTGAATCGAGCTCCGAAAGCTCGCGCGATCGATGATCGAGCTCCAATTACCTCCCCGAGCTCTGACCAGAAGCCTACAGCTCTGCAAACTTTCGATCGGGCTCCCTCTCTCAAGCCTAGCTCCAATCCCGCTCTGATTGCTTATCGGAGCCGTGATCAGGCTCCTAATCCTTTACTAATTCTTGATCAAGCTTCAAATTATCGCTCGACTTATAATCGAGCTCCAAATACTCCTCCGAGCTCGAATCGAAGCTCTCGGCTGCAGTATCTACTGCCAGCACCCAGGCGAAGGACCGAGCGGCTGGAAAACAGCGGCTGAAGGATGGGTACATTGCTGGTCTGGCACGTAAAGAAGCAGAGTTTCGAGAGTTCTTGGAACGAGCGATAGCCGCCAAGGACGAAGAGATTCAAACTCTTCGAGAGCGCATTGCAGCACTGGCAGTACAAGATACGGACCCTACTCAGGCTCCAAGACCCCAATCAGGATCCTTTTGCTGAGTTGAAGTACAACATTAATACAAAGATACGTCTCTCGTCTCAAGACCGAGCGGAAGAATTCGTCAGAGAAGAACAAGAACAGTAGAGTAAGCTAATATCCATCTATGAAAGTCAAAAGGCACCTTCCGCTCGCAGTCAGTGGTCGAATTGAGTTGAGGCAGGGGGTTTCTGCCAAGCCCAGCTTCACGTGACTTTGCACACTGGTTACGCCTTGATATTTTCCGAAAGAAAGACTGACCTCCATAAGAGATTCACTGCATAATGTTTACTCGACGTCACGTTCTCCCCATGTCTCATGGTCTATCGATCATCGAAAAGATCGTGGGGCTCATCTGGGAGTGGTTGGGAAAGTTCTATCTATAGATCTTTTATTTAGCCACGCCGTAAACAATAAAACATTCTCGATGCTGAAATAAAGAGATCAGCCCTGGTGAAGTTTGATGGAAGGGCTCCACTTCAATCAAGAGGCAAAGAACCAGCGTCGACGTGAAGATCATGACGGCAGTCGATAAGTGAGGAAGAGGGAGCAGTTAACCTTATGGCGAATTACAATTTCGCATGTGCCACAAGAGACACTGTCTCTTTCTCCGTCCAAACTCATCCTCTTATCAGCGGGAGTTGTGCAATTTGCCGCAGGCGGCATGCATTTCATTATTCTAATCCACGCCCTCACGTCAGAAAGACACTACCAACGAGGGGCACGATTCACAATGAACTCTCCGATGAGCTAGGCTGATGCTTACCACCATTACAGCCAGTACAGCAGGGAGCCGATCGCGCAGCTACTCTTACGAGCTCGATGGACAGCGCCGGCGTTGTACGGTATGTGCTGCCAAACCTTCAGTACTTCTCCACGGTCGCCAGCTTACTGGATGTGAACAGTCATGAACAGTCTCAATCTAATCCTGAAATTTCACTTCCTTCACCTTCCCAGTATGTCTTCACCTAACACACTCCACGCTCAAGCACCAAGATCCCCGCTGACTTGGGTCACAGCAACCGGACCTCAAACCACCTCCGCGGTGAAATATCAGACACCGTGAAACCCTCGCGCTACGACAAGCAACTCAGATCTTCCCGAGGTCTACCAGCATCGATAAACGGGCAATCACAAACCGCGCAGCTGGCGCGTTCAAGAACGAGGGTCTCTGGTGCAAACAGGGAGGAACAGCTCGAAAGGAGATTGAAGAATCATCCAAGAATGCTCCAGGGACCGTCGCTATCAGCTTTCAGCGGTTAAGGTTCAAACAGAGATTTCTGGAAAGACGCAGGTGTTGAGTCACAGCTTAAGAACGGCGCTTGGGTCGATCCAAACGCGAATAAGAGTGACGACGAAAGCGAATGACGAGGTAGATGGCTTAAATGAGAGAGGACTAATGCTTACTAAGACTGAATATGTATATCTTAGTTTCTGAACTTAGCATTCGACTTTGCCATTCAACTTTGAGAAGAGGACAAGGCGGTAGCAGAGAGAGCAGTACAAGAGCACCAGAGGGGCAGGGGGGAGCACTATGGGGCCTTATAGGCCCGCAGCGGGGCTGCACAATCTTAGAGAATTGAGGGAGTATGTTCTTATGGTTATCTTGAACGATGTGTATTCACCGACATCACTGACTCATCCCGGTTTGCGGATGATTAAAATCCCAATCGAAGTCCCGTGAACTATCCCGCTCTCCGAATGCTATAAGATATCTAGATCAGCGATCCTGTATACGTACATTCACCGTACCCCATCTAGAAGACGAAGCGCGTTCCTCCGGTAAGATCCGTCAACACTCTCATTGGTGTTGGGACCACGACACAAGGTACTGGGAAGTCGAGTCGGATGGAATTTCCAGCATGCATCCCGCAAGCCAAGCATGATAATGGTGGCGCATATGAAAATAGTGAAGATTAAGATCATGACGGATTAAAAGATGAATGCGACTTTGTGATTAAACCTAGGGGAGACATTGGCGGTTGATTTGAGAGAAGGTTTTCTAGTTGAGGGATCCCAAACGAGCAATGAAGCCTCTTACGCAGCCTCCTCCAATATTTGCTTTTGGGGTGTATAACTCGGCTGTGAATGGTGTTCGCAAGATTTTCATCGGTGGTAGTACACGCCGATATGTCTTGGCGTGCTAGTCTGGTTTCGGCTCACAAGTGGGGCCGCGCGCTTGAATTAACGTGTTCGAGACACTCAGTCGTAGAAGACAAATCAGTTCAAGAGTTAACTTCTATGCAGATTTTCCTACAGAAAGTGTGGTAGGGGGTGGGGGGGATTTAAGTTTTCTATGCCAGGGTTGTGCAAGAGCTCTAAGTATGACATAGATAAACCTACGGGTGCACAAGCACAGATGGGAGGTCAGCACTATCCCATATGGCTTTCAAGCGAGGCTTATCAACTCTGGGATAATTGCGACATCACAACTCGCATTGGCGATACCGGGCTTTGGCCCTGATGAGAACGCCCTCGAAATGAATGAAATCTTGAGTTCAGTAGCGCATTCAAGTGAATTCTCTTTATGCGCTCGACATAAATATCCTGCGAACGAATCATTAATGAGGTATGTGGCTGTCTGGTGACGGGCATGTAACCACTTCGATATTGCTAAAAACTTCGCTCAACTATTTCCAACAGTAGCGAATGCTCATGATCAGCCAGTTCCAACGCCCAACCTGAAACCAAATTCAACAATTGAAGAAACAGTCCATATCTCGTGCAACAGGCGTGAAATCCGAGTCCCACCCGCCAACCTGACATCTAGGCACACCAGTCTCATCATTTGTCGTCCATGATTGTTTCCCAATACTGAATTGAATATAGTCACCACCTTGTGCTTCGGGCGTAATTACGAGGGTGTCATAGTAGCCTACAAGGTTGTAAGGATTACCACCTCCTTGGCCTGCTTCGACGGTATTGGCGCCTGTCCCCGCGAACGTGTTGCCGACACTGTCTTTGGCGTTGTCTTGGAGGTAGAACGTTTGCTTGCGCTCCGTTCCAGGACCATCAATACCGAAGAATTTCTCCTGTTCGTGAATGTGCATGGAACATACTCCGGTTTTATAACGTTGGGCGGTGGGGAAAATATTGTACCGGGCATCGCTTGCCTGATTGTGTCCTCCGTGTTTCCAGTTCAGTGGGTTATGCGTCGGGTCGTTGCCATCACAGGAGTCCATGGCGGGCCTGTACGACTGTGATAACCAGTCAATGGATATTGTAACTTGATCTGGCCCATCATCGTTGTACTTGCGGACCAGGGATCCTGAGTCTGGATCTGGCTTCCCTTGCGCCTCGGCGTTACCGCAGAATTTGCCTATAGCATCCTTGAGCGCGTCGGGGCCCATCCAATTCGTATTATCAACACCGGCGCACGTAAGGGCCGGACCCCGTGCTGGTGGTCGCTCAGCTAGCTGATTGTTGTCTTCGAATGCTTCCCACACCGACAAGTCAGCTTGTTCAGTGCTTGAGAGTGGCCCAACCCAGCCTGGCGGTGTTGCGTCGAACGATTTAGCTATAGCATTGTCGGTAGGCGGAGCTGACACGGCACTTGCAGCGTCGGCATCGAAATTCTTCAGCTCGTGAAACGGCACTGGTGGCATACTGCTCTTGTAGTACTGTTGAACGTAGATAGCTACCCCGTCCAAAGCATAGGAATCCGCGTTTACGTATGCCCAGTTGGTGCCCTTAGTTGGGTCTTTTGCCTGGTTCCAAACTTTCTGGGCTTGGTAGGCGTAGTCCTTGGCACGTGGATCAGAGACCAGGTATTTGTAGTGCCAGGTTTCATGAAACATGATTTGGGCGCGGCTCAGATGGAAGTTCTCCATCACCTTCTGTTCATGCTTGTCGTTGGCGTACTTTTTCATCTGATCGTCTAACGACATACGATCGAAAAATGGATCGCAAAATACTGTATAATGATTCGACCAGAAAAGACCTTCTTCGTCCCACGAGTACGCTTGGACTCCCTCTGTGCATTCGCCGCTGTAGTCGTAACAGTACCAGTAGATATAGTCGTGCTGTGGTGCGTTATCACTGTGGATCCCGAATGAGCGAACCATGTTCTTGGCAATCATTGAGCGATAGTCCCAATTCCAGAATGACCAGCCATCCGAGTTCCAATCTTTACCAAGCCATTGGGTGTGGGGGATATCGTAATTGTAGCTCAACACGGTCTTGGTTTGCGCATCAGCTAGGAGCTTCGCTTCCTTCCATGCCTCTCTTATCTTGAGCTTCTTTCCTGCGTTGCAATTTTTCTCTATGAATTTTCTGGATATCTGACCTTGGGTTGTGACTGGACTACCTGAGAGGGTGAGGTTTTGAGGGGGCATGTCGGGTTTTGAAGCCTCGTCGACGACGGACGAGGCATTAGCTGGCCATGGCCAGACAGCTGGATCATCTCGGCCTGAAAGAGTGTTGATGTCACGCCCGGATAGCGTAGGTTTGTATTGGTCTTCTGTGATAATGGGACTGCTGGCAGCGATTGCAATAAGAAAGGTCCAAGCCGCAAGAGCTGATGGCCATACAACACATATGCCAGATCCCATACTCATATGAGTTGATATGTAGGGAAGGATACTCAAGATGGAGTTGATGCAGATGAGGACCAATATCGATTAGGCTGTCAAGCTTTATCAAGCCTTTGCCAATCAAAGACAGTCACTTGAAAAGGAGTTTGTATCGAAGGATGGAAAAGGGTCATGAATTTGCTGTAATGCACCGAAAAAGATATTTTGCCGATGGGAATTCGAGACGAGAAAAGTACGAATGTATGGGACTTCTTAACAAATGGAAGTAACATAATGCAGTGAGATAATTGAGGCTGTATCGAGAGCACTAAAACAAGAGCCGTGCAGTGCCTCATAGCAAGGCTGAGCTGAATCTTTGCGTAGGAAGATAGGAGTGCTTCAAAGGCTGTATACTTGTCTAAATGGAGGATGCAGGACAATCCTAACGAAAATTCCTCGAATATCATAGGTAGGCTCTGTTAGCATAGTGGCTCTGGGGACACATATGTGGGCTGTGAACAATTTCATTGCAGCTTTTCGCAAGGATATGGGATCTTGAAACATCTCCGACGATTTCCATCGATTGTATACTCGGAAGCGCAGTAGATTCCTGCGGTTTCGAATACGCGCCGACAAGTCTTGGCGTGCTAGTGTAGTTTCGGGTCACAAGTCGGGCCGTGCCCTGACTTCCTCTCAACCTACCGATCGTTGTTATACTAACATTCCAACTGTGTTGGTCACCTCAGACTGGTCAATTATCTTTTATCAGGTTCCATATGCCGGCGCATAAACACCAGCTTGCACGTTCATCGGCTCGATACAGCAAGGGCGCGTCGTGAAACGAGTACTTACAACGTCAGGGAAGGCGCAGCTTGCTCCTCAAGAAACAAGAAGCCTGCTGCCTGGTGAGGTAAGTTAGGCCCCAGATCGCCGAGGATCAAACAGACTAGTGCCTCGCACCTCACTCGATCAACTTCATCGTAAATCTACTTCTTACGACTCTTACGACCGCGCCCAACAATTTTTAACATCGTTAGTAACATAACAAAACTTTGGCAATCCCGGTAGCATGTATCCACGAATCGCCTTCTTGCTATGGCACCTAGTACTTGTTACCGCGCTTGAGACCCCCCTCCCCCATGCAGTCAGCGCAAAGGACAATCTAGACGCAGGCCCTCCCGAGTCTTCTATTCATGAACCTCTTCCGGAAGACTCTGCCCGAATATGTCCACTTCCTCGGTGCCAGCGCTGTCCTACAGCCAGAGAGGTTCAAGCGCCGGGAATTGGATTTGGCCTGGAGATGGGATATGGGTACGTTATTTTGCTTCCTAGTTGGTAGTGGAACTCCTCCAGCTAAATGTGAAACATTAGAACAGCATCAATAAGATTTCATAATGGCACCTATCAAGACGTTGCACACGTTACTGGAAACAACGACTATATCAACCTACTCCGGCGCCTCGCATCTGAAGCTCCAAGATTTCCCCCTTATGACCTGTCTACGTATAGGGGAAAGATACTTTGGGCCAAAGAGCGCACTCAACGGCTCCTCAGGAAAAGTCTAGGTCGTCCAGCAACGCCACCAACCGCCGTCTTGACTGATATGATCTCCGAATTGAAATCGCAAGTTGAGTCTGTTCTCGGAGGTGGCCGAAAAGTCACTGCTACCGTCCTCAGCTCTCCCGACCAAGTGGACCTCATCGCCGAAGAAATCACTGACGCTCTCGAATATCAGGGCATCAGGAATCTAATGGCTGAGCCCGACACACTGGAGGATTTTTACGCCTCCTCTGCAGCTTATGCTGGGTTCGGAATGGGCCTTTGTGAGCGTCACACCGACCCATACGTCTGTGAGCAAGAGGACAATCAGATCTATCCCTCCACACGGCTTTTGCATCTCGACTTTTCGCCAGAAAGTTTGTGTGCAACGGTGAGGTGGCTCAAAAGCGCGAAGGAAAGCAGGGTGGATGAATCGATTGTTGACCACGGCTTGGGTCTTGGGAGAAATCTTGTACTCGAGACGGAATACTGGGATGCTGTCCGCAACCGCATCCGCAACCTAGTCCAGTCCTTCGGATTGCGCATCACGCAAGTCATACTCACAGGCTCTTCTGCAAACGATCAGCGCTTCAAGGTCGCGATTCGAGAAGCCTTGAAGGACTGGACGACGGTCGGCGCACTTGACTTGCTGGATCAGCCATGCCATGGCGGGGAGTCATCGATGCTTTTGTACGCGACTGCCAGAGGAGCGGCGGAGTTTGCGAAACGCAGGCAGGAGGGGCCGGTGAGATGTGTAGAGACAGTAAAATGTAAGGAGGTCAGACGGGCTATAGAGCGGGAGTTGTTGACGAAAAAGGTGGAGCTCTGAGGCGGAAATTGCAATTGTGACATTGCTAGTGAGATGGGATGGGTTTAAGGAAGAAGCGGGGAAAGGGTCATGAATGGGCATTCCCCACTCCATTGCGCTGCGTAACGATCGAATTTTAGCGAGCGACGGATGAGGTAAGTTCCACAAATATCTCTACAAATATTTCTTTCGTCTTTGAATCATGCTCTAATTAAGGGACACTCAGGCGTCCTGCCATAAGCGACATTAATCAAGACTAACCAGAAGTGGGTGCGCTCGCTTAGTAGCGGTGGGAGAAGCTACCAATCGTCTGACCACAGAAAATTCGCTGTATCAGGATAAACCTTTAGCCTCAGGACTTATGATGTTTCAGCTCTCCCTTCAATTACACAGTCAGGCTTACACCGACGGCTTCCGCCTTGACCACGCCTCTCATAGCTGGTTAGGCTACCTCAGGAGCCGAGCAGGCATGGTGTCGAGAAGCAGGACGAGATTGGCAAATACTTTGCCTAAATTGTATCGTACGAGAAACAGGACGCCTGAACCCCTTGGAGAAGCGAAGGCTGAGCTCAATTTGACCTAAGCCTTGACTTCTGAGAGGCTTGAGAGAAGCATCAACACAGCACTTCAACCAATCTCCATTTCAAATCATCAACATACCCAAACAAATACAGAAGCCGCCTACGAATCCTTTCTCCCTCCATCCGTTATATCCGCACGCAATCATGTTCGCCAGACAAACCATTCTTCCTCTCCTTCTTCTCGTCTCTGTCAATCTCATCGGGGCCACGCCAGTCGCGAAAGGTCCTGTCTGGAATCCTGAACACCCACACCCACCGCCACCGCCAGCTCCGGCCCCATCACTCTGTTACATGTCCACCATACTGCCGGCGTTCCAGTGCGCCGTCGTTCTCGACGCTCACGCTCCTGGAGTTGGAACAGACTGCGGAGGAGCGTACCTTGGTGCTCTTCGTAACCACTGCGGCGTTATCACTAGCTGGTGGTGCCAGCCGTTCGATAAACCTGGTAACAAAGTGGCTTTGTCGGACTCTAGTGCCTACCTGGTCACATTGACTTTTTGGACCTCGGCTTTTTGTAACGCTGGGGATGTTTCGGGCGCTGTTTGGGACGGCTCTAACGACTCGGTCGGGATCCCTTGCAACGAAATCGAAGGATCCACAATCGATAGACCGGATATGCCTGAACTGCACTTTGGGGAGTAAGAAGCCTTTGCGAAGTCTTTTGGGCAAGGAGTGGTATTGGTCGACGAAGGGGTTCCAGAGTCGATCTGCGAGGTCAATGTTTCGATAGTTTGGCCGATGCAGGGGTTCCAAAGTCAGTGTGCGAGAACGGTGTTTTGATAGTTTGGATGACAAAGAGCTTCTGGGGTGAATCTGCGAGATCAGTAGTCTATTAATCTCTCCTGGGCATTGATTTTGTGTTCTGCATTGCATTTTCAATGGCTACATTTCAGCGCCAGTTTTAGGTTCTATAAATCGGGGTTGAAGCCTATTCACAAGCCTAATGCATTGCATATCAGAGTCATAAAGTTGCACAAAAGAAATAGCAGCTAACTCTATCCGTTTGGTATCTTGTCAGCCCTACCATACTAGTGGCTTGGCAATGGTGAACACGGTTTATATTTTCAACCTCTTGTATTCTTACCTCCTTGAGCTATCCTTCCCGAATTCCCCGGATCAGGGGCGGAAAACTACCGCATGGCTAGCTCCAGGTCGTGTCTGAGCCAATTTGGGCTCAGCCCCCTCATGGGAAGCCTGAGGTTTGATTGAATAATCCCTAGACTTATGTTATAGGCAGCAACGCTCCGAAGTTAGAGCTTGAAATACAGTTTACAACGTTGTCGAGCTTCTATGCTGTAAAGCTAAAACGAACCGAACTTATTACAAAGCTCACGAATTTTAAGGTAGGCACGAACTCGAAATCGAAAAAATTATTGAGACGCAAGGCATTCCCAAATACTGAAAAATTTCGTGTCGACACTTTTGAAAACATACGCCAAAAGCAAATCAGCGAAACGGGAGAATGCAACCCACAGAACATACGGCCAGCGTGGCAGTACAAGCCGACCCAACCCAAGAACAAGCAGGACCTCAAAACGAAAGTCAATATTCAACTATGGATCAATTCAATCTTCTCGCTACAATAGGAAAAGGAGTCTTCGCTAAAGTCATGCTTGCTGAGAGCAAGTCAAATCGCCAGTTGTACGCCATTAAGATACTCAAGAAACAGTCATTGATTGAAAACGACGAAGTGAAGGGTTCAAAGATTGAAAGGAGCGTGTTGATGAAAGCGCGAGAGCATAATCATCCGTTCATCGCACGGCTTACCTCAACGTTCCATACAGAAACAAGATTGTGTTTCGTACTCGAGTATTGTCCCGGAGGAGATTTGATGCATCATATTCAAGCAGGACCGTTCGATATCGCTAGGTCAAGGTAAGCTCACGTCTTTTCAATCGCCCACACTATGTGGCGCTTGCGAGTGTATAATTCAGAAGAATTCCCGCCAGATTCCTCGCCAGAACTTCACCAACACTAACCCACCTCCCAGATTCTACGCAGCCGAAATCTGCCTAGTCTTGAAGTTCCTACACGAAAACGGTTTCATTCACCGGGACCTCAAGCTCGAAAACATACTCCTCACATCCGACGGCCACATCAAAGTGATAGACTTTATTACATCTGCAGAAGGTATCTCTGACCATTACGGCTCAACGACAAATTTCTGTGGCACGCCTGAATTCATAGCGCCAGAGGTATATTTTCTCGAAAACAGCGACCAGCTTCATCACAGAGATATCTGATAAACTCTATAGATGCTCTTGGACAAGCCTTACGGCCGCACCATAGACTGGTGGGCCTTTGGAATCCTCCTCTACCAAATGACCACCTCCCAACCGCCCTTTAACGGCGAGGACGAAGATGAAATCTACGATTCCATTTTGGCCGATGAGCCACACTTCCCACCCCACATCCCAACCCTCGCTGTAGATCTGATGCGAAAACTGCTCGTACGAAACTCGCAGGAGAGGATAGGTTATCATAAGGGCGCGGAGGAGATTATGGCGCATGAGTTTTTTAAGGAGGTGGATTGGGAGAAGTTGTATAGGAGGGAGGTGAGGCCGCCGTTTAGGCCGGGGGATGGGGATTTGGGTAATCATGGTATGGAGTTTTTGGGCGTGGAGCCTTGTTTGACGCCGGTGCTATTTGGTAAGTTTACTCCTTTCTTGATTTGAGGGTAAGGAGATGTTGATGGAGTTTGTTTTAGCGTTGAGTCCGGCGATGCAGGAACAATTTTGGGATTTTTCGTTCAGTGATATATAAGTAGGCGAACCTTTCGTTTCTTACCGCTAGTTCGATCGCAGCCATAGCCACCACCGCCGCTACTTGGTTGATGGACGACAAGCCTATTGTTCAATGACGAAGTGCGTTTCTTACGGAGTAACGGCCCTTTCTTCCTGAGGCACTGTTAGAAATAGCCATCACAGCCATGTCAGTGGCTTGGCATCATGTACGAGTCGGCGGCATGTAACGTGGCTTCCTAGATGATCAAGCCGTCATGATGAATGCTTCTGATATGGTCCAATTCGTCGAAGCATCGAGTTCGTAAAGGAGTTCAGTACAAAGAAAGAGAGGAATGCATCAAAGTATCATGCAAGCTACCCCTACTAACAAAATCCTCCGTCCGCCCCACTATCTCAACGAATTCATCTAGTACACGTGCGAGCCACACCTCCATACCAACATCATGAAAACAAAACTCCTAGATTAATATCTTTGACGCCTTCGGTCACCTCCTCCCCTTATCACGCTTGGTGAGCTGTTCGACGATCTGATCTCCTTTTTCAACGATCCACTTACCGAACAATCTTGCGAAGTGGTAAAGGCTCATCTTGCACCCCTTGAGCTTGCCTGTAACCAGTATGAGGTCGATGCCTTTCCCTCCACTTTACAATCACTCCTCGCATATCTCAGCTATTTTTGGGCTCGTGTGCCTCCACAACATATTGTTGAGTTCGCGCAGGACTCAGCATCTGCTGCAGAGACTGATATGGAGACAGATCCTGGATTGTCCGAAGGACATGTTTGTTGCACCTTAGATTAGGGTGGACCAAATCAGCAGGTAATTGGACGCAGAAAAGAACCTACAACGTGTATCAACACGATTGCCCGAATTCCAGCCGGTAGAAAGCCAGCCATATAAGTCAACCAGGAGTCAACATCAAGAGGCCGGAGAAGCCGCAAACAGGATTGCAGAGGGATATTTTCTTGTAACGTGCAAGCTATTGTCCTGTTACGAATTCTATCCCACGACACATAATTGAGATTATTGCCATAATCATCGATCCTATGGTATATTATCAGGACGCTTACCCTCGTAGGATCGATATGATTGTAATGACATCGGGGCTTATTCTGACTAAAGTATGAGACAGAATGGCCCTGCATTCGGAAATCCTCATTCTAAATACGCCACAGCTGGTTTTCATGTATAGCCAGGACGAAATCTCTCAGGGTGCTTTGATATCCGGGTGCTTCTCCGCAAAGATGTGTTAGCAGACTGCTGCATTAATTCTCTGCCCATTGATGGAGTTGATAACCTGCTAAGCTTATTTTCTCTTTTTTGCCAGGGTGTGCAGGCTGTTGGCGAAAACTTTGTGCTATCCTCACGCAGTCCTGTCAGCCGTTTTCCGCCGGGCTTGCAAACTCCTGCTGAATGGGTTGGGCAGAGAGAGGCGGGCATCGCATCTTTGACCATGAACGCCTGCTTGCTTCTAGATTTAGGAGCGCTGGAATCGATAGTCATCTTCTCCGCTGTCTGTGGTGGATCGCATAAGACGCTCAACTTTTGGCGAGAGCTCCGTCTCTTACTGGACGCCTTGGAGGCTTTCGCCGGATCAACCGGACTCAGGATTGACCTCGCCATCGACTGCTTTCGTTGACGAACATTCACTTTCGGAGGTTTGTTGAGCCTTGATGTTTCAGTTGCAGGGATCGCAGAGGAAACAGCGACTCAGGAGAAGAGAAAAAGATACCTCAAACAGCTGGTAGAGATCAAAATTCAGTCCACCGGACTGAGCCAGCTGAACGCAGCGGGGGTGGGCGAGGATGAGCTTGTGGGGGGCTTTGTACTCGACGATCAAAACCAATTGACCACGATCTCGATGCGGCTTAGCGAGTACACAATCCAGCACGATGACGGTGGTGCAAGCGTGGGTGCATTCGGCGTCATCTTGGACCCTGAGTGTGAAACATCACAGTGTCTGGTATTATCTTATGAGCGAGACCATACAATGTTGGTGGGTTTTGTGCTGGTTGTGAGGGCAAAGGCGCACACATGCTATGATTAAGTATTGGTGAGCGACCGGCAGGAAGAGGAAGCAATTGGGTGGTGGAAGCTCATGTGTTCGGTGGTTGCATGATGGAATAGGATGCAGGAATCTAAGGAGAAGCTAATTTACATGATTTGTGGGCGAGGATATGACGCTAAGCCTAGATAAGCGAGGTCACGTGATCTGAATAGAATGTGCCTACATGCAGTCTCTTAATTGGAGGTGTACTTCCTTACAGTCGTCAGGGCGATTGACGGCTTGCTAGACAACGATGTTCTTCGACTCACAAAGATCGCAACTTCGAATACAGGGTGTCTGACAGTATGGATCAATGGCCGAAATCCATGATAGATGTCGCACTATTACTCTGCCGATCCTGCATCGTATTCATCGAGACGAAATCACTCTGCGAATCCATGTTCGGTGGGTCGAAAGAAGGCCAGCTTGCCATGTCGCCTTCCACCGATGTCTCACTCATTGAAGTAAATTCCTTCATTGACCGCAGATCCGCTGGCTCACAGGAAAACCAGCTCACTATCTCGGCCCCAGCTGGTATTGCTTCCAGCTGAGCGTTCGACGACTTTGTTGTCGTTAACGATGCTGTTGTGTTTACGATTTCTTGATTCTGACTCAGAGCCAACTCATTTGTCGCCGACCCCGTCTTCGTACTTGTCTCCAATAATTTGCTCATCAATCGGGTCAAGGTGCTTGCCCCGATGTCTGCCATACTGCTCACGTCGGCAAGCATTTTTAGCCGCTTCAGAGCTCCTTGCACCGCCTGCAAGCACCCACGGCGCGTCAAATTGCGTATGCCTGTCTGCAGCGGATCCGTATTCTCGTTGAGAGTACCTGGTGGAGGGACATGTCCATCATGGGTGTCTTTTGGGAACATTGGATCCATGCAGAGACATACGAGGACCACCGCTGCTTCAAATGTAGAGAAGACAAGCCCGGCAAAGCGCGTGTGGCTGCCCCCGAGCAAGGCATGCAACTGCGTTACGCCGTCTAATGCTCGCAGCGCAGCGACAGCCAGTGCCTTTTCCTGCAAGCCCAGGAGCACGCGCTTATATGTGGGCAGTGACAGGCTTTCCACACGTTCCTGATCATGGAATAGGAGCAGCGGCCTAAAGTTCCAGTATATCGAATCGTAGATGGCAATGTGGAGGAGTTGCCTCTGTAGTAGCAGTTTGGGAAGACGCTTGTCCCATCTTTTGTCCGGATTCACGAGGGCGAAGGCGGGCGGGAGTTGCGAAAGATACTCACAGCAGAATTTCTCGCATCGTTCTTCGGCCACCACCATGTCGTACTCGGCGCCTTGTAAGGGGCCAATACTGCGCCAAAACTCGGCCAGGCGGGCTTGAAGGAGCCGTTCGGTGAAGGGCTCGGGCGCATCAGAGCCCGGATCTATACTCTCTCCACCTCTACTGCTTTTGTTTAGATCGAGTTGCGGCCAATTTCCAGGGTGTAGACCTTCGGGGAGAAAAGCGATGTAATCTAGCTGACGAGAGAGCAAACTGTCCCAGATATAGAGGTTGCAAAACGTCCTTCGTTCCATCTCTTGATCGATTTCATCCATGCTCTGTCGTGACTTGGCCACATCGCTGTGTATACCGATACTTTGCGCGACCCGAATGGCATGGCTTAATACCTCCCAGAAGGCGATTGTTTTTCCTTCAATCTGGCATCGAAGCCCAAAGAATGCCAAATGCTGGATGCGAATCAGGGACCCTCGACCATCTGCCGCGGCGCTGATAGCTGCAAGGGTATCGGCTATTTCATCACATGACTTGCGTACATCAGGGAGAGATACGCCACGGATCTTGTCGGGGGTATAGCCCGGGGATGGGAGGAAGTGCGATGCGTAGGAGCAAATGCGTAGGATAAGGATGGCAACGTCCACTTCTGCCACGAGCCTGACCCGGTCCACCATCCACCACCGCTCATACCTTGCGAGGAACCACGGAAGGTGCACTAGCTGGTCAAGCCTGTCCGAAAGGACGTGTTAGCCTAATCTTGAGCAAAACCGGCCGCTTAGAGTGAATATTGACAGAGAGGATGTGATGGATGGGATTGGGCACGAACCAATTGACTTCAGCTACGAAGTACTGCACCAAAAAGTCTAATATCTGTCGGTCGGGTATCCGATCAATGTTGCGATGGACCTCGTCTCCGGCTTCCGGGCTAAGCGCTAGGGAGCTGCTATGAAGGCTGTCGTGACGAGCTAAACCTAGCTAGAAGCAAGTCAATATCTTCCCGTTGAATTCCAAGCCTAGTGCAGTACTAGAGTGAGACTACTCACCTTACGTATAAGGGCTAGTGTATTGCTGTCACTGGTATTGGAATAGCCAAATGATTCAGCGAGCGAGAGACCGGACCGTGGCATAACTGGGATGCAAGGTTTGACGTATGCACTCCACTCATCTTGTAAGCTCAGTGACCGGTTGCTCATGCTTTTTTGGTTGTCTCGATGTGTTTCTTCTCGTCTAGACTCTGGTATAGTTGGGGGACTAGAGGTTCGGCTTGCCGAAGTAGGATTATACACACACGCTTCAGAACATTGTCGCCGGGAACAGTGATTGCAAGGGTATTCGCGGTTGCACTGTAATCAACCGTATTAGCACGAACCACCAACCTGGTTGGCGGCAAATAGGCTGCGAATCGTGGTTTGATACCTTTTGTTTTCGTGTATAACATGGCATACACGACGAGACAACACGTTTTCGACCAGAACTCATACTGATAGGAATGTCAAGAAGGTTTCGGTGGAGTTCGAATGGAAGAGGAAGTACCCGGATCCTTTGCAAAAGTTTGCTGACTCATGAGACGAAGAAGTGTCTGTTTGGACCCTCCCATTCAGATATCGAAGTCCACGTCGAAAAGATAGGACGGAGACGGACTCCCGCCAATCGAGGTAGATTTGAGGATGCTCATCCTCCTGCAAATGACGAATGGACCTAGCCGCGGGATGGCAGTGGAACCATAGGGGATCCTACCTCGGGACCCCCTGCCTTCCCTATCAGCTGAAGCCATCCCATACTACTGGTGAATCCGTTCCACGAGTATCATTGAGCCTCTTGATAGCTCAAGCCATGAATGGAGTCAGCTATGTTGACGGAGGCGGGGAAGAATGATCGTGCCCCGCTGCAAGCACTAGACGGTTGATCTGACGTTGAGAGGGTAGCATACGTATTGGCTTGGCTATACTGTGCATGGTGGAATCCTACTGCATGTATAGGCCTTTTTTTTTGGCTCACACCGCTCTTTGACGTTCCTATCATCCGGGGTGCAGGGGTTCTGCACCCAATCATAAGTACTCTTCCCACACCTCCACGTAATACAGTAATAAAGCAGACGGAGAAGACGAATAAGACAAAAAGCCGCCCGGGCGTAGGCCTAAGGGGCCTACATTCGAAGTAGCGGCGGCGAGAAAGGCATATATAAGGAAGGAATCGAAAACTGATCTATAGGTATCTCGATAAGCATCTCTGCGACGGCGGAAAGGGGGTAGTAGGGGCTTAGCGGCAACAATGGAGGCAAACTAACGGCAGCGAGGCCAATATTGATGCAAGAACTTCAGGAAGGTAGTGTTGCGCAATATGTAGACAGAGTACTTATAATTGGGTACAGAACCCCTGCGAAGCTAAAGTAGCTTTCCCGTAATCTGGCGAACGCTAAAGTCTGGCGAAGGGTTCTGGCTATTACGATCGTGGGTTTTACCGAGCAGAGGCTTGGCATGGCTTAGTAATACAGGTCGACGGGTCGACATCAGCTAAGAAGTGTCGACCCGGTGAGCAGGTCGCTGGAACGACAGGAACGCACGGAGGGCGATCCAGTCGATCCAGGTAAGCAGGTTACCGGAACGATAGGAGCGTACGACGAGCGATCTAAGCGACCTATTAAGCATACGGATCTCCTATATCTATATAGATAGTAATGTTTTCTAGTAGATAGGAGCTTTATACTTAACTTATATTATAATTCTAGTAATCTCTTAAGTATTAAATATAATACCTTATATTAGACCTATTTAATATAAGCTTACTTATCCTACTTCCTTAATACTCCTCTTTATAAGAACTAATCATAGGTCTACCTTATTTATAGACGGAGTAAACTATAATACTTTAAGTACCCTTAGAATAAGTACCTTAGAAAGTAGAGACCCCCCCCTAAGCGTCTAGAGTTCACGACGCCTAATTATAGATAGTAAGGATAGACTTAAGGTCGCTAGACCCGACTTATTCTACGGCGAAAGAGAAAAGCTTAAAGACTAGCTTATATAGCTTCAGCTCTACTTTACCTTTAATAAATAGACCTTATTAATGGTATAATAGCCGGTCTTCGCTATTACGTATATAAGAGGACGAGCTTAGAAGTAAGTTTATCCTTTACTTAAGAAGTACCTAGAGGATAAAGATAATTTAGATAATTAATATATCTAGAACTAGATAGAAAGCTTTATATAGTTTTATATTAAGATATAACGAGTCTTTAATCCTTTAAATGAAAATAAAGTAGCTATACGAGTTATTTAGTACTTATCTTAGAAGAAGTCTATTACTAAGTATTCCACTTAATTCTAATAATATATAATAAAGATAGACTAGGATAATAACATACTAATAATAGTATACCGCCGCGGATTAAAGTTTAATATTAAAGAAGAACTTATACGAATTAAAGCTTAAATCGATAATCTTAATATATTAATAGCTAAAGCTATTAAAGTTAATAATAAGCTTTATAAATTAGTAATAAAGAAATGATATAATAATAGAACCTCCGGAATAGGATAATTAGGAATCTTTGCTAGTAATAGACTAGGAAGATAATAGTATTAATAACGCGATCTATATAGATATACGCTAATAGAACTAGACTTCACTTAGAAATAAGATAAGGGAAAATTTAGGGGTAAGAAGTAGCTAAAAAGGGGTAAGAAAGTAATAACCTATTATAGCTATAATAAACCGGGCTACTTCGCTAGAGACTACTAGTTAAAGAATATAGTACCGCGACCGCAATTAAATATACTAAGAAGAGTTCTATATAATAAACCTTCTAAGAATCTAGAGAATTACGACTTAACTTATAAGTAGATAGAGGTAGAGTAACTATTAAAGGAAATTATAAAGGGAGAACGCTATTTCGAATTTATACGAAAAGTATACTAATTTATTAAGAATCTAAAAGACTATAAAATATTATCCTAGGATATTAATATAAGAACTATAAGGTATTTTATTCTAATAGGTCAAGAGGATTTAGAACTTAAAGAAGTTCTAAAGGACCTAGTTATTAATATCTAGATAAAGGTAGATTAGTTATAATAATAGCTCTAAGATATTTAAGATAAGAGGATAGAATAGGAATCTTTAAATAATAGCGAGGTTCTGGAGTATAACTTAAAATATAGATAAGAAAGTTAAGAGAGTTTAAAAGAAGAAGTACTACGCTATAAACTTAGCGGGGATACTCCGGATAACTCTCTATCTTATACCACCGCATCACAAGGATTAAATAAAGGAAAATACTTAGAGAAAATATATTATAAAGAAGGGCTTTACGTTAAAGACTATTAATTTAATTTAGTATACCTAGAATATAGTATTATATATTAGATAGCCTACGCCGACGACTACTATAAGTACTACTCCTAGGTCTAGATAGAACTAGGTAGGTAGGCGGTAGGTACGTCTTATAAACGAATAATTTAGAGAGATTATACGAGCGATAGTTATAACTAGTACTTAGCTAGTAAACGACTTAACGTATAGTTTCCAGGATCTACCGTAGACTAGTACGATAGTATAAAGAAATAACTAATATACAGCCTAAATAAAGAATATTGCTACCTATTAGAGTAGTATACTTATATATATAATAGATGCCAAAAGTACATAGAAATCAAGAAGATATACGATTTTCTTCCTAAATAGAGAAAAGAGTAATCTCTTATATTACAGGGAGACATAAGTAGATTAATATATTAATCCTAAAATAATTCCTGTATATTACTTAATATGATATACATGTAAATATACCGGTACTAATCAATAGTAAACGAACCATTATAATAATAGATTCTAGAGCGACTAGTAACTTCGCTTCTCGAGACTTAGTACGGTTACTAGGCCTACTAACTCGAAGAAAGAAAGAATAGTACGACTTATAAATAGCCGACGGGTTAACGCTATTAATAGGAAGGATAGATAAGGAGATATACTCGCTACCTATAATAATTTAACGCTACTATAAGGAACTAACCTTTAATATAGTTAAGATAGCTACTTATTATATCATTTTAGGAATACCTTAATTAAAGAAGTATAATCTAGTAATTAATTAGAAGAAAGGAGTACTTATATTTATAAATACTAGAGACGTTACTAGTATATAACCTATACGTTAATAGCGGATAACGATAGATGAAAAATAGAACTAAAGACTAGTTAAAGCTTATTATACTTCAGTTTCAAAGAAGGACGACCTTAGACGAGGGTCTAATTCAGTATATATTAATAAGGGTTAGCCGGATAACTAAGCTAGAGTTATTAAGGGAAAAGACGAACCTCCTAACATCCTATAAGAATATAAGAAATAGATATATCTCTTTATAAAAGAGATAATAGTAAAAGCTTTACCTATATATTAATCTTAGGATTATAAGATTAAACTTAAACTAGGAAAGGAATTAATATTTAAACTAATTTATATATTATTAGAAAAGGAATTTACTATATTACGCGGGTATATTAATAAGAACCTTAAGAAGGGATTTATTTAAGAATCTAAATTATTAATAGGTTATCTAATCCTCTTTATATTAAAGAAGGATAGGAGTCTTAGGCTATACGTCGATTATTAGAAGTTAAATAATATTACTATTAAGAATTAATATCCTTTACTAAATATTAGCGAGCTATAGGATAGACTCTCTTATATAAAGATATTTATTAAGCTTAACTTATAAGGAGCTTATAACCTAATCCGAATAAAAGAAGGAGAAGAATAGAAAACTATATTTAGGACTTAATATAGATATTATAAGTACCTAGTTATACTATTTAGACTTACTAATATATTAGTAACCTACTAAGTACTAGTTAATAATATTATTTAAGCTTATTTAGATCGTATTATAATCGCTTACCTTAATAATATCTTAATCTACTCTAAGATTAAAGAAGAATATATCTAGTATATATAGGATATTTTAACCTACCTATTATAAGCCAGATTACTCCTTAAGCTAGAGAAGTACGAATTTTATAAGGAATTAGTAGAATTCCTAGGATTTATAGTAAGTACTATAGGTATTCATATAAGCCCTGAAAAAATTAAGGCTATAACGGAATAGCCTATACTATATAATATAAAGTTAATCTAGAGCTTCTTAGGATTTATGAACTTTAATAGAAGGTTTATTAAAGGATATTTAAAAATAGCCCTACTACTTATAAATATTACTAAGAAAGAAAAAGGATTTTAATAGGAAATAAGTTAATAGAAAGTATTTATAATATTAAAAGAAGCCTATTAAAATCTATTAATACTTTATACCTTTCGAGTAAATAAACCTACTCGTATTGAAATAAATGCCTTAGATCTTATAATCGGCGCTTATTTATATTAAGAAAAGGATAGTAAATAGTACCTAATTACCTATTACTTACGAAAGATATCAGTAGTAGAATAGAACTACGATATCTATAATAAAGAACTATTAGTAGTAGTATATACGCTTTAGAATTAAAGGGTATATATTAAAAGTTATTCGGAACTTACTATCTTTATAGATTATAAGAACCTCTTGAACTTTATTATAACTAAGGAGTTAAACTAAAGATAAGTCCGTTAATTAGAATTACTAAGATAGTATAAGTTTAATATACTATATATCCTAGGAAAAGATAATAGTTAAGCGGACGCCTTAAGTAGGTATATAGATTATATAGAATCCAAGGATATTATAAAGAAGCTAATTCTTAAATAAGAAAAGGATAGATTATTAGTACTAATATAGAGTTTAGTAGTAACTATATAAATTATAGTCTAGGATATTACGCTAACCCTAAAGGAAGGCTATATTAACGACGAACTAGTATTATAGCTAAGGATTCAGTAACTAGGATAAGGACTACTCTAGTATAAAGGGAGAATATACTTACTTAAGAGATACGCTAAAGAAGTAATCTAGGATTACTATAATAATCCTTTATTAGGATATCTAGGAATCTCTAAGACGGTGGAGCTCCTATAACGAGAATATACGACGCCACGACTACGTACGCACGTTAAGAAATATATCAAGGAATATATTTAATACTAGTAGAATAAGTCTATACGCCACGCTAAATACGGGTAAATATAGTTTACGCCTATTCTAGATATATTATAAAAGGATGTTATAATAGACTTCATTATTAAACTACTAAAATTAAGGGATCTAGTTACGAAAGATATCTTTAACTTAATTATAGTAATTATTAATAAATTAATAAAGTATACTATTATAATTCCTTATAAGGAAACTTATAAAGTAGATTAGCTAGGATATATACTCCTTAATAGGCTGATAAGGGATTATAGTATACCTAAATCTATTATATTAAATAAAGATAGACTCTTTACGTCTTATTACTAGAAGACTCTGATCGCTATAATCGGGACTAAGCTGCGAATATTAACCGCCTATTATCTAGAGACGGACGGCTAGATAGAACGTACGAATTAAATAATAGAAGTATACCTAAGGTACTACGTTAACTATAAATAAAATAACTAGGTATTATTACTTCTAATAGCTTAATTAGCATTTAATAATAAAAGATCGGATATTATATAGCTATTACTATTCTTTACGAATTATAGACAATACGCGAATCTTTTCCTAGAGCCGCGAGAAGGCGCTCGGGCAGAAAAAGTAACAGTGCTAGCATCTAATATAAAAAGACTATATAGCGATATATAATAAACTATTAATAAGGTTAATACTAAGACTTAAACCAGAGTTAATAAGAAAAGAAAAATATATCCTTAGCTAAAGAAGGGGGATAAGGTTTACCTTTATACTAAAAACCTAAAGAGTAAGAGACTAAGTAAGAAGCTAGACTATATGAAAGTTAGACTATTCTTAATTAAATAACTAAAGGGGGCTGTTAACTATAAGTTATAGTTACTACCTGACGCTAAGGCACTTCCAGTATTCTATATCTCCTTGCTAGAACTAGCCGACTCCGAAACACCTCTTCAAGAAAGTTAGAAGTTCAAGGCTAAGACTAAGGAATATAAAGTTAAAAAGATCCTAGATTAACGAGGTTAGGAATACCTAATTAAGTGGAAAGGATTCAAGGACTTAAAAAATACCTAGGAACCGATTAAATATCTCAGGAACTATAGGAGCCTTCTATAGCAGTTTTATTAGAGAACGGGCTAGAGGGTAGCTAGTTAAGTGTCTCCAGAAATATATTAACATTCAGGAAGTCGTCTATTAATAACGTTCCCGTGATACGTCTCTAAACCTCTTATACCTTCTCTAGATCCTTAAGTCTCTCTAACTCTTCGATATCACTTAAACCCTTATTAAATATTCGTTATTCCTTCTCTTTAAGGAAACGCTTCTATGCCCGTAGGCGCTTAAGCTTCGACTACTTAACACGAGTAACTTCGTAAGTAACGCGGGCGGTCTTATTAGTAGCCTCCTAGGTAGCCTCCGTCTTAACCTCCTCCCGTTTAAGCTTTTCTATAGCCCTGTTAATACTGCTAAAATTAACTACCGGCTCAGCCGGCTTATATTTCTTCCTAGTATGAATGTACTCGCTATACTTCTAGGATAAAGAAGAAAGTCGATACTCCCTCTACTATTAAGTATAGCGAATATAAGTAACTATGGCTAAGATACCCGTGGAAAGAACTCGCTCTATTAAAGTTAAACGCTAAGAAGTCTTACGCGAAGGTATAGATGTATCTTTAAGGATAAAGAAAGAAAAGGAAGGAGGGATAGTATTACGATTATAGGTTTTATTAAGTAAAGGCTTAGTATAGCTTAATAATATAGGTTAACGGGTCGATATTAGCTAAGAAATATCGACCTAATAAATAGGTCGCTAGAACGATAGGAACGTATAGAGGGCGATCCAGTCGATCTAGGTAAGTAGGTCGCCGGAATGATAGGAGCGTATAACGAGTAATCTAAATAACCTATCGAGTATACGGATCTCCTATATCTATATAGATGGCGATATTTTCTAATAGATAGGAGCTTCGTACTTAACTTATATTATAATTCTAGTAATCTCCTAAGTACTAAATATAATACCTTATATTAGACCTATTTAATATAAGCCTACTTATCCTACTTCCTTAATACTCCTCTTTACGAGAACCAATCATAGGTCTACTCTATCTACGGACGGAGTAAACTGTAATACTAGCGCCCTCAAGATAATCCGCCTATTATCTATTCGTAGATGTTATAGTAGTTTGCGAAGGTATTAGCTAGACGCTAGTAGGCTATATATCGTAGAAGATCCCCTACTAAAAATAGATAATAAGGCCTTAATAATATATAATTATCTTTATAGTTTATATACCTTTTAATAAACCTTATAAATTATTTTATATATCTTATATTTAATATTTTAGACTTAGCCTATTATCTTACTACTATTATTACGCTATTATATCCTTACTATTACTATTCCTACTTAATAATAAGACCTTTATAATACGCCTTAATATATTATTTATATAATAACTTTATAATAATATAGAGACCTTATTAATATAACTTATTATAAGATTAGACTTATTAATATATAATCTTTTATTATCCCTTACTTTATAATTATAAAGCTCCTCTTATTATTATCCCTATTATCCTTATAATAGTTAATAAATATAATAGTAAGTACTTATTAAAATTTATATAAATACTTTATCTTAAGCTTAATTTATAATTTATAAAGGAACTTTAAGCTTTAATTTTAAGGAGAGGTATTTATAAATATACCTTTAATAATAAGCTTAAGGGTATTATTATTAAGCTTAAGGATAATAACTTAAGGCCTAATAATATACTTAAAATATTATTAATTAAGAGAGCTACTTTTATTATAAAAATATTATTACTAAGATTATATATAAAGTCTTAATTTACCTTATAAATATTATGTTTTTAATATAACTCTTAATATATATTACCTTTTAATATATTATAATTAAGTATATCTTATTCTTTTCCTCCTCCTCTTTTAAGTTAAGGAAGCTTTTAATTAAGCTTTAAATAAATAATAAATTTATAATAAATATTATTTATATCCTTTAAATTTTTTAAATTTTTTAGATTTTTTAATTAACCTAATTAGCTTTACTATTAATTAGAGAAGGAAAGTAGGAAGGAGATAAAATTTATATAAAAGTATTTTATTAACTTTTATTAATTTAAATAGGCTCTTTATTATAATAATTTAAATATTAAAGTAGATAATCTTTTTATAAGTATAAAATTAGTAGGCAAATTAAATAAGTTATAAATTAAAGCTTAAAATAATCCTATTAAATTTATAATTAATAATATATTAAATAAGAATAAAAACTTTAATATTAATTAGAATTTAATTAAGATCTTAAATTAAATTATTATTATTAAGGCTTCTATTATTATAAAAAAGATAAGGGTAATATTATTATAAATAATATAATACTTTCCTCTTAAACTATTATTATAAATAATATTAAGCTTATAAAATTTACTATTTATTTAAAATTAATACTTAAAAAAGATACTTTAAATAATAAGATTAAGAAGTAATTATATTTATAAGATCTTAATATAAGTCTACCTCTCTTTATATAAAAATTTAAATAAGAATAACTTATATAAATACTTTTACTTAATTATTTTATTAAAGCTTATCTAACCTTACTTAAAATTATTATTATATATAATAAGTTAGTTAAGGTATATTAATAGGCTATTAATTATTATAAATAAATAATAATAAAATAATATAAAATAAGAGATTTAAAACTTTTTTAATAAAGGTTCTAATAGTATTAAAATTAGAATTATATATTAATTTAATATTTAAATTATAAATAAGTTTATTATTATAATATTTAAATTATAAATAAGTTTATTATTATAATCTTAAAATTATAATAATAATTTATTTACCTTAATAATTATATTATTACTCCTACTCTAAATAATCTTATAAAAACTCTTATATAAGAGTATAAGATTAGGAATAAAAGCTTAAATAAAAAGCTATATAAAGAGAGCTTAATAATATAAAGGTATATAAATAAGAGATATTAAAATAATTATATATTTAAAGTATATTATTAAATTAATAACTCCTTTAATTATATATTCTTTATAACTTAATAAGTTAAAGTCTAAGCTAGTACTATCTTATAAGATAATATAAAAAAGATTATAAAATAGACCTTATTAATAATACTTATAAGTAATATAAGGATATATATAAAGAAATAATTAAAGTTAAATATATAAGAGTAATAAAAAGGATAATAAATTAGAATACTTTTCTTATTTAAAAGTTACCTTTAAGTAACTCCCTTATATAATTAATATAATACTTTTAAAGGAATATTTTAATAAGTTACTCTTATATTATATCTTCTTTATAATAAACCTTTTATCTTATTAATTTAACTTCCTCTTATACTCCCTCCTACTCTCCCTCTTATATTATAAAATATATAAACTTTTAAATTATAAAAGGAGCTTAAAGAGTAAGCTTAGAAACTATTTAACTTTTAATCCTACTTTATAATTATCTTAATAAGAGCCTCTTAAATATTTAAATTATTTATAATATTTTGGCCTTCTATTATATTAAGATTATAAGTAGACTTTTAAAATAGCCCTATTAAACGTAATTTTATTAATTTTATTAAATAGATAAAGAAGAGGAGGCTTATAAATAAGATAATAAATTATAATAATATATATAATAAATTTATAAATAAGGGTCTTATTATTAACTTAATATAAGAGTAGAAGTTTAATAAGGACTTATAAGTAATTCTTAATATTAAGTATAATATTAATATATATTTAAATTAAGGTATAAGTTAATAAGGTTATAAAAGAGATATTAATATATTATATTATAAGTATACCTTAAGGCTTCTTAAATAACTCTTACTTTATTACTTTAAACCTTTAATTTAACCTTTTAATACTCTACTTAATAAGAGCTTTATATTAGTTAAGTTAATATATAAAAATAGCCTAATCTTAGCTTCTATTAAGTAGGGGGATAATATAAGGGGTAAAGGCTTTAATAATAATAATAATACTTATAAAAACTAGTAAATATTATCCCCTAAGTCTAATAAATTATATTATTTAAATACTTAATTAATATAATAATAATAAGCTTTTATATAATATTTATAAAGAAAATAATATTAAATTAGCTTATAATCTCTACTTTTTATATATTATCCTTTATATATAATATTTAATTTTTAAAAGAGATTACTAGGATTTACTTATTTTAATTAAGCTTTAATTATAAGCTTTAAAAAATTATTAAATTATTAAATTATTTATCTTCTTTATATAAAATAGTAATATCTTAATATTTCTTAATTTAACTCTTTAAGATAGTAAATAATATCTTAACTAGATTTAAGTTTAATAAGTATATGTTACGCCCAGGCTCGTGGACCTTATAGAACACGGAGCCAGCGTGATTATCGTCATGATCTGTTGCCAGGAACCATAGATCAGGAGCTGGATGATCTGTGAACAGACTACATAGATTACACAGTCGTGATGATCACATAACAGATGATACAGATCACAGGATTTCCTATGTCTATATAGATAGCGATGTTTCCCGCCTAGATAGGAGCTTCGTACTTAACTCATGTTATGAACTTAGTTATCTCCTAGACACTGAACACAATACGATTGTACCAGACCAGTTTAGTACGAAGCCTGTTCTCCTGTCCTTGACACTCCTCTCTACGAGATCAACCCAGACCCCAGTAGACCTCTAGACGACAGGGTCGTAACAGTATAAAGATAAATAAGCTAATTTAATATTAACCTTATCTATTATATTAATTAGCTCTTAATTCTAATATATATTTATATTATTAATTATAAATTATAAATTATAAATCACTATTAATAACCTAGTTATAGTAAGGGAGGACCTAAGTATATATAAAATTATTAAATATATTAGCCTTAATAGAGCCTTAATATATAAGGTATAAGAGGTAGCTATTCATTATAAATATAGATAAGATACTCTACCTCTTTAATTATTTTAAATTTTATATCTAATATAATATTTTATTAAGGGATACTTATTTATAACATCTATTACCTAAGATCTTATTATTAATATATAAATAAAGAGGTAGTTAATAAAGCCTCTTATTATTATACTTATATATAATACTTTTATTAAGGAAGATAAGCTAATTAACTTACTAGCCAGTTAAATATATAAATTATAAGTTTTTAAGGTCTTAATTATATTATCAAGCTATCTTCCTTATATTCTTCTTAAATTAATCTAATTACTATAAATATTATTAAATTATTAAATTATTAATTATAACCTTAAACTTATTATAAAGGAATTAAGTTATTTTATTTAAATAAGTTATTAGGTACTAATTTAAATAGATAAGAAGCTCCTCTTATAATAAATTATTAATAAGATAGTTCTATCCTAGCTAAGGTAAGTATTATAAAGGATATATAAATTATATCTTATTCCTTTTAACTTTACCTTATACGCCTAAGCGTCTTAAGGCTAATATTATATATAATAGTAATCTAATTATTATTATAATTAAGCTTAAATTCATATCTAATATACTTCTTAATAGCTAATATAATAGGCTAGATTATAATAATAATAAGGGTATAATAGTATAATAATAATAATATAATAGTAGATAGGGCCTAGAGGTCTAAAATATTAAATATAAGATATATAAAATAATTTATAAGGTCTATTAAGAGGTATATAGATTATAAAGATAATTATATATTATTAAGGCCTTACTACCTATTTCTAGTAGGGGATCTTCTGCGACGTGCGGCCTACTAGCGTCTAGCCAATGCCTTCGTAAACTGCTGTACCTTTCGCTTCTGACGCCTGTATCTATCGGCTTTGTGTACTCCTTATTGTAGAGGGTTTTGCATACTACTGTATCCGATACCTCGACTGGCAGTCGAATCGAGTTTTGTCCCAATTAGTGTCTTTCTGCTCCTACGCGAGTCAGCTCAGCCTGACCTCGAGAGCATCAATGGGAATTTTCTACGAGAGGTTTTATGACGTATGATCCACATCACTGCATACGAGCCCTGGCCGCATAAACTGGACCAAATCCTTATGAGACCTCTACATGAGTACTAAAAGCTGACACCGACGCCCGATATCCCCTGCACTCTGTCTGCTGCCTCGACCACTCCCTTTGTGGATTCGGCGCAAAAATCCTTCAGACAGTGGCAGAACGACGGATGCCTTCGAAAGAGGTCGCTCGAGGTGCCTGGTGCCGATGTGATACAGCTTAAGCGGAATGCACGTTCACTAACCTAAAATTCTCTTAGCATCGTCGAACCAAATAAGGTACTCGGGTGTATAGTCCGCTCAAGTATCCTGGCGATCATATTCACTTGATTTTTCTAATTGAGAAACGCTTTTCTATCTATTTGTTCATCTACACACCGTCGATGAGAACAGTTTGATTAGCGAGCAGTGCACCTGGTGGTATGCTTGGCGTCTTGTTCTCGAACCGCATGACAGCAGTGCCTCGTCCAACATTAAGCCACGGTATAATAGTTTCTTGCATCTGCCAACTGAGCTAGGATGTCGCTCCAGGATTCCATCCGGTATGGGACAGACAATATACCAAAATCATTTCCTTTCGTTCTCGCTGGTTCTTGGATGATATATCAGTGTATCAAGCTGGTTTACAATCTCTTTTTCCACCCCTTAAGTCATATTCCGGAACCTAAGCTCGCGGCCGCATGATATTTCCTGGAGTTCTACTACGATGTAATCAGGTCTGGCAGTTACACGAAACGTATCTGGCAGATGCATGAGCAGTATGGTATAAAACCTCTACTTCTCGTTCGAATTAGATTCTATGCTGACATGGACCCCTCATGCCCCATCGTTCGCATCAATCCTCATGAAGTCCACTGCAGCGACAGTCCCTTCATCGATGACATTTACGCCGTCGGCAGCAGAAAACGCGATGAACATTTACACCAGATCTTAGGCAGCGGAGCGTAAGGGGTCCAATGTACTTCTGCGCACTCATTCATATCCTTTAAGATGCGAAACTCAAGTTCGTAAGTCCGCTAATATCCCTCCAACTTCCAGGGCCGAGCATGCAACCTTTTCAACCGCCAACCACGACGTGCACCGTATGCGACGGAATGCCTTAGGGAAGTTCTTCTCTCGCGCCCAGGTTTCACGCCTAGAATCCACAATCCCCGATCTTGCCCAGCATAAAAGAAGAAACTTATATTAAGACCATCTAACTTAATTAATTTAAGAGGCCTAACTCTTAAGCTACTTAAACTTCTTAAGTAATAATTTAATTACCTAGCTTTACTTAGCGTTTAAGTCTACTTTTATAGTTTAGTATACCTTTTAAACTTATACCTATAATATTAAGCTTATAAGTAAAGAGTACTAGTTATAAATACTATGTAATAAGTACTTATTACTTAATCTATAGCTCTAGTAAGTTAATATTATAAGTTAGAATTAAGTCCTACTTAACTTAATACTTAGTCTACTAGAATTCCAGGAGGATAGTAGTAAGTAAGTATTAATATTAAGAGTTAGTAGGTTTTATAAAATAGTACTACACATAAGCTAATTTTTTCGAATTTAAATATTTAAATAAAGCTTATATTAAGTACTTTAAATCCTAAATAAATATACTAGTTAGATTATAAATAGATAAATGAAATAGGTAGGATATAAGAGGAGGAGAATCCTATATTATAGAGTTAAATGCGGAGTTAGGGCTAATCCTATAGAAATCCGGACCCCGGGGGAGGAGGGGGTCTGGTCAGGGCCAGCCCTATTTTGCTAGTAGTGCAGGCTCAGGGGTTGGTTCCGCGAAATTCCGCTGAGCCCCCTGAATCGGAACCTGTCAATAGCAGCGGAAGGAATACTCCACATAGAGGGAAATTTAATCAAACATTCAAACCAATATTCAAAGGTGAGCTAGCTTGATAGCATGTGGGTGATGGTAAGTTCTTCCACTCCGTGGGAGATTGAGCTAATGGGATACATTTCTAAGGATGGAGGCAAATTCCCCAGATATGGATCTGAAAGCGTAGCAGACATTCTATTCAATCTATGCCTTCGCAGCTAGCGCCTTATCGGTGATACTCTCAGCCTGCGTACTAACGCCCACATTCGGGTCCAGAAGATCCAACATGCTGATGTTGGTTTCAAGCGCTTGATGAAACCAATTCCGCAATTCGGCCGCAATCAGACTATCCACACCCAATTCCGCCACCGACTTGGCCGGATCGATGCTCTCCGCATCGACGAACAACATTTCAGCTACCACGTTGGTGATGGCCTTTTGCACAAAAGCGACGGTGTGTGCACGCCCAGTGACCCCTTCGCGAACAGCCTCAGAGAATTCATTGTGTAGATGAGTGACAGCATCCTTGGGTCCAGCATCCAGAGAACCTTGCAGATCGGCAGACTGCCGTTGAGCATCCGAGAATGCGCGCATAATAAGCGAGACTCGTCCGTCGCTGTACCAGCGGGGTGCGGTAGCAGATGAAGGGGCTTCGCTTGCCATCTCTTCTCGCATCCTGGCCACCATGCCTGCCGGGTCCAAGTAGGTGTGTAGGTTTGCGGCCGAGAGCGGATCCTGCGATTGACCAGACCACTGATCGGAGCTTGTCTTCTCAGTGGTCCTGTTGTTTAAGAAAGCTGGCTCAAGGAGTGTCAAGAATTGAGATTCGCCCAATGTTAGCGCCTTGTTGCGCTCGAAAAGATGGACAGTTTTGGTATCTGTGCCGACATTTGTAATTTCTTTGATCAAGCTGAATGAGATGGTCGACGCAGGTAAGATCAGTCGTTGGCGGTAGCGTGCAAAGGCATCCTGAAAGTTATTGGCCGCGGTATATGCGCCCTGCGTCGCGATTGCATACACGGATAAGGCCGAGGTCGTCATGACAAAGAAGTCAAGAGACATCGATAGGGTTGCCTCATGCAGGTTCTTGGTCCCTTCCACCTTGGCTGATAAACTTTCGTTCCATCGCGAAGATGAAAGCTTGTCAAATGTGAGGTCCAGATATGAGACAGCAGCATGCACGATACCCCTGATGGGACGAGACGAAGAGATCTGTCGGATCACACGCATGACCTGGTCCTTTCTGCTAACGTCACAGACAAAGGTTTCGACATGTATGTCGCGGCTCGCAAGGGATTCGATCTGTTTCTGGGCTTCAGCGACGTTGGTAGTGTCACGTCTAGAGAGAATTGCGAGGTGTCTTGCACCCCGTTCACCCATCCATCGGATCAAGGACCTACCTAAGCCGCCCAGGGCTCCAGTAATGACATAGCAAGACTCGGAGTCGAACTTGACTACTGGGGCGGAAGGGATCATCCTGACTAGACTTTCGGGTTTTTCGAAGCTCGCAACAAGCTTGCCAACCATGTCGGAGAATTTGCCCAGTGCTGGGGCTAATTGAGCTACATCGGGCGCTGTCACTTTTTCAATGGGGCCAATGAGTCCTTCGCGGTAATAACTATCAACGGTCTGCATGAGCTCTTCACCGAGCACTGGATCCGATTCCAAGACGGCGAAAAGATCGACCGAGCAATAGGTAGCGTTCTTTTGGAACAATTCCAAGCCCGTCAACGAAGCGGCCTGTAAATTGGCTCGGCCCACATCAATAAGGCGGCCCAGAGGCGCCAGCACTTGGAAAGATGAATATAGAAGTTCGCCTTGAGCAGTGCTCACAATTACGTCAAACCCGCCATTGCGCGTCATTTGCGCAGCCCGTCGGAGAGTTTTCAAGCTGGGTGCTGAGATAACATGCGAAGCGGGCATGGCCATTTCGTTTACGAGGAAGCCGGCTTGCTCAGTCGTCTCGACCATGGCAAACACATCCGCTCCTCTTGCTCTTGCCAAGCGAATCGATGCCAGCCCAACGTCCTTTGCGCCTGACTGAACGAGCACTGACTGTCGTTTGTTGAGACGGGCGACGTGGTCCAAAGAATAGATAGCGGTCGTGTAAGCCATCGGCATGGTAGCCATTTGTATCATGTCATCACCTGGCTCGAGCTTGCTCGTAAAAGCAGCTGGTACACGGGTGTAGTTGCCGAACTGGCCTCTTCCGAGACCGTATACGCGGTCACCAATCTTCAAACCACCGACCCCGGCACCTACCGCAGTAACAGTACCGGTGTATTCAGAGGAAAGGTCGTTCCCATCCAAGCGGCCAGACCAATGGTCCAAGTCCCTCCAGTTCAGGCCAATAGCAGCAACCGCCACATCGATGAAGCCGGAAGGCAGTGGTTGCAAGAGCTCCGTATAGGGTATGAAGCGCAAGGAGTTTAACACACCCGGTGTCTCGAAGGCCGCTCGTACAGCTCCTTGAGCGCAGAGTGGTAGCAGTTCCGTCTTCATGCTTTGGCTGTCTAGGCCGTGCTGCGAGTGGAAGCCTGCATCGGGCACATGTCGACCAACCCACATGCAGCCATCTTGCCATGAGAACTCACGATCCATGGGATCGCCTTGTTCGTCATCCAGTGGAGTGCCTTGGTGCAGTGCAAACTCGTGGTCGACGATGCAGCGAGCAAGATTTCTTCCATCTTCATTTCCTACTTCGAAATTGTCGGCGTCAATGTCGATTGACACGTACTGGCTGGCGGGATTCTCGTTTTGAAGGACACGGAGCAGCCCAGGAACTAAGGCGCCATCTGCATTGCGTCCTTTTGCTGTGCCGCAGCTTGTAAGAGTGACCAAGCTCGCTGCGTTTCGTGCAAGGTGCTGCAAAACCTTCAAGTCTTGCTCGCTGGCGTTTACCAAGAGATGCTTCTCATCAAGAAGTGCCATAACGCGTGCGTCCTTAGAAACGCCATCCAAGGCCTTGTCGTAAGGAGCTACTTTGGCAGTCACTCCCCGTTGATACAGCTCTGTGGCAATACGCTCGACAAGGGGTGGAGCTGTGCTGGCGCTATAGAGCACATGAATGACGGTAGATTGAGGTTGGGTTACTACCTCTGGGAGAACGGTAGAAAGGATCACTGAGGTGGTGTTGTTCGGTTCTGGAAAATCGTCCAACACCACATCAAGACCTGAAAAGCCAGCTTTTCGTAACGACGAGTCCCAAGAGTCCAGGCTCTGGAAAGGAGCATCCACACGACCATCAGGAATACCGGCCCAGTACCCTCTGAAGGTACCCACAATGACTCCAGCCACAGTGAAATTTCGATTGGTCTCAACCAAGACAAGTCTGCCTCCAGGCCTGAGCAACTTCCGGCAATTTGACAACGTTTTGTGCATATTGGAGGTGGCATGAAGGACTTGGCATGCAATAACGAGATCGTAAGCTTGCTTATATCCTTGCTCCATGGGATCCACCTCGGTGTCGAAGACTGAAAAGTTCATGTCGCGTAGATTAGCCATGGATTCGCGCGCTGATGATAGGAAGCCAGGGGATATGTCGGTAAAAGTGTAGTCCCGGTAGGCTTTGATGTTGTTGGGGCCATTCAAAGCCTTCATAGCAATGCGAGTTGCCCCACCGGTACCACCACCAATCTCCAGAATGCGGAGGTTAGGGTTCGAGTGGACAATTCCCGCCAGAACGTGGAAGAGCTGAGGGTAGATAGCCGTCATCAGAAGACCCGACTGATAAAGAGGCGTCAGCAGATCTTCGCCAATAATGACGTCCATGCCGGTTCTGCGTTGATAGAGAACGTCGGCTATATTATCATGTAGAAGCTTCGCGAGCTTGACCTCCATCACATCGGATGCTTGGCTGACCAATTCTTCAATGCTGTGAAGGAGGCGTCCGTGGCGGGCGAGCTTTCTCCCCTCTTCCATCAACTCCGAGTGATCATTTTCGCCCCTTCTCTTGATCCAGTTGAAGAAGTGGCGTACATCACCCGAGGGCATGGGCCCATCTTGCAGCTTCCCGAAGCTTTCATATATGCTGAGAACCACGAAGTTCGCTAGCTTGTTGGTAATTGCCCATTGGGGCGACTTGTCGACGTTGTCCTTCGGCGGAGGGTACAATTGGCGGGCTTGGTGGTTGTTCAGGGTACGAATATCCGGCTTCCAAGCAAGACGGGTGAAGGGGCTGCTGAATGTCTTGTCGACGGGCTTAGCCTCGCTCGAGTAGCTGATGCAACGGAGAGCATCGATCTTGAGGAGGGTCTCGCTATTGGGGCCCAGCATTTGCAAGTCGAGATAAGCAGCGCGCATGCCGCGCCTTTCTCCATGGGCAATGACAGTGCAAGTGTCGCCGGCAATATGGTTGGCGAGATACATGCTCGAGAGCTGGACTGGTACGAATGCCGTACTGGCTTCCTTGGGGCGGCCTCCATGACAGGCGATCAAGCCCAACTGGATGGCGCCGTCGAGCGAAGATGGGTGCAAAGGGTATCTGGACTCGCCTCCTTTGACGGCGCCCTCTGACTCTGAACTTGTCGTGTGAAGGGCCACCGTCGCCTCCGCTACCTTGGAGTTGGGATCGACGCGGATATCGGAAAGCGGACGGAATGTCGGGCCGTAGCCGAGGCCGATGTCGGAGAAGCGCTTGTACCAAGCCCGTGTGCTGACTAATGGGCTTGTGGGAGCAACAGCAGAATGACCGGAAACAACGATGTCGTCCGTATCAATCACCTCAACTTTCACAAGACCTTTACTATGCTCCCTCCATTCATCATTCTCCCGTCCCACAGAGCTGATAGAGAATGTCGCCCACGCGGGTGACCTGGCCGTCACTGCTTCGACCAGCTCCATGCTTGTCAGAACCTCAACGCCGTAGTCGTCTTCCGGGATCGTCAAGCTTTTACTTATCGTCACCTCACGGAGGGAAAACCCCTTGATCTGTGACGGCTCGGGAAACTCGTTGTGGATGCGTGTGGCAGCTTCCACAGCCATCGCAATATAGCCCGCGCCGGGTAGGACCATATCTACAAAATTGTACGTCAGTTCACCAGGATTTGAGATGAGCTTGAGTAAAGAGTCCACTCACCCGGCAATAGGCGATGGTCGCTCAACCATGGCACGTCTTTCACACGGAGAATGTTGCGCCATAAGGGTCGGAGCTTTGCATTCCCAGGCACCTTGGAGCCTAGGAGGTCGTGTCGAAGAACCGATCGAAACCGATACTCTTTGCTGGCCCGAGTCTCGTGGTAATTGAGCCCTCCATATGTATATTGGTATGGTGGAAGATCGATGCTGGTGCAGCCATGTTTCAGGCCTGTACCGTCCACCTCGTCAACAGCATTCACAGCAGCAAGGTCGACAATCGCGTTGACGCTGAACAAAGATCCAGCAAGTTGCAGCATCGACCTTCGACCGTCTTCTTTCCGCTTAAGCGTTGAAGCGTACGCAACACTCTTGCCGCCTGCCTTCAGAATCTCCTGCAAAGGGGACTTTAATGCTGGATGAGGTCCTATCTCCACGCTTTCGACCTCAGTCAGCATTGTCTGGTCCTCTCAAACTCAACAAGGAGACTTACATAGCGTGGATCGGTACATCCTCCATATCGACGAGGTTTGTGATAGCCTCAGAGAAACGCACCGGAGATTCCAGATTGGCTTTCCAGTATGAGGCTGGATGACTGAAATGAGCAGTACTCTTGTGGGGTGTGACGGACGAAGCCCATGGTACGTGTTGATACCGCTGTTTCGCATCGGCCAGCCCAAGTTTTTGTATGCGTTCGAGCTCCGTGGTAAGTGTCTCTACATATTCGCGTCCGACGGGAATCATATGATGCGAATGATAGGCATTGCCACCGGTTTGCAGCCATCGGTAAAAGATACCGTCTGCTGTCAGGGCTGTGGAAATCTCGTCGATCCCGGTCATATCTCCAGATAGAGTGACGTTGGCTGGAGAATTTATGGCTGCCACCCTCACTCTATCTTCTCGGCCTCTTAGATATTTGGCAACCTGGTCATGGCTGAGACCTACGGCCAACATAGCACCTTTCTGCTCATTCCTGAATACTGCCTGACCACGGAGGTATGCAGCTACGATGGCCTCGGCAGCCGTAATACGACCTGAAGCGTACGCCGCTGCTATTTCACCTGACGAGTGTCCGGCGACGCCCGAAGGTCGGATAGACCATGAAGCCAGAAGATCGACAAGACCAATCTGTAAGGCAGTACATGCTGCTTGGGAGACTTCTGCTGTCTGGATTACAGCCTCATCACAATCGCCAGAGAGGATACTGTATAGTGACCATGAAGGTGGATTGGAGAGTTTGTCAAGGACTTGGTCAAGGTACTCGATGGCTGTTTGGAAGACCCGATACTCGAACAGTTCAGCACCCATAGCGTGGCCCTGAGCTCCTTGGCCGGTGAAGACGAAACCAAGGTCGCTAGTCTGCAAAGGTGCTCGGACAGGTTTCCTATCAAGAACAAGGTTCTTGGAGACATTGCCCTTCTCCACGAGGCAGAAAGATCGCTGTGCAAATCTCGAACGCCTAGCACTGAACGTATACGCCACGTCTGCCAACGAAAAGTTATCGATCACTTGCGATAATGTGTCGAGATTCAACTTGAGTGAGTGCTCATTATGGGCCGAAAGAGGCAGCAATAGCAGGTGGCGTGTAGCCGCATTGTCTGTGGCGATCAACTTGGGACTCTCAACGATAGGTTGGTGCTGTATCGAATTTTCATGATGATGACCATTCACATGTCCGTTCGTCATGCCGTTGGCCTTGCTTTTGAAGATGCCAGGTGCCACATAGTCCGGTAGTACGTTGTTGACATGATCAATGATGCAGTGTCCATTCGCACCACCGTATCCGAACGAGTTTATACTTGCTCGTTGCAGTCTGTCCACTGGCCATGGGGTAACCCCGGTCACTGGTTGGACCTTGGCACCTTCAAAGTCGATGTTAGGATTCCGTGTCTCGAGATTGAAGATAGGAGGTATAGCCCCATTCTCAAGGGATAGCACAACCTTCATGACTGATGCCAGGGCACTGGCACCTTCACCATGCCCTACATTGCCTTTTACAGAACCCACTAGCAAAGGATCGTCGTCAGATCTCTCCGAGGCGAAGACCTTTCCCACAGCTGCCACTTCAATCGGGTCTCCGACATACGTGCCTGTGCCGTGGCATTCGAAATAGCTCGTATCTGAATAAGAAAGGTCCCCAGCGTTTCGATAAGCTTCACGGATGACAATCTCTTGGCCTCTGGCACTCGGTCGTGTGATACCACCCGTCCGGCCGTTCGAATTAATGGCAGTCCCCCTGATCATTGCTCGGATGGGTGAATTATCCGCAATGGCCAGGGCTGGTCTTTTCAAATAGATGGCACCGAATCCCTCTCCTCGGGCGTATCCTTCGGCTTTGGCGTCGAAAGTATGACATCTCGAAGATGCAGATAGCGCGCCGAGTTTGTCAAGGGCAATCTGGACTCCAGGGTCCGCAATCCAATTAGCGGATGCAACAATTGCTGAATCGCAATCACCAGCGCGGATTGCGTTGACTGCTAGATGCAGGGCATACATGGATGATGAACAAGCAGTGTCAACAGTCAGGCTAGACGTCGTATAAGCAGTCACTCTCGGTCTACAAGGATCGATCCAAGGCGTACCTTGGCCCCTGAAGATTGAAAATATAACTTATGCGGTTTGCAAGAATACTCGTTCCGGCGCCAGTAAAGGCATATGGCCTTGGGTTGTCCCAATCGCGCGACTGAATCATCCAGTGGTCTAAGTTGAAGTTGCCAACAAAGACTCCGGTCCGAGTTCCAGAGACACTGGACCACGTTTCTCCAGCATTTTCTATAGCTTCGTATGCCACTTCGAGCAACTTACGTTGTGACGGATCCATCGTTTCTACTTCAAGTCCAGTCATGCCAAAGAACGAATCATCAAACAGGCGGGCATCTTCCTCGGCAAGGAAAGCACCTTTCATGGCCACAGAACCCGGGCGATCTGCGTTGGGATGATAAAATCCTCGTGTAGAGAACCGTGGATCGTCAAATTCTTTCCAGCCATCTACCTTGTTACGCAGAAAGTCCCAAAAGTCGGGGCTGTTGCGGACACCACCAGGCCAACGGCATCCTTTTCGAATGTCTCAGTTTCTGTCTTGCTGCAATTGGAGTTGGGCTCCTTACCCATGCCTACGATAGCCACCACCTCATACTGGTCGCGCTGAACAGAAGCCATGGCGAGATCGAGCGCCTGAAGAATACAGATTTCTCAAATTTGGATTGCGGTGTTGAATGTCGCTTCAATGTCACTCCCTTAGGGCATGTGACAATTTCAATGATTTCGTAAAGAAGATTCACACCAAGGATGCTTTCGTTGAGCTTAGCTGGATTTCTATCTCACGCCATCACCATGCTAAGATCTTACCACATGTACATTTGCATTATCGAGTGGTTCGATATTTCGGCCGCGAGCCGACGCTCTCAAAGAGTCCGAGCCGGTTAGATCGGCCGACGTATTAACATGCCCGATGTCATGGATTCAGCGGTAAGCATCAGCATCATGGCTTGGGCTGGTCGAGGAAAAGGCGGAAGGAATTTTCTACAAGTCATCTCAGAATTCCCCAGCGGTCATAATCTTTTCTAGGAACCATCGCTCGCGGTTTGCGGCTCCTGTCACATAATCAAAAAAACGTACGATATCATTGATTCACTATGGCAGGCTCAGGGAACCCTGCCGTCCCATCTTCATCAATTTTGGCCCTCGCCCAGAATATCTTCGAGCTCACTCAGGATATGACCATATATCTACAAGCCAACAACCTCGCTGCGCCCACATTCGCGCTTGATTCCCAGGACCCACCTGAAACTCCACAATATCGCCGTCTTCACGCCACTCTCAAGACTTCTCTAGAAGACCTTTCACGTCTCATAGATGGCCCCAGAAAGTGGTTAAGAGCCTTCTGCGCCACAGGCTACGACCTAGGTGCCCTCCAGGTCGCACTTGACTTTGAATTCTTCCAATTGATACCGGCCCATGGAGAGCTTACGATTGAGGACTTGGCCAAGAAGTCTGGCCTAGACGCCGACCGCACCGGCCGTATCGTTCGCCAGCTCATGACTTATCGCTTTTTCGAAGAACTCCGGCCAAGGGTAATCTCTCACAGCTCCACCTCACTCTTGATGCAACAAGATGAAGAGCTGCGATCTGTCGTCCACTACTCGCTCGATGAGATGTTGAAAGCGGCAGCCGACTGCAATATCAGCCTCAAGGCAAACCCTCATGAAGCACACCAGAATTTGAATCCATTCGTCACTCGACACGGCGTTGGGATGTTTGAGTTTTACAAGAATAATCCAGAGAAAGCTCGCCGGTTCGGGAAAGCCATGGCTGGATTGCGGAAGATGGATCGCCATCTGGACTACCTGCTTCAAAATAGCTTTGGTTGCGCGGCTCTCGCTTAACGGACACTAGCCCTGCACTAATAAGCGCGCTGTGGTTAGCTTTCATCGTCGCATCCAGGGGCTTACCTAGGAGACAGAAATTCATCCCCTAAAGCGATGCCTGGTTGGTGCGAAATCCTTGGACGGTGACACGGTGTTAATACGGCTGGCGGCAGCTAGAGGACAGGCACAGCCTCAGCTGCCTGTTCCATTTCGATCAATTTCCATCTCGACGCCACAACATGGACGGAGTGATTTGCTCTACAGTGGACCTGGCGGGGACTTCTATCACACCATCTACAGCATCTATGAAGTGGCTTCGAGGCATGGCAACCATTCCTATCACACTATTCACAACATCTATGGAGTGCTCTTGCTCTACGACGAATCTGGTGCGGGAGCCTTTAGTACCCAGGGGCTTTTTTGACAAGGTAACCCTCTTATCAGCAGCTGACTCTTGCTGCTCGCAAGACTTCTACGTAGGCTATGTCGACGGATGATAATCCCTCACCGTGATTCAACTTTTGCCTCGATGCGGCGAGGCAACGCTTTCTATCCACACATCCATGGACTCCTCTTGGTCTACGCTGGGCCTGATGCCGGAGCTTGTGCTACTCGGGTTGCGTGGCTTTCGTCTAAGGAGTGACCTCCTTGACTTTGAGGCTGACTGTTGAAGCTTACAAGACTCTTACGAAGGCGTTTTTGGGGGCTAGCGATCGTCTACTGTGCCTCAATCTTTACTCCGACACGGCAGGGCAAGGATTTCTATCACACCCTGCACAACATCCATGGAGTGCTCTGGCTCCACGCTGGACCTAGCGCCGGCGGAGATTTTAGTATTCAGATGGAGTAGCTTTACTTTACAAAGTGACCCTCTTTATTCTTTGGTGGGTTTTGCCTCGTGACACCCCCCTACTCTGGCGTATAAAGATCGATTCTCCGTATAACTAGGGAACATTCATTTCGTGGTTTCCAGCCTTCATTTGAGGTACATTTCCTGCGCGCTTCTCTCCTTTTCTCTACGATCTTCAAAATGAAGACTTTCATTTCGCTTGTATACACGCTCGCTATTTTCCAAACCCTTGTGGACGGCGCCAGCCATCCCTAGACGGTTCCAGAAATTCCCTATGACTCGTCGCGATCTGAATGCTACACAGGTCCAGCGAGAGCTTGGTTACCAGGTCTCCAACACGACTGTCATCTATGGACCGGAAGACAGCCGCTATAAGAATTCCACCGCCAGGTGGAGCATCTATGCTAGACCTCGAATTCAAGTCGTCGTTGAAGCTGGCCTTGTATCTGATGTTTCAACCATTGCGAGTGCCATCCGCATTGCCATCCAAACCTCTGGGCTGACAACAAATCTAGATTGAGTATTGTAATGAGAATAGCATTGAGTTCCGGCCATAAATCGTGGTCACGGCAGTACTGCTAGTCTTGGCTCTTTCAACGGCATCTAAATCAACATGGCACCTTTCAGAAACATTACCATCCAACCAAGCGGGAGTCCGCCTGGTTCGGAGGCGGTGTCTACGACGGTCAAGCAACAGCATACCTTTAGGATCAGGGCTATGTTACCACCACTGGTGCTTGCAATTGCGTCGGCATGCTTGGCCCCGGTCTGGGGGGTGGCCATGGACCCCTCGAGGGTGTATACGGCTTGATCAGCGACAACTTCCGCCAGCTCAACGTCGTATTGGCCAACGGCACTGCCATCACCGTCAACGAAACCAGCCACGCCGGTCTATTATGGGGCATGAAGGGCGCAGGCCACAATTTCGGCATCGTTACAAGCTTCGAGCTGAACATCTTCCCCCGCGGTCCCGACCTTTGGTACTATCACAACTACATCTGGCGTAGCGACAAGCTCGACGCCGTCTTCACCGCTTTCAACAACTTCCACAACAATGGCTCCACCCCTATCAACGTGACCGTCAAATACGGAGGTTTCCAACTGAATACCACAATCAGCAAGACAGACCCCATCATCTGGTGGGACTTCGCCTACCGCGGTACGGCCTCAGAAGCCGAACAACACCTAGCCCCCTTCAACGCCATCGAAGCCGTCCAATCCGAATCCGGCGACGTCCCCTACCCCGGCGTCTCGATCGCCCAAGGCAACGGCGAAACCCAATTCATCTGCCAAGACAACGAAGTCCGCATCACCGCCACCGCCGGCCTGCAAGTCTACAATCTAACGGCTGAGCACTTAATCTACAACGGTTTCAAACGACGCATCGCCAGCAACCCCATCCTCGCCGCCGGCGGGGGTATTCTCCACGAAGGCTACTCCACCGAAGCCGTCGATAACAAAAATCCCGATGATTCGGCCTATCCTTTCCGTGCCGATCACCACCTTATGCTTGTCCAGATCATCGTCCCGCCGGGCAACAAGAGCATCGAACGTGAGGCCTGGGAGTGGGCGAGTGAAGTCCGAGACCAGTGGAACCAAGGACAACCCGGCCGGCCGGTCAATACGTACGTGAATTATGCGAATGGGTATGAGCCTGTTGAAACGATTTATGGGCATGAGGCTTGGCGGTTGGAGAGACTGAGGGGTTTGAAGAAAAATTATGATCCGGAGAATCGGTTTCGGTTCTATAATCCTATCGTTGGGGCGAATAGGACGATGCAATATTAGGGGCTCATTGGGATCTATGGGGATTGAGACGTTAGTGGACTTTGGCTGTGGGGGAGCATGTCGGCTCATTCACTCTTTAGCTAGACTAGGGCCAGTTCAGGGGTAATCTCAACGTTTTCCTAGTTCGCAAACCTCTTTCTCGGCTTCCAGAAGTTGCGATTTCCATGTAGCAATATATTCTCGAACGTCATGCATGTCAAGTAACATGTCCAAGAATGGATTTTTTTGAATGCCAATGAAGCATATCCTCGCCCACTTATCCACTAGCGCCCAATGTATATGAAATGAAATTATTTACTCTATACTACCGACAAACATAGATCTCTCTTACGAAGGTGTGCTCAAGTCATCTCGCTACGCTCAGCAGCCTACGAAGACCATCATCGCCTCTATCTTCACCAACACCAAACAGGATCTCGCAAGTACATGTCAGCTTTTTGGCCGGATCTTTGAGCTCCCTCTGCGAGAACATGGCGAGGAGGTCGGAAGCAGACTTCGTCTATACATCCTTTTGGTGTTTGTCTTTGCAGCATATGTCGGTACGTTGAAGTTACTCATAACGGGATTGAATGCATGGAAATGAAGAGTTGCTATTCAGACGCAAGGGGTGGAGTTGTCCCAATCTTTGGTCTTGAGATTCGGAATGGCCGAGGGCAACTTCCCTAAGTATGATTTACTTGCGGCAGCTTTGCCAAGGTTCCTAAGGGTTACAAGGGGAAGGTCAGAGAACCCAAGAGCAGATGGAGGTCATGGCGGAGGTGGAATGTCTGTTCCCTAACATTGTTGGTATAAGAATGCTTGCTGCGCCCAGAAAATGATCGCCCACAATCGCTCAATCACTACCTGTTAGACGTAGGCTATAAATGGTAGCATGGTAGATAGACTGATTGATTATTTAGGAAGACACGTTCTAAGACGCAGAGTTTTACATGAGTGCCAAGACACTAAAATATGACTGTGATATCCAATTTCTAACACTACCCTTCACTACGGTCGACACTCTCAGCGGACTTGAGCATGAGGGCATACCAGAAGGCAGCAATGAAACTGGCAAAAGCAAGGCAGCTACGCAGCCTTCACCAAGGAGAATTAGTCCCATCATACTGGTTATTGCCCTCAGCCTTCTCCCACCCCTTGACGAGAACCTTCGGGAACTGCCCATTCAATTGCTGTCCCGGTTTGAAGATTATATCCAGTGAAGCCTTGGCGCCCTGCTCAGGGGTTAAATCTGCCATGTCGCCGCCACCGAGCTCGGTTTTCATCCACTGATCATCAACGATAATGTCAGTATGCCGTGCTATGATCGAGAGATGCGGAAAGGGTACGTACGCCGGGACTGAGCGCCATGAATGTGAACCCGTCCTTTTCTAAATCAAGAGCGTACTGTACTGTCAGGGAGTTCATGGCTGCTTTGGAGATCTTGTAGGCTGGGGCAGGGAGGTAATGGACCTTGCGGGCTTCCGTAATGGAGGCCAGGGTGGTTGAACTAGTACTTGTCAGAGCCGAGGATGGGATGAAGGGAGGGGTTGGCGTCTTACATGTTGACGACTTTCTTTTGAATGCCCCTCTTTAGGAGTGGGAGGAAGGTTCGAGTCACCCAGTGCACGCCGAGGACGTTGATGGTGAAACTCTCTGCGAGATTGTCCCTAAGAACGTTAGCGGATATATTTCTTGACGTTTTGGGTAAAGAGCGAGCCACATTGATTACACTCCGTCAGCAGCATATTGGCAGACTCCAGCATTGTTGATCAAGACATCCAGTCCTTTGCCCGCTAGGTTCGCTTCGACTTCGGCAGCTGCTTTCTTGATGGATGCTTCATTGGTCACATCGAGTTGAACAAAGACGACTCGTCCAGGTGACTTCTTGACAAGCTCTGCCAACGCGGGAGCATCTCCTCGTGCAGTCGCAAAGATTTTGGTGACGTCCGAGGCTGGTAGAGCAGCGAGCTCGTGGGCGAGTGCGAGTCCGAACCCTCTCGAGGCGCCTGTGATGAGATAGGAAGCCATTACACTCGTGATAATCAAAGGAGAATGTTGTTGTGAAGTTTCGAATTTGGTTCGAGGACGAAGAAAGCGGATGCCATCACCGCACCGGCCAACTTGTACCTTCCATTGACCTCCATAGATAGGGTAAGCCGGAGTTAGTGCAATGGCGAACGTCTGCCTTGAGGCCGAAATCCGCTTTAGAGCTGTCGGCCCAGCCCGCCCAGCACAAGCGCTAAGGCGGGGGGGAGACGGCGGGGTACGGTGATTGGGCGGGGGTGGGCTAGCCCCTAAGCTGACCGCGGCTGGGCTATTGCCAGCGCTGGCCTTTGGTCTTCCCTCGCGTCTTGTCCATGGGCATTTCTAAGCAAGATAGAGGCGATTAGATGGTAAACATGTTCAGTCTAGAGCCTTATCAAGATCAGCTCGAGTGGATAGTCCTACCATACAGCAGCCCGATGGTTTTGTCTGAACGACGTTCCTCTGCATCGTTCTGAGGTCGGTGAAGCCACTGTTTCAACCGTGAGAACGAATTCTGGTTGCAGTGGCTGTTTAGATCGAGACTCTTACCTCAGAGTCTCAGGGAGGCTAGCGCATCCTTGGCACGTATATGACTCTGCCTACTACTATAGTACAGGCTACTTGAAAATGTTATAGCTGTTATTCTCGATTCTAGTCATTGAATACATCTTTCTAAGGGATACTTAACACGAGGTAAGCTTAAGCGATCGAATAGTAACTATACATAAGATTGACGCTAAATGCTACGTAGAGAGTTTTTACGTGTACTACGGTATTATTGCATTTAGAACTGCTATACCTAGTAGACTGGTCAGATCCATATTTCATCTACTTAGTCAACTCGCACCGAGATGGCGACCCTCCAGTAAAGCTAAATCATCCTAGCGATTACTTCTCACCTCGCTTGACCAAGCGTAATGGGATCTTTCCTTTCATCTTCGAAGACATCAGAAACCCAACGGCAGTGGAAAGCTCCTGCTCGGCGTTGTGTTTCGCCTTTTCCTAGAGCGACTTTCTGATCACCTTTCCAGCGGCCTGGCTATCATCGACGGCTAATTCCACGCTGTATTTTTTGAACATGGTAGCCATCACAGCGCAGAATTGAGCCTGCGCGAAATGTTTACCCATACAAGCTCGGGGGCCGTCTGAGAAAGGTACATATGAGCCAGGCGTGGGACTGAAGGCCGAACTGCCTTCGTCTTTGTGTAGCCAACAGGAGGGATCGAACGACGACACAGGATATGGCGGCCCATCTCCAGCGGTAGGAACAGCTGCGGGCCAATACTTCGGGTTCCGGTGTGTTGCACTGGTATTCATTAAGATGAGCGTGTCGGCGGGAACAGTGTAATCACGGCCGTTGGAGGTGAAAGCTATCGACGTCTCCCTATTGGGTTTGGGAAGGAATGGTAGGACAGTGTAGAGGCGCAGAGTCTCGTTCATCACGGCACCTACGTATCCATCGAGGATTTTGGGGAAGTCTGCCTCGTAGGACTAGTTGCTGGAGGGGCGATTACCGAGAATTCTGTCTAGGTCGGCTTGCAAGGCCTTTTGAAGATTGGGTCAGCAGGCGAGAAGGGCTACGGCGTGGGTAAGAGTATTGGCACTTGTTTCGTGCCCGGCCATGATGAAAACGAATGTATTCCCAAGGACTGCAGCGGGAGAGATTGGTGTCTCTTTGGATTCCGTGGTCGAAGCTTGACCGGCTTGAACGAAAGATTCTACAAAGAGGATCAGCCGAGAAGAGACGACATTGAATTTGGCGGATGTTCACCTAGTATGGACGCATCATTTCTTGACACGTGTCGTTAGAGGCTTTCCGACGTTTCGTCTCGCATTTCTTCCATATACTTTTGCCACTCAGTATAAGATGCCTTATCATTTTTATGCGCGCGGATAGGATATATATCTGTATGGTCATTCAGTGAAGATCGGTCCTTGCATCCGTTCCTTTCTCACTGAGAATTGGTAGCGGCATGATAAGAGAGTTGGAAAGTTGTCCACCATTGAACTGATAGCTTCTCGATAGCTCATGCTATGTCCCTTTGGGCGATCGTCTTTTCGCCCCGTGCCTTCTGCCCAGTCCACCTGGCGATCAAAGCACACGTAGCTTAGGACCTGTAATGCCAACCTTGCTACATCTTCGTTCAGCTGCGTGATTGGGGCGTCCATGCTTTTCCATCGTCTGAGTAGCGCGGATGTTTAGCCGATAGATTTAGTCTATGCGAAGCCATGGGTTCTATTATTGAAGGATGGAATAGCGGTTTTCCTGTAGGTGCGGGATTTCTCTCCTTCCGTGGCAGTGATAGTAGGTCCATACATGTTCAGTATGCCCATCATCTTAACGGGTTTAATAAACTCATGATACCGCTTGGAAAATTGAAGGATCGAGTCTGGATCACAGGTCCATAGAATGTTCTCACCATCAGACACTATCATGAAAGTGTCCCTACCTTGCCGGTCAAGTAGTCCGTAACCCTCATGCCATACTCAACCGCAGCGTGAAAGCCTACAGGTTGTCACTGATTAAAAAACTAGAGATATTATAAAGGACAGCGTACGGTAATCAGCTCTCCGTCCATGTCTTGGGCAAGAGGCTGAAGAGCGGCACCAATGGCTCCTGCAAGATCAGCCACCAGATGGCTTGGAAGTAGACCCTAGGTTGTAATTAGCTTCTGACACCAGATCTGACGCTTCAGGCAAAGCTCACGGTAACACCATATATGGTAAGCCGGATTGCTTGGCTTTAGCAATGTTCAGATACAGGGCACGAGATTGGGAGTAGCATAAGGCGATTACGAGCGAGATGCCAGCAATCAAGACTGATGAAACCATTCTGAATGATTTACAGTTGGGCTGGAGGCCTACAGTACTACGGTGATCCAAGGAGGAATGGTAGCTGACCGCAGACGAATAGCTATGGTTGAAGGGGGATGGGTGCCTGAAAGTAGGGCAATCCCAGGCCAATTTGCTCCTGCAGGCCAGGGGTCATCGGAATATCAGAGTCGAAGTAAAAGTATCAGCGCAATATTGAACCGTATTGTTCTTGTCTTAGTCCTAATATATTACTCGTTCGCGAGATATGTTGTACTTGAGCTCGGACTTCAAACATGGGCCTGGGCGACATTCAAAGTCCATTTGTATAGTTTACAGAGACCGAGGAAGATTAATACGCTATCTTTGTTATGGCATAATCGGTTTTTTGCAAATGTTTGTTGGGGATGAGCATGAAGGATCCAGGGATCACAGCGCTGCATCTCGGGAGTTAATTCTAGCGTGTGCAAAACAGATGACAAAGCTTGGCACTGGACACCCAACTTCCCAGCGGTCTAGCATCTTGAATATTTCGAGCCAAAGCAGCGGAATCTCTCTTAGTATATCCTTGACTTGATTAGTAACATCGTCCAGTTGAAGGTTTAATTGCTGTCCAGATTTTCATATGTTTGGTGCCGAGCTTTATCATAGTCTTGCACACGCTAAATACGGGTGCGAGGCCTATTTGCAGGATTTCAAACAGCCTTCGAGGGATCCTTAGGCCACGCGTTGCGATCGAGATCTAAGCGCTTATCAATCACTTTCCTTTCCAGTCTTTGAAAGGAAGCCTCATTGATTGACGAGTTGCGGTGTGATTCCATTGGGCTGTCGAAGCAACCAGCTTCTATTTATATGTATATCGTAAGACAAGCTTGAGCTTTGTGTATGCTTTGCTACTAAAGTCTTACGACCTGAGTGATAGGTACGGAAAAGCGTGCAACTCAACCGCCAAGGACATGAAAACATTCTACCCACCTCCTTCCCTGATAAAACCATTTCACAATTGTTGTTGCGATGTTAGATGGTCATGTTGCAGCGATGACCACGCGACCTCCTTGAGTCCGCCGCGCAAGGCTCGATCGGTCAAGACGAGCCTAGCAATGGAGAGCTCTCCTCATCGTCTCCTCCATCAACGGGCCCCTTGTTCTTGGATTGCACTTCTTCCACGACTTCTTCGAATTCCTCATCGTCAGCAAGCAATGCAACTCTTGCCTCCGGCCATTCAACCTTGATTCTTGGAAGCATTTGAAAGTCGAGAGTGGTGAGAAGCGAGAAGAACGCAAGGCAGAAGTGCGTGCCGCTACATGATGTATTTCAATTATCCTTGAAAAGTATGGCGAGTGGTAGGGGCGACTTACGCGCAGATTACCCAAGGGAACGAGTTGTAGGCCATAAGCATGATAGCATCTACTCTTACCCAAGGGCTAGATCCCAGATCCTTGGCTATAATGCCGTTCGTAACCAGGATCGCCACGAATCCGAGGAATGCAAGTACATCACCACCAATCTGGAGGCCCGCGTGCATCCTGGCGAATTGTTTAGACGTAAGTTGTCCAATATCCCAAGCAAGGGAACCTAGAAGCTGCGAATCATCAGACAAGAGACCCAAAATGAAGAGCAAGGATATCTCTTACTGGTAAGAAGGCCCAGGACATCAATTGCTTCGGGGCGCGCCGTCCATAAACGATGCGACTGATGTTTGCAATGGCAATGATATTGATGACAAGACCACATACGGCAGAAGCGGTGGCTATCACACGGAGAAGATGGCGACGACTGTTCATGGCATCTGATTTTCTGTTGCTTCCAGCACGAGATTTTAGCGCCATGGTCACAAATGGCCTTCTGAAGCTCGCAAATGGCCTCTTTGAAAAGTAGATTAAAAGGCAGAAAAAGCGTTGACGAACCTCAGAATTGAGATGAATGATAAGAGAAGGGGACAGAGATAGGTGAGGTGAGTGCTACCTATTAATACATGACACTGCCTTCGGGCCACATCCTTGCGCTGATCCCACAGGCATAGCCCAACAGCGCTCCTTTGTTGTGACCAGGCAACAGCTTCCGCATCTCTTGATAGGGCTGAACTTTAACGGTGGAGAAGCAACCACGTCAAGTTTCAGTATACGAGGGTCGGTATCTATCTATTGTGAAGATTCAGAGATATTGGACTTCAGTATCTTGGATCTTGGTAGTACGTATACACTGCCGTATCTCTTGCATGCCAAGCCACTAGTTATCGCTTTTTCTTTTTGCCGTAGCCTCTGCCGATCTCATATCCTGCTGCCTAAATGCTGGCTTTTGCGATCGCGTCCTGGCACGCCCGTGGCATTGAAGCAGTCCGGGTAGTATCGTGAGACAACCATCCATTGCGTCGCAGACATGTTCACTGCTTTGATGGGTTTATAGCTTAGAGATGTCCTCAAGACTTGATCACCATAGTCTCGCCAGGCACACTGATCTGTAATCATCGCCAAACGAGCATGGCGAGAGCTCACTACATAGTGAGGATAGGAAATGTAGGGATCGCAACAACGGTCAGCGCTAGGGCCCCAAACCACTGGCACTACCTCTCTCCCCAGCACCTTTGGGGGCTCCCAAGAGACATGACCCATGTCAAGGTCCGCGCGAACTTCGAGGCTGATATCGAGGACCCTCAAGTAACAGCGTATATCTGGTTTCTTTGCAACGGTCATGGCGGACCTGGTCATTTTGTTGACGTGGGTATCGGCAGGCGTCATTTGGGACAGGGCCCTGTTGGAAAGGGAAACCTTCCAAGTCCGGAGGACATGATGGCTCGTCTCCAGCAGGGGTTTGACCATTGGTTCGAATGGCTGCCTGTTGCTATCGACACAGCTTTTCAAGATCGGCTTCGCCAGCTACCGATTCCTCAGCCTCCATTCATTCCGACCCTGCGCCGGGTCACGGTAGAACATCAATCCTTTCCGCTCTTCCAAGCCCTGATTGACATGGAGGAACAACGAACAGCAGCTGTAACAGCAGCTTTACCCGCACCTCCACCCCCTCCTCCAGCTATTGAAGCTGATCTGGAGAATATCCGCCGTGAGAGGGCCGAGCCCCATTCCCAAGGCTACCTTTACTTGATCCACATGGAAAACACAATGTTCTACAAAATTGGGATGAGCCTTGATCCAGAGATACGCTTGCGGACACTTCAGACAGGGAATCCGCATCTGCTGTACCTTCTCACCACGCAAGCGGTTCAAGACATGCGAAGTGCGGAGATTAATCTTCATCAACAATTTGAAACACTGCGGGTTCCCAATCTTAGCGTTAAAGAATGGTTTGATTTCTCTGATGGCACGAGCGAAGTAGAAACTGCGTTTGCTACCCTTTGATGACAAAAGTGCGAGATTCTATTTTGGATAACGCTCTTGAATTTACTCGACTAGTGAACACTTGCTCTGAGACGACCGATGTTTTGTTGCTCTACTATGAATCCTTTTCGACATTGTTTGGTAGCGGCAGCTTGGAAGGCGTCGACAGTAGAAGGACAGCTGCTTCTGGTGTATCTAGGGTATCTTCTTCAACCGCAGCTATGCCTGTTGTGCACATGTAAGTCAGCATCGCTTTGGGAGGAAAGACCTGACGCGATACGGTATATCGTTTGGGGGACAAGCTTCACAGCCATGTATGACGGCAGAAGCGTCCAGATTGCGAAGAATACTCACCAGGGTTTTTCCTGATGGTGTATACTTCCAAATCGGTAACATTAGCAAGCCACCAGATCAAACCGTTGGACGAGTCTTTGGCGGAATAGATGCTGGGTTGTTGGGTGACAGACTTCAAAAAATCCTCTGTTTTCACATTGGTATCATCCTCCATGGCGTTGTTCGGAACGATGATATACTGCTGTTTTGTAGTATCATCGGACCGTTCGCCAACGCCGCGGGAATTTGGCTCGGAGATGTCGATGTGCTGGCTACTTTCAGACGAGTGATCAGCCGCAGTGCAAGGAATAGCGAATGTTGCGGCTGTGTATACAGTAAACATATAGTAGAAATACCCATCGGATAAAAAGTGATATGCAGGGTTCGCAAAAGCTCGTAAGAAGACCTCTTAGCAGACAGTAACATTATTAACACAAGGCCACGAGAGAGTCGATCAAGTGAGTTTGGGCCAAAAGCACTCTTCGGTACCAGTGGTTCAAACACGCACCTCCCTTCTTTGTTTGAGACTCCTGACGAGAGTTGTTCAGACTTGGGAACATTCTGCTTAGCATCTGGCGGCATTCGATCCTCCATAATAACGAGAGCCTCAGCGAACAGGCACATGAGTACTTCAATTCGGATAGAGTGATTCCAGCAACAATGAGATAACCGTAACAGCTGGAAACAATCTATCACGCGCGATAGGATAGGCCAGATGTTCCCGAAGGAGATAGCCGCTGCCAGCCCCTGATGCAGGAACTTTTACCTCGCCCTTGGAGTCGCTGTTCCGGTACCTTATCTATTTTTTTTCTCGGACTCTGTTCTGACTGACATAAATATGCTTGCGTGTTGAATGGTGCTGGCAAACACAACATACCCAAAAGCGCGAGTTATCCGGATACCAGGCTATGGCCTCGAGTTTCAACAAACACCAATCTAGCAATCTTTCAGCGCTGCGTAGAGGACTATTCGCACTGTCTTGGATGGCTTGTGACAATGGCTATATTCAGTGCTCCTCAGCCATCTTTCATATATCAACTCAGCACGAAGCCTCTGAAAATTTGCACTGGCTTGCCTTGTTCACCCAAAGGGATCAAAGCGCACGCGCCCTATACTGCCACGAAGTGCAACGTAAGCTGGGGCCTCGATGCTTTTTTAGTTGTTCAAATTGTTAGCATAAGGGTTTCCATGACCACGCGTTGGGCTATTTTTAGCAAGCGAGGCACTAAGACGCTAACACAGCCCCTTCCTCAAGACCGCGCCACCTGTTTTGCGACTAGCTCCGCGAATCTGCTGCCCAACGGTCAACATCATCCTTCACATCATCCCTCACACCCGACGTACATAACTATCCTCCCCACCGCCTTCTCTTGCTCAATACATAAATCTACTCTCGTTGGACCGCATTTACATCTTCGTTCACACGCTTTCAGCCTCCGAACCCACCGTATTCGCTACAGCCATCTACAACCACCTCCTGATTCCAAACAACAACCGTCATCATGGGGAAAGCAGGCCGTTTTGCCTGTATCTTCACACCCATGGCCCTCACCATCGCCTCTTTAGTCTGCCTCATCATCGTCGGCCTGGGAGGTACCAACAAAGACAACGCCAGCTTCAACAACCTCTACTTCTTCCGAGCCAATACCTCCCACATTGACGTCACGCCCTCAGATCTAAACTTGCCATCAAATCCCCTCACCGACGGAATCCTCAACGACACCACCTCTGCTGCGACATCAGCTCTCGGTGTCAAGAACTTCTATCACGTTGGCTTGTGGAATTACTGCTCCGGCGACTTCACCAAGGACAACAATGGCGGTATGACCGACCACGTTACGTTCTGCTCGCCACATCAGAACGAGTTCTGGTTCAATCCCGTGGAGGTCTGGGGTCTGAACAACACTGGTATCGACAAGCTCTTCAGCAAAGAACTTCGCGACGGACTGAATACCTACAAGACGGCTGCGAAATGGATGTTCATCGCCTACATCGTCGCCCTCATCTCCACCATCGTCGAAGTCCTCGTCGGTTTCCTCGCGCTCTTCTCCCGCTTGGGCAGTCTGGCCACCACGATTGTCAGCATCATCAGTTCCTTCTTCGTCATAGCCTTCGCGCTCACTTCTACAATCCTCTACGCTACCCTCACCGGCACCTTCAACAACGCGTTGAAGAAATACAATATCCATGGCAACTTAGGTCACAGCGTCTATGTCGACGTCTGGCTCGCCGTGGCATTCTCGTTTGGCGCTGGGCTCTTCTGGTTGTTCAGTAGCTGCTGCTGCAGTGGTCGTAGCGACAGGATCAAGGGATACGGTGATGGGGAGTCGAGGAGGAAGTTCAGGGACCAGCAGGGACCTTACCAATATGAGAGGGTCGAGAGTCCTATCAGAGGTGGACAAGGATATGGAGCACCACAGAAGGGATACCAGAGCGGACCAGGCTTCCAGGCGCCGAATGCGCACCATGGGGTGCCCCTGGGTAATG
>JAABUL010000843.1_pt1 | contig 63471 bp, 59 predicted proteins | sample 5559151 | NCBI WGS metagenome assembly JAABUL01 (sample SAMN10711876, study PRJNA513368) | rock metagenome | isolation source: Antarctica rocks | place: Antarctica: Victoria Land, Pudding Butte sud
GGTTTACAACCCGAAGGCCTTCGTCCCTCACGCGGCGTCGCTGCGTCAGGCTTTCGCCCATTGCGCAATATTCCCCACTGCTGCCTCCCGTAGGAGTCTGGGCCGTGTCTCAGTCCCAGTGTGGCCGGTCGCCCTCTCAGGCCGGCTACCCGTCGTCGCCTTGGTGGGCCGTTACCTCACCAACAAGCTGATAGGCCGCGGGCCCATCCCTAGCCGAAAAACTTTCCACCACAGTGGATGTCCACCGAGGTCATATCCGGTATTAGCCCCGGTTTCCCGGGGTTATCCCAGAGCTAGGGGCAGGTTGCCCACGTGTTACTCACCCGTTCGCCACTGATCCGCCCCCGAAGGGACTTCACCGTTCGACTTGCATGTGTTAAGCACGCCGCCAGCGTTCGTCCTGAGCCAGGATCAAACTCTCCGTAGATGTCTATATGACGTGCCGCACGCCCCTTGCGAAGCGGCGGGTAGTCGACTCACGAAGCCGATGCGTCCGAGGACGCACCGGGTGATCTGGCCAAACGAGCTGGTCACTCTCATTTGTACCAAAGGAACCGCTACTGCACGCCGTACGACCCGAAGGGCCGCCGTACACGTAGTAGACGGGGTTAGTTGGCACTAACTGTTTGAACACGCTGTTGAGTTCTCAAGGAGCGGGCGCGCACCGGGCGGGGTCTCTCGACCCGTTTCGGGGCAACCTGTTCAACTTAGTTCGGAGGGCTGATGGTGTCAACTACCCGCCGGCCCCGGACACGCTGCAAGGAGCTACAGATCTTCCGGGTGGTGCGCGGGCCGTCCATCCTCAGCCGTTTCCAGCAGACGATGTCCCGGTTCCCCGTGCTGGGGAAAGGTTACGCAGGTGGCTGGTCGTGGTCAACTTCGGGTCGGATGAAGTGGCTCACGCGGTGAGCCGGACCATGCGCCGCCGTCCGGCCGCCAGCACCCGGCCGACCAGATCGCCGAGGGGGAGGTCGTAGGTCCCGGCCGCCAGGCGCTCGCCGTCCAGCCGGACGGCGCCGTCGTCGATGAGCCGGCGGGCCTGCGACGTGCTGGGTGCAAACCCGACGCTGCGCAGCAGGTCAGGCACATGCACCGGGTCCCCGGCCGCGATGGCGTACTCCGGTAGGTCGCCGGGAACGGCGCGCTCGGCGAAGACGGTGTCGAAGCGTTGTTCGGCGGTCAGAGCCGCCGCCGGACCGTGATAAAGCGACACCACGGCCCGGGCCATGGAGCGCTTGGCCTGCCCGGCCGGACGCCCTCCGGCCCGAGCAGACCGGTCGAGCTCAGCCACCTCGGCGGGGGTCAGGTCGGTGGCCAGCGTGGCGTACCTGCCGACAAGGAAGTCCGGGATCGACATCAGCTTGCCGAACTGCTCGGCGGACGGCTCCGTGATCGACACGTAGTTGCCCAGCGATTTGCCCATTTTCTGTACGCCGTCAAGCCCTTCGAGCAGTGGCACCGTCAGCACCACCTGCTGCGGCTGCCCGTGGGCTTTTTGCAGGTCGCGCCCCACCAGCAGGTTGTATGTCTGGTCGGTGCCGCCGAGCTCCACGTCGGCCCGTACGGCAACTGAGTCGTAACCCTGCAGCAGCGGGTAGAGGAATTCCACCAGCGAGATCGGCTGCCGTGCGGCGAACCGCCTGGCGAAGTCGTCCCGCTCGAGCAGGCCGGCGACGGTGAGCTGCGCGGACTCGCGGATGACATCGGCCATCGTCAGGGACGCCAGCCACTCGGAGTTGCGCCGGACCTCCACTCGCTTCGGGTCCAGGATGCGCATGACCTGCGAGAAGTAGGACGCGGAGTTGGCGGCGGTCTGCTCGGCGGAGAGCAGATTACGGGTCGCCGACCGCCCGCTGGGATCGCCGACCATGCCGGTGAAGTCGCCGACGATGAGCACGGCCAGGTGTCCATGATCTTGGAACTGACGCATCTTGCGAAGTACCACCGCATGGCCGATGGTCAGCTCGGTGCCCGACGGGTCGATCCCGAGCTTGACCCGCAGCGGGCGGCCCTCCTCCTGTGCGACCCGCAGCTTCGCGGCTAACCCGCCGGCCGGCAGCACCTGTTCTGCTCCGGCGACGAGCGCGGTGTAGGCCCGCATCTGCTGGTCGGGCAGCTCGGGTGAGGTCACTGCGGCAGTCTGCCCTAGATGCGCCGCCGGCCGGTCGTGTTCTGTGTGCGTACGCGCCGAACCAATCGGCGTGTCTGCACACAGAACGGGGCGGCTCCGGGCGGGGGCGGCCGCACGGTAGGCGCTGACCGTCGGCTCCCCCTCGACCCAGAACCGCCATGGACGGGCCGCGCCGGCGCCGGCCACGCCCACCCGCGGGCCGCGGCGGATCAGCCGGGCCGGGACCGGTCGGCCGGCGGCCAGGTGCAACCCAGCCGGGCCAGCAAGCGCATGAATGCCCAGCAGCTGGGCGCCGTTGTCAGCCCCGGTGATGCCGAGCGCCTTGGTCAGCCGGGCCGGCCCCCGGGCCAGGTCGCGGGGGCGGCTGTTCGGCCGGCGGGCCACGGCGTCATCGAGGCCGGCCACCACCTCGCCGGCCCGGAGCAGTACGGCCGAGGCCTCTCCGTCGGGCCCGCAGACCACATTGATGCACCAGTGCATCCCGTAGGTGAAGTAGACGTAGGCGTGGCCGGCGGGACCGAACATCACCCGGGTACGCGCGGTCCGGCCGCGGAAGGCGTGCGAGCCGGGGTCGCGCTCGCCGGCGTAGGCCTCGACCTCGGTCAGCCGGACGGTGACGCCTCCAGAGGTGAGGGTGCAGCCGAGCAGCCGGCGCGCGGCCGGCAGCACCGGGCCCGCGAGCACCTCGGCCAGCGACTTCAGCGGGGGATCACCGGTTGCCGCGCCCAGGCGCGATGGCCGTCCCAGGTCGACGCCACATCGGACAGCTGCCGGCGGACCGGTCCCGGGCCGGTGCTGCCCTCGGCGGTGCGCGCCTCGAGCGCTCCGCGGACGCTCAGCACGCTGCGAACATCGGGAGTCAGGTGCACCGACGCCCGGGCGAGCTCCGCGTCGGAGAGCCCGTCGAGGTCCCGGTCGTTGTCCTGGCACCAGCGCACCAGGCGACCAACCGCCTCATGCGCTTGCGGGAAGGGCACCCCGCGGCGGACGAGTGAGTCGGCGACCTCGGTGGCCAGGGTGAAGCCCTGTGGGGCGGCTGCGGCCAGCCGTTCGGCCGAGATGGTCATGGTGGCGACCATGCCGGTGACCGCGGGCAGCACCAGCAGCAGCGTGTCGACGGCGTCGAAGACCGGCTCCTTGTCCTCCTGCAGGTCACGGTCGTAGGCAAGCGGGAGCGCCTTCAACGTAACCAGGAGCCCGGTGAGGTGGCCGACCAGCCGGCCGGCCTTGCCACGAGCGAGTTCGGCGACGTCAGGGTTCTTCTTCTGCGGCATGATCGACGAGCCGGTGGAGTAGGCGTCGTCGATCTCCACCCAGCCGAACTCCCGCGACGCCCACAGCACCACCTCCTCACCGAGCCGGGACAGATGCAGCCCGATCAGCGCGGCCGCGAAGAGGAACTCGGCGGCGAAGTCGCGGTCGGAGACGGCGTCGATGGAGTTGGCGGCGGGTGAGTCGAAGCCCAGCTCGGCGGCCACCGCAGCCGGGTCGAGAGCCAGCGCGGACCCGGCCAGCGCACCGGAGCCCAGCGGGCACACCGCGGCCCGCACGTCCCAGTCGCGCAGCCGCTCGACATCGCGGGACAGGGCCTGAACATGGGCGAGGAGGTGATGGGAGAAAAGCACCGGCTGCGCGTGCTGCAGATGGGTCATCCCGGGCGCCGGCGTGTCGACATGCTGCCGCGCCTGCGACACCAGCGCGTCGGAGAGGTCGGCGAGCCGGTCGGCGATCCGGCGTACGTGGTCACGCAGGTACATCCGCAGGTCCGTGGCGACCTGGTCGTTGCGCGACCGGCCGGCCCGCAGCTTGCCGCCGAGCGCGCCCAACCGCTCGAGCAGGCCGCGCTCGAGCGCCGTATGGACGTCCTCGTCGGTGACCGCCGGCCGGAACGATCCTTGTTCGACGGCGTCGCGGAGCTCGTCCAGCGCCTGGAGCAGCTGTGCCGCTTCGTCGTCGGTGAGCAGGCCGGCGCGGTGCAGCACCCGAGCGTGGGCGCGGGAGGCCAGCAGGTCGTACGGCGCCAGCCGCCAGTCGAACTGCACGCTGACCGACAGCCGGGCCAGCGCGTCGGCCGGGCCGCCGGTGAACCGGCCGCCCCACAGGCGAGTGGCCGGCGCGTCGGTCACTGCCCGGCTGCCGGGCGCCGGTCGGGCTCTGCCGCGAGGCGCCGGTCGGGCTCCGCCGCGAGGCGCCGGTCGGGCTCTGCCGCGAGGCGCCGGTCGGGCTCCGCCGCGAGGCGCCGGTCGGGCTCCGCCGCGAGGCGCTGGTCGCGCTCTGCCGCGAGGCGCCGGTCGCGCTCGGCCGCCAGCCGGGACGACAGGCCGTAGATGTCGATGAACCCCCGCGCGGCCGACTGATCGAAGGTGTCGCCCGAGTCGTACGTCGCCAGCGCGTAGTCGTAGAGCGAGGCGGCGCTGCGCCGGCCGGTCACCACGGCCCGGCCGGCGTGCAGGTTGAGGCGGATGTCGCCGGTGACGGTCTGCTGGGACTCAGCGATGAAAATGTCGAGGGCGGCCCGCAGCGGCGAGAACCACAGGCCGTCGTAGACCAGCTCGCCCCAGCGCTGCTCGACGCCGCGCTTGAACCGGCCGAGCTCCCGCTCGACGGTGAGCGCCTCGAGCTCCTGGTGGGCGGTGATCAGCGCCAAGGCGCCGGGCGCCTCGTAGACCTCGCGGCTCTTGATGCCGACCAGCCGGTCCTCGACCATGTCGAGCCGGCCGACCCCCTGCGCGCCGGCCCGGATGTTGAGCTCTTCCACCGCCTGCAGCACCGTGACCGGCCGGCCGTCGATGGCGGTCGGCACGCCGGCGGTGAACGTCAACAGCACCTCGTCGGCCTCGCGGGGCACGGACGGGTCGGCGGTGTAGGAGTAGATGTCCTCGATCGGGGCGTTCCAGACGTCCTCCAGAAAACCGGTCTCGACAGCGCGGCCCCAGACGTTGCAGTCGATGGAGTACGGCGAGGAGCGGTTGACGTCCAGCGGCAACCCCTTCTCCTCGGCAAAGGCGATCGCCTTGTCCCGGGTCATCCCGCTGTCGCGGACCGGGGCCAGCACCAACAGATCGGGGGCGAGGGCGGCCAGTCCCACCTCGAAGCGCACCTGGTCGTTGCCCTTGCCGGTGCAGCCGTGGGAGACCATCGACGCGCCGTAATCACGGGCCGCCGCCACCAGGTGCTCGACGATCAGCGGCCGGGACAGCGCGGAGACCAGCGGGTAGCGGTCCATGTAGAGCGCGTTCGCCTGCAGCGCCGGCAGCAGGTAGCGGTCGGCGAACTCCTCGCGTACGTCGGCGACCACCGCCTCGACGGCGCCGCAGGCCAGGGCCCGCTCCCGGATGATGTCGAGGTCCTCACCTCCCTGGCCGACGTCTGCGGCGACGGCGACGATCTCCGCGCCGGTCTGGTCGGCGAGCCATCCGATGGCGACGCTGGTGTCCAGACCTCCCGAGTAGGCCAGGACGATGCGTTCGGTCATGAGTGCTCCTTCGATCGGTTCGGATCCCGGCGGGCCCAGGTGGCGAGCTGGGCGGCGAGCGCGGCACCGCCGTCGACATCCCGGCTGACCAGCAGCACGGTGTCGTCGCCGGCGATGCACCCGACCAGGCCGTCGAGGCCGCCCCGGTCGAGCGCCGAGGCGAGCAGGTGCGCACCGCCGGGTGGGGTGCGCAGGACGGCAAGGTTGCCGCTGGCGTCGGCGTCCACGAGCAGCTCGCTGAGCAGATGCAGCAGCCGGCCGGCGGGCTCGGTGAGCGGCTGGTCAGCCTCGCCGGCCGGGCCCTCGGGCGGCACGGCGTAGGCGGTTCCACCGTCGGGAGCACGCCGCTTGACCGCGCCGAGCTCCTCGAGGTCGCGGGACAGCGTGGCCTGCGTGACGACCACCCCTTCGGTGGCCAAGAGCCGGGCCAGCTCGCCCTGTGAGCGCACCGGCCGGCCCGCGACCAGCGCCGTGATGCGGGCGTGCCGGGCCGCCTTGGTCAGCGGCCGGAGGGGGGCGGTCAACGTGGTCACGACCGCTGCAGCAGCCAGGTCAGCAGCGCCTTCTGCGCATGCAGCCGGTTTTCGGCCTCGTCCCAGACCGCGCTCTGCGGGCCGTCGATGACCGCCGCGGCGATCTCCAGGCCGCGGTAGGCGGGCAGGCAGTGCAGGACGACCGCACCGGGGCCGGCATCGGCCAGCCGCTCCTCGGACAGTGCGTACGGCACGAAGGCGGTCTCCCGCGGCCCGCCCTTCTCCATGCCCATCGAGACCCAGGTGTCGGTGACCAGGATGTCGGCCCCCTCGCAGGCCGCTCGGGGATCGCCGAAGTGCTCGGCCGAGCCGCCGGTGCCGGCGCCGATCTTGGCTGCCTGGGCGAGGACCGCCGGGTCGGGGTCGAAGCCCGGCGGCGAGGTGACCCGGACGTGCAGGCCGGCGGTGGCGCCGGCCAGCAGGCAGGAGTGCGCCACGTTGTTGGCCCCGTCGCCGAGGTAGGTCATCGTGAGGCCGGCGAGGGTGCCCTTGCGTTCCCGGACGGTCTGCAGGTCGGCCAGGAGCTGGCAGGGGTGGAACTCGTCGGTCAGCGCATTGACCACCGGGACCCGGCTGACCGCGGCCATCGCCTCGACCCGGGCCTGACCGAAGGTGCGCCAGACGATGGCCACCGCCTGCCGGTCCAGCACCCGGGTGGTGTCCTCGATCGGCTCACCGCGGCCGAGCTGCGTGGTCGCGGCGTCGATGACCAGTGGGTAGCCGCCGAGCTCGGCGATCCCGACGGAGAACGAGACCCGGGTGCGGGTGGACGGCTTGTCGAAGATGACCGCGACCGTCTGCGGGCCGGCCAGTGGCTTGGCGCTGTGCCGGTCGGCTTTCAGCCGGTCGGCCAGGTCGAGCACCTCGAGCTGTTCGGCCGCGTCGAGGTCGTCGTCGCGCAGGAAGTGGCGGGGCATCGGGTCTCCTCAGCGGGCGGTGGTCAGCGGAGACGATTGTCGCGCGGCGTCGATGGCCCGGGGCAGGGCCGAGACGAACGCGGCCAGGTCGCTGCGGGCCACGTTGAGCGGCGGGGCCAGCCGCAGGGCGTCGGCCGCCACCGCGTTGACCAGGAACCCGGCGTCGCGCAGGGCGGCCTCGACGGCTCCCGCGATCGGCTCGGCCAGCACGATCGCGCGCCAGAGTCCGATGCCGCGCACGCCGGCGATCAGCGGATGCTCGAGGCCGGCGATGTCCGCCGCCAGCCGGTCACCGACCTCGGTCGCCCGGGCCGGCAATCCTTCGGCCACCACCGTGTCGAGGACGGCCAGCGCCGCTGCGCAGCAGACCGGGTTGCCCCCGAAGGTCGACCCATGGTCGCCGGGCCGCAGGGCGGTGGCCGCCTCGCCCAGGGCGATGCAGGCGCCGATCGGCAGGCCGCCGCCGAGGCCCTTGGCCAGCGTGATCACGTCGGGGTGAACCCCGGGAGCGATCACCTGATGGCTGAACCAGGCCCCGGACCGGCCGATGCCGCCTTGGACCTCGTCGAGGACGAGCAGGGCGCCCTGGGCGGTGCACGCCGCCCGGGCCGCCTCGAGATAGCCCGGCGGCGCCGGCCGTACGCCGCCCTCGCCCTGCACCGGCTCCAGGAACACCGCCGCGGTGTCCGGGCCGACGGCTGCGCGCAGGGCTGCGGAGTCGCCGAAGGCGACGAAGTCGACCGGGCCGGGCAGCGGCTCGAACGGCGCCCGCTTGGCCGGCTGCCCGGTCAGCGACAGCGCTCCCAGGGTGCGGCCGTGGAACCCGCCGTGGGCCGCGACGATCCGGCGGCGGCCCGGTCGGGCGCGCCGGGTCAGCTTGAGGGCGGCCTCGTTGGCCTCGGCTCCGCTGTTGGCGAAGAACACCCGGGCGGTCGGGTCGCCGGTCGAGTCGCGCAGGCGTTCGGCCAGGGAGACGGACGGCTCGCTGATGGCGAGGTTGGACACGTGGGCCAGCCTGGCCGCCTGCTTGGCGACGGCGTTGACCACCGCAGGGTGGGCGTGACCGAGGACGCTGACGGCGATGCCGGCCAGCAGGTCGACGTACTCCCGGCCGTCGGCGTCCCACACCCTGGCTCCCGCGCCGCGGACCAGGGCGATCGGCGGGACGGCGTACGTCGGCAGCATGGCCTTTTGCCAGCGCGCGGCCAACGTTGCGTTGCTCACGACGTCACCATCGTGCCGACGCCGGAGTCGGTGAAGATCTCGAGAAGGAGAGCGTGCGGCACCCGGCCGTCGAGGAGGTGGGCCGCGGGCACACCGCCGTCGAGCGCGGTCAAGCAGGCCAGCATCTTGGGGATCATGCCGCCGGCCAATGACGGCAACAGGGTGCGCAGCTCGGCGGCGCTCAGCTCGCTCACCAGGACACCGGAGCTGCCGTCCCAGTCGGCGTAGAGGCCTTCGACGTCGGTGAGCACAACCAGCTTCGCCGCCTGCAGTACAACGGAGAGTGCTGCGGCAACCGGGTCGGCATTGAGGTTGAGCAGCTGCCCGTCGGCGCTGCGGGCCACGCTGGCGATCACCGGCATCCGGCCGGCGCCCAGCAGCTCGCGGACCCGGTCCACCCGCACCTCGGCGACGTCGCCGACCAGCCCGAGGTCGATCTGCTCGCCGGCCACCAGCTCCGGACCGCGGCGGACGGCGGTGAGCACGTCTTCGCCGCTCAGCCCGGCAGCGACCGACCCGTGGGCGTTTATCAGGTCGACCAGCTCGTCGTTGACCTCGCCGAGGAGCACCGTCCGGACCACGTCGATCGTCTCGGCGGTGGTCACCCGATGGCCGCCGGCGAACACCGCCGGCAGGCCGAGACGGTGCAGGCTCGCGGTGATCTGCGGCCCGCCACCGTGTACGACGACGACCCGGATGCCGCAGTAGCGCAGGAAGACCACGTCCTGGGCGAAGCCGCGGCGCAACTCCGGGTCGACCATCGCGCTGCCGCCGTACTTCACCACGACGGTCTGACCGGAGAAGCGCGCCAACCACGGTAGCGCTTCGACCAGGGTGGCCGCCTTGCCGATCACCTCGGCCATCACGGGGTCGTGGACGTTCATGTGGAGTACGCGGAGTTCTCGTGGACGTACTCCGGCGTCAGGTCGTTGGTCCAGACGGTGAGCCGATGCGATCCGGCATGAAGGCAGACGGTGATCTCGACCATCCGGCTGGACATGTCGACGCCGGTCCGGGCCTGGGCCGGCGCGGTGGACCGGCAGACGGTGACGCCGTTGATCGACACGTCGAGGGCGTCGGAGTCGAACCGCGCCGACGTGGTGCCGACCGCGGCCAGCACTCGTCCCCAGTTGGGGTCCCCGCCGTAGATGGCGCACTTGAGCAGGTTGCTCCTGGCCACCGCCCGCCCGACCTCCAGGGCGTCGCCGTCGGTGGCCGCATCGATGACGTGGACGGCGATGTCGTGGCGGGCACCTTCGGCGTCCGCCAGCAGGGCCATGGCCAACTGAGCGCAGACGTCTTCGATCGCGGCCGCGAAGGCCTCCGGTGCCGGCCGACGGCCGGAGGCGCCGCTGGCCAGCAGGAGCACCGTGTCGTTGGTCGACATGCAGCCGTCGGAGTCGATCCGCTCGAAGGTGTGCGCGGAGGCGGCCCGGAGGGCGTCGTCGCACTCGGTCGCGCTGACCTCGGCATCGGTGGTCAGCACGGCGAGCATCGTCGCCAAACCGGGGGCGAGCATGCCGGCGCCCTTGGCCATGCCGCCGACGCACCAGCCGTCCTGGTGCACCAGCGCCTGCTTGGTGACCGTGTCGGTGGTCAGGATCGCCTGGGCGGCCGCTTCTGCGCCGCCTTCCGAGAGCGCGTCCACCGCCCGGTCGATCCCGGCCAGGAGCTGCGGCAGAGCCAGCCGCTCGCCGATCAGGCCGGTCGAGCACAGCGCCACCTCGCCGGCCCCGATGCCCAGTCGCTGGGCGACAGCCTCCGCGGTGGCATGGGCGTCGCCGAAGCCGGCCGAACCGGTGCAGGCGTTGGCGCCGCCGGAGTTCAGCGCGACGGCGGCGACGCGCCGGCCGGCCAGGACCTGGCGCGACCAGAGCACCGGCGCGGCGGCGACCCGGTTGGCGGTGAAGACGCCGGCCGCTGCGTAGCACGGCCCGTCGTTGACCACCAGGGCCACGTCGAGAGCGCCGGAGGACTTGAGGCCGGCGGCGACGCCGGCCGCCCGGAAGCCGTGGGCGGCGGTGACGCTCACTTAGTCACGCTCACGGGGCCACTCCGCAGGTGGACAGGCCGGCCGTCTCGGGCAGGCCGAGCATCAGGTTGGCGCACTGGACGGCCTGGGCCGCCGCGCCCTTGCCCAGGTTGTCCAGTGCGACGACGACCACGGCCCGGCCGGTGTCGGGGTCGGTGGTCAGCTGAAGTTGCGCGGCCGCCGAACCCTGGGTCGCCGCGGTGTGCGGCCACCGGCCATCGGCCAGCAGGTGGACGAGCGGCTCCGGGTCGTAGGCCGCCGCCAGGGCGTTGCGCAGGGCGCCGGCGTCGGCCCCGGCGCGCAGCCGAGCGGTGCAGGTAGCCAGGATTCCACGGGGCAGCGGAGCCAGCACCGGGGTGAAGGACAAGGTCACCGGCTCCCCGGCGGCGGCGCTGAGGGTCTGGACGATCTCGGGGACGTGCTGGTGCCGGCCTCCTACGCCGTACGCGGTCAGGTCGCCCATCACCTCACCGGCCAGCAAATGCGCTCGGGCCACCCGGCCGGCGCCGCTGACCCCGCTGGCGGCGACCACGACCAGATCGGCCGGTTCGACGAGGCCGGCGGACAGCAGCGGCGCCAGGCCCAGGGCGACGGCGGTCGGATAGCAGCCCGGGGCGGCGACCCGGTTTGCGGTCGCGATCGCGGGCCGGGCGCCGGCCAGCTCGGGCAGGCCGTACGGCCATTGGCCGGCGTACGGGCCGGTGTACCAGCGGGCCCAGCCGGCCGGATCACCGAGCCGGTGGTCGGCGCCGAGGTCGACGACCTTGGTGGCCGGCGGCAGGCCGGCGGCCAGCGCGGCGGACGAGCCGTGCGGGAGGGCGAGGAAGACCAGGTCGGCGCCGGCCAGGGCGACCGGGTCGGTCGCCACGAAACGGCGGTCGGCCAGCGCTGGCAGCTGCGGGTGCACCGAGCACACCGGCTCGCCGGCCGACGACTGCGCCGCAAGCGCCCCGAGCTCGACGGCGGGGTGCCCGATGAGCAGGCGCAGCAACTCCCCTCCTGCGTACCCGCTGGCGCCGGCAACGGCGACCCTGACACCCATGACTTCCCCTTTATGCGATGATGCGTATGAGTATACAGTTACCGGTGTGGGTCTGTCCGAAGGCCCTAGGCGTCCCGGTACGGTCGCGCACGACACCAGGGACGTGGTCTGCGGCAGGAGGCGGTCTGATGGGCAAGGACGTCGAGGTCACCCGCTTCACCCGGGAGGACCGCACGCACTACCGGCACAAGGTCCGGCGCTGCCTCGACGTCTTCGAGCGCATGCTGCGGGAGTCGCGCTTCGACTTTGCCCGGCCTATGATCGGGCTGGAGATCGAGCTGAACCTGGTCGACGACAAGGACGCGCCGGCTATGTCGAATGCCCGGGTCCTCGATTTGATCGCCGACGCCGACTTCCAGACCGAGCTGGGGCAGTTCAACATCGAGATCAACGTGCCGCCGATCCGGCTGGGTGACGGCGGCATGGCGAAGATCGAGCAGGACGTACGTGCCAGCCTCAACGCTGCCGAGAACGCCGCTGAGGCCGACGGCACCCACCTGGCCATGATCGGGATTCTGCCGACGCTGACCGAACGCAACCTCAACGCCGACGCCATCTCGGCCAACCCCCGCTATGCGCTGCTGAACGAGCAGATCTTCGCCGCGCGGGGCGAAGACCTGCATATCGCGATCAACGGCATCCAGCGGCTGTCGACGTACGCCGACACCATCGCACCGGAAGCGGCCTGCACGAGCGTGCAATTCCACCTGCAGGTCAGCCCGGACGCCTTCGACGCCCAATGGAACGCGGCCCAGGCGATCGCCGGCGTGCAGCTGGCGCTCGGTGCAAATTCGCCGTTCTTCTTCGGCAAGGAGCTGTGGCGGGAGACCAGGATCGCGTTGTTCGAGCAGGCGACCGACACCCGGCCGGACGAGTTGAAGGCCCAGGGCGTACGCCCGAGGGTGTGGTTCGGTGAGCGGTGGATCACCTCGATCTTCGACCTGTTCGAGGAGAACGTGCGGTATTTCCCGGCCCTGCTGCCGGTGGTCGACGACGAGGACCCGGTGGAGGTGCTCGACCGGGGCGACGTGCCGCAGCTGGGCGAGATGCGGCTGCACAACGGCACGGTCTACCGCTGGAACCGCCCGATCTATGACATCGCGCGCGGCAAGCCACACCTGCGGATCGAGAACCGCCTGCTGCCGGCTGGGCCGACCGTCGTGGACATCCTGGCCAACGCCGCCCTGTATTACGGGCTGGTCCGGGTGCTCAGCGAGGACGACCGGCCGATCTGGTCACAGATGTCGTTCTCGGCAGCGGAGGAGAACTTTCACGCCGGCGCCCGGGACGGCATCAACGCGCAGCTGTTCTGGCCCGGGCTCGGCCAGGTGCCGGCGACCGAGCTGGTGCTGCGCCGGCTGCTGCCCATGGCGCACGAGGGCCTGCGCCGGTGGGGCGTCTCCACCTACGAGCGGGAGCGGCTGCTCGGCATCATCGAGCAGCGGTGCACCACCGGCCGCAACGGGGCCACCTGGCAGGTCGAGGCGGTGCACCGGCTGGAGGCGGATGCCAACCTCGACCGGGATGAGGCCCTGCGCGCGATGCTGCGGGCCTACCGGGGGCTGATGCACACCAATGAGCCGGTGCATACCTGGCCGCTGCCGTAGGGCGGGCGGGTTCGTTCCGGTCCTGCACTACCGCCCGCCCCGCCTTGCTCGCCTCACACCACACCGCACCGGACCGCACCGGTGATCCAGGCCTCGTTGGGCCGCCTGGGGCGGGACCAACGAGGCCTGGATCATGAACGGGCGGGTGGTTCGTGCGGCCGGTGGCGCCAGCGGTCAGGCCACGGGTCAGGCCAGCGGGTCGTCGCCGGCGTACGGGCGCAGCCGCAAGGTGCGGGCGCCGGCCGCGGCAAGATCCGGGGCCCGGGCGATCAGGTCGTCCAGGTCGTCGCGGGCCGCGTGGATGAACGTGCCGGACAAAGCATCGGCCCGACCGGAGGCCAGCGTCAGGACCGCTCCGACGACCGCGGAGACCGGCGTCCAGTCGTCGGCTGCGCCGGCCGAGGTGGCCATGCCGAGCGTCATGTCGGAGCGCACCCGGCCGGGACTCAGGTCGAAGACCACCGGTCCGGGAACTGGCAGGGCCTGCGCCAGGCAGTCGCTGTAGCGGGACAGCGCCGCCTTGGACACCGAGTACGCGGAGTAGCCCGGCACGGCCCGCAGCCCCATCCCGCTGTTCAAGTTGATGATCCGGCCGTGCCCGCGCGCCACCATGCCGGGCAGGACCGCTCGGGTCCCCAGCATCGGCCCGCGCAGGTTGGTCTCGACGACCGACCACCAGTCAGCGGGGTCGGCCTCCCACGGCGACAGCTGTGCCCGGTCCATCCGGCCGGCGTTGTTTACCAGCAGGTCGACGGGTCCGAGGTCGCGCTCGACGGCGTCCACGGCGGCCCGGACGGAGTCCGGATCGGTGATGTCGGCCACCGCCACCACCGCCGGGCCCCCGCAGGCCCGAGCGGTGTCCTCCAGGGTGCTCCGGGTGCGCCCGACCAGCCCCATCTGTGCCCCGGCTGCCGACAGACCCAGCGCGATCTCCCGGCCGATGCCGCGGCCGGCGCCGGTGACCAGCGCAACCTGGCCGGCGAGCTCGCCCGCCGGCGTCGTCACGACCGCAGCACCGCGCCGGTCCGGCGGGTCGCCTCCGCGACGGCGGCCTCCCGCGCGGCGGTCGCCTCCTCGGCGGTCAAGGTCCGGTCCGGTGCGCGGAAGCGCAGCGCGTACGCCAGCGAACGCCGGTCAGCCCCGACCTGTGCCCCGCTGAAGACGTCGAAGAGGCGGATCGACTCGAGCAGGTCACCGGCGCCGTCACGCAGGGCCGCCTCCACCGTGGCCGCCGGCACCGCGGCATCGACCACCAGCGCGACGTCCTGCGTCGCCGGCGGGAACGTCGACACGGTCGGCGCGGGCAGCACGTCAACGGCGCCGGCGAGCAGCGCGGACAGGTCGAGCTCCAGGGCCGCTGTCCGCGCCGGCAGTTCCCAGGCGGCCGTGACCCGGGGGTGCAGCTCGCCGGCGTAGCCGACCCGACGGCCGGCCACCGACAGCGCCGCGCACCGGCCGGGATGCCACGGCGGGCAGTCGGCCCGCTCGACGGTGAGCTCCGCTCCGCCGGCGGCGTGGGCGACGGTGCGGGCTGCCTCCACCGCGTCGGCCCAGCTCGCGGGGCGACCGGGGCCCCACGGGCCGGGCTGCTCGCGGGCGCCGGCGACGACCAGCCCGACGTGCACCGGTTGCTCCGGCAAGGCGGCGTCGAGGGCAGCCCGCTCGAGCCGCGACGGCGGACCGTCGACGGCGGGCCGTGGCGCGCGGGGCTGGCCGGGGGGATCGAAGAACACCGGGCCGATCTCGTACAGAGCGACGTCGGTCGCGCCCCGGCTGACGTTGCGCCGAAGGGTCTGCAGCAGCGGCGGCAGCATCGTCGTACGCAGATAGCGCGCCTGCTCCGACAGCGGATTGGCCAGCCTGGCCAGCCGCCGGCGCTCGTCGTCGGGGGCCACGCCCAAGACATCGAGCACTGCCGCGTCGGTGAATGGATAGCTGAGGACTTCGGCGTAGCCGGCCGCCGCCAGCGCCCGGGACACCGCACGCCGCCGCAGCTGGGTCGCGGTCAGCCCGCGGCCCGCCGGCGTACGCGGCAGGACGGACGGCACTTCGTCATACCCCGAGAGGCGCACCACCTCCTCGACCAGGTCGTACGGGTCGACCAGGTCCGGCCGCCAGGAGGGCGGCGTGACCCGCAGGACGCCGTCCCCCTCCACCGTGCAGCCCACGTCGGTGAGCCGGCCGACCACGGTGTCGCGGTCGTAGGGCACCCCGGCCACGCGGCCCGGCAGGCCGGCCGGCAACTGCACGGTGACCGGCGGAATCGCGAAGGCGACTTCAGAGCAGCCGGCGTACGTCCCGCCGCCGAGTGACACCAGCAGCTGCACGGCGCGGGCCGACGCGACCAGCGGCAGCGCCGGGTCGACGCCGCGCTCGAACCGGCGCGATGCCTCCGACGCCAGCTCGTGCCGGCGCGACATCCGGGCGATCGCCATCGGGGCGAAGTGCGCCGCCTCGATAACCAGGTCGGTGGTGTCGGGTGCCACCTCGCTGGTCAGGCCGCCCATCGTGCCGGCCAGCGACAGGGCGCCGCTGTCGTCGGCGATGACCACGTCCTCGGGACCGAGCGCCCGGTCAACGTGATCAAGGGTGGTCAGCCGCTCCCCCGGGCGGGCCCGGCGGACCACAACGGCACCGTTTAGCCGCGCGCGATCGAAGGCGTGCAGCGGCTGGCCGAGCTCGTGCATCACGTAGTTGGTCACATCGACGGCCAGCGAGATCGGCCGCATCCCGGCCAGCTGCAGCCGGCGCTGCATCTGCAACGGAGACGGTGCGGTCGGGTCGATGCCGTGCACGGCCCGCAGGATCAGCCGGTCGGCGGCCGCCGGGTCCTCGATGACGCCGGGATGCGGGCCGGCGCCGTCGGCCGGCTCCGCCGGCAGTGGCAGATTCGCCGGCTCCGCCGGCAGTGGCAGATCGGCCGGCTCCGCCGGCAGTGGCAGATCGGCCGGCTCCGCCGGCAGTGGCAGCTCGGCCGGGTCCCTGAAGGCCGCGCCCAACGCCGTTGCCGCCTCCCGGGCCACGCCGCGCACCGACAGGCAGTAGCCGCGGTCGGGAGTGACCGCGATGTCGAGCACGCTGTCCCGTAGATGCAGCAGCCGGGCCGCGTCGGCGCCCACCTCGGCGTCCGGCGGCAGCACCAGGATTCCGAGCTGGTCGTCGCCGGCCCCCAGCTCCCGCGCGGAGCAGATCATCCCGTCGCTGACCTGGCCGTACGTCGTGCGCGCGCCGATCTCGAAACCGCCGGCCAGCACCGCCCCCGGGAGGGCGACGACGACCCGGTCCCCGACCGCGAAGTTGCGGGCACCGCAGACGATCCCGCGCGGCGGCCCTTCCAAGGAGACCTGCACCTGGCAGTAGCGGATCGGCTTCTTGAACTCGTCGAGGTCGGTGATCTCGAGCACCTGGCCGACGACGATGCCGGTGACGTCGTGCCCGACCTCGGCGACGGACTCGACCTCCAGCCCGGCCCGGGTCAAGGCAGTTGCCAGCGCGCGGGGAGAGGTGCCCGGCGGCAGGTCGACGTACTCGGCCAGCCAGGAGACGGGGACGCGCATCAGCCCTCCAGGCCGAAAGGCAGGGTGAAGCGCACATCGCCCTCAGTGATGTCGCGCATGTCGGTGATGCCGTGGCGGAACATCAGCGCCCGCTCCAGCCCCATCCCGAAGGCAAAGCCGGTGTAGTGGTCGGCGTCGACCCCGCAGGCCCGCAGCACCCGCGGGTTGACCATGCCGCAGCCACCCCACTCGATCCAGCCCTCCGAGCCGCAGGTGCGGCATGGCGGGCCGCCGCGGGTCGACTCCCCGCGGCAGGCGAAGCACTCGAAGTCGAGCTCGGCCGACGGCTCGGTGAAGGGGAAGTACGACGGCCGCAACCGCGAGCGCAGGCCGGAGCCGAACATGCCCTCCACGAAGCGGTCCAGCGTGCCCTTCAGGTGCGCCATGGTGATGCCCTCGTCGACGGCCAGCCCCTCCATCTGGGTGAAGACCGGCGAGTGGGTGGCGTCGATGGCATCGTCACGGAACACCCGGCCGGGGCAGACGACGTAGACCGGCAGCTCACGCGTCAGCAGGGTGCGGATCTGCACCGGGGAGGTCGCGGTGCGCAGCAGCACGCCGCGCTCCGGCGGGTCGAGCCACAAGGTGTCCTGCATGCCGCGGGCCGGATGGTCCGGCCCGACGTTGAGCGCGTCGAAGTTGAACCACTCGGCCTCGGCCTCCGGGCCCTCGGCCACCTCGTACCCCATCGCGACGAACACGTCGGCGGCCCGCTCGGCGATGATGGTCAAGGGGTGGCGCCCGCCGCTCGGCGCGCGGTCCCAGGGCAGCGTGACGTCGACCGTCTCGTCGCGCAGAACCCGCTGGTCGCGTTCGCCGGTCAGCGCGGCGAGCCGCTCCTCATACGCCTTCTGTACGGCCGCCCGCGCGTCGTTGACCCGGCGGCCGGCGTCGGCCCTGGCCTGGGGCGGCAGCGCACCGAGCTCGCGCCGGGCGAGCAGCACCGGCGAGTGGTCGCCGAGCTGCGCCGGCCGGACGGCGGCGAGCGCTTCGAGCTCACCGGCCGCGGCGAAGGCCTTGACCGCGGCCTCGACCGCCTCGTCGAGCGCTGCTGGGGCGAGCATGGCCACCTGTTTGGGGTCGTAGGAAGAGCGCGGTCCGGTCACGTCGGGTCCTCGGGTCTGGATTCCACCGGGAGTCTAGAGACAGCGGGCGAAGCGGTCCGCCGGCGTTAGGCGAATGCTGGGATGCCGGCGGGCACGGTAAATCGGAAGACCGCTCCCCCGTCGGGCCGGCGACCCACCGAGATCTCGCCACCATGGGCCTGCACGATGCCGCGCACGATGAACAGGCCGAGGCCGGTGCTGGCCCGCAGCGGGCCGCGGGCGAACTTGCCGAACACCTGGCCCCGGATCTCGTCCGGGATGCCGGTGCCCTCGTCGGTCACGACGACCTCGGCTCCGATCGGCCGTTCGGCCGCGCCGTAGGCACCGATCGAGACGGTCACCTGCCCGGCTCCGTGCCGTACGGCGTTGTCGCACAGGTTGATCAGGACCTGCACCAGCTTGTCGGGGTCGGCCCAGATCTCGGGCAGCGGTCCCTGCTGGTCAAGGGTAAAGCGTTGGGCCGGCTCGCCGGCCGCCGCCATGGCCACGAAGACCTGGCCCACCAGCGCCGGCAGGTCGACCGGCAGCCGGCGCAGCTCGAGGCGGCCGGCCTCGATCCGGGACACGTCGAGCAGCTCGGTGATCAGCCGGGTCACCCGGTCGGCGTCGGCGTTGACCGTCTGCAGCATCAGTAGCTTCTGCTCGTCGGTGAAGCGATCCCACTTCGACAGCAGCGTCGCAGTGAATCCCTTGATCGTGGTCAGCGGGGATCGGAGCTCGTGCGCGGTCGTGGAGACCAGGTCGGCCCGCTCGCGGTTGTGCCGCTCGCGGGCGGCGGCGTCGCGCAACGAGACGACCAGGCGGCGCACGCGCCGGTCGGCATCGCGGACCAGCCGGGCGGTGACATGCACCTCACGGCCGGCCTGCGGGCCGGCGCCGATGATCAGCAGTCGCTCGGGCAGCCGGGAGCGGGTCAGCAGACCGGCGTACGGTCGCTCGCACTGCCACCAGTCGCGATCCGCGGCATCGCGCAGGGGCAGGGCTGTGCCGATGCTGGTGCCGAGCAGCACCCCGGCCGGCTGCCCTAGCAGGCGCTCAGCCGCCAGATTGACCGCGATCACCCGGCCGTGCGGGTCAGCGACCAGCACGCCGTCCGGCAGCTCGTCATAGCCGGCGCCCGGCAGCTCGTTGTAGCCGGTGCCCGGCAGCGTGTCGTAGCCGCTTTGCCCGGCCGCCCCGGCGGCGCCGACGGGCTCGCCGTCCAGATGTGCGACCCGCTGGCTCACCCCGGCCGATCCCTTCCCGATTGCGGGCGTCCCCGGCGTTGCGCCCTGGCGGAAGCGTAGAGGCAGATCGCCGCGGCGGCACCCACGTTGAGACTCTCCGCCTGCCCGGTCATCGGGATGCGCACCCGCAGGTCAGTCGTGGCGGCCGCCGGTGCGCTCAGGCCGCGCGCCTCGTTGCCGAACACCCAGGCGGTGGCATCGGCCAACCGGCCACGCGCGTCCAGGGCCTCGAGATCGACAGTCGCCGCCCCATCGGCGGCCAGCACCTGCAACCCGGCCCGGCGCAGCGCATCGGTCACGGCGGGCAGGTCGACACCGCGCACGACCGGAAGGTGGAAGATTCCCCCGGCGCTGGCCCGGACGCTCTTTCCGTTGTACGGGTCCACGCAGTCACCGGCGAAGATGGCGGCATCTGCGCCGACCGCGCCGGCGGTGCGCAGTATGGTGCCGGCGTTGCCCGGGTCCCGGATTTCCGCCAACACCGCGACCAGCCGAGGCCGGCTCGCCGCTACGGCGGCCAGGCCGGCGGGCGGGATAGCACAGACGGCGACCAACCCTTGTGGCGTCACGGTCTCCGAGAGCCCGGCCGCCGCTTCGTCGGTGACCAGCGTGACCCGGACCCCCGCATCGGCCGCGCTGGCTACCAACTCGGCGAACCGGTGCTCGGCGGTCGCGGTCACGAAGAGGTCGGACACGCTGCCGGGTAACGCGAGTGCCTCGCGGACCGCCGCAGGGCCCTCGGCCAGGAACCGGCCGACCTCGGACCGGGCGGAGGACCAATTCAACCGGCGAGCGGCCGCGACCCGAGAGGTGCGGCCGCTCGCCGGCTCACGTGCGGTCAGGCTGCGCCTCCCGCCGCCACTTCCTGGGTGGCTCCCGCTTCCTGTTCGGCTCCCGCTTCCTGATCGGCTCCCGCGCTGGGCAGCGACTCGCGGGCGACGACGACGAGCGCTGCAAAGGCGGGAGCGTCGGTGACGGCGAGGTCGGCGAGCACCTTGCGGTCGATCTCGATCCCGGCCAGCCGAAGGCCCTGGATCAGCCGGTTGTAGGTCATCCCGTTGGCCCGGGCCGCGGCATTGATCCGGGTGATCCAGAGCTGGCGGAAGTCACCCTTGCGGGCCTTGCGGTCGCGGTAGGAGTACGTCGCCGAGTGGAGCAGTTGCTCCTTCGCCTTGCGGTAGAGCCGCGAGCGCTGGCCGCGGTAGCCGCTGGCCGCGTCTAGAGCGGTCCGGCGCTTCTTGTGGGCGTTGACAGCCCGCTTCACGCGTGCCACTGGTGCACCTGTGCTTTCTGCTAGTCGGTTGGGGGCTCTGCGCGGGGAGGGCCGGTCAGCGGCCGAGCATCCGCCGTACGCGCTTGCTGTCGTTGGCGTCGACCTCGACGGTGCCGGAGAGGTGCCGGGTCAGTGACGACGGCTTGTGCTCGAGCATGTGTCGCATGCCGGCGCGCTGGCGCAACAGCTTGCCGCTGCCGGAGATGCGGATGCGCTTGGACATACCGCTGTGGGTTTTGTTCTTGGGCATGACGTCCCCTTCGACGAGTGGCGAAACTAGGCGGGCGTAGCGGCCGGTTGGCTCTTGGCCGGCTTGGCGACGCGGTGCGGAGCCATCACCATGATCATGTTGCGGCCGTCCTGCTTGGGCGCGGACTCGACGAAGCCCAGCTCCTGTACGTCTTCGGCCAGTCGCTGCAGAAGCCGGAAGCCGAGCTCCGGACGGGACTGCTCCCGGCCGCGGAACATGATCGTGACCTTGACCTTGTCACCGGCGCTCAGGAAGCGGACGACATGGCCCTTCTTCGTCTGGTAATCATGCGGGTCGATCTTGGGTCGGAGCTTCATCTCTTTGATCACCGTGAGGCTTTGGTTGCGCCGTGCCTCGCGCCGCTTCTGGTCGTTTTCGTACTTGAACTTGCCGTAGTCCATCAGCTTGCAGACCGGCGGCTGTGCCAAGGGCGCGACCTCGACGAGGTCGAGGTCGGTGTCCTGGGCCAGCCGGAGGGCCTCGCCGATCGGCACCACGCCGACCTGCTCGCCCTCGGGTCCGACGAGGCGGACCTCCCGGGCTCGGATCTGATCGTTGACTCGGGGCTGCTCGGCGCTGATGGGGCCTCCAAGAGGATGCGGGGACAAAGCGGTCGTGACCACTGCCGGCGGAGCCTTCCACCACACATGCCGAAGGGCCCCGGCCGGCTGTCGCCGACGGGGCCCCGCACATGACCGGACCGACGGCGCCGGAGCGCCGCACTGAGCCCGCCGGAGCGGGCCAACCGGACCCGGGCTGCCAAGGGCTGCCGGGTGGGAGCGGGGGCTCCACTTGCACACCACCCGGGAGAGGGTGGCTGGTCGCCGGCTCAGCCTACCAGCGGCCGGTCACCAGCGGGGCGCCCAGCCGGGCGGCGAGGTGCTGCTCAGCCAGGTCCAGGGCGATGAGGGTGAGGCCGTCCGGCCCCAAGCAGGGCTTCAGAGCCTCGGCCAGCCGGGCCGCCACGCCGTTGAGCGCGGAGGTATCGCTGCCGTTCTGCAGTCCCAGCGCCAAGGTCGGCTCCCACCCGGCCGCCAGCCGGGACTCCAGCAGCCACCCCATGACAACGTCGGGCTCGGCCGCGAGCACCGTCGACGCCGCCCGGGCCACCGCAGGTAGGGGGCGCGACAGCGCCCGCAACTCGGGTCGCCCGTCGACCACCCGGGCGCCGAGGCGCTCCTCCTGGCCGGCGACCGGCAGGTAACCGGCTCCCAACGCGCGGAGCCGCTCACCGTCGACCACGATCGGCTCAGGGCCGGCCGGATCGATCACCACCGCGGAGTAGCCCTCCTCCGCGGCAGCAGCGAAGGCGTCGCCGCCCGGACCGGCACCGGCCGGGCATCGCCCCGCCACGCCTGCAGCGCCGGGATCGAGCTGAACAGCGCCATGGCCCGACCTCCGTCATCGACCCGCAGGGCGACCAGCGCCAGCCGCCGTTCTCCGGCGGCGACGATCGAAGGGGCATACAGCTGGGCCGCCCAGAGCGCGCCGTCGAGGCGGCCGGCGCTGGCCGGCGTCGGCCGCTCGGAATACGCCGCGACCACCGCGGAAAGCGCGGTGTCGGCCAGCCCGTCATTCACCTCAACCGACCTGCTGCTCGGCGAAAAGGGCGCGCAGACCGGTCACGGCTTCCAGTGCGTACTCCTTGTCGACCGCCTGAACTGCCATCACGGCGACTTGATCGTCGTCGGCGAGCTCGAGGGTCATCCAGGGTGACCCGGGATCGAAGCGGATCGCCCGGACCACCGCCCACGGCAGGTCATATGACCCGAGGACGTTACGGACCCGGATGTGGCGCTCGTCGGCCTCGACCCGGGGCCGGGTCAGGGTGAGCACGCCCGCCGCGAAGAGCAATCCGAGCCCGGCCAAGGCGATCTGGTCACCGGTATGAAACGGGACCCCGTTGCCGTTGTTGCCGTGCAGGAGAAAGCCGAAAAGGGCGAACAGGCCCACGATGCCGGCGGCGCTGGCCAAGCACACCCGGCGCACCCGCTGAGGACGGGCCCGGACGACGGTCACCGGCCGATTGTGCCAGCGGCAGCGAGCTCTACTTCAGGGCCGCCTTGAGGGTGATCGAGGTGCCGGTCAGCGCCTTGCTCACCGGGCAGCTGTCCTTCGCCGACTCGGCCGCCTTGACGAACGCGGCCTCGTCGAGACCGTCGACCTCGCCGTTGACGGAGAGCTCGATCCCGGAGATGCGGAAGCCGCCGGCCGGGTCGGGCCGCAGGGAGACGTCGGCGTTGACGTCGAGGGTCTTGGGGGTGCCGCCGGCCTCGGCGATCATCGCCGAGAGCTGCATGGCGTAGCAGGAGGAGTGGGCCGCGGCGATCAGCTCTTCCGGGCTTGTCGTGCCGCCGGCGTCATCGGCGGCCCGCTTAGGGAAGGACACGTCGTAGGTGCCGGCGCCGGAACTCGACAGATCGACGTGGCCGGCGCCGTCCTGCAGACCGCCGGTCCAGGACGTACGGGCGCTGCGTATGGGCATGGGAAATCCTCAAGTCAGGTGGATTTATCGGTTCTTTCCGGGGCGAACCCCGGTGCGACGCGGCCTGTTCCCCGCGTCGCGGCCGTCATTCGCCGAGGTCGACGATGGCGGCCACCGGCCCACCACCGGACGGGCCCTGGTGCACGGCGGCGACGGAGACGAAGACGGCCGGGTCGCCGGTTACCGAGGCCACCACCCCACCCACGCAGGACTTGATCTGGCGGTGCCAGTGCACGTCGGAGTCGTCGAGCATGATGTTGCGGCGGTCGCGGACCCGTCCGGTGGGGTCGGCTTCGCACTTGAGGAACACGTTGACCAGGCGACCGTGCAGGTCGCTGTGGTGCGGCCGCTCGGGCAAGTCGAGGCCGGCGCTGCGGATGGCCGCCCACACCCCGTCGGCGTCGAGTGCGTCACTCATCACGCCGTGGCCGACCCGGTAACGGCCGCCGGCGCCGCGGACGTTGCCGACGACCACGATCTGCGCCCGATCGAGCTCGACGCCCGAGGAGCAGGAGGCGACGGCGGAGTAGAGCGACAGGTCGCGGTGGATCTGTTCGGCCGACGGCATCTCGATCTCGCCGAGCGCCACCGCGATGCCCAGTGCGGTCGTGCTGTTGGAAACGTCCATGGATTTCAGGGTGTCCTCGGTCCAGACGTCCTTGCCGCGGCGCTTGGCGTCGGTGATGGTGTCGAGGGTGAGCAGCGGCGTCTTGGTCTGCACGTAGTGCACGTCGGCCGGATCGCTGATGCCGGCGGCCGCCATGGCCTGCCGTACGCCGGCCGCGACCTTTTCCACCATCGGCGGCCGGCCGATGTCCTCGGGAAAGATCTGCTCGCTCATCGCGACGCCGACCGACACCCGCGGGTCGTCGGTCTGCGGGGCCGAGCCCTCCGGTGCGTAGGCGAAGACGGTGGCATGCGGACTGAGCACGCCGTCGGTGCCTCCCGACCAGACCAGCGGCACGGTCCTGACGTCCTCGGCAGAGCGGCTGCCCTTGGCGACCAGCACCTCCCGGAAGGCGCGATCGGCCAGGATGCGGGTGTAGTCGTTGACCCCGCCGTTGCCCTCGGTCTTGCCGACGACCGCCAGCACGTCGTCCGCGGCGAACACACCCTCGTCGATCAGGGCGGCGAGGCCGCCGGCGTCGGTGACACTCTCGATGGCCACCTTGCGCACCTCGATGGGTCTGGGCACGTAGAACCTTTCCGTCGGGATGGGCGATTACGGCAACGCAGGTCAGCGGGTCAGGCTAACCTGGAGGCAGACGGCTTGATGATGCGCCGGCCCGGGGTGGGGTCGGCGCCGTATGCCTGTCTCGCTCATTGGGGAGCTTAAGTTGAGCCGCAATCTGGTCAAGGCCGGGCCTGTCGTCCTCGCTGTCCTCGGCGCTCTGCTGCTGCCGCCGGCCGCGCCGGCCGGGGCGGTCGCCGGTGCGCAGCCGCAGCTGGTGAGCGCGACACCCAGCTCCTCCACGCCCGACGTCAACAACGGCCACGTCGAGGAGATCACCCAGGTAGGCAGCCGGATCATCCTCGGCGGCAACTTCACGTCGGTCAGTCCCAGCGGGACCACCACTGTCATTTCTCGCAGCCGCATCCTCGCCTTCGACGCCGCGACCGGCACCATCGACGCCGGCTTCCATCCCAGCCTGGACGACCAGGTCAATGCGCTGCTGCCGGGACCCGCGGCGGACACCGTCTACGTCGGCGGCCTTTTCAAGACCATCGATGGGGTGGCGTCCAACAAGCTGGTGCTGCTCAGCACGGTCGACGGACACCGGATCGCGACATTCGCACCCCCGCCGTTCAACAGCTTTGTCGGGGACGTCAAGTCCTTCGCCGGCCGGCTGTACGTCGGTGGCGGCTTCACCAAGGTCGGCGGTGTAGCCCACGCGGGGCTGGTCACCCTGAACGCCACCAGCGGTGCCCTCGACCCCTTCATGAACCTGCAGATCGCCGGCCATCACAGCACGAACCCGGCGGGCGCGCAGGCCCCGGTCGCGGTGAACAAGCTCGACATCTCCCCCAACGGCCAGCGCATGATGGCAATCGGCAATTTCAAAACAGTCAATAGTCTCAACTACGACCAGGCCGTGATGGTCGACCTGGCCGGGGGCAGTGCCAGCATCGCCGACTGGCAGACCAACAGCTTCGTGCCGCAGTGCAATACCAAGTCGCATGACAGCTACCTCCGGGACGTCAACTTCTCCCCGGACGGCACCTACTTCGCCATCGTCGCTACCGGCGGCCCCGACGGCCGGCGGAGTCTGTGCGACTCGGCCTCCCGCTGGGAGAGCACGGCCACCGGCTCCGGCCTCACCCCGACGTGGGTCGATTGGACCGGCGGCGACACCTTGCTGTCGGTCGCGGTGACCGACGCGGCGGTGTACGTCGGCGGCCATCAGCGCTGGCTGAACAACCCCTACGGCGGCGGCGTCGCGGGGCCGGGCGCGGTGCCGCGCCCGGGCATTGCCGCGCTGGACCCGGTCAACGGGCTGCCGCTGTCCTGGAATCCCGGCCGCAACCCGCGCGGGGCCGGCACCTATGCGTTGTTCGTCGCGCCGGCCTCCCCCGGCCCGGCCGGCCTGTACGTCGGCAGCGACACCAGCAACATCGGAGTTCATCCGGACAATTACACCCGCGCCCGGATCGTGTTCTTTCCCCTCGCCGGCGGCAAGGCGATTCCCTCCCAGCCGACCGGTTCGCTGCCCGGCAACGTGTACCAGCTGGGGCTTCCCCCGGTCACCCACCCCCGGGCCAACGTGCTGTACCGCGTGAATGCGGGCGGCCCGCTCCTTCAGTCGCTCGACACCGGCCCGAACTGGTCGGCCGACACGGCATTTGTCAACACCGGCAGCAGGGCGTTGGCCTATCCCGGGGGCGTCACCACCTTTGCGGGCACGCCGGCGGTGCCCGCCACCACGCCGGTCGCGATCTTCGACACCGAGCGGTCGGATCCGGCCGGCGGCAACGAGATGCAGTGGGCCTTCACCGTGCCGGCGACGGCGAAACTGACCGTTCGGCTGTATTTCGCCAACCGCTGCACGTGCACGAAGCTGACCGGCCAGCGCGCTTTTAACGTGGCCATCGACGGCAACACCGTCGACGCCGGCTACGACATCGTGAAGGCCGTCGGCGACCAGACCGGCACCATGAAGCAGTACGCGGTGGCACCTTCGGCCACCGGAAGCCTGTCCATCTCCTTCACCCACGGCGTGGGCGACCCGATCGTCGACGGCATCGAGGTGCTCAACGCCGACTCGACGCGCGGGCCGGCCGACATGGTCGCCGGTGGTGACGCCGCGACCACGCGCGCCTTTACCGGCACCACCTCCGGCGCCCCGCAGCTTGCCGGCACCCTCGCCCCCGCCGCCTGGCATCATGCCCGCGGCGCGTTCATGGTAGGCGGCTCGCTGTTCTACGGCTGGGACGACAGCACGCTGCGTACCCGGGCGTACAACGGCTCGACGTTCGGCGACGAAAGTCTCCTCGACCCCTATCACGACCCGATCTGGAACGACGTGCAGACCGGCTCGGGGCAGACCTATACGGCCTTCGTGCCCAGCCTCTATAACGAGATGGACAACGTCACCGGGATGTTCTACGCCCAGGGCCGCATCTACTACACGCTGTTCGGCCAGAGCCAATTGTTCAACCGCTACTTCTCACCGGAGAGCGGCGTGGCCGGCGCCGAGGAGTTCGCCGGTGCTGGCGGCGGCATCAACTGGTCGAAGACCGCCGGCCTCTTCCTCGACGCCACCGGCCACACGCTGTATTACAGCCGGCTGATGCCAGGTGATCTGATGAAGGTCGGCTGGAGCGATCAGGCGGCGGTGCCGGCGCCCGGTCCCGCCCCTCAAGGGGTCCCGGTCGGCGGCAACCCGGTCGGCGCGGCCGCATCTGCCAACACCTCGGCTGACTGGCGGAGCCGGGGGGTTTTCGTCGGCCCGTAGGGGCACCTGCGACGAAGTCGAGCGGGGCGAGCTTGCCCTTCCAGGACGCTTCGGCCGCGAACACGCGCGATGGCCGCGCTGGAGCAGCACCGTGCCCAACGCGTCGCACTGATTCGTCGGGCCGTACGCCGATTCGGGCATGAAGAGAACCGGTGAGCGGCCGGTCGGTCATGGCGGCAGCCTCACCAGCGTCGGCTACGTGTCGACTTCGTCGAGCCAGGCGCGTACGGCCTCGTTGTGCTGGCCGAGGGTCGGCGGTGCCAGGTGCTCGTCGCGACCGCCGCCGTCGAACCGCAGCGGGACGCCAGGCAGCTGCAACGGGCCGGCGGTAGGGTGCTCGACGTCGATCAGCAGGTGCTGTGACTTGGTTTGCTCCCACTGGTAGACCCGTTGCAGGCTGCGCACCTCGCCGGCCGGCACGCCCGCCGCCGCCATCGCCGGCAGCCAGTGCGCGAGGGAGTGCCCGGCGAACGCGGCTTCGATCTCGCCGACCAGCTCGTCGCGGTGGCGCACCCGGTCGGTGTTGGTGGCGAAGCGCGGGTCGGCCGGGTCGAGACCGATGACGCCGGCAAAGCGCCGCCACAGCGCCTGGCTGCCGACCGCGATCTGCACGATGCCGTCCGCGCAGGCAAAAGCGCCGTAGGGCGCGATCGAGGGATGGTGATTGCCCTGCCCGTAGGCGACCTCCCCGGCGACGGTGTAGCGGGTGCCCTGGAAGGCGTGCACGCCGACCATCGCGGCGAGCAGGCTGGTGCGGACCACGGTGCCCCGGCCGGTGCGGTCGCGCTCGTGAAGTGCGGCGACGACACCGTAGGCGCCGTAGATGCCGGCGAGCAGGTCGGCGATCGGCACCCCCACCCGCTGCGGGTCGTCCGGGCCGGTGCCGGTCAACGACATGATGCCGCCCTCCCCCTGGGCGATCTGGTCGTAGCCGGCCCGGCCGCCTTCCGGCCCGTCATGGCCGAAACCGGTGATGGAGAGCACGACCAGCCCGCGGTTGAGCTCGTGCAGCTGCTCCATCGAAAAGCCGAGCCGGTCGAGCACCCCGGTACGGAAATTCTCGACCAGCACGTCGCTGTGCTGGACCAGCCGGGCGAGCAGCGCCCGTCCGCGCTCCGTTTTCAGGTCGGCGGTCACCGACTCCTTGTTGCGGTTGCAGGAGAAGAAGTACGTCGACTCGCGGGCGTCATCGGGCCCGACAAACGGCGGTCCCCAGCCGCGGGAGTCGTCGCCGCCGTCGGGGTGCTCCAACTTGATCACCCGGGCACCGAGGTCACCGAGCATCATCGCCGCGTGCGGGCCGGCCAGCGCCCGGCTCAGGTCGGTGACCACGATGCCGGCCAGCGGTCCGGTCATCTAGACGACGTCCACGTCGGCGTACGGGCGGCCGCCGGAGAGCTGCGCGTAGCCGGGGCCCCGGTCAAAGAACGGGCGGTCCGGTGGCCGGTCGGCTCGCGATCGCGTGCGGGCCGCCTCGGTCGCGGCCCGGTCCACCGTGACGCTGGCCCCGCCGGTGGTCACCACGACGCCGTAGTCGTCCCTGGCGCCGCACACCGAGACCTTGCCGTCGCGCACGTCACGGCGCACCGCGTCGACGTCGCGTTCGAGCGGGTCACCCCAGCCGCCGCCGCCGGTGGTGCGGATGCGGATGACCTCGCCGGCGCGGACCGGCTCGTCGTCGACCAGCCCCTCCAGCTGCCGCTCGTGCGGCCCGTCGGGGTCGATGGTCACTGCGAAGGGGCGGCCGGCCCGGCCGCCCTTGACCCCCCAGCAGGACAGGATCGACCGGTCGGCGACGGACATGAACGACGCATCCCGCAGCATCCGGATCTGCTTGTCGTAACCGCAGCCACCGCGGAATTCACCGGCGCCGCCGGAGTCCATGGCCAGGCCCAGCCGCTCGACGATGAAGGGAAACCGCGACTCGGTGAACTCGGTCGGCAGGTTGCGGGAATCGGGCACCACATGGATGGTGTCCTCGCCGTCGGCGTACCACCGGCCGCCCGAGCCGCCGCCGAGCACCTCGCGCATCAGGTACGGCTCGCCGGCGGCGTCGATGCCGTATACGCCGGTGTAGCGGATCGTCTCCTGGTCGGCCGGCATCCGGCCGTCGACCGCCTTGGCCAGCACGCCGGCAAGTACGCCGAGCAGCCGCAGGATGACGAAGGTGCGGGCATTGGTCGGCGCCGGGAAGACCGGCGTGAGCAGCGTCCCTGGTGGTGGGAACCGCATCTCGATGAGCGGGACGACTCCCTCGTTGACCTCGAGCTCGGCCATCCGCTCCGGGGAGTCGGCGAGGTTGCGCAGAATGGGCGCGAGCCATTTCTTGAGGAAATTGCCGCCGGCGGCGTCGCCGGCGTGGTTGATCGGCCCTTTGGCCTGCGGCGACGTGCCGGTGAAATCGATCGTCAGTGGTACGGCGGCGGTGCTGTCCATGGTCAACGTGATGCGCTGGGCGTGCAGCCGCGGCGGGTCGACGCCGTCGTGCTCGGCGTAGTCCTCCCAGACGTAGGTGCCGTCGGGGATCTTGGCGAGCACTTCGCGCCGATACGTCTCCGTCGTCCGGCTCAGGATCGCCTCGAAGCAGTCCTCGACCGCGTCGCGGCCGTAGCGGTCGAAGATCTCGGCGAGCCGGCGCGCGCCCATCAGACAGGCCGAGCACTCCGCGTCGAGGTCGCCGGCAAGAGAGTCGGGCATCCGGGTGTTGCGGGTCAGGATGGTCAGCGCCGCCCGGTTGGGCACGCCGGCGTCCCACAGCCGGATCGGCGGCACCATCAGGCCCTCCTCGAACACGCTGGTCGCGTGGCTCGGCATCGACCCGGGCACCGCGCCGCCGATGTCGTCGTGGTGCCCGAACGCCTGCACGAATGCCACCACCTCGCCGGCGTGGAAGACCGGCACGGTGACACACAGGTCGGGAAGGTGCCCGATGCCGCCCTCGGAGGTGTAGACGTCGTTGTGGAAGAAGACATCGCCCGGGCACATCTCCTCCAAGGGAAAGTCCCGGACCACGGGATGGACCAGGGCCGAGTACGACCTCCCGGTGAGCTTGCGCAGGCGTCGGTCATGGATGCCGGCGCGGAAGTCGTGCGCGTCGCGGATCATCGGCGACCGGGCGGTCCGGGCGATCGCGGTCTCCACCTCGCGTTCGACCGAGACCAGCGTGCCCTCGACGATCTCCACCAGGACGGGGTCGGTCATCGACTGACCAGCAGGTTGCCCAGCGGGTCTACCGTGGCGGCAAAGCCGGGATGCACGGGGATGGTGGAGCCGAATTCCTCGATGACGGCGGGTCCAAAGATGCGGTCGCCCGGTGCCAGACCGGGCCGCCAGTAGATCGGCGTGTCGGACCACTCATCGAAGCAGACTTCCCGGCTGCCGGTGCAGGCCCGGCTTGCGTCGCCGGCGCGGCCCGGCAGGGGGGGCAGGTCCGGCCGGGTGATCGGCCCGATGCCGCAGACGCGCAGGTTGACCCATTCGACGCCGTGCCGCGGCTGGTCGGCGTAGCTGTAGCCGTAGAGCCGCTGATGCGCATCGTGGAAGCGCTGCAGCACGGTGTCCGGCGTCAGCGGACCGGCCGGTACGTCGACCCGCACCTCGAAGGCCTGGCCGGCGTAGCGGAGGTCAGCCGTACGCAAGAACACCTGATCGGCAGCGGGAAACCCCTCCCGGGTCAGGGCGGCGCCGGCCTGCTGCTCGAGGTTGTTGTATCCGGTGGTGACCTGCTCGACGTCGAGGTCGGCGTGGCGGACCAGGGATGTCTGCACATAGTCGCCTCGGACGTCGACGGCGAGCAGGCCGAAGGCCGAGGTGTTGCCAGGGTCGCGCGGGACGAGCACAGCCGGCAGCCCCAGTATGTCGACCAAGCGGCACAGCAGCAGGCTGCCCGAGCCGCCGAAGGTCGCCATCACGAAGTCACGGACGTCAAGACCGCGCTTGACAGTGACCTGGCGGATCGCGTTGGCCTGGTTCCAGGCGGAGATCTCCAGGATTCCCCGCGCACAGTCCTCCAGCGACAGGCCGAGCGGTTCCGCCAGCGCTTGCAAGCCTTTGTGTGCGGCCTCGGCGTCGAGGGGGATCTGTCCGCCCAGCAGATGCGGCGGAATTCGGCCGAGCACCAGATGGGCGTCGGTCACGGTCGGCTCGGCGCCGCCACGGCCGTAGCAGAGCGGCCCCGGTTCCGCGCCGGCCGAGCGGGGGCCCACCTTGAGCGCCCCCTCCGGCGACAGCCAGGCCACCGAGCCGCCGCCCGCGCCGACGGTCACCACGTCGACCATCGGGATCTTCGACGGATAGCGGCCGATGCTTCCCTCGGTGGTCAGCGTCGGCTTGCCGTCGAGGACCAACGAGACGTCGGTGGACGTGCCGCCGCCGTCAAGGGTCAGCACCCGGTCGAAGCCAGCGGCTCGGGCGATGAACGCTGCACCCAGGGCTCCGGCCGCCGGCCCAGAAAGCACAGTGGTGATGGGCTGGTGCACGACCTCGTCGGCCGAGAGCACCCCGCCGTTCGACTGCATCACGTAGAACGGCGCCTGCGGCGCGACTTCCCGTAGCCGGTGCCCGATGGCGGCGACGTACGAGGCGACCCGCGGCTTGACCGCCACGTCGACCAGGGTGGTGACGGAGCGCTCGTACTCGCGGTATTCGCGCAGCACTTCACTGGAAATGGACACGACAGCTTCCGGGTGCTCACGGGCGAGGACGTCGCGCATGGCCTGCTCGTGCCCGTCATTGGCGTAGGAGTGCAGGAAGCACACGCCGACCGTGTCGATGCCTTGCGCCCGCAGGTCCCTGGCCACCTCGACCGCCCGGTCGGTGTCGAACGGACGCAGCTCGGCGCCGGTGAAATCCAGCCGGCCGCCGACCGTCCGCACCCGGTGAGCGGGCACGATCCGCGGTGGTTTCACCCAGAAATAGGAATTGCCGTAGCCGTCGGGCACCGACTGGCGGGCGATCTCCAGGAGAAATTCGTAGCCGTCGGTGGTGATGAAGGCCAGGGTGCCGATGTCGTCGGTGAGCAGCTGGTTGGTGGCCACCGTGGTCCCGTGGCTGACCGCCCCGACCTCGCTGCCGGACGCGCCGATGAGGTCGAGTGCCTTGGTGACGGCCGTCATAAAACCCTCGGCCGGGTCGTCCGGGGTGGACGGGGTCTTGGTGCTGACCAGCCGGCCGGTCGACTCGTCGAGGGCGACCACATCGGTGAACGTGCCACCGGTGTCGATGCCGAGCCGGATCACCGCGGATGCGGGTACGGCGTGGCCGCCGGGCGGAAGAGGTCGTCGGCGTATTTCGCGTACAGCTCGACGTTGCGGTCGGCTAGGTGGTCGAAGCGCTGCGGCTGGCTGGAGCCGGGGCTCATCTGCTGGAGCGCGTCGGGGTCGAGCCGCGCGCTGACCCACCCCTCGTGCGTGGTGCCGCGGGCGACGACGTGGGCGAGCGGGGTGACGATCAGGGAGTTGCCGAAGTACAGGATCCCCGCCGGGTCGGTGCCGACCGCGTTGGCGGCGATGACGTGCACGTGGTTGTCGTAGGCGCGGGCCCGGGTGGTCAGCTCCCAGATGTCAGCCGAGCGCAGCAGCGCCGACGGCCGGACGATGACCTCCGCGCCCTGTACGGCGAGGATCCGGGCCAGCTCGGGGTAGTCGCCGTCGAAGCAGATGACCGCACCCAGCTTGGCCAGCGGAGTGTCCACCACGAAGACCTCGTCGCCCGGCGTCACCCAGCCGGTGTTTCCGACCGTCTCGCCGGTGAACAAGTGCGTCTTGCGGTAGGTGCCGAGGATGCCGCCGTCCGGGCCGACGAAGACGGCCGCGTTGTGCACCGTGTCCTTTTCGGTGCCGCGGGCGTAGGTACCGAGCACGAGATGTACGCCGAGCTCGCGGGCCGCTTCCTGAAGGGGTTCGGTGACTCCGCCGGGGATGTCGGTGACCAGGTCCCACAGGTCGGCCGGCCCGACCCCGGGCGTGAAGCCGGTGGTCGCCGTTTCCGGCAGCACCAGCAACTCCGCGCCGGTCGACTCCACGCAGCGGGTGGTCCACTCCACTGCAGCTGCCAGGTTGGCCTTGATGCTCTGGGCGGTGAGCGGACCGGGTTGCGGCGCGAGCTGTACGGCGGCAGCGACGAACGGGATCATGGGGCGAGGCTACCGGTGACTCACCAGGCAGGTAGCTGCGGAGCCGGTCCTTCACAGGGCGGAGCAGGGCCGGCGTGAATAGGGTGCGTCGCGACGGCTAGGTCCGGCGGGCGACGCGTGCGCCCACCGCGACCCCGGCCAGGGCGATCGCGGCGCCGGCCAGCGCGGCCAGCAACAGCGGGCGGTTGCCCGGCCCGGCACCGGCCGGCGGGGCGGGGCGGGTGAAGACCGCCGGCTGGTCGGGGATGCCGGTGGGCGGGGCAGCCGGTCGGCCGTCTGGTGACACGACCGGCTCGGTCGCTCCCGGCGGTGCCGTTTCGACGGCAGACTCAACGCCGGCGAGCACGTCGTCGACCGCGCGGAAAAACTCCCCCGCCGTCCTGCGGGCCACCCCGGCCAGCATCCGCTGGCCCACTCCCCCGACCGGGCCGCCCACCACCGCGTCGGCGTCGTAGGTCAGCCGGGTGCCGGCGCCGTCCTGCGACAAGGTCACCGTCACGTCGGCCTGCACCGTCCCCGGCGCTCCCGAGCCGGCGGCCAGCAGCACGAACGACGACGGCGGCTGCTGGTCGGTCAGCCGCACGGTGCCGAGGTAGGTGCCCTTGATCGACGCGACGCCGGCGGTCACGGTCATCCGGTATTCGTCGGCGCCGACCGCCGCCAGCTGCTGGCAGCCCGGAATGGTGCGCACCAGGATCGCCGGGTCCTGCAGCGCGTCCCAGACCCGATCGATCGGGGCGTGCAGCGACGCCGAGCCAGTCACCTTCATGTGCGCCTCCGGTCGACGGCCGCGAGCTCACCGGCAGCAAACCGCTGCCGCAGATGGAAAAGCTCGCTCGGTGAGATCGGCATCCTGGTGATCTGAAAACCTTCGGCATCCTCGATTGCTGATGCGATCACCGCCATGCCGGGAATCACGCCGGCCTCCCCCGCGCCCTTGATCCCCAGTGGGTTGAGCGGCGAGGGCGTCTCGAGATGGGCGATCTCGATCCTCGGAATCTCGCTGGCGTACGGCATCAGGAAATCCATGAACGACGCGTTGAGCAGCTGGCCGGCGTCGTCGTAGACCATCCGCTCGTAGAGGGCCCCGCCGACGCCCTGGGCGACGCCGCCGTGCACCTGCCCCTCCACGATGGCCGGGTTGATCAGCTTGCCACAGTCATGCACGACGCAATAGCGAAGAATCCTGATCTCGGCGGTTGCCGGGTCGGTCTCGACGATCGCCGCATGGATGCCGTTGGCGAAGGTGGACTGCGTCGGCGAGTAGTAGTCGCGGTTCTCCAGACCCGGCTCGTCGTCCTCGGGCACCGGCGGCCCGGAGATGTCCCCGACGGCGAACTGCGTGGCCGCTCGGGCCGCATCGTCAAAGGCGTAGCGCAGCGGGTTGGACAGCACGGCCACGGTACGCAGTTCCAGGCCGACGTCCGGGCTGCCCTTGACCCGCACCACGCCGTCGACGATCTCCAGATCCTGTGGATCGGCCTCCAAGGCCTCGCCGGCTACCCGTAACGCCTTGGCCCGCACATTGCGGGCAGCAATGGCGATCGCGTTGCCGCTCATCACGGCTGCCCGGGAGGCAAAAGTGCCGACGGCGTAACCGAAACGGCGGGTATCGCCGGTGGTCACCGTCACCTGGCTCATCGGGACGCCGAGAATGTCGGCGACGATCTGGGCGAATACCGTCTGGTGTCCCTGCCCCTGCGAGGTCAGGCCGGTCGAGACGAGCACCCGCCCGTTGGGCTCGACCTGGACGTGGCCGCCCTCGTACGGCCCGACGCCGGTTCCTTCGACGTAGCAGGCGATCCCGATCCCGACCGTGCGTCCCTCGGCAGCGGCGGCAGCACGCACAGCGGCGAAATCGTCCCAGCCGACCAGCTCCTTGATCAGGCGCAGGGACGACGGGAAATCACCGGAGTCATAGATCAACGGCCGACCGTCCTGGAAGGTCATGCCGTGGTCATAGGGCATCTCATCGGGCCGGATCATGTTGCGCTCCCGGACGACCGTGCGGTCGAGGCGCAGCTCGTCGGCGATCCGGTCCATGGTGCGCTCCATCGCATAAACGCCCTGCGGGCGGCCGGCGCCGCGATAGGGCGTGACGATGACGGTGTTGGTGTAGAGGCTGGTGAACTCGACCCGGTAGGCCCCGGGCTTGTACGGCCCCAGCAGCTGCGTCGCGGTGATGATCGGCACGATGATGCCGTACGGCGTGTAGGCGCCGTTGTCGTGGCGGATCTCGACGTCGAGCCCGAGGATGCGGCCGTCGTCGTCGAAGCCGACCCGGACGGTCTGCAGCTGGCCGCGCTCGTGAGCCGAGGAGATGAAATGCTCGCGCCGGTCCTCGGTCCATTTGACCTCGCGGCGAAGCAGTCGGGCCGCCCACGGGATCAGGAGCTCCTCCGGCCACGGATGCATGATCTTGACGCCGAAACCGCCGCCGACATCGGGTGCGACCACTTCCACCTTGTTCAGCGACAGGTCGAGCCGGGCCGCAATTGCGGCGCGCACCGAGGTCGAGGTCTGGGTCGAGGTGTAGACCCGCAGGCTCTCGTCGGCAGGGTCCCAGCGGGCGTAGACCCCCTTTCCCTCGAGCGGCGTGGAGGCACTGCGCTCGACCGCCAGGTGCAGCTCCAGCGAATGCGGAGCGGCCGCGATGGCCGCCGGTGCATCGCCCACCTCCTGCACGAGGTGCGCCGCGGCGTTGCCGGGCACGTCGGGATGCACCAGCAGCTCGGCCTGAGCGGCGACCTCGATGCCGACCACCGGCGCCAGCAGCTCGTAGCTGACGACGATCCGATCGCAGGCGTCCTCGGCAAGATAACGGTCCTGCGCCACCACCATGACGATGGGCTCGCCGACGTGGCGGACGATGTCGCGGGCCAGCGCATAGCCGGTACGGCCGTGGGTCAGCGCGGGATGCGGGATGAGCATCGGCAGCGGGTCGGCGATCCGCTGGGGCAGGTCCTCCCAGGTGTAGACCGCGACCAGGCCGGCGGAATCGAGGACTCCGGTGACGTCGATATCGGTGATCCGGGCATGCGCATGCGGGCTGCGAATAAAGGCAACGGATAGCGCGCCGGAGCCGAGGTCGTCGAGGTAGGCGCCGCGGCCGGTCAGCAATCGCGGGTCTTCGGTGCGCTGTACGGGAGCGCCGAACAGGCGGGTCGTCACGGCTTCTCCGCCGACAACAAATCGGCGGCGCGCAGGGTGGCTTTGACGATGTTCTGGTATCCGGTGCACCGGCACAGATTTCCCGAGATCGCCTCGACCACCTCGGCCTCGGTCGGGCCAGGGTTCTCGGCCAGGAATGCCGTCACTGTGGTGAGAAATCCCGGCGTGCAGAAGCCGCACTGCAGGCCGTGGCACTCGGCAAAGGCCCGCTGCACCACGCCCATCGTGCCGTCCGCGCCGGCGAGACCTTCGACGGTGGTGACGTCGTGGCCGCGGACGGAGACGGCAAAGAGCAGGCAGGCGCGCACCGGCTCACCGTCGAGCAGGACCGTGCAACAACCACACACGCCGTGCTCGCACCCGACGTGGGTGCCGGTCAGCCCGAGGTCGTGCCGCAGGAAGTCCGACAGCAGCCGCCGGGCCGGCACGGTGGCGCTGCGGTGCCCACCGTTGACGATCAGGGTGACGTCGAAGGTCGGCTCGCTCATGCCACTGCGGCCTGCCGCAGGGCCCGGACCGTCAGCACGCCGGCGAGGTGCCGGCGGTACGCGGCGCTGGCGTGGATGTCGCCGTCGGGATGCATCCGGGTGGTGGCCAGTCGACCGGCCGCTTCGAGGGCGCCGTCGGTGACCCGGCCGCCACCGAGCGCCTCGGTCAAGTCGAGCACCAGTGGGACGTCGGACATGCTGACGTACGCCGCGCGGGCCCCGGTCACCACGCCATCGCCGGCGAGATTCACCGTGACCGCCACCCCGCACACCGCGTAGTCGCCGTGCCGCCGGGCCACCTCGACGAATGCGGTCCGGGTTCCCGCCGGCAGTGCGGGAAAGTACGCCGACGTCATCAGCTCGCCCGGCCGTAGCGACGTCTCCAGCGGGCCGACGAACAGCTCGCCGGCCGGAATCGTCCGGCTGCCGGCGGTGGACGTGGCAGTCACCTCTCCGCCGGCCAGGCACAACACCGCGGGCAGCTCGGCAGACGGGTCGGCATGGGCGATGCTGCCCACGACGGTGCCGCGGTTGCGGATCACCGGATGGGCCACCTGACGCAGCGCCTGGCGCAGGAGGGGAAGTACGTCGGCCACGTCGCCGGATCGCTCGACGGCCGCCTGCCGGGCCAGGGCTCCGACCCGTACGCCGTCGTCGCCGGTCGCGACCGTGCTGAGCTCGGTGAGCCCGTTGATGTCGACCAGATGAGCCGGTGACGCGAGACGCATGTTGAGTATGGGCACCAGACTCTGCCCGCCGGCCAGCACCCTGGCGTCGGACCCGAGCTCGGCCAGCAGCCGCAGCGCGTCGTCGACCCGCTCGGGGGCCCAGTAGCCGAAGGGCGGCGGTTTCACCGGCTGATCCTCCCGTGCTGCCGGCTGCTGTGTTGCGCCGGGGTTCACCGGATGGCACCGGCGGGCTACGCGAATGCGATCAAAGAATGCGGGCCGCGCATTACCGTCATTCGAGCGGGCCGGCAGACGTCCCTGAATGGTGCGCCCCGTCGACGGAGGTCAGATGCGTCATCGTAGACACCACATCCTGCTCGGGTTGCTCGGCGTGGCGGTTGTCATGGCACTCGGTCTGGCCAGCCTTCCGTACGACGGCCATGCCGAAGCCAGCGTGTCGGCCGGCGCCGCCACGAAAATCAAGCACGTCATGGTGATCTATCAGGAAAACCACAGCTTCGACAACGTCCTCGGCGCGTTGTGCCGCACCCGCACCAAGCGCTGCGACGGGTTCACCGGCACGGTCACGCTGAAGGACGGCACCCGGGTGCCGATGACCAAGAGCCCCGACGTCTCGGCGAACGTCGTGCACAGTGTCGCCTCCCAGCAGGCGGCCATCAACGGTGGCGCGATGGACGGGTGGGCCAGCGTCTACGGCTGCGACGCCGCGCACGGCTACGCCTGTCTCAGCTATTACACGCCGAGCCAGATCCCCAATCTGGCCCAGCTGGCGAGGACGTACACCGTCTCTGACCGCACGTTCTCGATGTCGGACTCGCCCTCCTGGGGAGGCCACCTCTACGCCGCCGCAGCAAGCCTCGGCGGGTTCACCGGCGACAATCCGAAGGCGGTCGCCGGCGTGAAGGAAGGGCCCGGCTGGGGTTGCAACTCCAACAAGATCGCCCTCTGGCGCAACGGTCGCACGGGGCGCACGTCAATGGAGCCGTCCTGCATACCCGATCGTTCGCTGGACCCGGCGGTCCATCCCTACGGTGGTGCGTTCCGGGCCACGCCGGTCCCGCAGATCAAGACCGTCTTCGACCGGTTGGACGCCGTCGGCCTGCCGTGGCGCATCTACGGTGAGCCGACGCCGGGCAACCTCTTCTCGATCTGCCCGTCGTTCGCCGAGTGCTATTACACGAAGCAGGCAGACAAGGTCGTGCCGACCGCGCAGGTGCTCACCGACGCGGCCGATGGCAACCTGCCGGCGTACTCCGTGCTCACCCCATCGAAGTCCTCGACGGCGGCGATCGGCGCCGACACCAGCCAGCACAACGGCAGGTCGATGCTGGCCGGGGACAACTGGATCGGCCGGATCGTCGCCGCGGTCGAAAAGGGTCCGGACGCGCTGAGCACGGCAATCTTCATCACCTACGACGACTGCGGCTGCTTCTACGACCACGTGCGGCCGGGCGCCAACCCCGACGGTACCCGGCAGGGGCCACGGATGCCGATGGTCATCGTCAGCCCGTACGCCAAGCCGGGGTACACCGACTCCACCGGGGCGACCTACGCTTCGATCCTGGCTTTCGCCGAGCACACCTTCGGCCTGAAACCGTTGACCGCCAACGACGCCCGTGCCTACGACTACGCAAACGCCTTCGACTTCACCCAGCGGCCGCTGTCGCCGCCGCCGATGAGCGAGCAGGCGCTCTCACCGGCGACGGTGACCTACCTGCGGACCCATCCGGCCGACGAGGACGACCCGACCTGATGCGTGGCCGCCGGCAGCGATCAGGGCCGCCGGCCGGCTCCCCCGCCGCCCGGGGCATCGGAGCGGAAGTCCCCGGCGCCACGGTCGAACCCGACCTCACCGAGCGAGGAGTCATCGCGACCGACGTCGCCGACATTGCCCAGCGACAGCCCGGTGCCGCCACCGAAGCTTTCACCGTGGTCGAGCGACTGGCGCATATGGGCCGGCGCAAGGACGCGTACCAGGTGGTAGCCGATGATGGTGACCAGCGTGCCGAAAGCGATCCCGGCCAGGCTGAAGTTCTTGGTGATCTGCAGGGTGGTGTTGCCGATCGCGATGATGATGCCGGCGGCGACCGGGAGGAGATTTATCGGGTTGGCGAAGTCGACCCGGTTCTCGATCCAGATCTTGGCACCGAGCAGGCCGATCATCCCGTACAGCACGACGGTGATGCCGCCGAGGACACCACCCGGAGTGGCGGCGATCAGGGCACCGAATTTCGGGCACAAGCCGAACAGCACCGCCACGAAGGCCGCCACGAAATAGGCCGCCGTGCTGTAGACCCGGGTGGCGGCCATTACGCCGATGTTCTCGGCGTACGTCGTCGTAGGTGAGCCGCCGACCGCGGTGGCTATCACCGTGCCTACTCCATCGCCGAACAGCGCCCGGCCCAGCGTGCTGTCCAGGTCGGTACGGGTCATCGCGGCGACCGCCTTGACATGGCCGGTGTTCTCGGCGATCAGGGCGATCACCGCGGGGAGGGTCAACAGAATTGCGGAGGTCTTGAAGTCCGGTGCGTGGAAGCTCGGCAGCCCGATCCAGTCGGCGTGCCTGACGTTGGTGAAATCGACGCGGTAGTGCTCGGTCGCCTTGCCGGCGACCGGACTGAACGAGTTGATCTTGCCGAAGATCTTGTCGGCCAGATAGGATACGACGAAGCCGAACACCAGTCCGAGGAAGACGGCGATCCGGGCCACGAAACCGCGCAGCAGCACCGAGGCGAGGATGACGAACGCCATGGTAAGCAGCGCAATCCACTGGTCCTGCGGCCAGTAGATTCGGGCCACGACGGGCGCCAGGTTGAACCCGATCAGCATGACCACCGCACCGGTCACCACCGGCGGCAGGACGTGGTGAATGACTGCCGGGCCGAGGAAGTGGATGAGCGCACCGATGATCGCCAGCACCACACCGGCGACCAGGATCGACCCGGTGACCGTAGCGCTGCTCCCCCCGGCCGCCCGGATCGCCGCCACCCCGCCGACGAATGAGGCGCTGGTACCGAGATAGCTGGGCACCTTGCCGTTGACGATGAGCAGGAACAGCACCGTCGCGACGCCCGACATCATGATGGCCAGGTTGGGGTCCAGACCCATCACCAGCGGGAAGACGAAGGTGGCGCCGAACATCGCCACCACATGCTGGGCGCCCAGCCCCACCGTGCGACTCCAAGACAGCCGCTCGTCGGGCATCACCACCTCGCCGGGCGGCGGCGTCCTGCCATCACCGTGCAGCTTCCAGCCGATAGCCATGCTTCCTCCAGGCGTCAGGGGCGTCAGGGGCGGACGACTGCGCGGGAGTGTGCCAGGCCAGGGCTCGGAGCGGGAGGGTTTCCGGGGTGCGACACGGTTGACGCAGCCCAGCGGAGTGAATGTGCTACACCTAGCACATGGCGAGTGTAGGCATTCGTGAGTTGCGGCAGCGGGCGAGTGAACTGCTGCGCCAGGTCCAGCGAGGGGAAACGATCCAGATCACCGACCGGGGGCGTCCGGTCGCGCTGCTGGGACCCCTACCGGAAGGTAGCCCGCTGGAGCGCTTGCGCGAGGCGGGACAGGTGCGCTCGGCCGAGGATGAGCTCGACGATCTGCCACAGCCGCTCGAGGTCCAGCGGGGCCAGGAGACACCGTCGGTGATCCTGGCTCGTTTGCGTCGCGATGAGCGCTGAACGAGGGACCTACCTCGATGCTTCGGCGATAGTGAAACTGGCCGTGTCGGAGGCGGAATCCGCTGCCCTTCGCCATTACCTGCGCCGTCGCCGGCCCCTCGTCTCCAGCGCCCTGGCGATAACCGAAGTGGGCCGGGCGCTTTTCCCGCTGGGTGCTGCAGCCGTCCATCGCGGGGAAGACGTCCTGGCCCGGGTGGACCTCGTCCGAGTGAGCGATCGCCTTCTCGAGGACGCCGCGCGGCTCCCACCCGCCGACTTGCGGTCTCTGGATGCCATTCACCTCGCCACCGCCCAGCAGCTCGGCGCCGGCCTCGCCCGCGTGGTCTGCTACGACGAACGGATGTCCGCGGCGGCTCGGGCCCTCGGCTGGACGGTGGTTGCCCCGTCCTGACCCGGCCGGGTCAACGACGACGGTGGGCGCTAGCGTCGCAACCCCCGCGTAGAGGTGAGGTGCCCGTGCTGCAGTCGCCGGTCCGCGAGTCACTGGCCTCGGCGACCGTCGGCCCGGGACGCACCGGCGCCGCCAGCCGTCGATTGGAGCAGCTGCTGACCGGGCCGCTGCGGCCGGCGCAGGTACGGGCGGTCTTCCCGTCGGCGGTGTACCTCGACACCGGCGATGCCGTGGTCGCCCTGGTGACCCGCGACGCCGTACGCCTGCCGATCGCCGTGGTCCTGCCGGCGACGGTCGCAGACCGGCCGTTCGCCGGTGTCACGGTCGGTGCGCCGGCCACTGTCGGCGGCGGGTACGCGTTCGATGTGGCGGTCCACCGCTGGTGGACTCCGCGCCGGCCGCCCGCCCTCGTCCGCCCGGAACACCTGCCGCAGCGGGCTTCACGGCTGGCTCGGGCCCTGCTCGCCCGCCGGCGTTTCTTGTCGCCCGAGGTCGCGAGCGGTCTCGCCCGGCTCACCCAGGATGCCGGCGCTGACCGCGCCCTGGACCTGGTCGGCCTCGGTGCCGGGCTCACCCCGGCCGGCGACGACGTATTGGGCGGCGTGCTGCTGGCCACCCGCCACCTGGGGCGGCCGTCGACGGCTGACCGGCTGTGGGCGGTGCTCGCGCCGTCGGTACGCGAACGGACCACGGCCCTCTCGGCCGCCCTGCTGGCCGCGGCCGCGGACGGCGATGCGGTCGGGCCGGCGGTCGGGGTCCTGGCCGCACTGGCCGGGCACGCCGCGCTGGAGCCTGCGTTGGACCGGCTGCTCGCGGTCGGTGCCAGCTCCGGCTCCGACCTGGCCCACGGCCTGCTCGCCGGGGCGCGGGCGGTGGCGGCGTGAGCGATGGTGGTCGGTGGACATAGTCGAGGTGCGCCGGGGCGCCTATCACGACTCGGTGAGCCTGATGCAGGCCAGCCATGAGGTGCAGCAGGTGCCGGGAGTGAGCGCCGCTCTGGTCGCGATGGCGACCGAGCTCAACCTCGACCTGCTGGCCGGGCTGGGTTTCGCCGCCCCTGAGGGCGCCGGCCCCAACGAGCTGTTCGTTGCCGTCCGGGCCGAGGACGACGCGGCCGTCGAGGCCGCACTGGCGGCATTGGCGGGCGCCTTGACCGCCCGGCCGGCCGGTGGTCTGTCCGGCTTCTCCGGCTTGTCCGGCGACCCGCTGCCCGCCCGGACAGCCGGCGCGGCCGCCGCTCGCTCGCAGGCCACCCTGGCCCTGATCTCGGTCCCCGGCCGGTATGCCTTCGTGGAGGCGATGGACGCCCTGGACGCCGGCCTGTCCATCCTGCTGTTCAGTGACGGGGTAACCGTCGCCGAGGAAGTGCGGCTCAAGGACGAGGCAGCCGGACGCGACCTGCTTCTCATGGGACCGGACTGCGGGACGGCAATCGTCGGCGGGGTCGGCCTGGGCTTCGCCAATGTGGTGCGTTCCGGCCCGGTGGGCATCGTGGCCGCTTCGGGTACGGGCGCCCAGCAGCTGTGCTGCCTGCTGGACGCGGCTGGTGTCGGCGTGAGCCAGGTGCTCGGAGTCGGAGGCCGCGACCTGTCCGCCGAAGTGGCCGGTCGCTCGACGTTGCAGGCATTGGCCGCTCTCGACGCCGATCCGGCGACCGAGCTGGTGGTCGTGGTGTCCAAGCCGCCCGCCGCCGACGTTGCCGTCCGGGTGTCCGAGGCCGCTGCGGCGATAAGCACTCCGGTGGTGCTCGGGCTGCTCGGGCCCGACCGGCCCGACCTGACCGAGGTGGCTGCCGACGTGCTGTCGCGGGTCGGCGGCACCGTCCCCGACTGGCCGCGGTGGGGGCCCCCGCAGGAGCGGCGGCCCGGCTCGCTCCGCGGCCTGTTCTGCGGCGGCACGCTGTGCGACGAGGCGATGCTGATCGCCAGTGCAGCACTCGGCCGGATCGCATCCAACATCCCGCTGCAGGCCGACTGGGCGCTCCCCCACGATCTCCGCGACGCCGGCCATCTGATGATCGACTTCGGCGACGACGCGCTCACCCAGGGACGGCCGCATCCCATGATCGATCCGTCGCTGCGTACCGAGCGGTTGCTGGCCGAGGGCACCGATCCGGCGACGGCCGTCGTCCTGCTCGATGTGGTGCTCGGCCACGGCGCCCACGACGATCCGGCCGCTGACCTCGCACCGGCCATTGCGACCGCCCGCCGCACCGCCGCGGACAGCGGCCGCGACCTGGCGATCGTGGTGTCGCTGTGCGGGACCGCCGGCGACCCGCAGGGCCGCGATTCCCAGGCCGAGGCGCTGGTGGCGGCCGGCGCGTCGGTGTTCGCCTCCAATGCGATGGCCGCCCGGCACGCGGTCGCCTTGGTGAGTGGCTCATGACGGCCCCGCTGCACGGCCTGCTCGCGGGCGAGCCCGTCGTGGTGGCCGCCGGCGCCGGCCTGCTCGCCGACGCGTTGGAGGCGCAGGCGGTCGCGGTCGAGCGGGTCGACTGGCGTCCGCCGCCGGCCGGCGCCGAGGAAGCGCTGGCCCGGGTCATGGCCGACCCGCGGCGGCAGAGCGCCAATGCCACCGCCCTGGAACGCGTGCTGGACGTCTCCCCACACCTGCTCGACGTGCGACCGGCCGCCGACGCACTCGGCCTGGAGTCGGGCACCTTCTTGCATGCCGGACCGCCGATCGACTGGGTCCGGGCGTCCGGCCCGATGCGCGGAGCGCTGATCGGCGCGGTGCTCTTCGAAGGCCTCGCCGCCGACGCCACCTCCGCCGAAGCCCTGCTGGAGTCCGGCGACGCCATCACGCTCGAGCCCTGCCACGGCCGTGCCACCGTGGGGCCGATGGCCGGCGTGGTTAGCCCGTCCATGTGGATGCTCGAGGTCGGCGACGGGGACCGGCGAGCGTACTGCTCACTCAACGAAGGCCTGGGCAAGGTGCTGCGCTACGGCGCGTACGGCCCGGAGGTGCTCGACCGGCTGCGCTGGATGTCGGCCGTCCTGGGGCCGCTGCTGCAGACGGCGGTACGCAACCACGGCCCGGTCGACCTCGGCGCCGTGATCGCGCAGATGCTGCAGATGGGCGACGAGGGGCACAACCGCAACCGGGCCGGCACGCTGCTGTGGCTGCGCGAGGTGTTGCCGGCGCTCATCGACTCCGGGGCGCCACCTGCCGACGTCGCTGAAGTGGTGCGCTTCATCGCCGGCAACGACCACTTCTTCCTCAATCTCGGCATGCCCGCGTGCAAGCTCGCGCTGGACGCCGGCCGGGGCGTGCCCGGCTCGACGCTGGTCGTCGCGATGGCGCGCAACGGCACCGATTTCGGCATCCAGACCTCCGGCACCGGCAACGCCTGGTTCACCGGGCCGGCGCAGGTTCCCGACGGGCTTTTCCTGGGCGGCTTCGGCCCCGACGATGCCAATCCCGACATCGGCGACTCCGCCATCACCGAGACCGCCGGCATCGGCGGCTTCGCGATGGCGGCCGCGCCAGCGATCGTGCGTTTCGTCGGCGGCTCCGTGGCCGATGCGCTGGCGGCCACCCGGTCGATGTACGAGATCACCCTGGGCGAGCACCCGTCCTACCTTGTGCCGATTCTGTCCTTTCGCGGCACGCCGACCGGCATCGACGTGACCCGCGTCGTCCGCACCGGGATCCTGCCGCAGATCAATACCGGGATGGCCGGCAAGGTCGCCGGCACGGGTCAGGTCGGCGCCGGATTGGTGACCCCTCCGCAGGAGTGCTTCACTTCAGCGCTGCAGGCGCTCGCCGCCGCGGTGTGACCGGCGGGATGGTGCGGGCATCGCCGGAAGTCGTCCATCGCCGGAGTGTGGTGGATCCTGCGGGTCATAGCACCGACGATCCACCGCACATCGGCTGCGATCACCGGCTATGTTTGCCGGCGCACCATCGTGACGCCGTCGGCCAGCGGCAGCATGCAGACGTTGACCCGGTCGTCGCCGGCCAGCCGCGCGTTGAGCTGCCGCACCGCACGCACGCCCTCGTCGGTGTCGGTGTCGTCGGTGTCGTCGAGCACCTTGCCGCCCATGAACACGTTGTCCCACAGCATCAGCCCACCGGGCCGGACCAGCCGGATCAGCCGGTCGTAGTAGGCGGGATAGCTCACCTTGTCGGCGTCGACAAAGGCGAGGTCGTAGCTCGACTCACCACCATCGGCCAGTATGCCGTCGAGGGTGTCGATCGCCGGCCCGATCCGCAGCTCGATGCGGTCGGTTACGCCGGCCTCGGTCCAGTAGCGACGCGCGACGCCGGTCCACTCCTCGCTGACGTCGCAGCACAGCAGCGTGCCGCCGGCGGGCAGCGCAAGGGCCACGGCCAGCGAGCTGTAACCGGTGAACGTCCCGAGCTCGAGGCACCGCCGCGCGCCGGTCAGCTCGACGATCAGCGACAGAAAGGCGCCCTCCTCGGGAGCAATCTGCATGTTGCTCTGCGGCATGGCCTGGGTTTCCTCGCGAAGCCGGCTCAGGACCGCGGGCTCGCGGACACCGACCCCCATGACATAGGCGTGGAGCTCGTCGCTCAGGCCGATGGACTTTCCTGACATGGCTCTCTCCCCTGATGATGGCTATCGGAGCCTACGGATGCGCCGGTACGGTCGACCACCGGCACCGAACCCGGAGGTCGCCTGCCGACGGTACTTCCGTGATCCCGACGGCATCGGCATCGAATAGCTCAGCGACCCGCTGATGTTCTTCGCCGTTCGTCAGCTCGATAAATAGGAGGCTGCCATGCAACTGGGGGTGGGCCTGCCGATCTCCGGCGCCTGGGCGACGCCGGACAACATGCGCCGGGTCGCCGCCCGAGCGGAGGAACTCGGGTACGCCTCACTGTGGACCTACCAGCGACTGCTGCATCCCACCGACAAGGAGTGGGGGCCCGAATATCATGCCGTGCACGACCCGATCACCGCGCTTTCTTTTGTCGCCGGCCTGACCTCGCGTATCCGCCTCGGGCTCGCCGTGGTGAACCTCCCCTTCTACTCCCCCGTCGTGCTGGCCAAGGCGCTGACGACGCTGGATATCGTCTCCGGTGGGCGCCTCGACGTGGGGCTGGGCCTGGGCTGGTCGCCGCTGGAATTCGAGGCGGCCGGCGTTTCCTTTGCGGGGCGGGGCGCGCGGGCCGAGGAGTTCCTCCGGTGCCTGCGGACCGTCTGGACCGAGCCGGAGGTCGAGTACTCCGGTGACTTCTACAGCGTGGCCCGGTGCCGGATCGAGCCGAAGCCGGCGCAGTCGCCGCATCCGCCCTTGCTGCTCGGCGGCACCGCGGAGCCGGCGCTGCAACGCGCCGGCCGGCTGGCTAACGGCTGGATCAGCAGCAGCCGGACGGATCTGACCGCGATCGGATCGCAGATCGCGGTGGTGAAGGCGGCGGCCCGTGAGGCCGGCCGGGATGCCGACGCGTTGCGCTTCGTGGTACGCGGAGTGGTGCGCCTGGAGGCCGGAGCGGCCGACCGCCGGCCCCTGCAGGGCACGGCCGGGCACATCCGCTCAGATCTGCGGGATCTGGAGGGGCACGGGGTGACCGAGGTGTTCTTCGACCTCAACTACGACCCGCGCGTGGTGTCCGACGACACCGACCCGGCGTGGACCGCCGACTACACCGAGCGGCTGCTGAGCGAGCTGGCACCGTAGCTGCGTGTCCGCTGGCCACCCGGCCATGATCCAGGCTTCGTCGGTCCTGTCCCAAACCGGACTGACGAGGCCTGGATCTTGCTGCCGGGTGACGCCGCCGCGGGCGCACGCCTGCAGGCCCAGACCACCGCGAAAGCCGCAAGATTCGGTGGGTGGCGTGCCTCCGGCGACAAAAATGCCGCGTTCGATTGGACATATCGAACTAGTTGGCCCAGAGTTGGAGTGATTCGCGCCACTCTCGGCGCCCCAGTGGAGGTTCTCATGCGTCGTCGCGTCCTGATCGCTGTTCCCGCGGTACTGATGTTGGGGGTGCCGCTCGCCGGGTCTGCCGCCGCCGCATCGACGCAGGGCGCTACCCACCGCAACAGCCACGTCTGCGGCGCCCCCGCCGCGGGTGCGGCCGGATGCGATGCCATCCGGCACGACGCGGTCGACCGCAACGGCAACGTAACCGCCAACCTCACCCCCAGCGGCTACGGACCGGCCGACATCCGCTCGGCATACGCACTCGGCGCCGCTTCTTCCGGCGGCCGCACCGTCGCGATCGTCGACGCCTACAACGATCCCAACGCCGAGGCCGACCTGGGCGTTTATCGAAGCACATTCGGGCTTCCGACCTGCACCACGGCGAACGGCTGCTTCCGCAAGGTCGACCAGAGCGGTGGCACGTCCTACCCGCGTTCCAACGGCGGCTGGGCGCAGGAGATCTCCCTGGACCTCGACATGGTCTCGGCGGCCTGCCCCGACTGCAAGATCCTGCTGGTCGAAGCGTCGAGCGCCTCCTTCGCCAATCTGGGCGCGGGCGTGAACACCGCGGCACGGCTAGGCGCGACCGCGATCAGCAACAGCTACGGCGGCAGCGACTCCGCACAGAGCTCCGCGTACGACCACCCGGGCATCGCGGTCACCGCGTCCACCGGTGACTCGGGCTACGGCGTGCAGTCGCCGGCCTCGTACGGAACGGTCGTCGCTGTGGGCGGCACGTCGCTGACGAAGAGTTCGACGACCCGTGGCTGGTCAGAAGCTGCATGGAGCGGGGCCGGATCGGGCTGCTCGACCATCAACGCCAAGCCGTCATACCAGACCTCCGTGACCCAGTGCTCGGGCAAGGCCAACGCCGACGTTTCTGCTGTCGCCGACCCGAACACCGGTGTCGCGGTCTACGACTCCTATGCCTACCAGGGCGCCAAGGGCTGGCTCGTCTTCGGCGGGACCAGCGCCAGTTCCCCGATCGTCGCCGGCGTCTACGCACTGTCGGGCAACACCGCCGGCTACCCGGCAGCAATCGCGTGGTCCAACCCCGCTGGCCTCAATGACGTCACCACCGGCAGCAACGGCAGCTGCCCGACAACCGTCTGGTGCAACGCAGGCACCGGTTGGGACGGCCCCACCGGACTCGGCACGCCGAATGGCACCAGCGCCTTCTAAGCCAATAGGGCACGCCCCTCCGCCCCAGTGAGGCGGCGGAGGGGTGAGGCAGAGCCGTCGCATGGCGAGCGACGGGCGCCGGCTAATCCACGATCTTGGAGATCGGCAGCTCGAGGATGTCGCGGGCGCCGGCGCCGCGCAGCGCCGGGATCAGGGTGTTGACCCCACGCTTGGGCACCACCGACTCCACCCCGTGCATCGAGGCGTCGGCCAGCGAGGTGACATTGGGCGAGCTCATCGCCGGCAGCAGCGCCAGCACGGCGGCCAGCTGTTCCTCGGCGACGTTGAGCTTGAGCAGCACGTGCCCGCGGGCCCGCAGCGCTCCTTGGAGCAGCACGACGATGTCGTCCATCGCGGCGCGTTTGGCCGGATCGGCGTAGGCCGCGCGGTTCGCGACCAGCTCCGTCCGGCTGGTCAGCAGGGTGGCCAGGACCCGCAGGCCGGCCTTGCGCAGCGACGACCCTGTCTCGGTCAGATCCACGATCGCGTCGACGATGTCGGGAATCTTGGCCTCGGTGGCCCCGTGGCTGGTGAACACCCTGGCGTCGACGCCGTTGTCTTGCAGATAGCGGCGCGTCGTGTTCGGCATTTCGGTGGAGATGCGTACGCCGTCGGGGAGGTCACCGACCGCCTGCCACGGCGAGTCTTTGGGCACGGCCAGCACGACATACACCGGCCCGTCGGTGGCCCGGCCGCCGCCGATCTCACCGAGGCCGACCACGTCGGCACCGGTCTCGGTGATCCAGTCGCGGCCGCTGATGCCGAGGTCGAAGATGCCCTGTTCGACGTAGGTGGGGATTTCCTGTGGCCGCAGGAAACGCACCCGGTCGACGCGGGGATCATCGATGGAGGCGTGGTAGTCGCGCTCGGACCCGCGGAGCACCGATAGATCGGCGGAGTCGAACAACGACAGGGTGGCCGGCTCGAGGGAACCCTTCGGCAGCACAAGGGACAGCACGACGGCTACGGCGTCTCGGGGCGGCGCAAGCTGCGCAGCACGACGGCGGTGCCGAGCGCGGCCACGGTCGCCTCCCAGCCCTTGTCCTCGGCGGTGTCGGGCAGCCCGCACCGGTCCATTGCCTGGGCAACCGTGTCACAGGCCAGCACGCCGTTGCCGATCGGGGTCCGCTCATCGAGAGCCACCCGGGTGAGCCCAACGGTCACCGCCTCGCAGACGTACTCGAAATGTGGGGTGCCGCCGCGGATGACCGCGCCGAGAGCGACCACCGCGTCGTGGTCGGTGGCCAGCTGCTGGGCGACGACGGCGAGCTCGACCGCGCCGGCAACCCGGGCCACGGTCGGCGCCTCGACGCCGCACTCGGTAGCCGCCGCCAACGCACGGGCGAGCAGGGACGAGTTGATTTCCTCGTGCCACCGGGTCACGACAATGCCCAACGTCAGACCGGCCGCATCCGGAACAACCGGTCGTGGAGCACCATGGCCGCTCATGTCGACACATCCATGTCGAGGCCGGGAAGGTCGTGGCCCATCCGGTCGCGTTTCGTCCGTAGATAGCGCAGGTTTTCCGCGGTGGCGTTCACCGGCAGCGGCACGCGCCCCAGGATCTGCAGGCCGTAGCCCTCGAGGCCGGCGAGCTTCGCCGGGTTGTTCGACAGCAGCCGCATCGAGCGCACACCGAGGTCGACCAGAATCTGGGCGCCGGTGCCGTAGTCGCGGGCGTCGGCCGGCAAACCCAATTCCAGGTTGGCATCGACGGTGTCGGATCCGGTGTCCTGCAGCTGGTAGGCCTGCAATTTGTGCAGCAGACCGATCCCGCGGCCCTCGTGCCCCCGGACGTAAAGCACGACGCCCCGTCCTTGTCCGGCCACTGCCGCGACGGCTGCGTCGAGCTGCGGGCCGCAGTCACAGCGTCGGGAGCCGAAGACGTCGCCGGTGAGGCATTCGGAATGTACGCGGACCAGCACGTTCTCGCCATCCCCGATGTCGCCGGCGACCAGGGCGATATGGTCGCGGCCGTCGACCGCACTCTGGTAACCGACGGCCCGGAAATCCCCGTGCCTGGTGGGGATCCGGGCCTCGGCAACGGCGTGCACCTGGCGTTCGTGGCGGTGCCGGTAGGCGACCAGGTCGGCGATGCTGATCAGGGTCAGCCCATGCTCGGCGGTGAACTCCTGCAATTCCTCCAGCAGGGCCATGTCCCCGACGTTTCTCTGGCTGACCACCTCGCACAGGACGCCGGCCGGCGCCAGGCCGGCGAGCCGGCACAGGTCGATCGCCGCCTCGGTGTGGCCGGGCCGGCGCAGCACGCCGCCCTCCTTGGCGCGCAATGGCACCACATGACCGGGGCGGGTGAAATCGGCGGCCACCGACGAAGGATCGGCCAGCAGCCGCATCGTGCGGGCCCGGTCGGTGGCCGAGATGCCGGTGGTCCCGCCCTCACGGGCATCCACCGAGACCGTGTATGCGGTGCCGCGGCGGTCCTGGTTGACGTGATACATCGGGGGCAATTCCAGCCGGTCGCAGTCGGCCTCGGTCAGCGGCACGCAGATGTAGCCGGAGGTGTACCGCACCATGAATGCCACCATTTCCGGCGTCGCCATTTCGGCGGCGAAGATGAGGTCGCCCTCGTTTTCCCGGTCGGCGTCGTCGACGACCACGACGGCCTTGCCGGCGGCGATGTCGGACACCGCTGCCTCGATGGTGGCGAACCGCCGGTCGCCGGCCTCCAGCGGCGTGACCCTCGGGGTGGGTGCCAGGGCCAGCGGGTGCAGGTTGGTCGCTTGACTCATCTGTGCTCCATCCGGCCGGCCAGCAGCTTTTCGACGTACTTTGCGATCACGTCGACCTCGAGGTTGACCGGGTCGCCGATTCCCTTGGCGCCCAGGGTGGTCAGGGCCAGGGTGGTCGGGATCAGGCTGATGGTGAACGCATCGTCGGTGACGTCGACCACGGTGAGCGACACACCGTCGACGGTGATCGAGCCCTTGGTCACGACGTACCGGGCGAGGTCTGCGGGCAGTGACACGCCGACCACCTCCCAGTGTTCGCTGACCTCACGGGAAAGGACGGTGCCGACCCCGTCCACATGGCCCTGGACGAGATGACCGCCGAGGCGGCCGGCCAGCGTGACCGGACGCTCGAGATTGACCGGGTCGCCGGCCCGCAGGACGCCCAGCGAGGAACGCTGCAGCGTCTCCCGCATCACGTCGGCGGTGAACTGCCTGCCGTCGGTCGTCACCACCGTCAAGCAGGTGCCGTTGACGGCGATGGAGTCACCGATGGCGGCGTCGGCGGCGACGGTCGGTCCGCGTACGGTGAGCCGCGCCGCGTCCGCGCTGTCGTCCCGGGCGCAGACCGTGCCGAGCTCCTCGATGATCCCGGTGAACACGGCTCAGCTCTCCCTGTCGGGCCGGGCGGTGATGCGTACGTCCGGGGTGAGCACCGTCACGTCGTCCAGACGCAGCCGGCGGGCCTGGTCGATGGAGCCGATGCCGGCGCCGGCGAGCGACGGCCGGCCGTCGCCGAGCAGGGCCGGCGCAAGGTAGGCGATGACCCGGTCGACGAGGCCGGCGGCGACGAATGCCCCGGCCAGCGTCGGGCCGCCTTCGAGCAGGACATGGCGGACGTCGCGGCCGTACAGCTCGGTGAGCAGCGCCGCGGGATCGGCGGCCGCTGTACGCAATGTCGGCGCGGCGGCATCGAAGACCCTTGCCGTGGCGGGTACCCGGCCGCGCCGGTCGGCCACCACCCGCAGCGGCTGGCGGGCCGGCGCGTCCCTGACGGTCAGCCGGGGGTCGTCGGCCAGGACGGTGCCGGCGCCCACCAGGACGGCGTCGGCCTCGGCGCGCAGGCGATGGACGTCGGTGCGGGCCCGCGGGCCGGTGATCCACCGGCTGCTTCCGTCGGCCGCCGCCGAGCGCCCGTCCAGGGTGGCGGCCAGCTTCCAGGTCACGAACGGCCGCTGCCGGCGCTGGGCCAAGAGCCAGGCCTCGTTGCCCCGGGCAGCGGCCTCGGCCAGCACACCGCCCACCGTTTCCACGCCGGCTCCCCGCAGGACCGCCGCGCCGCCGCCGGCATCTGCGGTGGGGTCGGCGACGGCGTAGACGACCCGGCTGAGCCCGGCGTCGATCAGTGCCTGGGTGCAGGGGCCGGTGCGGCCGGCGTGGGCGCACGGCTCGAGGGTGACGACCGCGGTGCCGCCGCGCGCCCGGTCGCCTTTGGCGGCGGCGGCGGCGAGGGCGACGACCTCGGCATGCGGGCCGCCGGCGTGATGGTGCCAGCCCTCGCCGGCGATCTTCCCGCCCGGATCGAGGATCACCGCGCCGACGACCGGGTTGGGCGAGGTGGTGCCCAGCCCGCGGGCGGCCAGCTCGATCGCGCGGGCCATGGCGGCTTCCTCGGTCACCTCACCGGCCTGCTCATCCCCGGCCGGCGTCGAGCGCGATGCCGGCGCGGTTGAGGAACCGCCAGGTGTAGGCACCATTGGATTTCAGGTTCAGGTCGAGGATTCCCGGGGCCCCGGTGATGCGTTTCTGGCTGCCGCTGACCGGGGTGCCGAAGGGGTAGGTCGCCGAGCCGCCCGTACCCACGACGAACTCCCGGAGCTGGCCGCGGGGGGCGAACCGCTCGTAATTGTGTTCGTGGCCGTTGAGGACGACGCCTTTGCGGGCGGAAAGGGCGTCCCAGAACGGCTGCATCTTGGGCTCGCCGCCGTGTTTGGTCCCTGATGAGAACCGCGGGTCCGACCAGGATGCCAGCACGCGGGCACCGGGGTGGGCAGCGAGATCGCGCCGCAACCAGGCGGCCTGCGGCGCGATGTCGATGAGGCTGTTCAGCGCATACCCCCGCCAGCCGCAGCCGATGGTGTAGGCGTAGTAGCGGGGCTTGCCGAAATAGGCGAAATAGCCCTTGGCGCCGGGCGTCATGTACTCGTGATGACCGGGAACCGGCTGCGTCCGGGCTTTGAGCTGCCCCCATCCGGTCGTGGCGTACCGGTTGCGGTAGTCGGCCAGTGACCCGCCGGGATACTGCTGATCGCCCAGGGTGGTCACGGTGTCCGGATGGTGCGCCCGGGCCAGCGCCCCGGTCGCCTTAGTGTCCGGAAAGTTGTTCATGTCGCCGGCGGCGGCCACCGTTCTGGTGCAGCCGGCAGCGGCCTGGGGGCCGGCCGCGCGGGCGTATCCGCCACCGACGAGAAACGTGCTGAACAGCGCGACGACGATCCACCCGGCGCGGCGCTGGGCTCGAGACATGGTGTGGCTCCCTCGTTAGCTGGATCTGGCGGCCCGCTGCGCCCGCTGGCGCAGTGCGGTGATGGCGCGGCCTGGGTCGTCGGCACCGTAGACGGCGGAGCCGGCGACGAAAACATCGGCACCGGCCTCGGCGGCCTGCTCGATCGTGTCGGCGTCAATGCCGCCGTCAACCTCGATCCGTAGCTGCAGGTGGCCGGTCTGCACCAGCCTACGGGCGGCCAGCACCTTGGGCAGCACCTCGGCGATGAACTTCTGGCCACCGAAGCCCGGCTCCACCGTCATCACCAGCAAGGTGTCGCACCCGCGCAGGATCTCGAGGTAGGGCTCGAGCGGCGTACCCGGCTTGATCGCCAGGCCGGCCAGGGCGCCGGCCGCGCGGATGTCGCGGGCCACGGCGGCCGGGTCCTGCGCTGCCTCGGCGTGGAACGTCACGTTGTGCGCTCCGGCCTCGGCGTACGGCGGAGCCCAGCGCTGCGGGTCCTCGATCATCAGATGGCAGTCCAGCGGCAGGTTGGTCGCGGCCAGCAGGCTCTGCACGACGGGCAGCCCGATCGTGAGGTTGGGCACGAAGTGGTTGTCCATCATGTCGATGTGCAACCAGTCGGCGCTGCCCTCGACGGCGGAGGCCGCGTCGGCCAGCCGGGCGAAGTCCGCCGAGAGGATGCTGGGCGCGACGAGGAGGTCCACGACGGCATCCTAGGGTTCGCCGGTGCCGCCCTGCAGTGGCGTCAGCGGGCGGCGGGCGTCAGCGGGCGGCCGGGGTCAGCAGCGCCAGGAACATCGCATCCGTGCCGTGCCGGTGCGGCCAGAGCTGCACCCAGGGGCCGTCGCCCAAAGCCGGCACACCGGGCAGCGCCGGCCGGGCGTCGAGCCACTCGCCGAGGCCGGCCCGCACCACGTCGTCGACCACGACCCGGGTCTCGGCCAGGTGCGGCGAGCAGGTGGCGTACGCGACCACCCCACCGGGGCGGGTCACCCGCAGCGCCGCGGTGAGCAGCTCCCGCTGCAACCGGGCCAGCGCCGGCACGTCGGAGGGCTGCCGGCGCCAGCGGGCCTCCGGCCGCCGGCGCAGGGCACCCAGGCCGGTACACGGTGCGTCGAGGAGCACCCGGTCGTATTCGCCCTCGATCTCGCGCCCGTCGGCCACCCGCACGTCGACCGGCAGCCCCGCGGCCGACTTCGCCACCAGAGCCGCCCGGTGCTCGTGCAGCTCCACGGCGGTCACCTGCGCCCCGCACGGGACGGCCAGCGCACCGAGCAGCGCCGCCTTGCCGCCCGGACCGGCGCACAGGTCGAGCCAGCGGGTGTCGCTGCCGTCGAGTGGCGCCGTGGCCAGGGCGAGCGTGACGAGCTGGCTGCCCTCGTCCTGGACCTGGGCCCGGCCGTCGCGCATCGCCTCGATCGCCCCGGGGTCGCCGCCCTCGAGGCGCACCGCGTACGGCGACCACGGCCCCGGCGTGCCGCCGCTCCCCCGCACCAGCTCGTCGCGGCCGACTCGTCCCGGCAGGGCCGCGAGATGCACCTGCGGCCGCTCGTCGTCACCGGTCAGCGCGGCCGCCGTCTCCGCCAGGTCGCCCCCCAGGGCGTCGCAGAAGACCTGGGCCACCCACCGGGGATGGGCGTGCCGGATGGCGAGCGCGCCGATCGGGTCGTCCGCCGGCACCACCACGTCGAGCCAGCGGGGGTAGTCGTGCTCGGCGACCCGCCGCAGCACCGCGTTGACCAGCTTCGCCGGCCCGGCGCTGGTCACGATGCGGGCCAGGTCGACGGTGGACGACACCGCGGCGTGCGTGGCTACCCGGGTCCGCAGCAGCTGGTAGGCCCCGAGCCGCAGCACGTCGCGAACCGCCCCGTCGAGGTCGGCCAGCGGGCGGTCGACGCACCGGCCGAGGATCTCGTCAAGGGTGCCCTGCGCCCGCAGCGTCCCGTACGCCAGCTCGGTGGCGAAGGCCGCGTCGCGGCCGGCGATCCGGCGCTGCCGCAGGAGACCCGGCAGGACGAGGTTGGCGTAGGCGTCGTCGGTGCGCACCGCGGCCAGTACGTCGTAGGCCGCCCGCCGGGCCGGGTCGGGCCGGGGTCCACGGCGGTGTGGCGGCCGGGTCATCCGAGCCGCTCGCCGGCGGGTCGTGCCCCGCGGGCCCAGTCCAGGGCCGGTATGGCCCGTCGGCCGGCCGGCTGCACCTCGCCGAGCGCCACCGGGATCGTCGCGGTGCCGACCAGCACGGCGTCCCTGCCGACCTCGATGATGCCGGGGGGCAGCGGCGCCCCGGGACGCGGTACGCCGGGCCCCGGGGCGCCGGCCGCGGGCAGCACCGGCCCCAGCTTGAGCCGCTCGCCGCGCCACAGGGTCCAGGCGCCCGGCGCCGGCGTGCACGAACGGACCAGCCGGTCGACCCCGACGGCCGGCTGGGTCCAGTCGACCCGGGCCTCCTCCACGGTGACCTTAGGGGCGTAGGAGATCCCGTCCGCCGGCTGGGGCACCGGCGCCAGCGTGCCGTCCTCGATGCCGTCGAGGGTGGCGAGCAGCAGCGGCGCGCCGGCGACGGCCAGCCGGTCGAGCAGCTCTCCGGCGGTGTCCCGGGGGCCGATGGTCTCGGTGAGGACGCCGTACACCGGCCCGGTGTCCATCCCCGCCTCCAGCCCGAACGTCGAGGCGCCGGTGACGTCGTCGCCGTGCCGGATCGCGTGCTGCACCGGGGCGGCGCCGCGCCAGGCCGGCAGGAGTGAGAAGTGCAGGTTGACCCAGCCGTACCGCGGGATGTCGAGCGCGGACTGCGGGACGAGGGCACCGTAGGCCACCACCGGCGCGCAGTCCGGGGCGAGGGCGGCCAGCCGGTCGAGGAAGCCGAGCTCGAACGGCCGACTGGGCGACAGCACCTCGACGCCCGCTGCGGTGGCCACCTCGGCCACTGGTGCGGCGGTCACGCGCCGGCCGCGCCCGGCCGGGGCCGGCGGCCGGGTAACCACCGCGATCACCGAATGCCGCGAGTGGAGCAGCGCTCGCAGGGCGGGGACGGCGACGGCCGGCGTGCCGGCGAAGACGAGCCTCAGAGCGCCTGCCCCTGCATCGCGTGCGGGCTGACCTTGACGTTGGGTGGCGGCTGGCCCGAGGAGGCGGCTTCGCGGATGATCCGCATCGCCTCCCGCTTCGTCTCGCGGTCGAGCCGGTCGATGAACAGCACGCCGTCGAGGTGATCGGTCTCGTGCTGTACGCAGCGGGCCATCAGGTCGCGGCCTTCGAGCACCACCGGATCGCCGTACATGTTGAAGCCGCGCGCAACAGCGTGTGCATGCCGCTTGCAATCGAACGTCAGCCCGGGGAAGGACAGACAGCCCTCTGGACCGTCCATCTCCTCGTCGTTGGGGAAGGAGAGGTCGGGGTTCACGAGGTGCCCGACGATGTCGTCGACGTCGTAGGTGAACACCCGCAGGCCGACTCCCAGCTGAGGTGCGGCCAGGCCGGCGCCGGGCGCTTCGAGCATCGTCTGGGTGAGGTCCTTGACCAGCGTCCGTAGCTCTTTGTCGAAGTCCACGACGGGCTCGGCCGGCGTACGCAGGACCGGGTCGCCGAAAAGGCGGATCGGCTTGACGGCCACGTACGTGCTCCCTCGTCTGTGGTGCGGGACAGCCGCCAGTCTAGAAGAGGTCCAGCGGGTCCACCTCCACTCTGACCGGCTCGGCCGCCTTCCGGGCGCTGCGCACCCGCTGTGCGCTGGCCAGGGCCGCGGCCAACGCCGGCCCCTCCCGTCGGGGGACGCGCACCAGCAGTCGCTCGCGGCCGTCGGTGACCGGCACCGGGCCCAGCCGGTCTGCGCCGGCCGGCAGCGCAGCTGCGGCCAGCAGATCGGCGACCGCTGCTGGCTTGCCGGTGAGGCTCGCCATCCGGGTCGCCGGCGGGAAGCCGAGCTCGCTGCGATCGGCCAGCTCCCGCGCCGCGTACCAGCCGGGATCCCAGCGCACCAGCGCCTGCACGGCCGGCAGGGCGCCGTCGGCGCCCACCACCACCAGCCCGCTCTCGGCCGCCGGCCGACCCCGCGCCGCGGCCGGCCGGGCCAGCGCTGCGGCGGCCATCCAGCGCCGGAGCGTCTCCTCGCCCGCACGCAGGTCGGGCCGGCCCAGCAGTGCCCAGGCGTCGAGCAGCAGGACAGCGCCGTAACCCCCCTCGGCGACCGGCTCCGCACCCGGGGTCGACACCACGATGGCCGGGCCCGGCGGCACCGACCCGAGCACCTCGTCGCGGCCGGACGTGCGCACCGGCACCCCGGGGAAGGCCCGGCCGAGCTCTTCGGCGGTACGCCGGGCACCGACCACGACGGCCCGCATCTCGGCCTCTTCGCAGGCCGGGCACGCCCAGCCGGCGGCCAGCCGGCCGCACCAGCGGCAGGTCGGGCCGGCCGCCGGGGCGCCTGACGGCCGGCCGAGCGGACCGGCGCACACCGCACAACGGGCCGGCGACCGGCACCGCGCACAGGCCAGCGCCGGCAGGTAGCCCCGCCGCGGCACGAAGACCAGCACCGGGGCGCCGGCGTCGAGGGCGCCGCGGGCCGCCCGCCAGGCCACCGCCGGCAGCCGGGCGCTGCGGGCACCGGGGTCACGGGCCAGCTCGGCGTCGTCGCCGGCCGCGGTGACCCGCGGGACGGCCGCCCGGATCGCCTGCCGCGGGGCCGACAGCGGCCGGGCCCAGCCGGTCTCGACCAGCAGCTGCACCTCCGCGGTGCGGGCAAAGCCGCCGAGGAGGGCCGCCGCGCCGGCCAGGTCGGCCCGCAGGAGCAGCACGTCGCGGGTGTGGCAGTAGGGCGCCCTCGGCTCGGCCAGCACGTCGTCACCGTCGTCCCACAGGGCCACCAGCCCGAGGTCGGCCACCGGGGCGAACGCCGCGGCCCGGGTGCCGACCACCGCCCGGACCGTGCCTCGGCGAAGCGCCAGCCAGCGACGGTAGCGCTCTGCCGGACCGAGGCCGGCCGACAGGGTGACATGCCGGTCGGCGCCCAATGCGCCGGCCAGCGCGGCGTCGACCCGGTCGGCGTCGCGCCCGTCCGGCACGACCACGACCGCGCCGCGGCCGCCGGCCAGGGTGGCCTGCACCGCCTCGGCGATCCGATCCGGCCAGGTCGGCCCGGGCAGGGCGGCCCAGGCGGCCCGCGGCGAACGGCCGTCGGCAAGTGCGGTCAGGAAGGCGGCCCCGTCGGCGTAGGACGACCAGCCGTCGACCGGCGGGCGAGTCGGCGGCAGCTCTGCCGGCAGCGGCGGCGACGCCTCGACCCGGGCGTGCCGGGGCGGCAACGCCAGGCGCAGCACGTCGGCCAGCGTGCCGGCCGTCCGGTCGGCGACCGCCCGGGCCAGCCGGGCGATCTCGGCGCTGAGCACCGGCTCGGGCGAGACGGACCGCTCGATCGCCGCGAGCCGCCCCGGATGGTCCGACGCGGCGACCCGGTCGAGCACGAAACCGCTGACCAGCCGACCGGCGAAGCGCACCCTGACCCGGCTGCCCGGCACCACCGCCGCGGCCAGGGCCGGCGGGACGGCGTAGTCGAACGCCCGGTCCAGATGCGCCAGCCCGGTCTCCACGGCCACCCGGGCGACCGGCAAGTCGACGGCCAGCGGCCCATCGGACGCCGGGGCGGCGGGCAGACGCGCGACCGGGAGGCTCACACCGTCCGGTCTAGCAGGGACCTCTGACGTCAGCCGACGGCGTTCTTCAGGGCCTCGGCCCGGTCGGTGCGCTCCCAGCTGAAGTCGGGTAGCTCGCGGCCGAAGTGGCCGTAGGCCGCGGTCTGGGCGTAGATCGGCCGGAGCAGGTCCAGGTCGCGGATGATCGCCGCCGGCCGCATGTCGAACACCTTGATCACCGCGTCCTGGATGGCCAGGACGTCGGCGGTCTCCGTACCGAACGTCTCGACGAAGAGGCCAACCGGATGTGCTTTGCCGATGGCGTAGGCAATTTGCACCTCGCAGCGGGTAGCGAGACCGGCGGCGACGACGTTCTTGGCCACCCAGCGCATGGCGTAGGCCCCGGACCGGTCGACCTTGGAGGGATCCTTGCCCGAGAAGGCACCGCCGCCGTGCCGGGCCATCCCGCCGTAGGTATCCACGATGATCTTGCGGCCGGTCAGCCCGGCGTCGCCCATCGGGCCACCGATCTCGAACCGGCCGGTGGGGTTGACCAGTACCCGGTAGTCGCTGATGTCGATCCCCAGGTCGGCGACCTCCAAGGCAATGACATGCTCGGTGATGTCGGGGGCCAGCAGGGTGTCGAGGTCGATGTCGGCGGCGTGCTGCGTGCTGACCACGACCGTGTCGAGGCGCACCGCCTTATCACCGTCGTACTCGATCGTCACCTGGGTCTTGCCGTCGGGCCGCAGGTAGGGCACGATCCCCTGCTTGCGTACGTCGGTCAGCCGGCGGGCCAGCCGATGCGCCAGATGGATGGGCAGCGGCATCAGCTCGGCGGTGTCGCTGCAGGCGTAGCCGAACATCAGCCCCTGGTCGCCGGCGCCCTGCCGGTCCAGTGCGTCCTCGACGCTGGCGCCGGTGCGCGCCTCGTACGCGGCGTCGACGCCCTGCGCGATGTCCGAGGACTGAGAGCCGATCGACACGCTGACGCCGCACGAGGTGCCGTCGAAGCCCTTCTTGGACGAGTCGTAACCGATGCTGAGCACCGTGTCCCGCACGATCTTGGGGATGTCGGCGTAGCCCCGCGTGGTGACCTCGCCGGCCACGTGGACCTGGCCGGTGGTGATCAGCGTCTCGACGGCTACCCGGCTCTCGCGGTCCTCACGGAGCAAGGCGTCGAGGATCGAGTCGCTGATCGCGTCGGCGATCTTGTCGGGGTGGCCCTCGGTGACGGACTCGGAGGTGAACAGGCGGCGGGACACACAATCTCCTGGGGGTGGGCGGGCTCGGGTGGGGGTTCGCGTGGGCGGGGTGGGTCGGCGGCGTGGTCCGGCGCAGTCTAGCCGGGCAGCCGGGCGGCGACGAGATCCCAGACGACGCCGGCGAGCGCTTCTTTGGGCCCGTGCGGTACGTCCACCGACGCACCGTCGGCACCCAGGATAACGGCGGAATTGTCGCCGGACTCGAAGCCGACCGCCGGCCCGACCTCGTTGACGACCAGCAGGTCGCAGCCTTTGGCGGCCAGCTTCGCTCGGCCGTGGTGCAGGACGCTGCCGGCGTCGTCGCCGGTCTCGGCCGCGAAGCCGACCAGGACCTGTCCGGCCGGCCGCCGGGAGACCAGATCGGTGAGTACGTCGGCGGTGCGGACCAGCCGGATCCGGGGCGGCTCGGCCCCCCCCTTCTTGATCTTGGCCGTGACGTAGTCCGCCGGCCGGAAGTCGGCGACCGCGGCGGCCATCACCACGGCGTCTGCGCCGGCGGCCACGGCAAGCATCGCCTCGTGAAGGTCGGCGGCCGAGACGACGGGGACCACCGTCACGCCGGCCGGGTCGGGCAGCGTGACGTTGGCCGCGACGAGGGTCACCTCGGCGCCGCGGGCGACGGCCGTACGGGCCAGTGCGTAGCCCTGCCGGCCCGACGACCGGTTGCCGAGGAACCGCACCGGGTCCAGGGCCTCGCGCGTGCCGCCGGCGCTGACCACCACGCGGCGGCCGAGAAGGTCCGGCGTGCCGCGGCCGGCCAGCAGCTGCGAGCAGAGCGCGAAGAGCTCGGCCGGCTCAGGCAGCCGGCCCCTGCCGCTGTCGGCCCCGGTGAGCCGGCCCACCCCCGGCTCCGCCACGATCGCCCCGCGGGCCCGGAGAGTGGCGACGTTGGCCCGAGTGGCCGGGTGCTCCCACATCTCGGTGTGCATCGCCGGCGCGTACAGCACCGGGCAGCGGACGGTCAGCAGGGTGGCGGTGAGCAGGTCGTCGGCCAGGCCGTACGCGGCCCGGGCCAGCAGGTCGGCGGTAGCGGGCGCGACCACGAGCAGATCGGCCGAGCGGCCGATCGTGACGTGCGGCACCTCGTGGACGTCGTCCCAGACGGTGGCGCCGACCGGGTGACCGGACAGGGCCGCCCAGGTCGGTGCTCCGACGAATTGCAGAGCGCTGGCGGTGGGGATGACGCGGACGTCGTGGCCGGACTCGGTGAGCAGCCGCAGCAGCTCGACCGCTTTGTACGCGGCGATCCCGCCGGCGACGCCGAGGACGACCCGCGGTGGGGTCAGCCCTCTACCTGCTCGTGGGTCAGCAGGTCCTCGTTGATTTCACGCAGCGCGATCGACAGCGGCTTTTCCTGGGCGCCGGTCTCCACCAGCGGCCCGACGTACTCGAGCAGGCCCTCGCCGAGCTGGCTGTAGTAGGCGTTGATCTGCCGGGCGCGCTTGGCGGCGTAGATCACCAGCGCGTACTTCGACGTCGTCCGCTCCAGCAGCTCGTCGATGGGCGGGTTGGTGATGCCCTCGGGGGCAGCGACGGTTCCGGACAAGTCGGCACTCAGCCTTCGGCTCTGCGGATGGGGTTTTGCATTAATCCTACCAACTCGTCGGCCGCGCGCTCGACATCGTCGTTGACGACCACCACGTCGAACTCCGGCTCGGCCGCCAGTTCGGTCTTCGCGACCGCGAGCCGCCGGCGGACGTCCGCGTCGTCCTCGGTGCCCCGGCCGACGAGCCGGCGCACCAGCTCCCCCCACGATGGTGGCGCGAGGAACACCAGCTGCGCTGCCGTCATGACCGAGCGCACTTGCCGGGCCCCCGAGAGCTCGATCTCGAGCAGGGCCGGCCGGCCCGCGGCGAGCCGCTCGCGCAGCGGCCGCCATGGGGTGCCGTAACCGTTCCCCGCGTACTCGGCGTGTTCGAGCAACTCGCCGCCGGCGATCAGCTGCTCGTACGCCAGCCGGTCGATGAAGTGGTACTCGACGCCGTCGGACTCGCCCGGCCGTGGCGCCCGGGTGGTCACCGAGACCGACACCCAGGCCTGAGGATGCCGGCGGCGTAGTGCGGCGACGACGGTGCCCTTGCCGACCCCTGACGGGCCGGACAGCACCGTGAGGCAGCTGTCCGGCGGATCAGCGGGCACTGCGGCCGGGGCCCAGCTCCTCCAGCAACGCCCGACGCTGGTTGTCGCCCAGGCCACGGACGCGGCGGGTCTCGGAGATGCGCAGCTCGCGCATGAGCTTCTCCGCGCGCACCTTGCCGATCCCCGGTAGCGCCTCCAGGACCGCCGAGACCCGCATCTTGGCGACCACGTCGCTGGTGTCGCCGGCCGTGATGACCTCGGTGAGGGTCACCTCACCGCGCTTGAGCCGCTCCTTGAGCTCGGCGCGTTCCTTGCGTGCAGCGGCGGCTTTGTGCAGCGCGGCCGTACGCTGTTCGGGGCTCAGGGGCGGTAGCGCCACTCGGGTCACCTCTGTCGGACAGGACGCACGGGCGGCTCCGCGCAAGTCTGGCCCGGCGAACGTATCGAGCCGGCGCCCCCGAGAGCAACGCCGCCGGCGAGCAAACCAGCAGAGCCCGCCCGTCAAGGCCGGGTGACCGGTCAGTCCTGAGCGCCGCCAACCTGGCCAGCACCGTCAGTGACCGCGATGTCATCGGGGCGGGTCGCTACCGGCGTCGAAGACCAGCTGGCGGAGGTGATACCGGTGGTGGCGTCGGGGTTGTCGGGTGGGGTCGGTCCAGGGTGGCGGGTGGAAGGTGGGGAGGCCGTCGCCTTGGTCGATGGTGACGGTCCAGCCGTGGTGGTGGACCGTTTTGTGGTGGGTGCCGCAGAGCAGGACGAGGTTGTGCAGGGTGGTTTCGCCGCCGTGGGCCCAGTGGGTGATGTGGTGGCCGTCGCACCAGGCCTTGAGTGCGTGGCAGCCGGGAAGGCGCAGCCGTTGTCGCGGACG